>VMHT01049095.1_pt1 | contig 57289 bp, 95 predicted proteins | sample 4693611 | NCBI WGS metagenome assembly VMHT01 (sample SAMN12280063, study PRJNA550983) | marine metagenome | isolation source: seawater sampled from same location over 5 years 0.02-0.2 micron viral filtrate | place: USA: collected off the coast of southern California halfway between the port... ... | reverse complement strand
CGATTTAGACATAGTGAACGTGTGCAATACTTCACCTTTTTCAAGTTCCAATTGCCAATTGCCATCATTGTCTTTTAATGGTTTACAATTGATAAACCAACCCTTGTAGGATAATCGAGCCATTTTATTTCTTGTCCCTGTTTACTTCTAATGTAATAGAATAAACATTTTTAACTTTACACCTTGAATATATTTCAGGATATTCATCTTTTAATTTTTGAATATCGATTGTTTTATATTCTTTGTGTTTAGTTTGGGCGTGGACATTATACCCTTTGTGGGTTGTAAAGACTTGCCCACCGTTAGCGTCTACAATAGTTACGGCAGGATCTTTTAAATCTGCCGTCAATTTTGTATAAGCTTTTTTGTTAGCGTTAGCAGTATAGTAATTAACAAGTAACTTCGATTGCGCTGCCGTTAATTCGAACTGCTTATTCTTTTTCTGTGTTTTCATTTTTCCTCCAATGTTAGTTAATTTGAAACACAAGCCCACATTAATGGGATATAATACAAAGTCAAGAAAAAAATTTAAATTATCTACAACCCCAGGTTGTAGGGCTGTAGATTAGAACCATTCTAAAAAATAGCAAGTAATAAGAATAATAAAAATAAAATAATTATTTCTTTATATAATACCTGTATAAAAACCCAAATTAGAAACATTCTAAACTACGGCTTTTATAAACTTATTATTAATATTACGCCCTTGACCCTTGGCAACTAGTCCAACTATCACGCCTCTCGGATCTTTAAATCTGAGATCATGAAGGTCACCATTAATGACTTTTTTATTCAGCCATTTTTTGGGGAGCTTGTCCTGGAATACAACAGCCACGTTTGAGCCCTTAGCTATAGCTGCTTTAATATCCTTGTTATTGCTGCCACTATCTGAGAAGGTAACATTTAAATTTTTATGATCATGATCTAAATAATTTAATACCTTGGTATATTCATAAAATTGAACATCAGGGTGCAGCTCATGAAGGGTGCTACCTCCATCAACTTTCATTTTATGGAAGGCCAGGTCTGATGTACCATTTAATCTTACAGCAAATTTAAAGCCCTGATTGGCTGCCCTTTTTTTGAGCTGTTCTATTTCACGGCTCAGGTCCCATAAGAATGCATTTTTATTAGTCCAAAAATAGTTAGTTTTGTCCAACCTGGCTTTTTGTACTGTGTGCATCATTCCACGCCCTGAAGTATTTAAACAAGCTGCGGCACATTCTTTTGAAGCTTTAGGACAGACGTTTTTACCGGATAAATTAAACGGGGCCAGGTGAAGGATGGCCGTTTTATATCCAAACTTCTCCCCCTTAGCCATTTTGGTCTGAGAATAATAATTTAATAAAGGCATTATTTACCCCCTTCTGTTATTTCTTTAAGGTCCTGGAGATCTGCTCCATCATCACAAAAATCGCTGCGACTTAATCCGAGTCCAGCTGCCTCCATTGCTTTAGCTGCTTCCTTCTCGGTCCACGGTTTATCTTTTGGCCACCCAGCTGGTGGCGTTATTTTTTTATTCATTTTTTTCTCCATGTTAGTTAATTCCATCTTATTAGCATGGGACACCTTGAGCTGTCAACTTTTTATTTAAGCTGCTATAGACTCAGGACCAATAAGACTCCAGGCCAGGGAAGAGCTGCCACGGCTCCAGGCCCAATTAAAAAAATAAATTTTTTTTAATATTAGTTAATGTAATAAACAAAAAAAACTTACATAGGCAAGTTTCTCGCAGGCGAGATTTTTAGTTATATATAAAAAGAAAAAAAGTTGCATAGGCAAGTTTCACGCAACACGCATATGTGAGTTTTAGTTATATATAAACGAGTAAAACTTTGCATAGCAAAGTTTTACGCAGGTGTGCGTGAGACGTGGTTATTGCGTCTCGATTTTTTTCATTGCGTCTTTTAAACTGAGTGATGAGTAGGCACGAACCAAGTCTCTCGGTTCACGAACCACGAAAATTTGTAAATTTTGAGAAGTCCTCTGCGAGAGGTCTTCTCGCAAGATAAATGAAACTCCACCATTCTTATAATGTGTTAAGTGCCAATTAATTTGAAACTTTGTAAGTCCACAATTCTTGACATCATTTGACTTTAGTTCAATCCAAATACTTTTGTTGTTTATCAACCAATAAACATCTGGAATACCATTGATTGTATTACTTTCTATGCGAAATAATTGACCTTTTAAATTTAGCTTTTTTATTCGTTGCCAAAGATTTTTTTCTGATTTTGCCATTAACTTATTAAGTCAATAACATAAAAAAACCCCCAACTCCACTCTCGCTTTGTTGGGGGTCATTAAAGACTAGAGAGTGTTAACATTTTTCATAGGACATCTCCTATCGCTAGTCAATAATTCTTTAATTATTCATACCTCAATATTTCAATATCTTGCATCATCTCATCAACATTGTGTCTCATGCCAACTTCCATCTCTGCAAGATCTTTAATTGTGTCATTATCATATACAAATTCATTAAAAAATTTAATTGGATCTTCAACATTTTGAGAACAAGGAGAACTTTCATCACCACACCAACGAACAATAAAAAATTTCATGCCTTTTAATTTTTTTATTAAATCCTCATATTTTGGTTCTGGTTTTGGTGGTTCTGGCTTACAATTTTTAAAAGGTGTTAATTCACTAGGGGTTAATCCATAATACTCAATTGGGTCAACTTCAACTTGTAAATCTTCACGATAATATGGATTAGTTATAAATATTCCATCAACAATAAATCCTTTTTTACCAATTTGGTCTGTAAGTATTTTAACCATTATAAATTCTCCTCTGACCAAGTCCAACCAAGTGACACATCAAAAGCTTTGATTGTTTCACCATTAACAACAAACTCTGATCTTTCAATTGTGATCCATTCATCTTCGTCAAACATTTTTATTTGAATATTGTCGTTATCTATAATTTTAAAAATAGATGAAGGTTCACTATCCAAAGTCTTTTTTTGTATTTCATTAAACTTTTTAATCTGATCAAGTTCAACCATAGGAATTGACCATCCATTCCATTTATGTTCAGTTACATAACCCTCAATAAAATGTTCAAGGTCACTTCTATTGTCTGCAATCCAATGATCATGATATAATTTAACTTTCTTCCAAACGAATGGAAGTTCATTTTTAAAAATGATTTTTTCATTCTTAAAATCGTTGATAAACTTTTGTTCAGTAATATCTACAGATTGAACAAATCCACCACCTTGTGGACAAACAGAAAGTTTGTTTTTTTTAAAATTACTTATATCAAAGTATCTATTATTTTGTTTTTTAAATAGATATTTATTTGTTTTTATTAATTGTCTAATCTTTCCTAGATTATAACTATTCTCAGTTTCTTTTTTTACTTCGTATGCATCCATTTTTTGCTCCTTTGTTAGTTGATAAAGTTTTTAAGAATTTTTTACAATCATTTAAGTAATTTTTACTTAGATCTTTATGATCACAAGCAAAATAATTAAACAGATTGCCTTTTTTTGATCTTATCATTTATTCCTCTCTATATTCTTTAAATAACTTTTTAACAAATTTTATTAATTCTTTAAATTCTTTGTTAGGATCTGTTGTTATCCAATCAACATTTGAATTAATATCTAATGCTTTTATTATTTCACTTTCTAATTGTTTACTTGTCATTTATTTTTTCGCTTTTTATTTGTTATCTATCTCTACTAATAGCAAAGTTAGGACAAATTCGATTAATAAAAGTTAGCAAGTGCCAAACAACAATATCATAAGGCTTCTGATTAGTTTTACAAAAATCAAATGAAATATCTTGACCCTCATAAGTTTTATCAAATGTAGTTCTTGCTTCTCTATTCAAATAAAAGTCTTCATGACCATTATCTCCAATACCATTGAACTTGATAATATCATTTGTACTTTCATCTTTAATTAAAAATCCAACTACTTCCTTGATGTAATTAAATTCCTCTTTTATTTGTTTCCACTCACTTTCTGTAAAATCGTTATACTTGTGCCAATAGTTAGTATATCCCATTTTTGCTCCTTTGTTAGTTTATATATTTATATCCCATAGAAATAAGATAATATTAAATGGAAATCAAGTTAAATTTTTAAAAATAACCAAACAAAAAATGAGAAAAAACCTACATAAAATGGATAACGAATTGTAAAATATAATACATATGCAAATAAATTTCCCATATTTATGAGATATACTAAAAATTTTAAATTACAAGGTAATTTTTTTAATTGATACAATTACTGAAGTTGGAATAATTGTTGTATTTCCAATGTTATCAAATGTGGGTTTTTCTTTAGTTTCAATATAATCTGTAAATATTCTTGTTATTCCTTTTGCCTGACTTAATAAATAACCCTTTGAAACACATGTAGGAAGTTTAGAATTTTTGAGAGTTTTTGTATCTTGCCAACCAGAATCACCCTCAATATCTAACCATTTAATCTCAACAAATGGGTATTGGGTAATATCATTTCCCAAATTTTTAAAATTAAAATTTAAAATTTTTGATTTTTGAATTTTTTTATTTTTTTTCTTTTTCATAATATTAAAAACATTTGCATAGTAAAGTTTCAGTAATATCAAAAAAACTTACATAAGAGAGTTTTAAGAATATCATTTTTTATTCTCAGTTATAATTGATACAATTCCAATTGAAGTATTTAGATGTGCATTATGAACTTCATTGAACACAGTCATAAATCCTCCACTATTCAAGAGCTGTTTCTGGCGTGACGTTAATGATATCCTTGGCTTCTCCGATTTTACCTTCGAGCTCTGATAATCTTTTTTCAAGTTGTTCACGACTCATACCCTCCAATCCAACATGTGTAACTTCTTTCTTATCTACAAACATACCAGCCATTTGTCCAGATCTATACTCTGCATTAACAGCTACAGAAAATTGTTTTTTATCTTCTGCTTTTTTACTTAAAGTTTCAAATCTTTTATATTTTTTAAGTTTATCGCCTTCATGTTTTTTTAATTCTTGGTTATACTTCATTTCCATATAACGCACTACATGTGGATTTTTATTTGGGTCTGTTAATCTACTTGCAATTTCTGTGGGACCTTCTGGTTTATTAGATTGATAACCAGCTCTCTTAGCAGCTTCAACCTTAGTAATCTCTCCCCAATTGGAAACATATATATCAACAAAAGCTTTTTGTTTTAAAGTAAGCTCAGCAGTAGATTTTAATGAATTTTTCTTTTTTGCCATTTCTTGACCAGATAATACCACAAGTTTTTCCTAATACACTTTCTTAGAAACATTTTTTTTAAAATTTTTTTTGCAGAAAAAGCCCCCTCTGTGTCATATTCTTGACATATTCCTAAAACTGAAGATATTTTCCTAGGAAATTCCTAGTGTTTTCCTAGTCTAAAATGCTTTAGAATTGTTGTATATCAACGTTTTTCCTAGAACTTGCATAAAAAAGGGCTGTTTTTAAAAAAAAAAAATAAAATGTTTGTAAGGAAGTGTACTAGGAAAAAGCAGCCGAGGACCGAGAGCCGTGGTGCTTGTCCCCTTTACCCACACCCCATTCTCAAATATAATTTTTCGCTAGACAACTAACATTACCAATTATTACCGATTCACGGAGCTGGGTTTGACAAGTTTAGATGAAACCATTACTACTTAAATAAGCAATAAGTTTTTCATTTATTGCCTCTTTGTTAGTTTTCTAGGTCATGTAATTTTTATTTGTTTCTTATGTGGCCTAGATCTAAAAAATGTTCTCCATAACCACGATCTGCATATACTAATAATTGTAAAAATAACTGCTATATGAAAGCTTTCCCAAACTGTAGGATACATACCAAAAAGAGGGAATATCCAGAGTTGTATTAAAGTGCTTAAAATTAAACCTGAGCCAACATCAATTAATGTTTCAAATAAATTTTGATTTAATTTCATAATATGCTATAAATATCTTATGTTTCATATTTCATATATGATTCCTTTCTGCTTTGAGGGTGGCGATTGCTCCCTGCCCTCAAAGTTAAAATTTTATTATCCACCATGACTACTCTAATTTATTATGATGAACGTAGACATTATCAGCGTCCATGATTTGTCTACGTTTATTCTCAATGTGTCTCCTTAATTCTCTTCTAATATTTATATCCTCTTCTTCCTTAATTCTTTTATAAAGCTTATTATATTCGTGCCACAAAAAGTGTCTTCTCTTAAATTTAATTAAACCCTCTTTTAAAGCTTTGTTATACCGGTATCTTACATTATCAGGCTCCCAACCAGCCCACCAACAGATCTGTTCAAAATCTTTAGAAGTAGATATCCAAAAGTGAGCATCACATTTATTTAAACTTGATTTACGATCTGCACTTAAAATTTTTAAATCTTCAAATGCATTTAATATGACATGACGCCATAGTTTTTGCTCATTACAAACATGATTCTCTGAGATAATATCAGATGCAATACTAGTGCCCATAAGTTTTAACAAGTCTAGCGAGTAGATCACGATAATGGCCTTTCGAATGTTTAAAATTACAACGATTGGCGACTTCGTAATGTTCATGGACATCTTCAATTAATATTGTGATGGCTGCACCTTCAAGATTTTCTTCCAGGATATGTTTCTTTATATCCCTAAAGTCTTGAGTCATTTCTTTTTTTGTATAATTATCCATTCTCATACTTTAACATCTTCTCTTCGATAAGAATTGAAATCTATTATATTGGACTTATTATTTTTTAATTTGACTATAACTTTCTTAGTTTTTTTAGAATTTTGTGGCTTGCTATGAATACTATATATATCATTAGTATCTTGGAGGAATTGTGGTCCTAATTCAGTGTAACCATATTGAACACCATTTAATAATGAAAAGATTGTCGATTGAAATAGCTTGAATTGATTAGACGTAAGTTTCCCTGCTGCAATAACCGACAGCTTAGTTAGATCAGTGATACCATCCTTTTTCTTTGCCATGTATAAAATCCCACGCTACTTTAAATAATAATGTTTGTTCTGCTTCTGATTTAGTTCCGTGAGACGTGCTTCCTGATCCGTTACAATGAATACAAGAATGAATTGTTTTAGAATATGGAGCAACTATAAATCCATCACTCTTACATTCTATGCAGCTCTTGTAGTTGTAACTATTAACACTCATATAAAAAAATTTTTATTTTCGCAAGTATTAATTATAATTATTATTTTAAATGGGATCAATGCCAAGGGTTTATAACCCACGACATTATTTTCTATTTAAATGTTCAAATGGACTCCCTTTAAAGAAAGGTCCCTCTGCCATTAACTTTATCTGTTCATTCTTTAATTTTTGCATCTGCTGCATTAATGGAATCCATATAGCTTTATCTTTTTTAAACTTCTTCATCCATAACCAATTACAGAAAGACATAAGAAATCTATCATTCCATTTTTTATTTTCAGTGTTATCTATTTTTTCAATATCATACTCAACACCTAAACATTTTTGAGTTTTTTCGTCTAAAGCTTTATATATTTTATAAGCTAATTTGTTATATTTCATACATCCTCTTTGTTCCAAAACATTAATAAAAATGTAATAAGGGTATATATTACTGCTATTAAAATAATACTTAATAAAAAATTCATCTTCTTTTATCTTTAATTATTTTTGTATGTTTTCTCCAAGCCCAAGCACTAAGAGTCCCTGACCAACCCATTAACCAAATATAAAATTTAAGCATCATTTGAAATTATTTATAACATAATAAACTATTAATGAACCAATAAAAAAACATATCATACTATATGCAAACATACCTAAACCAAAAGTGGCACTCATTCCCAATCACTTTCTATTTCAAAAGTCATTTGATAATCATATTTAATCTCTTTAAGATAAGGTTTAATTAAGTTCCAGTCTTGAACTGTTGGATAAGAAAAACAATCATCAGATCTTAACCAATGATCAATTGTAGTTTTTTTAACAATATCAGCTGCATATAAACTTTTTTTATCTAAATTTTTTTTTAAATAATTAATAAAATCTAATTTAGGTGGTAAGTGTGGTCTCATCTTAAATTTTTCATCATAAACATCTACTAAGTGTTGATTATTTTTTAAATGTTCTATAGCTACATCCATGGATAATGTTTTCTGCACCGGTTGTTTAGACTGAGATCTATTTAACTTACCTTTTAATATTTTAGCTGCATACTTAAAACTATTGTCACCCTTATCCATTGCGGTCGGAGTCCGATAAAACTTTTTTGATGGCAAGTCCGATGATTCTTGCACATTGTGGGACGATTGCGTTTCCGAGACTTTTGATTCTGCTTGCTCTATCTTTGTCCAGTCCATAGGAAATCCCATTAGGAACTCCACAAAGGTCGGATTCAATTTGCCACCATGTTTGATCGGTTGATTTACTTTGTTCACCACATCGTTCAACTTTGCTCCGAACTTTGTTCCAGTGCCAACCCTCTCTACACTCCAACCTGATGAGTTCTGCTTCACTGTCTCTGGTGGTGCTACTACATCCATCTGACAACTCGCTGATGGTGTTGGAAACATTTGCATGTGTGCTGTTAGATTGTGTTGAGCTGCAGCTTTCTCTCCCTTCCTTTTGATCAGTGTCTCTGCATCCTCTTGTCCCGATGCTCTCGGTGTTGGATACATCTTTACTATTTGATTCAATGGTGGCTTCTGTCCTCCTCCTGGATGAGGCTTCCTTGGATTCTTTATCTCGTTGGAGTCGAAACTTGTCGGAGTTGGAAACGATTGTTTCTTTGATCGAAGATGTTTCTCTACATCTCTCATGTCTTTTATCGGCATTCCTGTCTGTACTTGCTCTGCTAAATTTCCTGGTGGAATTGATTTCCTCCCTATTTTTTCTCTCATTGCTATTCTTTTCTGCATTGCTTCTGGACTCCGCTGCGAGATATCCATTGTGCTTGGAGTGAGCCACAATCCAGACTCTATTCCTTTGGTGCCAAGCACCGAAGCCTGAAGCTGGAATAAGGAAACATTGGACTTCGAAACCTTCACCTTCCAATTGGTCCTGCACCTGTCGGAGTACCATGCCGTCTTGGAGGTTAATAAGGCCTTGCACATTCTCCCCAATAACGAACTCTGGTTTAATTTCTTTAATGAGTCTAAACATTTCTGGCCAGAGATATCTGTTGTCGTTTGTTCCTTTTTGTTTTCCTGCAACACTGAATGGTTGACATGGGAATCCTCCAGTAATGACATCTGCTTCGAATTCTTGTCCTTTGACATTTCTTATATCTCCTTCTATTGGTATGCCTGGAAAATTTTTTTGTAAAACTCTCTGACAAAATTTATCAAACTCTACAAACTTTACTGTATCAAATATATCAGTGGAGTGAAGACCTAAACTAAAGCCTCCAATCCCACTAAATAAATCTAATACCTTAAGCTTATTGTTCAATTTGTTCTCTCATCTTTAAGAACTTTTGTTTTGCTATCTTAAGCATTCTATCAAATAAAGGTTCTGCTTTAATAGAGTGTATTTTGTTTCTCATCTCTCCGTTAACATATAAAGTTATGTTATTAGTTTGATGATCGAGTTCAATTGTAAAAAACTCTTTAGCTTTTATTTTTTTTGGATCCGACATTTGCTTCTCCATTCATAAGTTTTGTACGAAAAACTGCATTAGGTATCTTATGTTTTCTAGCTTGATGATCTATGTAATCACTTAATATTTTAGAGATCATAGCACCAGGAGCTCTAAATTTTTCTTTACATAAACCTTTAAGTAAATCGTAATCTGTTTTTTTAATTGCAACTGATTTCCATTTATTGATGTCCATGAGAATTCTCCTCTGTAGTTACGATACCAAGTGCATCTTTTAATTTTTGATTTTCTGCTTTAAGTTTTTTTATATTTTCTCCAAGTTTATCAATATTATTTAATAAACTTTTTACAGCTGCTTCAAGTTTACCTAATGCATCTAAATTACCTTCAGGTTGTTCTCCTATAGGTGGTGAAACAATATTATTTATTGTACTATTTTCTTTTGCTTTATTCCAATCCATTTAAGTCCTCATTTGTTGGTTGTAATTTACGACACTCTAATTCATCTTCAACTAGAATTGTTGCAATAGTTTTATTTATTGGATAATGTCTTCTGCCTATACCATCAACAAAATGAATTGCTGAAATACCATCAACTAACATATCCATATGAAGTGAATCTTCAATTGGGCTACCATCAAAATCTGCTGTAGGTACTGCTGCCAATTGTTCATCTAACTCAGTCATGATATTATCCAGTATAAGACTTTTACTCTTTTTGTTTTTCATGAAATCTTACATATATGGGACAAATACAAAAGTCAATTAAATTATGAAATATTTATTAACAATTACTTTATGTTCAATGATTGACAATGTATGTATTCCACCCCATACATATCCAAATGAATTCTTAGATTTATATACTTGTCAAACAATGGGGTATAAAAAAGCCCTTGATAAAATTGAAGAAATAGGTATCGATAAGGTAAACGAATTCAAAATTTACACAACATTTGCATGTAAGCCATTTAACACTATATGATTTTAAAATTTATATTACTAAGTAGTATGTGCTGGAATTTTCACGATGTAGGTACTCAATGCACTCAATATCTTGTAGATAACCTTTCAGATGCCACCACATGTAGAGAGAAGGCAATAGAGGTAGGTAGAGCCAATAAATCAAAGATCGAAGAATTAGGGGGGTTTATGGACTATTATGAGGTACATTGTATAGCTATTGACCCTGAAGGCTACAATCTTGACCATTCATTCAAAATATCTTATAATATCTTATGACGGCTTATCGTATCAGAGCTAGTATGGGAGGGCAGCAATTAGACCATGTTGTTGAAGCTGCAAATTGCACTGAAGCGATATTAAATCTGTCAGAACAAGTGGACCAAGGTAAGGTTGAAATAATCGATGATGGTTTCACCGGGAACACTAGGGTTCACATAACTTATGAGGAACTAAAATGAGTCCTGAAAAAATAAAGTTGTTGAAAGAACTTCAAGAACTTGAAAATAAGTGGTCAGCTGATTTAATGACTAATGGTCTTTGTACAGTTGAAATGCTTAAAACAGAAAGTGATATTAGATCTAAAAGAAATGCGATCAAGTATCAAGATGTACAAGAAAATTTAGCTGCTGTTGGTTAATTTTTCTTAAGTTTTAAAAAAGGAAACTTTTTACTTAGGGCATCTGTCGGCTTTTTAAACTCATAATGATTTATAATTTTAAATAACTTTTCTCTTTTAGCTACAGCATAAGGTAAAAATAATTTAGCAAGATGTAGTGCTTTTTGGTGAGAACATCTCCATCTCCATTGATCTTTCTTTCCCATTGATCCCTTACCAATCCCTTTAAAATGTATTGAACCTACTTGGACAATATCGTAAAAATTTTTAATACAATCTAAATCTGTCATAGCTATTTCCATAGCTACATTCCATTTTAAATAAACTTTACCATTTTGTTTTTTACATTTATATTGTGCGTAATTTACGTTTCCTTCACCATCAAATAGTCCAGCTGCATATCCAATTAAATCTTGATTGTTATGTGGTTTATTATTATTTTGCATCTCCCCAACTCTTCCCAAGACCAAACTCAACTACACTTGGAACTTTAAATTCTATTGAACTTTGCATTATTTTTTGAATTTCTTTTGCATGAGATTCATCTTTAATATTAAAACATAATTCATCATGTATTTGCAACATAGGTAAATGACCAGCACTATAACAATCTAACATTGATTGCTTTGTTTGATCTGCAGAAGATCCTTGAATTAATCTATTTAAAGCTTTGTAAGTATAAGCTCTTTTAATATTGTCCTTACCATACTTAGCAACTGCATCCTCATATTTTTCTGCTACATGCAAACCAAAGTCTCTAGTTTCCCACATATCAAATCTACATTTTCTACCTTTTTTAGTTCTTATAACTCCCTTTTCATCAGCTGCATATTTACATCTGTCTGATAATTTTTTTACAAAAGGAACTTTTTTATTATATTTAATAATTAATTCATTAGCCTCATCTTTGGTGACACCCAATGAGTTAGCTAACTTATTCTTACCCATTCCATACATCAAACCCAGACCAATTGTTTTTGCTTGAGTTCTTTCAATACCAACAAGGTCGGCAACAGTTTGATGAAAGTCTGCACTTGCATTTTGATAAGCCTCTACTAATTCATTAGAACCCTCATACCCATCTCCGATAGATGCTGCATAGTGTACTGTCATTCTTGGCTCCTGTTGTGAATAATCAAAACTACCCCATTTAAAACCCTCTTCTGGTATAAATAAACTACGTATTTTGGGACCAAAGTCTTTGTTTCTGGCTGGGACTTGTTGTAGATTTGGATTACTCATTGAGAGTCTACCAGATACAGTGCCTCCATTGTCTCCTCTTAATTGATTAATCTCTCCATGAATTCTTCCATTGATTTGATACTTCATGATAGAAGATAAAAAAGTTCCGTGAAATTTATTTACTTCTCTTGCACTTACAATTAGTTGTGCTATTTTGTTTTTATTATTAATTAACCAATTTTGTGTAAAGGAAGGTTCTTTTGTTTTCTCAGTTCGCGGGTATTCTAATTTCAATTTGTCAAAAGCTTTGGCAATCTGGCGGGGTGCCCAAATATCTATTTCTAGTCCTGTTTCTTTCTGTATATCCGATAGTATTACTTTTTCTTGGAGCTTCATTTCTTTTTGTAGTTCTGCAGCTTTTTCCACTTGCACTCTCACACCTCGTTGACGCATCTTTATTAATATCGGAAGCAGTTGCTGCTCCATTTCCCATACAGTAGTTAAGCTCTGTTTTACTATTTCATTTTTAAATCTTTGCCATAATTTTAAAGTAAGCTCTGCATCTTGTTCAGCATAATAACCAACATGCTCTGCCGGTAGTTTCCACATTTCTGCTTTTGGATCTATACCATGTGCTGCTGCAGCTTCTCTTAATTCTGTTTCTGCTTTTATTTCATTAAGATAATCTACTGATAATGTATTTAAAGAATAAGAAAATCTATTCTCATCAATCAATGCAGCTGCAATCATTGTGTCAACTATAGGTCCGTGAACCTTGATACCAGATGCTTCTAACCAACCTACATCATATTGTGCATTGTGAAAAATTTTTGTACTCGGTAAAGCACAAATGTCTTTCATATATTTTTTTACTTGTTCAGGTATCATGTTACCCCCACCTAGATGGCCAAAAGGAAAATATCCTTTCCATCCCTCAACGGCTACTGCAAACCCTACTATCTCTCCTTTGCCCAAAGCCCAACCAGCTCCAAGTCTTTCATTAATGCCATCATCTCTAGTTTCTAAATCAATTGCTATTTCCTTATACTGAGACAAGTCCTTATATTCACTAGGTGTATTCCACATAGATTTTTTAAAAGTTAAAGTTAATTGTAATCCGTTACTCATTTCTAAATATCACTATCATTAATGGTTTTATGTAAGCTATCTTATTTGGGTCGTCCTCTGTTCCATCATCATGACCAAACCTAAAACCTTTAACTGGCTTTTTTAAAAATCTTATTTCACAATTAGGATTCTTATAAATAAAATCATGAAAGTATTTAGTATGTGTGGATGATGGTAATAAAAAAACACCAGTAAAGTTTTTTGTATTGTATGCTTTTTCAACAAATTTACCAATCTTTCCATCGAATAAAGGATGGATGTAAGCAACTTCTCCAGACCAATCTTTAGTCAAACAATCATCATCAATTGTATAATATCTTGGTAGTAAATGATTATTATGTGATGCACAACAATCAATCGTAAAATCAAACTCTTCTGTTAAATCTGACCATATATCTTTAGGTGTCCTAAGATATTTCATTATTTTAGAACAAGTAAAACTTAAGTTTGTCTTTTCATGTTTTAATTTTTTATTAATCATTTAGATTCTTTAAGTAATGTTCTTACTATTGTTGTCCCTGGATTTAGATCGAAGTCTTTTATGCACCCCATCAATAAACTGCTTAACAGCACAATCACCACAATAATAAATTTTGTTTTCAATAATAGCTGCATCTCTATCACACTTTGAACATTTAATTTTTTTCTTCATCTTTTAAATGTTTAATTTCTAAGTCACAATAATGTTTTATTTTTTGTAAATCTTCTATGGCTTTCCCTTTAGATAAGTATCTACATACATATTTAATTATATTAGCTTGAAGTGGATTAAGACCATTCTTTCTAATAAAAGTCCAAGGTTGAATAATAAATTGCTTATAGTGGGATCCTCCAACTTGTTTGCCATCAGGAAAAGTTTCGTCAAAGATATCTTTATTTGTCATTTTTTTCTTGTACATAAATTAAATAATCTTGTCCAATAGGATAGTTAAACTTATAGTCAGTTCTTAACAAATGTAAAGTTTTTCTTGCTCTAGTAACTCCAGTGTACCAAACTTTACGTTCATCACTTTTTTCTTGTTTATTTTTATTTTTATAATCAGATGGATAATTACCTTTACTGTATAATACAACATGATTCGCTTCCCCACCCTTAACAGAATGAATTGTATCAATGGTTATAAGAGGATCTTTATCTAATTCTTTTTGACCATATCTTCTAAGTAATCTTATGAAATGTCTGACTTGTCTTGGTTTAAAATTTCTTCTTAGTATCCAATACCATGGTTTAATTTTTTGATCATCTTCTAAAGTTAACCCACACCATTCTTTTAATGTTTGAAAATCATACTCTTTTAAATCTGGTTCTGCTCTCCAAAATTTATCTTGTCTATAATTTGGATCTTCTAGCTCTCTTATATATTTATACATATTACGAGCTGATTTTTTATCTATCTTTTTATTTTTAGTTATAGCAGTCCATGCTTTTATTGCTTCCCATTGTTTTTGATCAAAACATTTTGTGCCCTTATTATCCTTATAATATAACCCAGCATCCTTAGCTAACATTCTTAATTCATTAACAGTTTCATTAATTCTACCAAGAATGTACCAATCCTCCTTAAAATTTTCAAAAGGGATTTCTTTAAAAGATAAATAAGCTTTTACATAACCTTTAGTTCCACCAGGGTAGTATTCTTTTTCCTCACTATCATTTATTCCTCTTCTAATTACTTGTGAAAATCTATGTATGGCTTCTCCGAATCTTTGAGTCTTTCTAAGTTTTACTTTACGCCCAGGAAAAAATTTAGTAAAATATTTTGGATCAGCTCCATTCCATTTGTATATAGCCTGGTCATCATCTCCTGCTAAATATATTCGATCTACTTTAGGAGCCATCTTATATATGACAGACCATTGTAAAGGTGTGCAATCTTGAGCTTCATCTAATATCAAAACTTTAAGTGGTGGAAAATCTACTTCTTTTATTGCTCTTTCAATCATATCATCAAAGTCAATGAACGATCTTTCTCCACCCCCTACTTTATAATGTTCATAGGTACTTATCTTTCTGAGAAACACAGTGAGTGAATCTCTCTTATAACTTTCTAGCTTATATGCTTCTTCTGGTTTAATTAATAAATTTCTAGCTTTACTATAAACACCTAATGACCAATCCTTATACATAAAGTTATCGTCAGCTAATCTTTTGTCTGAAGTTTTTATTACTTTAGTTTGTAATGCAAAATCTATTGTACAATCTTTTGGATCAAATACTTCTTCTGGAAAGTATCTTCTACAATAGGTATGCAGTGTTTTAAATCTAGAAAAATCATCTGTGTTATATTGTGGAAAAGACTCCATAGCTCTTTTAACAGCAGTGTTAACAGCTTTGTTTGTAAAAGATAGGTATGCTATCTCTTGTGGTCTAATACCTTTTCTTAAATAACTTTTTAAAACTTTTTCTATAAGTGTGTAAGTTTTACCAGTGCCTGGGGGACCAAAGATCTTTATGGTTTTGTGATAAAGTTCTTTTAATATTTTAAGTTCTAAACTTTCCTGTGTGGAATTCTTCATCCATCTCCGATACTTCTTTTGTTTGTTTTGGTTTAGTTACTTTTTTGTAATCTACAAATTTAGGCATCTCTACCGACCATACATTTTTAGCACCTTCATGATAATCTATTCGTTCACAACCTAATAAGTGCATAGCTTCTGCTGCACTTTTAAATGTTTTATCATTACCTAAAAACTTTTCAAACGTAATCTTTTTGAAATAACAAACATTTGTTTTGGAATCTAAGACAACATAGTTATCCTGTAATTTATCAAAGTCATCCTCTTCAATATGACTCTCAAAGAATTTTTTAAGAAAATTATATTTTTCTTCACCAAGAGTATCTTCGAATTTCATCTTCTCATTCTCTACTGCTTTTTTGACAATTGTAGACATAAGCATTTCAAATGGAGATGGTCCACTTCTTGGTCTAGGTAGAGTAACCCAATAAATTCCATATCTTAATAATTTGACTCTAAAAGACTTTTCATCTTTCATATCTTCGGGACCAATAATAATTTTCTCTCCTTGAAACTTAAAAGAATATTCAATCGACTTGGTACTTCTTATAAATTCAATTTCTTCAAAATCATCTATTAGATCTGGTACTTGTGAACCAATACCAAGTTTTCTAAACTTACATAAATCTTTATTACATATTGGTGTAATAGCACCAAGCTTAGGTGGGCATTTGTAATTGTAATCTTTTTTAGTTACAGATCTTGCAACAGAGTTTTCTACCTCTCTGGTATCCATAGGTGTTACAAATATTTCTTGGTTTCTTTTTTGGAGAATTGTTCTCATCTCTTCAATTGTAATTTTGCCATCTGACTTCTTCATCTCAAGAACACCAACATTATAAAGTAAATCATTACGATGATTACCAGACCACTTATCCATAATCATTTTTTGAACACATGGTGGATAATGTTTCCAATCTTCTTCAGGTTCATATTCCTTAACTTTAATATTTTGTAATTCATCTAAAGATAAAGTTTTATTTCTAATTATTTCAATAAAAGTTCCAATCATTACTGGGGTATTTGATTCATTATATGCAAACTCAGTAGTTGCATTCATATTAAAATAAGGCATGTTCATACACTTATTCATCGGGAATACTTCAAGTGCTTGAAAGAAATTTTTATTCCATTCATTTAATTTTTTTAAAACATCTTTTACTGGATACCAATTATCTAAAAACAAAAACAAATGTAGCCCACCTGATTTTGATCTTACTGGTACTAATGGTAATTGGTTGTCTCTAAGAATATCTATAACTTTTTTTTGTGAATAATCTTTATAACTTTGTGGGTCAATATCTATACACCCCCACTTACACATATCATCCTTTTCAGGTTTGATACCTATACGTTTCGTACCTTCTAAATGTTCCTTCCAGATTTTAAGAGTAACTGGTTCGTGGATCGTAAGTGTTTGACCTATTGTCTTGCCCCGTTCATCTACCTCCCCAGTAAGAGAGGTAGTGATGAACAGTTCAGAATTACCCTCAAATATTTTTAAGAGCTCCTGTTCCATGATTTAAAATGGAACGTTAGTTTTATCTGGACTATTATTTCCGTGAGCTTGATTATCTTGTGTAAAATCTACTTTACCAAAAATATCACTCTTCATAGCACTTTGATAAAAGGCTTGAGTTGTCTCCAATACTTTTAAATGTTCTTGAGTATTTAAAAACTTATCAAACTCAACAACCCATCCATACCAAGAGTTTTGTGAATTAGACTCTTTAGTAGTGCTTAGTTTGTAAGCAGTAGACCATGATGGTGGATTAAACATACCATTTTTACCTTGTGCTCTTCTAGACATAATCATTGAATTCCATGTCTTAGATTTTTTCTTTTGAGTAGATTTCATAGTAATCAAAGCTTGTTCCATTGGATTATAATTTTCATCCAAAATATAAACAAAGTGATTACCAGTATCTTCAACATAGTTTCCGTTTTCTAATCGGTCTTTGTTGTCGGCACCTCTAGTTGTTTCAGACATAATAGCTGGATCAGTATGAATACCTACTGGTCTTCCTGGACTATCCCCTTTGTCTTTCCACTCATTAAAAGTGTTTATGTAAAGACAAGGCACTACTATTAATCCTTGTCTACCTTTCCATACTTTACCTGATGTTTCACTCCATATGTCTCCTTGCTTAGCAGTCTCAACATATTTGCCATCAGTCTCATCTAAGACTGGAGAGTTAGCATAAAGTATTTTTAGGATTGGTAGTTTTTGATCTCGAGCTGTTACAAACTCTTGACCTTGACCCGCCATCTGCTCTAAATTTATTGCAGACGGAAGATTATCTTTTTTAGTCGTCATCGCTTTTTTTTCGATCATGATTATTCCTTCGTGGTTATTTTAGTTTTATTTGCAACATAAGTTCCAAACAGTTCAGCAGGTACATCTTTACCAAGGTCTTGAATTTGTTCTCTAACAAATCCTCTAAGACTACTTGGATGAACAGAAGTTTTCTGCTTCACTGGAAGACCTTTTGCTTTCAGCTCTTCTATAATTGATTTAGCTTCATTGTCTTGCTTCATTCCAAATTCCAAAGACACTTGGTTTTTAATCAAGTCTCCATGTCCATTTTCTCTAAGCCAATCAAAAGCTTCATCACTTTTAGACGCTGGTATTCTAGCTGAATAGAATGGTTTAACCTCAACGGATGAACCATCTGCTAATTTTAGCAGAGATAAACCAGCTTGTTGCATTAAGTTTGGAATTGTTTGCTCAGAAAGAGTAGTTTCGACTTCTTTTAACTTTTTAAGTTCTTCTTCAGCCGTCAATATTTTTTTCTGAGTTTCCAATAACTTATTGCAAGATTTAGCAATGTCTGTCGACATGCCAGTATCTACCGATATGATAGATTCTGCTTCTAAGTCCATAAGAACCTCCTTGTGCAAGAATCAATATATTATTAATTTGATTTATGCAAACAAATAATTTAAATAATTCTGCGTGTATAATTATAAAACAAAACCATTCAAACATCAAAGACAATCATTAATTGAAGGAGCCAAGCCTTATAACTTTGCTTATTTTATGGAGATGGGAACTGGTAAGACTAAAGTTGCTATTGATAATGCAGCTTATTTATATCAAGAACAAAGAATTGATTTTGCATTTGTGATCGCACCTAATTCTGTTTATCAAAATTGGAAAAAAGAAATTGATTTCCATTGTCCAGAGGAAACTAATATTTACATTTGGAAAGTAACCAAAGATAAAACATTTAAATTAGACCCAAAGAAACTTACATTTATATTAATGAATGTAGAGGCACTATCTCATGCATCAGGTAAAAAATGGCTTGAATATAAATTATTGAAACATGGTATGAGAAGCATGATTATACTTGATGAAAGCACCTCTATCAAAAATCTAAAAGCATCTAGATCTAAGGCTATTATAAAACTAGGTCAATTAGCTAGATATAAAAGAATACTAACTGGTTCTCCTATTACAAAATCCCCATTAGATTTATTTTCTCAATGTGCTTTTTTAGATAAGGCATTATTAGGTTATGATAATTTCACTGTCTTCAAAGCTAAATATGCAGTAATGTATAGTATTGAAAGAGGCGGTTATAATATTCAAATTCCTAAATATTATATTAATCTTGAAGAGTTAGAATATAAATTAAAAAACTTTTCTTATAGGGTTAGAAAAAAAGATTGTTTGGATTTACCAGAGAAGATGTATGTGCAAAGATATGTAGATATGTCAGAAGAGCAAAAGCTAGCTTATGAAAGATTAAAAATTAATGCTTTAATGATAATGAAAGATGAAGAGGTATCTTACAATAATAAACTTACTGAACTACTAAAGCTTCAACAAGTAGCTAATGGTTTTGTAAAAACTAATGATGGTAATATTGTAGATTTTAAGACTAATGCAAAACTACAAGAATTAATGAGAATATTAGAAGAGACTGAAGATAAATGCATAATATGGGCAAACTATGTACATAACATACAAAACATTAAAAAAAAATTAGCAGAAACATACGGAGTTGATTCTGTAGTATCTATATATGGCCAGGACTCAGTTGAGTCTCGAAATCAATCAGTAGAAAAATTCCAAAATAAAGATGAGTGTAGATTCTTAGTTGGTAATCCCACAGTTGGTGGATATGGTTTAACGTTAACTGCTGCTAAATATGTAATTTATTTTAGTAATTCTTATAACTTAGAAGTCAGACAACAAAGTGAAGATAGGGCTCATAGAATAGGACAGAAGTCTCAAGTCACTTATATTGATATAATCTGTAGAGATACTATTGATCAAATGGTATTACATAATTTAGAAAATAAAATTGAATTATCTGCTAAGACTCTTGGGGAACAGGTTCAGAAGTGGCTTTAGTCTTATGATATCTATCAACTCTCTCTAACCATTTATCTTCATACTCTTTTAATTTAGATTCATTCATTTTAAACTCTTGGTACAAAACATCTTTGGTACAAATACATATAAGGCCTTGTGTTATGAGACCATATTGTTTCTTATGTGCAAGTGAGTATGCTGCTATTTGATAATAATAATCTTCTACAAACTCTTCTCTCTTTGGTTTATTGCTTTGTTTAAAGTCAATGATTGTAGGTTTATCATCATAAAGGCCAACTACATCTGTGGCTCCTGCCCATCTATCTTCATAAGCTAGGCTTACTTCATTACCCCATACCTCTTTCAATAGGTCAAGATTGTTTACTATCTCATGAGCCATCAGTCTTGCTTTAGCTCCATCCTCAGAGAGATTTATGTAGCCACGACCATCTATGTAGTTTTCAAGGACATAGTGCATCTCCGTGCCTCTGAGAGCTGCCTGAGAGGTAATTCTAGCTGCTTCTTGGTATCCTACTCTTTCACGCCACCTATCAAGTCCAGCTTTCTTTTCTTCTGATTGAGTAGCAGATAGTATGGTTGTAACACTTGGTATTTTTTTGTTACCTACATTATAGGTCCGTGAGCCGTCCTCCTCTTGTCTAGTATACTTCTTATATTTATATTTATTAACAAGCTTTAGATCGGTAATTTGAAATTTGTTATTATCTTTGATTAGTCGCACATAGTCTTTTAGAATACTTTAAATAAAAGAGCAACTATTATTCCAATCATTGAAGTCATTAAAAAGGCAGTAGAAGATATAAGAATTTTTTCTATTCTATGTATATCATTATGCAGATCTTTGATTTGTTTATTAGTTTGTTCTTGCATGATTCTGCACAACTTCTCGTGGTCATCAATTCTTTGATGAGCTAGATTATCTTTAGAAGTTTTTCTTGGCACTTACAATCCCACCTTTGTTAAAAAGATTAAGAGCTTGAGCTAATTGTGGATTAGAACCAGTAGTTGAACCTATTGGTGAACTTTCTTGATTAATAACAGGAAAATTACTAGGTTGTAATTCTGGTAATGGAGCTTGTAATTCACTTAAATTAACACCACCTTCTTTAACGGCTTGTTCATATATTTTTAATTGTGCTAAAGATTTATCTCTTTCCTCTTCAGGTATGTATCCATCACTAAACATCCTACCAATAAGCTGTTTCATTGCTGCTGCAGATTTAGGTGCACTTGGTGCTTTGTATGAATCAAAAATCAATTTTTGAAATTTAGGATTTAATAATCCTTTAGCTAAAAAAAACGGAGTAGCTAAAATAGTAACAGCTGGTAATATATTTCCAGTGGCAAGTCCAAAACCAGCTCCACCCAATTGTAATAATTGTCCAGCTGCACCTGCTTGTTTTAATTGAATAAATACACCACCAGGTAGACCTTTCATTCTTGTTAGATCACCTTGTGCAAAAGCTAAAGTTTCAATTACATTATTTACTTTCTTCAATTCATCTTTAGAAAATATTTTTGCCATACTTAACGATTGTTTTTCTAAACGAGCTGCAAATTTTTTTGCATCAATAATATTACCAAATTGTGGATCAATAGTTTTTGATGATTCTAATGCTTGATTTAAAAACTGACCTTTGAATGAAGTAAGTAAATCATTTGATTGTTTGGTAGTAATTTGTTTCAATTGACCTGTTTCATCAATATACTTTGTAAACTTTGGAAGATCTTTTATTTCATCTACAACCTTTCCAACTAAATCTGATTTATCCCCAGTTTTAAAAACTGCAGAAAAAATGTCACCAATATCTCTTGTATTACCCACACCTTTAGCTAATACAGCTTGTAAACTTCCTCTTTGAAAAATATCCATTCCACCTTCATAAAATTCATTTGCTTCTTGTAAAAATTTACCAGCTTGTGGGCTTAATCCACTTTTCGTTAAAGAATCTGGACTTAACAATTCATCAAATTTATTAACAATCTTTGTAATTCCACCAATACCATCTGTATTACCGTCACGTATAAATTTTTGTTTTAAAGCAGCTGCTTGTGCTCTTAATTTACCAGCTTGTGCATAAGCTAATTTACCCCCTGCTTCAACAGTTGCAGTGTCTAATTTTCTAGCTAAACTTCCTAAAAAAGGTGTTAGTGGATCAAGTTCTGCCAAACCTAAATTAGCTTGTCTTTGTAGTTGTTGCACAATTTCTTGTAAGCCACCTTTTCCTTCAATAGGAAGAGTTGGCATAAATTTTGTATTTTTACCAGACGCACTTATTAAAGCATCATCTACTCTTTTATACATAGCATCTTTAGCAGCTTTGAACATACTTTCTGCATCAGTTATTGTTTTAAAAAAATAATTACCAAGTTGTTCTTTATCTACAACTTTTACTCCATCTGCAGTAATTTGTTGAAAAGAATTTACAATATCATCGGAAACAAATTTTCCCATAGCTTGTGCAGAACCTCTTCTTCTTTCTAAAGCACCACCACCGAACAAAGCTTTTGATACAACATTTTCAATAATGTTTAATGTTCTATTTTCTGTTTTAACACCAGGTGTCAAACCTTTTTGCATTTCTTGTGCAGTGTCTTTTAAACTTTGAAATTTTGACTCTGGAATATTATTTTCTTTCATAAATTTTTTGATTGCTTCATCATCTACAACTTTTTTAGTTTGTAGTTCTACTTGTTCTTTTATAGGTCTTATTGCACCATCAGTAGTTTTTGCTATAAATTTTGCAGCTTCTTTTCCGTACAAAATTTCATTTGCTTTCATTCTTAATGTAGTTTCTGCTTCATTAGCACCCTCTAACAATTGTGCATATGCTTTTGGTTTACCTAAAATTTTAGAAACATATTGACCTCCTTTTATAACAAGTGGTCCACCAATTAATTCTGCTGCTGCACCTTCACTGGCTGCTCTTACTACTTCATTAACAACATTATCTTTTGGATCAAATGTTTGAGAAACTACAGCTCCTGCTCCACCCCCTGCTGCAGCTCCTGCAGAAGTTTTTAGTAATCTATTTATGAAAGGTTTTGATAGCATTCCTACCCTCCCTGCAATACCAGGTAAATATTTTGCTCCAGTGCTCAAAGCACCTACAATAGAAAGACCAGCTTCAGTAAGTAATCTTCCCATAGATGGACTTTGCATATATTCTTCTGTTGCTTCATCAGCAACACTGTCTCCTACTAAATTTTGATTTATTTCAGTTAATGCATCTTTTATTTTTGCAGCTTCATCAGATGTTGGTTTGTCACCATCAATGTTTACTACTCCAAGACCTTTGACATTAATTTGTCCCATGTTAATCCTTTACAAGTTCACCCTCTTCACTAAAAGAATAAAATTCTAAAGAAGGATTGTAAGTTATATCTTCTGCATTAATACCAAATTTTGAAAAAGCAGAATTATAATAGTCTATTGTATTTGGGTCTACTACTGTACCACCTGCTCCAAGTCTATCATCAAGTTGTTGAATTTTATTTTTTGCAACTTTAATTTTTTCTACTATTACATTTTCAGGATCTGTTATTGCTGGAAGGATAGCATTAAAACTTGCTTCTTCTAAAGGACCAACTTGTGCACCCCTCAATGCAGCAATTGCTTCTTTTCTAAAGGTTTCTAATTTTGTATTAAAATTTGCAGCTTTTGCATTCATACCTAATGCAGCAGTGGCTTTAGCAACACGCCCTGCGATGGGACCAGAGTCTGCACCTTTAGCAATATCATTTAAAATATCATCTGCAGCACTCAATGTAGTATATCTCTTACCAGCTTTTTCTCTTTCTCCAAAAGTGGGTTTATCTTTTATATCAGTTACTACACCATCTTCTACTTTAACAATTAATCTATCTTTTACATTATAACCTAATTCTTTTTTTTCAGCATCAGTAGCAGATCTAATACCTTTATCTTTTTTCTTACTTTGTAATTCAGCAAGTGAAATCATAGTTGCTGGTACTTTTGCAATACCTTCTCCTAAAGCTCTCCCTACACCAGCTAAAACATTTTCACCTGGTCTTTTAGTTGAAGATAACAAAGGAGCTGCAAGTGTTGCTGCATATAATGCTTTTTCTTGTGATGATAAACCACCATTACTAAATTTTTGTATGTTAGCTATTCCACCAGAATTAAATTGTTTTGGTTTATGATATTTAAAATACCTATTTTTAAATAATTTTCTTGTTAATACTTTATCCATGTTACCTCGGTTGCATAATGTTATAAGCAGAGTATGCACCTAGTCCTGCACCTAAAGCTTGCCCAACAGGATTAGAACCTGGAGCCGTGGTTGCTGTAAGTGTGCTCTGTGTAGTTGGTAAATTTGTCATAATACCTTTTAAGAATTCTATTCTTTGATAAGGCTCATATGCTCTTTGTAATGCAGTTTGTCTTTGTGCTTCTAAAGCTGCTTGTCCTATTCCTCTCTGAACTCCACCAGCTTGTAGTTGAGCTTGGATGTCTGCAAGTGACATGGCTTGTTGTTGAGCACCTAACTGACCTAATGCTTGTCCACTTGCTAATTGTCGAGCTCTTTCTGTTTGAGCTGCACCTAGTGCAGTTTGAAATCCTTGTGCTTGTGCTTGACCTATGTTTGCTAATCTAGCTCTTTCTATTTCAGCTTCTGCAATACCTTGTCTTGCACCACCAAATGCACCTGCACCTACTGCTTGTGCACCTAATCTGTTTGTTGCCATTTGTGCTTGTCTTGTAATTTCATCAGTAACATATGATTGATAGGGATTTAAAAATTGTGAAATATTTGGAGCAGCTTGTGCACCTTGTAAGGCAGATATTCCTTGTCCAACTGTTCCAGCACCGACACCAGTTTGACCAGCTTGAGTTATTGCAGCTTGTTCTATTCCAGAAATAGGAGCAACTTGTAATGAAGGTAACGAAACTGGTTGAGCAGCTAATTTTGCAGCTTGGTCATATAAGGAAAGTTTTCTTGCTTCAACTCCAGGAGCTTCTCTTTGTGTAACCACAGATGAACCAGACTCAGTCGGGGCACTTCCTCCACTACCGCCACCAAAAATAAAACTCATGTAATCTCCTTTGTATATAAATATCTTTTAACATTCCAACCTTTTGTTTTTAAAAAAGGTTGCCAACCAGGTCTTGCATGAACTGCAATTCTTTTACAATTTGCAGATTTAGCAAGTCTTTCTATTATATCAGCAAGTTCATCTTGCCACAATTCTCTCTTCTCACCTTTTAACAAAATTACTTCACATTGGTTAAAATTAGGAAGTAATGTTATTCGTGTAACACAAACTCCAAATACTTTGTACTGAATTCCATCATCAGAGCCAAACATTATAAATAATTGCATTTGGTTATTTTTTATTAATTGTTTTAAGTCTTCAATACTCATAGGGTCACCATCATATTTTAAACCTTCTCGCAACATAAAGTCTACTAAATTCCAATACTCATCAAGCATTCTAGGAAAAATTTCAAGTACCTCTACTTGTTTTTTTATTTTAGTTTGGTTTGCTTGCATTGACTAAATCGTAAATTCTTTTAAATTTTTTTTGTTGATCATAAAAAAAGTTAGCTCCTGCTTTTCTCATACCTTTAAAACTTTTTGGGTCTGCACCAGATAATATACCTGCTCCTAATACTGCATCTGCACGTGATACAAATTCTCCATCTGCTAATTGTGCTAACATAGTATCTTCATCTTTATCTCCAGCACCGGCACCATCTTCAACATAACCCTCTGCTCTTACATAATTATTAACATCATTTTCGTTGTGATCTATTTTAGATGGAAGATAATTTATACCACCTTGATTATATTTTGGTATTGCTGTTGCAAGTCCACCTTGATTTGCATAAAACATATCTGAACCATAAACATCAGACATAGATGGTAATGTGTTTGTAGCTGGCACAAATGCACCTTTTAATTTTGTTGATTGTTCTTCGTAAGCTTTTTTGTAATCTTCTTCATTAAAAGGTTTTTTAACTTCATCTGAACCCTCTAAAAAAGGCAACAAAGCAGTTGCTGACAAAGTTTTACCTAAAGGTGACATTCCTCTAAAGCCAGAACCTGATTGTGCCATATATTGCTTTATAGATTTATCTGTGACTTCTACACCTTCTTTTTTTAAAGCTTCTATTGCTTTTTGTCTTGATACATCTGGTTTTCCCAACGCACCTGTTATTCCTCTACCAACAAGTGTATCACCAAAAGCTACTGTGTTTCCAGTTGAGCCAAATGCTTGAGGTGCGAAAGAACCCATTTGAGGCCCAACACTAGAACCAAATCCTGCCATACCTGCGATTTGTGTACCACCACCAACTATGGCTGCATCTCTCAATGCTCTTTTTGTTGATTTACCCCGAAGTTTTTGTACGCCAAACGTGGCTAGTGCTAATGTAAATGGATCCATATACTAATTTCCTAATTATAGCATATATTAACATTTTACTTAGCTGGTATCAACTCATCGGCAAATCTGCCCTCATATGAGTATTCTCCAATATGTGAAATAGGATCATCGACATAAGCATAACACTTGCCTCCAATATCTTTCCATAATTTACAAAAACTAAAATCTTCACCTAAATAAGTTTTGGTTTCAGGGTCATGTATACAATCAAAAAAATTCCACATATGTGGTCTATCAACATATTTACCATTTATAACTGTCTTTTGTACAATCCCCTTGTCTGGATATGCTTTGATAAGCTTATCAAATACTTGTCTTTTAATTAACATACAACCGGTTGGACTATGAGTTACTTCCATAACACCATTTTCAAGTTGAATATTTTTAGGGTCTTTAACTTTCATTGGATAAGTGTTCACCCACTTTTTTAAATCATCAGGGCTTTTAATTTGATTGTTTTGCATTTTTTGAAATAGTTTATCCCACATCATAGTTTTTAGCGGATAAGGTATAGATATTATTTCTTTGTCTCTTTCCACCATTTTTAAAATTGATGGTGGATGAAAATATATATCTGAGTCTACAAATAACAAATGTGAAGCTTTGCTTTCTAAAAAAGAAGATACACATAAATTACGACCCTGTGTAACAAGTGAAGATTTTATTAAAGAGAAAGTTATTTTAATTTTTTTATCTAAACAAAGTTTTTGAAGTTCAAGTAGTGCTTGTGCATAATGTATAGAACATTCACTATGTACGGGTGTACAAACATGAATAGAAAAAGCAGTTGACCATTTTTCTTCCTTATTATTTTTCCATATCGGATTTATTCTTTTTTGATATTCATCTGGAAGAACTTTAAACTCTTTTAAAGTTTGGTAAGTATCTTCATTTACAAATTCATTTTTTTCGTTCATGTAAAACTCCTTTTAAAAAACTTGTCCATTCTTCTCCTTTTTTATTCCAGTTATAAAATCTTTTATAGAATTTCTGCTGTTCTTCAAGATGTTCTTGAATATAATCTTCATGTAAATAAGATGCAGCATGTTGTATTGCATTTGCAGTATCAATAGCCATCTGTTCGTAATCACTACTATAGTTGATGTAAGTAGGCCACTCAGAGCATGTTTCGAACAAAGCTCCAAAATTATTTGTAATTACATGTACACCAGATGCTAAAGCCTCTAAAGCTGAAGCACAAGAAGTTTCTTCAAATATAGATGGATATACGAACATATCATAATTAGGCATCATCTCTCTAATATATTCATTAGGTTTATAACCTATATAATTTACATTAGGTAAACTTTTGGCTTGTTCATATAAAGGTAAAAAATCTTTTTCATTTTTTTCTGCAAATTCTGAACCATAAATTTTACAAGAAGAGTAGACATCTAAAACTATATTTGAATCTTTTATTTCTTGCATTGCTCTAAGTAAAACATTTAAACCTCTCCAAGGAGTACAATGGTGTACAAGTTTTATAGGAGTTCCTTTTTTATATATTTTTCTTATTGGAAAATCTTCTATACCATTTTTAATTACTATAGATTTACTTTGAGGTATATCAAAGAAAAGTCTAAACTTTTCATAGTTCCAATGACTATTAAAAACATACCAATCATATTCATTGTGTCTTGATTTGTTTGTAAAGAATTCATGTAAATTAGGTTGATCATAAGAATTTTTTTGCCATAGTATATTTACTTTATTTGGATCGATTGGCACTTTTCCTGGAATAGATGTACAAATTTGAACTTGATCTAATAATTCTTTTGGAACATGCTTATTAAGCATTTCCATTTGTAATTCGGTAGCACCTCTAGGTTTCATTATTTTTTTGTTAAAGCATCCATTGATACTCTTGTAACTTTTATTTCAAGATCTTGCCTAAAATCATCTTGAGTTGTATCAATATTAGGATCTTTAACTTCAGCATCAAATTCTTCTTTTGTTTTATAAACTTTACCAGTCCTTTTGTGTTTAATAATTTCTTTTGCTTCCGCAGGTATTTTGGGTAAATTATTTGTCATCTTTTTTTTCTTTTTTTTTATTTTTTATTTTTGCATTTGCTCTACCTAAAGCTTTAAGTGTATTAAATAAAATATTTATCAATTCCTCTGTTTTATTCATATCTAATTCTAATGCAGTTTTTTCTTGAATAATTTTTACTTCTTCAGGTGTAAAATCAATTCGTATGTAATCATCATTTACAGCAATTAATTTCATGGTCTGCCTTGTTTATTATATTTTTTATTATTTTGCAACTTCTTTTTTTTATTAGGACTCTTACAATGACGGCCTGGACGCTTACGAGGTTTTGGCCTTGGTACGAAGTGTACAAATTTTTGTCTAGCCATTTTCCTGTGATCTATCTAATAATGCATAAGATACAATACCTTGAATTTCATCGGCTGTACCTGCAGTCATTTTTAGTACATCTCCTGCCTCTAAAACTAAAGTATGATTTATAATATCTATTGTTGTTGTTGCTGCTATTTGTTCATTAAATATTCTAAAAGTTGCAGTTGCAGAAGTGTCTGTAACTTGCACACTTAAACTTACTGCTCCAGTTGAACCATTGTTAATTTGTATTTGTTTTATTAAAATTGTTGCATCACTAGGGGCTGTAAAAACACTAGTTGTTCCAGTAGTTGTTAAATTAATACCTTCATTTTTGTATCTAATTGTCATGATATAAACCAGGTAAAAGTATCTTGTTCATTTTTTAATTCTTGTTGATATGAAGTGTTTAACTTATCTTGCATAGTTCGTAAAGACTGATTTATCTGTCTTTGATTTTCTTCAGTATAAAGAGGTGATGGTTCGGGAATTACAATATCTACTCTAGCCATTATCTCATTCCATCTGGTTGAACGTCTGCTCTAAACGTGCCATAACGCCAATTTTGATCTGTTGAAGTATTTTCTACTTTTAAACTTGCAAATCTTGATCGTGCTCTAGTATCAACTTTTTCTGTAGAACTTGATATAGTAAAAGGTCCGAGAGGCGAGGAGCTTGCAGTATCAGAAGGAAATCTTCTTAAATTTATAGTGATCTGACAATTACCTGTAAGTAACTTAAAATCAGGAATAAATCTTCTCATGCTCATAAAAAATTGACCATCGCCTCCCTGACTTAAATCAAAATCCCCAGATTGTATAAAAGCTGGAATTGCAGTTTTATTACCTTCAGAGTCTACTTGATTAACTCCTTTTTCATGTGCGTAATAAGTAGTTGCACCATTTATATTTGTAATACCTTGAATCGTTGGAAAAGTTGGAACACTAGTTGAACTAAATTCTGTAGCATAGGGCACATCATATAAATTAGCATCAGCCCAAGTTGTTCTAGCTAATGATCCAGTTGTCCACGTACCATTTTGATAATTATATGTTACACATCTGTCAACCAATGAACTACCATTTTTTGGATAGAACCAAGTTATTTCTTCATAAAGATGATTAAGACCAGCATAGACTGATTCACCATCTCCATAATTAACTCCTAAATTAGATCCTTTAGTTGTAAAAACAAAATCCTCTACTAAACATGGTAAAGCTTTAACAGTACCATCATAAACAAAAAAGCCACCTGATTCTCCCATCCAGTACACAGCTCCATTAACATACTTCATTGCATGTTGACCAATACATCCACAATTAGAACCAACTTGTCTTACAGAAAATGTAAACGGAGGTCCCACAAACTGAATTACATATGCAGCATTATCAGTTAATACAAAAGTATAATCTTTACCTTTTATTGCTCCAACAATTTTTGTACCAGAATCCAGTCTAAAAAATCCTGCAGTGTTAACTGAAGTTGGGGTATAGTCTGTAATATCTTCCTGATCAGAAAATCTTATAAACATTTTATCTTGCGTTCCTGGACTTCCAATTGTAGTTTCAGTTCCAAGCATAAATAGGTGTCTGTCTCTATCAGAAACTAAAGACATTACAGATTGTGTTGGTGCATTTGAAATTAGGATAGCTCTAGTAGTAAGTGCATTAGGATTTGAATTAATAGGATTCCAAGAAAATGATTTTCCATTTTTAATAGTTGCTATTAATTGTTCTCCAAAATTATCTAGTGACCATGAAGCTGGATCAACACTTAGAGTTTGTGATAAAGAAGATTCTCCCCACCCAGTAAAAAATTCTACACCTGATCCATCAGCATGAGCAGATCTAGTACCCGCCACTGCTCTTGTTATTCCAGTTAAATCATTTGTTGAAATACCCGTATAAGAAATAAATTCAGCTCCTACTTTAATAGTACCTGATGTTGGAAAACCACTTGTTGAAGCTAAAGTAATAGAAGTTCCAGACCCACCTGTTCCTGCAGTGTCATCTAATAAGGCACCATTAAGAGTTCCAAATACTTGTTGACCTCCACCCCATAAAGCAGTACCCCATCCAAATCCAAAAGTTGAACTTAAATTTCCAGGTTTTACATAAGGGTTTATAGTAGCTGATCCACTACCATTAACAGTTGTACCTGCTGCAGAAGCCATAGTAATTGTAAATTCGTCACTATCAGGAACTGTGATTACTTGAAAAGTGTTTATCTCAAAATCTGCTGTTGTGTAACCAGCTCCACTTGGAGGAGTTACTGATGTAAAAGTAAATAAATCTCCTGGTTCTAAAGAATGTGCAGCTTTATTAACTGTAACTGTAGCAGACGTGTTTACAGTATCAAAAGTACATCCAGTCAATGCTGAGTCTAAAGGAGTAATATCATAAAAAGCTCCTTCATAATAAATAATTAAAACTTTGTTTGTTCCTATAGCTCCATATTTTCTTCCATCTAAATCTGCCCATATAAATTGTTCTCTTGCTGCACCAACAATTGTGTTATCTAAAATTTCTGCCCATCCACCTATTTTTTCTGGTAGACCATATCTAAATCTAACAAAATCACCATCAGTCCACTGACCCTCTGCACCAGTTTGTGTTACTTGTTTATTAAACCCAGGTTGTATTTGTACGTTTGTTAAAGGCATGCCATATTATACCATTTTAATTATACTTCTTAAAGTTCTTGCTTATCGTTGATTTTATCATTTTTGTAGTCTGCAAAAGGACCATCTTTGTTAACATAATGTAAAAAAAATTGAAAGTGATAGTCTCCCTCATATGGTTCTCTCCAATGTTCTAATTCACATCCCTTATAAAATACAGCATCACCTGGTTTCAAAGATACAGGATTTCCCTCCATATAAATAGGCCAGTCAGGTTTATCCGCATCAACAAAAATTGTTACACTATATTCACAAGAAGGCCTATCTTTGTGGCTATCTAATGTAGACTTATAAGTATAACATCTCCAAAAAGAATAAGTATGGTTTAATCTTAAACCAACCTCTTCTTCAACTTTATTTTTTTTAATTTTTAAAATAGAATCTAATAAAAAATCTTTATAAACACCAGAGTCATAATTAATGTTATCTGCAGCAAAGTCATAACATTTTCTTTGTTTGCTTTTTAAATATTCTGCACACAAATTTATTTCATCTTGAGATAAAAAATTTTTGACTACCTTATATTTTGCTCTACCTAGCTTATCCATGATACTATTACAAACCTTGTTCCTTCAGTTACTTTTTGAGCAGTATGTGGGTACATAAAATTAGAAGGCCATAATACTAATTTTCCCACTTCTGGTTTTACTTCTTTTATAATTTCATTTGTTTTTGGACAATGGAAAGTAAGACTTCCACCCTTATAATCATTATTTAAAAAAATAATAACGCTTAGTAATCTTGGAAAATTAATATTGTAATCTGTGTGTGTTTTGTAAAAATCTCCAGCTCCATATTTAAGTATAGATATTTCGTTTATTTGTGAAGCTGAAAATTTTGAATGAAATTTTTTTTGAAAATTTTGAATTGAAGTAAAAATTAATTTAGAAAGTAAATTGTACCAATGGTTTTCTGTAAAACTTTTATCCTTACTTAGACCTGATCCTTTTACTTTTCTATGTTTGGTATTAATTATAGATTTTTCTTTATTTTCTTCCGTTATAATTCCTTGAGCTTCAAATTCTAATTTATTTGCAAACTGAATTAAATTTCCAATTGTTCTTGGTGGTAGAGTTGGATGTACAATGTGTATAAAGTCTTTTATGTCCATTTTTTCTTTTTCCATACTTTTGTTTTATAACTATGTAAAAAGGAAGACCAAAAACCAATTGCAATGTCTGGTTTACTATCTTTTTTCACTTCCATTTTCCAATGGTCTCTTTTAAAAGGAATTACTTGAACATAAGGTGTGCCTGCTTTGATAGAGTAAGAATTTTCTTTAGTGTGTTTTTTAAAAACAATAGGAAAATTAATTTTATTTCTGTAAATATCAGTATCAACAATTCCAGAAATAATTTCAAAATTATTTTGATTATTATTTAAAACATTCAAGAATAAACAAGAATAACCTTTTGGTGTTCTTATAGTCCAAGGATTCATAATTTTTAAAAAAGGCATTCCGTTATTTTTCTCTATCATTGGAGAACCCTCTAATTGATTTTTATTATGAAACGTTGAATCTAATTTTTGTGGACTATTGGTAATATGATCCTTACTTGCAATATTTAAATTAAGATGAATTTTATCATCTTCATGTTTGACTGCTAATTCCATATCAGTTGGAACTTTTAATATATAGCCAGAAGTAATAGCATCTAAAAAAGGCATACAACCTTTTATTGTTTTTTGATCTATTTTATGGTCTAATTTTTTAAACCAACTAGGAATATTTAATTTAGTTGGAACAGGAAGTAGATTAGGACTATTTTTAATATATTCTTCCTCTGCGTAAAATTTTATTTTACATTCATCAAACATTGAGTTTTTATACCACCTGAAAGTGGTAAGTCAATTAAGTATTAATATGTGTAGCTAAAGAAAGAGGATGCATTGAGTTTGCACATCTATCACAAATATCTTTTTCTATAGTTCCAGTAAAAGGAAAAGATATACTTGATACATCAATTAAATCCAACTCACTTAAAAAAAGTTCTATTTTATCTTTTTTACTTTCGTTCCAATGACATTCTTTATAAATATTCATTTCCTGTTTAAACCATTTAATTTGTGCTTCGTATTCAGTTTGATCTAGAGTTTTTGGATCTCCGTTTTCATCTTCTGGTGCTGGAATATCAATCCAATTTAAAGAATTATCTGCATTAACTGTAAATGTTTTATTGTAAGAAACAAAATTATTATAGTCAGAATCTGAAATTTCTAAAACATGAAAAGCAGATTCTAAACCAACACTTTCACTGGATGATAAAATTCCAGATAAATTTATTCTTTTAATTTCTTTGTTTAACGAAAAAAGTAACTTTGCCATAATAATTATCCTATATCTTCAAAAACCATAATAAAACCATTTCCACCATCATTGTTTACCACATTAGGTGGAGCAACATATGTTTTTCCTCTAGAGTGTTGCGATTGAGTTACATCTCTGAAAATTTGATCAAAATTTTGTGTACTTGATGCTGGACCTCCCACAGTGTAAGAAATAACTGCTCCTGGAGAATCACCTGGGTTTCCTCTCGCACCAAACCCTGATCCTGCATTACCTGCATTAGCAGTGAAATTACCAAACGTTGAAGCATTACCAGTATTACCACTTGCATTTGGACTTCCATTGTTTCCAGTAGTACCAGCTGCATAATTTACTGTAAGGGCTTGAGTAATACTTGTTACATAAAGACCTACCCCACCTGATCCACCTACACCGGATGGTCCAAAAGTTCTAACTCCTGAGCCACCACCACCCATAATCACTTGAACTTTTGATGTTGTTGGTTGTGATGTAAAAGAATTACCTGGGTATGTTAAATTATCATCGCTATTTAAAGTTAAGACCATATTTCCGCCTCCAGCAGTACCGGTAGATGCAGCTGTTAGTCTTCCTTGTGCATCTACAGTAATTGATGCAAGTGTATATGAACCTGCACTAACTGAAGTATCTGCAAGTTTTGCAGCACTAACCGCATCATCTGCAATTTTTGCAGTGCTAACTGCAGAATCTGCAATTTTTGCAGTAGTAACATTAGCATCTAAAATACCGGCAGTAACAACTGCGTTATCTGAAATTTGAGCAGCTCTAATTGCATCGTCTGCAATTTTAGCATTTGTAACCGCATCATCTGCAATTTGTGCAGTTCCAATAGTTCCTCCTAAAGTATCTAAGGATACTTCAGTTATATTTGTGCCATCAGAGTATGCAGCATAAATTTTTGCAGCGTCTGGAGAAAATCCAGTTCCTGATACAGTTTTAATTGTTAAGTTAGATGGATTTGTTAATCCTGAACAATCAAAAATATAAAATTTTTCAATTGAATTAGGCACAGTACAAATTGTACTAGCTGCAATTGTTGCAGTAGCAAATTTGATTACCATATTTCTTGCGTTTGATAATGTACCATCAGTCATAGCAAGAGCTAACGTACCTCCTGATGATAATGTTACTTGTTCAAAACCACTAATGGCTTGTTGAATTAATTTTAAATTTTGATTTGTTTTATCTCCCCATGTACCAGCGTTTTCGCCAGTTACCATAAGTTCTAGTTTTAAATCTGCGGAATAACTTGATGTCATAAATAAATTCTCCTAAAATATCTTAATTATACATTTTCTATGCTGCCAAATCAACCTCTGACCATGTATTAGTTACACCTGGATTTACTTCTTGCCAAGGTGTTACTGCAACATTACCCATAGAAGAAGTCATTTGAATACCTGTAACATCAATATTAGCTAAACCAATCACGGTTACTGAACCAATAGAACTAGATAATTGTAATCCTCCAACACCTATAATTTGACCAGGTATTTCAGCATGTTGACCTAAAGTTAAAGTTGCTGATTGTCCAGTAACTGATTCATTTGTAGATTGAACCAGAGTAAAATCTCCCATGGTAAATGAAGCTTGAATACCAGTTACATCTACAGGAGTTTTAAGTCCAGCAATTGTAGTTCCTATTGATCCAGTTAATGATCCAGCACTACTTACTGTAACATTAGCATCAGCATCGAATTCTGATGCTCCAATCGTAAAGTCTAGTTGATCTTCAGCTGCAAATACAGTTATGTCAGAATCTATTTTTAGTGAAAAACTTCCAAATGTTGAAGTTAAAGAACCAGCACTTGTAACAGAAACCGATACATCAGTTTTTCCAATAGCAGAACCAATTGAAGAAGTTAAAGTTTGTCCAGTTGCTATAACAGAATAAGCTCCACCCCATGCAAGGTTACCCCAAGTTCTTCTACCCCAACCAATTCCTGTTAGTTCGTCTTCATCTACTGTAGCAGTACCAATACTACTTGCTATACCCAATGAACCAACTGGTACACCAATACCAATAGTTACTCCACCAACAGCCATGGATTCTAAACTTCCAGTTACTTGAACTAAAGCAGAAGTACCACCAATTGTTGTACCTTGAGATGATGTTAATTGAACACCAGTAACAGAGACATCCGCATTTGCGGTTGTTGTAACAGAGCCTTGAGCAGAAGCTAACGAAACTCCTGATCCACCCCAGTCATTAGAACTCCAAGTGGATTGACCCCAATATTCAGAGCCTGGCGACTGAACTGGAACTGTAATGTCAGCCACTAGGCTCCTCCTTTAAATTAAGCTAATCTTAAAATCGCAGCAGAAGTTGTAAACGCTGGAAACTGAATTGTAAATGTTCCAGACGTTGCAGTTTTATCTGCACCAAAATCTAATACTGCTACAGCATCAGTAGTATTTGAACCACCATCTGTTGTTGTATTGTAAATTAATGCTCCTCTAGCAGTTAATGTAACTCCTACAAAAGATAAGTCAGCAAAATCAGTGATAGCCACTGAAGATGAAACTTTAACACCTTGATTTACTAAAGCTTTTCCACCTGCAGTATATCCTGATGGTGAAGAAACTTCATTTGCAGTTGCATAGTTTGTAGTTGATTTACCTAAAGTTGCTGAACTTGTATACATCGCTAATTTATAAGTATCTGATGATGTATCAAAATCATGTTTTGCTTGAAGTAATTCTTTTTTAAAAGAATCACAGATTGCATTTGTTGTTATTGCCATAATTATTCTCCTTTAAATTTATGGACTAGGAGAATCGACTTTGATTCTTGGAACTCCGTCTTGATATTCTCCTCGTCTTCTTCTACCCATTTGTTGTAGGGCAAAATTTTGTGTTTCTTCATTATACTTTGAATTATAGAGGTTGTATAGATTGTCGGGTCCTTTAAGAAATCTGAACGCTTCAGCTAACACCCCATGCAGTAACATTGATTCCTGATAAGTTGATAAAAATGTGTTATTTGATGAAGTAAAGTTGGGTGGATCAGTTATATAATTAATTTGAATTTCATATGCTTGATCTGGCACTGGAGCTACTAATAAAGTAAAATCATCCCAATTTGCCCAATATTTTGGTAAAGCTTGAGTAGAGCTACTATTAAATTCTGATATAAAACTAGTGTCTCTTTTTTCTAAAAATGTTCTTGTACCCGAATCAATTACTTGAACAGACCTTATTATAGTTAGATCAGAGGGTAAAGTTACATATCTATTTGCAGCAGTAAAATTTGATGTTGAATATTTTCTTAGATCATCATAATCAACTTTGCCTGCTATATCTAATTCAACAGATCTAATAAAATCTTGAATAATTGCATCAGTTAAAACATTACTATCAACTTCTGTATAGTTTCTAACTTGAGTTAAAAAATTTGCATGTGTTACAGCCATTACGTAATACTCACTCCTACATTACCTATTGTTGAAATTAACTCTCTTCTTCTATTTTGAAGAGATGGATCTTCTGGAACCATACTATGTATTGTTGTTGTAATACCATTTGATGTTACTTGAAAATCTTGAGTTCTAAATGCAAAATCTCCTGGCAAAGATAGATTAGCTACTCCTACAAATATTCCACCTGAATCTGCAATTGTATCATCATTAGGAGCTTGAGGATTTATAGTTGATATATCCGTTGGTTGTTGAAACTTCATTGTTCTTGGATTCTGTAAAGCTATAGCATCGGCTTTGTGATAAGGTGGATCTAATTGTGGATGCTTTGGTTCAAATTCAGAAATATGCACCAATGCACCAGTCCATTCTTTTACCATTTCTCTATAAGGAAATGCTAAGCCTGATCTATCAGATATAGCTAATGATCTTTTTCCACTTGCATAAGCCATTATACACCATCTCCAAAATATGTTTGAGGAGAAATGTAAACAGAAGTTCTCGAACCATCTTCATTTAATGCTCTTAATAATTCATCCTCATAAAGTTGTTTTAATAATTGAATTCTATCTGGAGATTTTTTTTGTGATAAATAATATGCAAGACCAGAACACATGCAGGGTAAAAATCTAAAAGGCACATCTGGATTATTTGTGTAAGATCCAGCATCTTCAATTCTATCAATTGAATAATATTTTAACGTTGTAAAAGTTGATGCATCTGGAGCAAGATAAACACTTATTGTTGGTTGTGTTTGTCTATCAACATAATATTGTGATGGTTGACCTGTTGTTAATTTATTTGGTAAAGCGGAATAAGCCGATCTATCTATTTTTGTAAGTGCAATATCATTTGTAGAAGAAGTACCTTGTCCAGTTATATTTTGTACTGGAACACCAGCAGCATGAGCCACGGCTAACGAACCACGAGCTCCCCTTGTTGCTCCAGTTAATGTGTTTGTAGATTTACCAGTATAAGTAATAAATTCTAATCCTATTTGAAGTGTACCACTTGACGCAAATCCAGTAGCATCTGTTAAAACAACACTTGTTGCAGTGCTGGTTAAAGCAGTATTTAATGTTCCATTTACTGCACCACTAGAAGAAATATAAGCCTCTAAAACATCGTTTACTTGAATTGGAACTGAATACGTTGCAACTCCAGCTGTAAATTGGATTTGATTTAATTTAACTTTCCAAAGATGAACACCTCTGTTACCCCACTCTGAAAATAAAAGATTTAAACTTCTTCTGGCACTTCTTATATCATAACCACTATTAGTTCGAATACCACATCTCTCGTATGCTTCTTCTATAATATCATCAATCTGTAGATCGAATGTTGTAGTTCCTGATGTTGCCATAATTCATTACATCAAATCTTTATAATAATCTAAAGACTTTCCCGGTGGTAATTGTTCATCCTGTAGACCCATGCCAGATGTTCTAGCCGCACCATAACCTTTTGTTGATTTAGCTTCCATGCCTACATTTGCATACGTCATTCTTCCTTTTTTTGCTTTCATCATTTTGAAATCTTCACCAGATATTTTACCATCTTTATTTTTGTCTAATTTTTTTTGGTTGCCTTTTAACATTGTATCTCCTCCTGTATTCATTTTTAAAAGATCACTATGGTAATCTTTGGTTGATGTTTTTTTTAATTTAGCTTTTAATGCTTTCGTTCTTGCCTTTTGTTCTGGCGTTCTTGTAGCTAATTGGTATCCTATATTAGCCACCTCAAACCCCACAGTCAGAGGCAATGCTGTTTTCGATAAAATTCTTCCTGCAGTTTTTAATTTTCCAATATTTCTTAATTGTTTTGCTTTTTTTGCAGTTACTAAATCCGTAGCACTTGAAACTTTACCAATAGCTGTCGGCTTTTTAAAAGAAGATTTAGATGCTATGTTTTTTATAATATTTGTTGTTTTCTGACCAGATTTAAATGCCTTAAACTCAGAAGCTTTTGGATATGCTGCTCCTTGAGGTTTTCTAGATACAATTGAACCTAATTTAGTATCTAAATTTTTAAAAGCCGTTTTTAATTTATCTGATAGTTTTTCTGCCATAATTCTCCTTAAATTTCTATCATACCACCATAATACTTCTTGGTAAAGGTACTTACATTTGTTGGTTTACCACCAACTCCTTGGGCTTTACTTCTTTTCCTCGCAACGGCACTCCTCTTTTGGGAGTCTGTCATCCTTGATGCTTTTGCAGCAGGGACGCATTTTGGATATTTTCGTTTTTGATCTGATGCTAGTTTTGAACGACCACAAGGTGCGTATGAACCATCTTTTCGTTTGCTTCCAATATCTACCCATTTTTGATCAAACCATTTTTTAAGACTCATTAGAATATGCCTTTAAAACCTTTGCCTTTTATAGCTGCTCCACCACCTCTTGATTCTCCAGGGCACATGCCACCTTTTGTATATCTTCTTAGATTAGAACTCATTAATTTAATTCTATCTTTATCTCCACTAGATTTAATTCTATCTTTTTTCTTAAAATTTTTTTCTTCTTTTGCTTCATCTAATGCTCTTACTTCTGCAGCAGTAAACATTCTACCTTCTTTTGCTCCTCCACCTTTATTAAAACTTTTTGAATAGTTATATAAATATTGTTTTGCTTTACCTGTTTTAGAAAAAGTAAAACCATGACTAGAATTTTTTCCTTCTTTAGTAAAAGTAGCTCCAATTGTACTATTAATATTTTGTTTAGATTTTTTACTAATAGGTTTTTCAAGACTTAAAGTAAAACTTTTGTTGTTTTTTTTTAGTCCTAATTCTCCTTTTGGCACAGTAACATATTCGTCATCAAATGCTCCAAAAGCACCTGTAATATCAATACCCTTTTTTTTACCCATCAATCATTCCTTTGTAATAATTTGTTAAACTTTTATTTGATACCTTATGACCAGCTAAATCACCTCTCATATAGCTACCATCATAGGGTTCTAATTTTTTTGCAAATTGTCCATCAGAAGCTTTTACTACTGATTGTAAAGTTTTAGCTTGAGCTGCATGTGTTTTAGATGCTTTTTTTAATCCACTTATTACTTTTTTAACTTTAGCCTCTCCACCAAAAACTTTACTAGCTGGCTTAGGTCCTTTAAAATCTTTTCTTTTTACACCGCTTGGGTCTTTAATTTTACCCGCACAAATCTTACTAGCATAAGCATTAGCATATGCTGAAGGATATACTCGAAATTTTCTTTTAGCGGCTGCTTTGCCTCTAGCACATAGTTTTGTCATTGTGTTTAAGCCTTTTTCTATTGTACAACTTTTTTGATTGTACCATTTTGGGACGATAGTTTCTAGACCTTAGCTTTTTTGCTATTGGATTTTTTATAAAGGTCATCATAATATGAGCTAAGTCCTTTAACATTTGGAGCCTTTACTTTAAATTCTTTTCTAGTTTTTTTACCCCAACCTCTACCTAAGCCAGGTTCTAATAAACTTGGTATTTGTCCACGTGTTATTGCCATATATATTTATACCATAAAAGTAAGTAAATCAAAGATGACTAAATAAATATATCTTTTGCTTTACCAAGTATAGGTTTGTATTTTGTTTTACCTTCTGATCGGTATGCATGTAAAAATTGTTTTCTATCCATACCCTCCGTTACGCTACAATGAATCCACCCAGAATTAGGTTCTCCAGGAGTATAGTATTCGAGGATCAATTGATCCCATTCTAATTCTCTATGTATCCAGTCTGCAAGTTCAGCATTATCAACGCCTACACATTCAAAATCTGCCGCTTCCGCTTTGGCATGTTGTGACCTGCTAGAGCTACCGATGGCTTCACATAATTCTGGACTACGGAATCCGCTGGTCACCTTTACCCTGCCGAAGTGGTCACGTACTGGCTGTAAAATTTTTTCACAAAGTGTTTTTAATTTTTCTATTTGTTCTGCGTTTGGATTATTATTAATTCCCTTACGAATTGCTGTGTCCGATTTGGTTAATTCTTCTAAAGTAAAATTACGTGAAAGTTCCATTATTATTTACCTCTACTAGTACATTTAAATTTAAACGATATTTTGTTTTTATTGGTCCCACTCCTCTATGCTTCAAATTACTTTTAAAAATTTTAGCTTCATCTTCTATATCATATATTTTCTCATCACTTATTTCAATATAGCCATCAGAAGTATTTAAAGAATATAAAATAGAATAATGATTATTTTGGTCATGGTCACAATGATATGATCCTACTTCGTTTTGAGTGTAATAATTCCACATAATTCTTTTAATTTGTTTTAGATTTAAATTTAATTTTTTACATACAATTTCAGTTATTATAAAACCAAAATCGTTTAATCTTATACTAATTAATTCATCTTTATACTTATCAAGACTAGTACAACACATCATTCCTTTAGTGTTTACATCTTTTCCAAAAATATTTTCATTATCAGATGTATCTTTTCCAATCTCAAATCTTAGATCTGCTAAAATAGTTTTTAAATATTTTATCAAATTAGGTGTTAATATATTATTAACAATTTTATAATTCATTACTCAAGTATTAGTTTTTTTATTGAAAAACTTCCATCAATATTTTTCTCTAATTCTGCAGAACCACTATAACATTTATAAGATATAGTTTCTGAATATTGTCTCTCAGCTGTAATTTTTCCACGTAAACATTTAGACATTGAAGGTTGCAAACGTGCCTCATTTATACTTCCATTAACAAACATAAGTAAAGCTACTACAGATTCTATCATAATATTTTACCTTTATTTGGACCCTGTTTAATAACATACCTTTGTGTACCATGCTTGCCAGTTTCAACTTCTTTTTTTAAATTTTTGACAAAACTCATTTGTTTAGCTTTCTTTTCCATATCTTCAATATACTTTACAATTTTTCTAGTGATTCGTTCCATTTTTATATACTATCTCTCTGTTGGCATCTTTTAATGCTTCAACGTCTGTTAATAATTTTGATATCTGACCTTCCATAAATTCTATTTTTAATTTATTACTCATTTTCATTTCAATATTCTGTTGTAGTTTTTCTACTTGTTTATATAAATCTTCGATTAACATGTACTGCTCAGAGTCTGCGGGAAGTGAACCTAATTGTCCTCTTGGCCATTTAATTCTAAAGTCCGTGTTTTCTGTTAAATCTTTTTCCATTAGCTGTAGACGAGTGTCTGCAATATTAAGACGTTCTACAATCTGAAAGTAGCCCATCGTGCCAAGTGCTACGATAATTATTAATGAGACTACCGTCTTCATAGGCATTTGTACGGATGATTCTTCTCCGATATGTAATGGTTTATTACTCATTTGGTTTTTGTAGTTTATAATCTTTTGGTGGAATTTTCAATCCACCTTTGTCCAATTTAGTTTTTCCTGAATTTATGAACTTATCTCCCATTAAATTGACCTCTGGGTTCTCTTTTTTATACTCATCTTTCATGTCATCCCACAAACTTTGTGAGTCAGTAGGTCTAGTGTTATCTCTTGCAGGAGTTACACCTCTACATTTAGATACAAGTAAAGCAAAGTTTTCATTAAGTGCTAGACTAGGGTTACTATTTACCCTACCACACATCTTCATTAACTCTAGTTGTTGTTTGATTGCTACGTTTTCTTTCGATGTTTTACAGTCGGTGCCTAAATATTTTCTATAAGTAAAACTTAAGTATTGTTGTTCATTAGTGCTACTGTCAGAATAATTATAATCAGTTTCTCTTTTATCGGTTCTTATTTCAAACTCTCCACATCTTACACCATAGTCGTTAAGGTATTCGTTTCTAGGATAGGCAGGCTCCACAAACAAAGCTAGTATTGTTAAGGCCAAGATAAGTATTCCTGTAAAATAATAATTCATCCTGAGAACCTCCATACATTACCTGTTTAAATCCTTAATATCATAGTCGTGTTCTCTAACTTGATCTGCCAATTGTCTGTATAAGTTTTCTGCCATTTGCCACGTAGACTCAGCAGAAGTTAGTCTTGTATTTTGATCTGTAATTTTATCTTCAGCAACTTTTAAATCTCTTTTTAAATCTACTATTTCTTGTTGATTAGAATTAATGGTGTCTGTAAGATTAACAACATAACGAACGCCAGTAAATGTACCGACTAGCACTGAAGCTACCACAGGCACTAATACAAAATTCTTTTTTAACAAGTCTGCTAGATTCATTTTTTCTTTTTTTTATTAATAAATAAATTATTCACCTTTGCTATAAGTTTGTCTAGACGTTCAAATATTTTGTATAAAAACTTATCAATCATTTTTTTCCATCATTTTCAAAAGACATATCAAGAGCATAATCTTTATATGAATCATATGTTCTTTTCTCGTCTTTTATTTTTTCCATTTCATAGAACATTCTATCAGAATCTTCTGTAACCATGTTAGAGTCTTCTGCATCCCAATATGTAGTTTGGACTTTATAGTCAGGCCAATCGTTATCAGTAGTGTAGCTATTACAATGCCACAAAATACGATTATTAGGCTGAGCTGCAAAATTACCATTATCAAGCTCCAATATATGTGCACACTTATGTTCTTGAGGTATTTCAGAGTGTTCAATATCCAAGATGTTAGTGTCTGGATGAGCCCAATCAATTGTAAATAAATATTTACCATGGTAAAATTTTTTATCTAATCCTAAAAATTTTCCTTTTAGACCAGCCAGCCAATCAAAACAAGTAACACTAGGCCAATAACTAAAACAATTCCACAATTCCAACTCGTGAACTTGCATATCTGGCACTTTGATTCTATCAAATTGTTTTTGATAAAATGCTGAGATAGGCAATCTCCAAAAACACGCACCATTTGGTAACATAATGTTAAATAGGATAGCCCTACCTGAAATACTGCTAATACTGAAGATAACGCAATCACTATACTGTCCTTTATTTTTTTTAAGGTCATAAAGATACTCCTTTCTTATTTTACAATATATAGGAGGTATATTAGCATTTAAATAAGACATAGTCTAACATTTCCATCTACGTCTCGCTTGTCTAATTCTTGAATTAGGATCTTTAGCTGCTTTAGGAAATTTTTTCATTTGTCCTAAACTTCTAGCACAAAAACTCTTTCTACGCTTGGCATCTTTTGACCCAGGTTTTACTTTACCAGTTACTGCAGTTTTTAATTTTGATCCTGGGTTCATTCTTCTATAAGCTTTTACTCCAGCTTCAGTCATTCCAGCTCCGCTTTTAGTCGATCTAAAATTTTTTTTATTTTTAGGTGGCATACCACCTTTTCGAAGTTCAATTATATCTGCGTAATAATCTAAATCCATCTTAAGTAAATGTTATAGTTACACCTGTAGTATTAGCAATTGTTGCATGAATACCATCTAAAAATAATATTCCGTTACCAGGTAAATACATATCTAAACCTTCTTCTCCAAATAAATATGTCGCAATAATAGTTCCTGTTGCACCACCACTTCTAAAAATAATAGAACCATCTGTACTATTACCTTTACCTTGAATAGATGTAAGTCTTGCTCTTTTACCAGTAGCAACCATTTGAGTTGTGCCAGTTGCATGTGCAACTGATTGATCTGATGAAAAACTAGACCCACCCATTTAATTACGTATTGGTTGTAGTTAAATTTGGTCCTGAATATTTATCAGTAAGTAATGTATAAGCAGCAACATTAGTTTTTGTTTTACAAAAAATACCTTTTGGAAATAAAATCCCATCATCAGGAAAAGAAAAATTAACTAAATCTCCAGTAGGTACGTCTGCAATAAATAAAGTTGTTCCAGCATTTGAAGTTGTAGTCAATTCTAAAACACCAGCTCCACCCCCATCACTAGCAACAATAATTCCTTTAAGTCTTATTGGTTGTGAAATAATTGCAGCAGCTCCTGCCGCAGCAGTTGATCGAGTAGCTTGTATATCTCCTCTAAACATAAATTCTCCTAAGTTGTGGCTCTCCGAAGAGAGCCACTAATTATTTATTATTGATCGTCAAAAGGTGTTGCAAGTGTACCTGTTGCATTAGTCAAACCTTGTACAAAATACAAGTTTGCTGCAACTGCAGTAAACTTAAGATAAGTTCCTTTTAAACCACCTGTCGTAGCAACAGCTGCTCCAGCTTCACCATTCAAATTAATTTCATTGTTAGTAGCCGCAGGAACCCATTGTTTACCTGCTACTGATGCATCAATACCCGCAGTAATCATACCAACAAATTTATCTGCTGTATTAGCAGTTTTAATTGTACCAGTGAAATCATCTGTAAAAAGAATTTCAAAAGTAGTTCCAATAGTACATGGATTGTTTGGATCACTTCCAGGTCCTGCAATTGCTGAATCAGCAGTAGCATTAATTGCTGGTATTGTGATTGCAGTTGGTGTTCCAGCTGGGTCCATAAGCATTAGTCTTCCAGCATTAGCAGCTACTGTCATGTCAGTTGCTAAAGTGTTTGCGACTACCGCATTAGGCCCTAAGTTAATAAAACCATTTTTTGATCTGACTGGTCCGTCAAATGTAGTATTTGCCATAATATTCTCCTTTGTATAGCGTTAATTTTGTAGTCTCTATACCGTCTGCCTAGTCAGTCTACAAAATAATTATTAATTCTAGGTCTTTTCATTATACAATCATTTTGTATATTATGAAAGACCTCTTAAATATTTAAAGTAACATTTGAGGAAATTGTAATCCTTGGACTATCTGATTCCTTATTATTTACAAAATGCCTAAACATTGAGGGAAAAATTATAACATCATCTTCTTGAGTTGGAAAAACAAAATCTGTATAAACCCAAGCTTGAGTAATTTTTTTCAAATCAATTTTATCTTGAAGAGATTTACTCCACCATTCCCAAGATTCATAGGGGTTAAGAAAAGTAGTCGGTGCATGCTGTTTTTCGTCAAATTTTACATAATGAATCATACTAAATTCACATTCCATATGAATGTGTGGCTCCATGAAAGATTTATGCTTATTACAAGTATAGTTAACTACATATAATTGCATTTTAGTTTTAGGTAAAAGATTTACTTTTTTAGCATATTCCATTAATGGTTTTTGATAATTAGGAATTAATTTACTATAATCTGGTTTTTCAAACATTTTGTTTTCTTCATCATTTAAAGAATGATGAATATTAGTTTCGAAAGAACTAAAAGACCACTTTTGTCTTATTTTTTGTTTTTTGTAATTTTTTTCAAATGTGTTGATTAATTTTTGTTTGTCATAAGAATTAGGATCAATTTTAGCTTGTAAAATTGGTAAGCCACAAATTTTAAAAAAATTCATATATTTAACTAACATAAAAAAAAGGGCAGTGCAAATAAATGCACCGCCCTTTTAAAAAAATACGTTTACGTATCTAAGCTATTATGTTGGTAAATTCCCGTTACCAAAAATACATCTTGGATCTGAGAATCCAAAAGAATATCTTTCTCTAGCTTTGAATCTTACGTTTCCAGTATCGAAGTCTCCCTCAATCGCAGTTTTGATTGGCGATCTAACAAAGTGTTTTAGGCCGTTAGGTACGTCAGTCAATAAGAAGAATGAGTCAGTATCAGTTAAGAAGTTATTCACTGAATAACCTTCTGGTACCATTCCCATGCTTACAATTGCATTGATATCATTATCTGCAGTCGAAGTTCTTTGAGGTGATTTCATCAATCTCTCAGCAGTAAATTGTAATTCTTTTGGAATTATCATTTTTCTACCTTGAGCAGCGATTCTTAATCCTCTTTCATCTACGAATCCAGCGATATCGATTAACGATTGCTCTAACGAAGTTTCGTTAAGGTCTGCAGCTACTGCTAAAACGTTTGCGAAAGTACCACCAGTTGCAAGTGGGTGAGAAGCATTAATTAATGATACTCCGTCTCCACCAGTTACTGCGGCTACTTGTGCATTGTTTAATACATTAGCAGCTTTAACTTGCTTCGTGTTTGACATAGATCTTGCAAGAGCTCTTGTGTATCTTGCAGCTAATCTGTCATATAGGTTGTCTTCAATTGCTTCTTCAGTAATAGCAAATGCTAAAGCAATAGTCTCGTGGTTGTATCTAGCTGTGAAAGTTTCACCTGCTTGATCAAACACAACTCCAGCACCTTCTTGTTTAGTTGGTGCAGAAGCGAAACCGCTTAACATTACTTCTTCTTCGAAAGCTCTGTCTGAAGTTTCAGTTACAAAAATCTCCGCATGTTGATTCTCGTATCTGTTATATTCCAGGCCGAATAGTGCATTCAAACCTGGCTCTAGTTCTTTAACTAGTTGTGCTCGTGATATAGCCATAATTTAATACTCCTATTATAGTCCTGTTCCACCTTGACGGTAGAAATGATTGTTGATTCTTACCAGAACGTTAGCATTTGAAGTCGTTTGATCATCATTCTCTGGATCTTGCGATATGTCAATTGCTTGTACAGCAAATGTACCAGCAGTTCCCTGCGTAGATACATCTAATTGCATTTCTGATATTCCTGTTTTTGTACTTCCGTTAGCAACGCTCATCGAATAGTTTCCAAATAGATTTGCCTGTGCAAAAACCGCGTCTGCATTAACCAAAAATACCGCATCTGGATCATCAACAACAAAAGCAGTAATCTGCCCTTGAGTTGGTGTAATTCCACCTGGGTAGTAATTTGAGTAAGTTGGTTTTTGAGTAGTTGGATCATTATAAAAACATCCGTTAAACACGCCCACAACAGCATAAGAAGTATTACCAACAGATCTAACAACAGTACCATCAGTTAATGGTCTTACTAGATCTCCTTGGAAAATAGCAGTAGCATAGCCATCTGCAATCTTATATCTGTTTTGAGCTCCTACTAATGGTGTACCGTCTAGTTTTCTGTAAGGTCTTAGACCAAACTTTTCTAGTTGATTTGCCATAGTTATTTTCTCCTTTAACAGTTTATTTTAATAACCCAGCAGCAATTACAAAAAAATTATTTTTTGCGACTACCACCAAAGGTCACTCTTGACTGCCTATCAATATTGATTGGCATGTCTGGGTGCTGTTCCTTCATAAGATCATTATCTACCGCGTTCATTCTTTCTTGAGTAATTTTGTTAAAATACTCAGCACGTGAGACTAATATCTCTTCTGGTATCCTTGCCAGCACAAGGCCTCCAATTCCTATACACCCCTCGTATTTACCTTCAGAGTAGAAAGGATATTTATTTTCACCAATCTCACTTATAATTTGATCAGCTCTAACAAATTCCCAACCTTCCCTTAATTTTTTAGATACATTAGCTGTATCTTCAAAACCTTGAACGTTAGTACGTATCCATCTATGGGCGTACCCGTTCGGTGCAGGTGGTGCATCCAAACTGGATGGTGGAGTCCAGGCTTTTGGAGCTTCTTTCGAAGCTTTTTTTTCTGACTCCCGTGAAGTTCTCTTAATTGTACTCATAACTATTTATCCTCCTTCACGTATCTAGCATATTCCTCTAGTGGCACATTTAATCTTTTAGCAATTGCTACCTGTGATTTTGTGAGTCTCACAGTTCTGCGTCCTTGTTGGCTACGACCAGCCGAAGCAACAGTTTGGACGGGTTTAGGTGCTTCTTTTTTTGGCTCGTCTTTAGCAGCATCAAAACTATCAGGAAAATATTTCCTTAGTCTTGAATTTACTTCATTATAATACTCTTCACTATCTACTTCAATACCCTCTTGGGAAATATTGTTGTGTATTGTGATTGCAGCATTAGTCATGACTTCATCTGTTCCAAACCATGAATTCTCTTCTGCCCACTTCTTGGCTTTCGGAGTAATTTGTGGCATAGAATCTGATGTTCCGCTGTTTGAGGTATCAGCTTGTACGTTTTTTTGTTGTTTATTTTCTTCTTCTATTTTCTTTTTTTCTTCACGATTTGTTATCTCTAACCTAGCTTTTTCTTTTTCTACAGCTAATTGAGTTAACTTATCGTTTGCTTCCATAATTTGAGAAGCGTCTTGCTTTTCTATAGCTTGTTGTAAAGCTACTTTGACTTGTTCTCTTTGAGCATCTACCCTAGCATCTAATTCTTTTAGATATTGTTCATCAGTAGAATTTAACTTTTTAAGATTAGAGTCAAATTTCTTTTGTACACCTTGAGCAAATTCAAGAGCTGCTTTTTCTCTTCTTTCAGCTTCTTTTTTTTGAAAGACAAGTTTATCAATTCTTTTTTGATAATCTCTTCTTGATTCATTCAAGTTTGGTTTATCTTCTGATTTAGGTTCAACCTTTTTTTCTTCAATAACTTCTTCTTTTACTTCTTCAGTTATTTCAATTTTAGGTTCATCCTTTTTTTCTTCAGATGGTTTTTCGTGACCGGTATAACCTAAGTCAACTTCTCCAACATTTAGGTTGGGTTCTTTTTCTTTCGAAGTTTCTTCTTTAACCTCAATGTTTTCTTCTTTAACATTATCAGTATCTAGTTCGACTTCTTTTTCTTTGGCTAATAGAGCATCCGCACTATAGTCTTTTACTTCTGCCATGTTTATCCTCCTTTATTAAAATAAATGGAGAATATCTTCTGGCTTACCTATAGTTCCTATAATTTCGTCATCATTGAGTATACGGTGTTCTCCGTATTTAGTTTGAAATCTACTTCCAGTGTATCTGCCATAAACAACAAATTCACCTTCCTTACACCAAGGCCCATTAGGAAATTTTTCTTTGTCTTGATAACAAAGGTCACCCAATTTTACAACTAATCCAACAACTGTTGTCATTTGAATTTTGTCTTGAGTTTCATCTGCTAGTATAACACCGCCTTTTGTTTTTGCTTTACCAGACCATGGTCTAACAAGCATACGGTATCCTACGGGGTTGGGTATGATTTCAAGATATTCTTTGATGCCTTTTGGATCTGTCGGAATTTGTGATTTAACCTCTGCTTCTTTTTTTTGGTCTTTACCAAAATCAGTAAGTTTAGGTTTTATCAATTGTACCATCGTTATCCTCCTTATGCAGGTTTTTAATATCCTGAAGCAGCGTTTCTAATCCGCTGAGTCTGCCTCGAGCATACATTAATTGAGATTCTGTTTCAACCCCATAGCATATATGTTCCTTAACACTTGATATTTGTTTATTTATAGAATTTCTTATAGCTTCAACTGTGTAATGGTCTAACATTAATTTCTTTTAAGTGAAAATTTATTTTTACCTTGTTTTAATGGCATAAACCCATAATCATTTACAATTATTTTTAATACTGAATCCATATCAAATTTAGGATAATCATCATAAATAAATACACTGCCCTTGTGTGATCTTTCTCCAAAAAAAATAGATTCTTTGATAACGTCTATACTTTTATGTGGTCCATCAAAATGAACTAAATCATATTTATTTCTTATTTCTTTTTTATCCCTATAAATTGGAACTCCATCATAAAATCTTTTCATAAATTCATTATCACATATTTGTAATAATGAAAAATTTGGGTAATCTAAATCTTTAATTAATTGATGTTTCATATCATTTGTATAATCAGCAGTACATGTATCTACAGTATCATAATGTTGATAATTTAAATTACCATACGGATCTATTCCAATATGCCAATGTTTTTTAAATAAAAGTGAATTTAGAATTATTTTTGAACCAGCTCCTCTTCTTACTCCAATCTCTGCAGTAAAAAAATCATCTCCTTCTAAAGATTTACATGCTTCTTCTAATATTTCGTACTCGGTGCTATCGCCTTGAATCATATTTTAAACGCTTGTAAAGCTGAAAGTTTTTCTTCTGAATCTGTAATAATAGATAGTTGTTTATCAATCTCATCTAAATGTTGTGGATGTTCACCAATTCCTACTGAATTAGTCAAGTATATTTTAATTGTTGCATCTGCTTCTGATATTCTTGCATTATATCTATCTTCTAATGCATTTATTAAAGCCATTTTAAGATCCATACCGAATCTATATATTATTTATCAGGATTGTAAATATCTTTTATTTTACCTTGAGCAAGTAATTTTTTTAAATCTCCCTTGGTCATTTTAGAATAATCAGGCTTATCTTCTTGTTTTTTTAAATTCCAAGGTTTAAATAATTTTTTTATCCAGTTCCACATTATTTTTTTCCTCCACCATTTCTGAAGATTTGTGTTCCTTTTATACCGTATATACTAGCCACAACAAGAATCCACAAATTGGTAAACCATGAAGGAAGCTGTGAGAACATCTCGAAGAACAATTTTACTTTGTCCATAGCGGTTGGATCGTCTGATATGACTGCCCAAGCGAGCACCAACACGGGCAAACTTAAAATTATTAAAACTGCCTCGTCCTTCCAGTCTGATTGTCTGGCTTCTAAAAGTTTTCCCTGGTAAGCTTCCTCACCTCGGGCCATCTTAGAAGCGTGCATTAGTTGTGCTTCAGACATTGCCATCTTCGTCTTCTGCTTGTTCTCGTAAATTTTTGATCCTGCAGACATTGCAAGTTTAATAGCTGATAACCACATTAATTGTATCCTCCTTTTTTCATTTTAACTGGAGGAACTTGTGGGTTTGGTCCTTTCTTAGGAGGTGGTCCATAACTTACTCCACCTGATAAACCTCCAACTTTGTAAGAAACAAAATCAAAAAAATTATCTTTTGGACTTACTAAATTTGTATCAATTGGTTTAGTAGCTTGTATCGGTGTTACTAATGGTTTTATAATTTTTTGTTCACCTTCTCTTCCTCCTCCTCCTCCTTTTGGTGGTTGAGTTGATTTTTTTCTGCCAAAACCCATAGCAGTAGAATCTATTGCTTTTTTGTAAGCATAGCCAGCTCCAGGAAAGGGAGCCGCAAGACTTAAGCCTATAGCTATAGTTTTATTTTGAGGGGTTGAACTAGGTTTAATTGCTGCCAAAGCTTGTGTTCTTTGTTGTTGTAATGATTCTTTACCAGTCGGAGAAATTCTTTCACCTTTTGGTTTTGTGGTCTCATATTGTTTTGATGGATCTCTTCCATTACCTCCAGATGATGATTTTGAACCACCATATTGATCTGCAGCAGCACCTACTCTAGCTTTAACAACTTTTTTAAGTTTACCAGAATTCTCCATAGCATAAAAAACAGAGTCTCCTTTTTTCTTACCATATTGTTCTCTAAATTTAGATTTTAATTTTTTTCCTTTAGCAGTAAGAGGCATTATTTTTTAGCTCTCTTTCTAGCAATATCTACTTTAGCATCAGCGATTCTAATTCTTTCTGCTGCTTGATCCTCATTATTTTCTAATTTCATTTTTTCAATTTCTAATCTTTCATCAATTTCATTTTCTCTAATCTCATTTGAGTTCATATCTTGCTCTGCTTTTCTTTGTAAATCCATTGCTCTTAAATCAAGTTCTCTTTGTTTTAACATTACAAGAGGGTCTTGTTTTTGACCCATAGCCTCACTTTGTGCTAACTCAATTGTCAGTTCAGCAACTCTTGCCGCTATCATCGCATTGATCTCTACTTGAGCACCCTGCGGATCAGATTGTAATTTCATTTGCATCATAGCATCATCAGTGATCATAGCCCCGATTTCGCCTTGAGCTTTTAATGAAACATGCTCAGATATGTGAGCTTGAAGTGCAGTATAAACTTGTGGATTAATTTGTACCATTCTTGTAGACATAAAAGCTCTATGAGCATTAATATGTGCATCATGGTCTTGATCAGGGAAAGCTTTAAGAGGTTTCATAGCCAATACATCCATATTTTCTGTAGCTGGGTCTTTTGGCATTGGTCTTTCTTGAGGTATAAGCAATTGATCAATATCTTGAGTCCCTAATGCTTCATATACTCTTCGATATGCTTCTCTTAAGTTGTGCATCATAGGATTTGACATAGCAATCTTTAAATTTTCATTAGCTAAGGTTACTCTTTGTGCCATACTCATGATATTAGGGTCGGCAACCGGTATAACATCTACTCTATCATCGAAATCAGTTTGTTTTACTGCTTGATCTGCACCATATACTGAATATGGGTAGATTGGTGGTAGATAAGTAGCAAATACTTTTGATAAAAGTCTAAATTCTCTTCTCATAGAGTAGTAACATCTCTTGTGTATAGCACTCATGACCCTCGAACCCCGTTCCAGCAACGAAACAGTGGTACCAACAGCTCTATTTTGCATGTCATTACCAGTATCCATGTTAGTAATCGCTGCAAACTTCTGTCCAGCTTGTACAACAAAGCCCATTAATTGATATAAGGTAGCTGATGGTTCTTTAAATGGTAAAATTTGAAACTGATCTTTGATGTTTCCACCCGGTGCATCTACATCTCTAAACTCTCCTGGTTGAAATGGTTGATCATCATCTCTAATTCTTATACCTCTAGACTTAAATCCAGCTGGTAAGTTTGATAATGTACCTGCATCCAGTAATTGTCTTAAGGATTGTGTAGCTGTTCTACTTAATCCACCTATCATATGAGTTAATCCAAACCCATAAAAACCTAATCCTGGTAAAAATTTAAAATGTACAAAGTATTCTTTTCTTTTTTTAGTCTCATCTCCAATATCATAGTTACGATATATAGATAAAATTTGTCCTGAGCCTTCATCAATTGTTACGATGTAAGGTACTTTAACTTGTTTCTCTGGATTTTGCATTTCAAACTCTTCTAAATTACAATCTACATGCATCTCTAAAATAGAAAAAGAATATTGTTTATCCCCACCAGGTGTAATTCCCTCTAGCTCTTGATATTTTTTTTCAATTTCAGTTGGTCCCCTTGAAGTAGGTTTTAATTCTACATCTCTATAAAAACCTGCTTCTTGTTTTTTTAATATTTCATTCTCACCCATTTTGATAACATGAGTTATTCTTTCACATTCCATAAGATCAGTTGCGTAATATGGAACTACTAAATCTTCTGCCGGTATAAATTTAGACACAGCTCTTTGCATCACTTCATCATAATAGACTTTTTTAAATGCTGAGCCAGCTAGAGCTAAATAAAATAATAGTTGATCAAACTCTGGAGTGTATTCTTCCATCTCTTCAGTGATCATGTAATTCATAAAGTCTTGAACTCTTTGAGCTTGATTTACTTTTGAATCATCTTCAACTCCGAGAACTCTAGTTTTAACTGGTCCTGATGATGGTAATAATTCTTTATATGCTTGTGCTTGAAATGATGTAACTGCTTCTGATAAAAGTGGATGAGTCACGGATGCCGACCCCCTAAATGGTCTAGTCATTTCTCTTTGATTGAGTCCCAATAAATCTAAATTATTGGTATATGAAGTTTCCCAATCTTTTCTTGAGACTCTATCTTTTTTATAATCATCAAGCAATCTATTTGACATTCTTTGCAGAACCTCATCAGACATATCTTCAGCCATGTTTTTGTAAAAATTATCTGCTGCATCAGATAAAGCAGACATTACATCTGCTTGTGATGAGCTTTCTGTTTCTACTTCAACATCAACTTCTTCTGTTTCGGGAGTATCTAACTCCTCTACAATTGCTTTTTCAACTTCAGCCATTAGTAAGTCTTAGTTTTTAGTACACCATTTAATTTAGTTTTAACACTAACACCACCAGAAGCTTTAATCATTCTTCCAGATTTAGCACCTAAACCAAAACCAAAATCATATTCTTGTCCTTTTTCTTTTGGCATAGTAGATGATAACTTACCTTCTTTTTTTCTTTTCTCAACTGCCTTTTTAGATTTTTCTAATCTTTCTTTTATGGGAGCTGCAATATCTGCTCTTTCTCTTGGGTTTGCCTCATAGTCTACACCCATACCCATTTGTGGACCACCCATCATAGTTTCACCTAATTGCATTGTATCCGTTTTTCTACCTTGAGTTCTATCTCCTCTGACTTTCATTTTATCTCTTCTGTCCATTAGAGAAGTAACACTTGGTCTGTTCATGCTTCCAGCTAATGCTGCTGCACCTATTAAAGCTAAAGCTTGATTTCTTTTTCTTGATCTTCTTGACATATGTTCTCCTAATAATATACGTATTTACGTTGTTTATAATTTTCTACTTCATCCTCGTCAGAATAAGTCTTTATAAACGAACCTTGTCGATATCTTAACATAGCTTGTGTGGTGCTGTCCACATAATCGTCATGCTCACCATGAGGAAACGCAGCACATTCTTCAATAACCTCTTCTGCCCAATGCTCGTCTCTTGGAAAATAAACTTGTCCAGATTCGAATATTGGAGCACTTGCATTAACTCTTGAATGTTTATCCTGTCCACGTCCTGGAGTGTAATCCATAACAGGTATTCCCATTCTTCTAAATTCTTGTAATAAACTTTGACCTGAAGCCTTAGCTTCTATAATAACTGTTTCTGGTTGCCAGTATTTATATTGGTCGAGTGCAACCATTTTTAATTCTGGAAAATCATACTTACCCTTAATTGCATCGATTAACATAATAGCATCAGGCCCTGATTCGTGAGGCGTGAATATTCCCCATGTGGTGATAGCAGAATAATCTGCTGTTGTTTTTTTACTAAATGCAGTGTCATATGATTGTATAACATGTTTTAAAGTCGGAAGATCCTTGGTCCACGGCTGCCACCATTCTCTTTTTAAGATTGCTCCTTCTTCTGAGGTTGGATTTTGCATGTATTGTGCAGACCAATTTCTAATTGATATTGACGCTTTAACTTTTTCTAATTCATCTAGTTCCCAATACTCAGGCCAGACAGGTTGCACATTTTCATCTTCACCAATCAAAGCTGGAAAAGAAATTTTTTCCCACTTATCTGCCTTAGGTTCAGTTTCTGCTTTTATTAATCGACCTGTCAAATCGTCTTGAGCCCATCTAGTCATTACTAAAACAATCGAGCCTCCAGGTTGTAAACGTTGTCTTGGTCCTGATAAGTACCAATCGTAGGTTCTCTCCATCGCACTATCTGATAAAGAATCTTGTTCAGTATGTGGATCATCAATAATAAGTAAGTCCGCCCCTCGTCCTGTGATAGAACCGCCAACACCCGCTGCAAAGTATTCCCCACCTTGATTGGTCTCCCAACGTCCTTTTGCCTTACTATCTTCTCTAAGTTTAACATCACCAAAGATTTGTTTATACTCTGGACTATCAATTAAATTTCTTACCTTAGCACCAAATCTTCCTGAAAGTTCTGCGTTGTGTGATACTTGCATTAATTTCATTTTAGGATTCTTACCAATCATCCAAGCTGGAAAGTATATAGATGCAAATTCTGATTTTGTATGTCTAGGAGGCATATTAACAATAAGCCTTCCTTTTTTATTTTCAGCTATCCTAGTAAACTCATGTGCTATGTGTTGATGATGTCCCCATTTATCTGGATCACTATCAGTTCTACAAATAAAATCAGGCCAAACATTCTTTACAAAGTACAAGAAGTTATCCTGACATAATTTTATATGTTGAAGCCACACTTTTTCGAGCCTCTTTCGTAGCTGATCGGTGGTCATCAAATCTGTATTAGTCATATATATTTACTATACCCTCGGGTCCCCAAAAAAGAAACCCCTTTCATCACAAAGCTAACTACTTCTATCTGTCATACAGGTTTTAGGTAAAAGTTAAATAAGTCAAAAAAAATCTACGTAAAAAAATAAATTTTTTTACTTTCTATTTTTGGATTTTGACTGGTACCTCTATTAATGGGAGCCACACGCCCCACGTGTGGGGCGTGTGTTTAAAGATTAAGATTTTTTTAAGTCTTCTACATATTCATCGATCCGATCATATGCAAAATTTTCAACCGATGACAAAGTCATCGATTTAGACATAGTGAACGTGTGCAATACTTCACCTTTTTCAAGTTCCAATTGCCAATTGCCATCATTGTCTTTTAATGGTTTACAATTGATAAACCAACCCTTGTAGGATAATCGAGCCAT
>VMHT01085337.1_pt1 | contig 57392 bp, 80 predicted proteins | sample 4693611 | NCBI WGS metagenome assembly VMHT01 (sample SAMN12280063, study PRJNA550983) | marine metagenome | isolation source: seawater sampled from same location over 5 years 0.02-0.2 micron viral filtrate | place: USA: collected off the coast of southern California halfway between the port... ... | reverse complement strand
GCTCAGATGCAATGCTAAACTTTTGGTATCTTAGTCAGACGAGTCCGATTTCCTTATTTCAGAAAGCTTTTCTAAACCTGACTGAGTAAGTTTGCCTTGACCTTCCCATTCTTCTAAGACTTCACGAGGAACATCGTCTCTGTGTTTATAATAATCCTCCTTGCTCATGCCTAGATACTTGTCATCTTCTTCATCTTGGATAGGTTGTGGTTCTGCAATCTGCGGTTCTGATTTCACAACGCTATCATAAGCTTCATTGATTAAATGAATTACTTGTCTGTTTAAAGAGCGAAGATTTTTCTGTGCCAACTCTCTTGCTTTCACATAGGTTTCTTCATCACACCTAATATATAAATTTTTCTCAGCCATATAGCCACCTCAATTAATTTGGTTATCGTTATCATGTAAGTACACTATGTCAGGCGAAGGTTCTACTTCTGCTATCGCTACGCTTTCCTTACCCAACTGATAGAACCTATTATTTTTTAACTGTTCTATAGCTATGTCCATTGCCCACTCATCATGTTTCAATAGAGGTTCGTCAAGTAATTTAATTGCATGAGCAATAGCATCTAACTCAGAGTCATGTACCCACACCTTATGCACCCATCTTCCAATACTTTTCTGAGAAGATTTCACAAAAGGTTCAGGCAAATCTAATTCGTAAGTGTGTCTTACAACTGCATACATAATGCTATTGTAGAGAAATGCTATCAGTAATTCAATTTTAATTTAGAGAGGAGGCACTAGCTAGAGAATTTGGAGAATTATCTTTTGTACTAGCACCTCCTCATTGGGAGAATTGGTATGAAAAAAATAAACCAATAACCCATTATATAAAAAAAGAGAGAGGCAGTCTATTACCTCTCTCAACTTTTAACTTTCTTAGGAGGTGTCGTTAAAACACTTCTTAATAACGACAATTTCTGTCGCTGTTCAAATAGTATAGCAATCGGCTTGCACCTCGTCAAATTATTAACAGCTTATCCACAGAGTTATCCACATACAATTTTCTGCCACCAGTTTCCACCCAAGTGTTTCTGCACTTTTAAAAAATATTTACCAGTCATGGTTTTCGGGAGAGGATTTTTGACCAAAAAAAAAGCGGAGACTATGCAGTAAATTAATACTACATAGCCTCCGCTAATTTTTACTTCCTTGGTTTTGTTATCCTAAAAACTCCTTATCGTTCAAGAACTGAACAAAAGAACTAAGGTCAGGTCTAAGAATAATCTCTTCCTCGTTCCTCGCATTGATGTAAGCAAGCACATCGCTTTTCTTAACCATCCTACGAAATAGCTGTGCATCTTTGTGAGAGTATCTATTCTGAAACCACTCAGCTTTTTCCTTGCTTAGAGTCCAAGACATATTCTCGTGTTCTCCACCTCGAAAGACCATGAAGTAATTAGGCAAAGAGTCAAAGGTTTTCTTATCCTCTTTGTCCATCATCTTCCTCACTTCCTTGGTATCGAAGTCCACTAACAGAGCGAGCCATTCTTTGAAATGTTCGTACACATTTTCTGTATCAGTCCATAACCAACGAATGACTTCCCAGTATTTTTTCTTAGACAACTTGTTTCTTTTATCCAAGCACCAAGCAATGAACTCAGGTATTCGATAAGGTCTTTCTATCATCATGAGAAAAGCATCAACATCTTTTTCAAGATAAGCTTTTCTCAAAGCGACAAGCTTAGAAAAATATCTGAGATTAGTCTCATGAATATGCCACCTTGTAGATGGATACATGACAGAGATAATGCAAGGATGATGAAGCATGAAATTGCCTCGCTCTCCATACTCAACTTTGTGTATATCTTCTCCAAGATAATCAGCAAGCACTTCATCCCAACTGTCATCCTCCTCACAGAGTCTGTGTAAATGAGACTTCATGTCTTTGAATAATTCATCATCGTCAAGGTTATTGTCTATCCAATGTCCATACTCTTTGACATACCAATACATATCATGTTGGTAGCTTGTGTAATCAAAAGACTCCCTATTCCATTTCTTATCTAAGATACTCATAGCGAACCTCCTTGTTTTCTATCTTCCTTAATATCTCTGATTAAGAAACCAAGTGATGCCTGAGCAACTTGACACTCTTCAATGACTCCACCCTCGCAGATGTTAGAGAAAGTTATAAGTGACCTTCGCAAGTCTCTCACTTTATCTAGACTAATTCCATCTAGTCTGTCGATACTTTCTTGATAAGAAAGTAAGTCATCAGCTATCACAGAAATAGTATCAAGCAAATCACTTACCTCATTCTTCAAAGCAACTCGCTCATCCATGTACAACATTGTTTCTTTTACTTCTGCCATTACGCACCTCCAGTTTTTGTGACGCTTGAGGAAATATTACTCGTAATATTTTCTCCTCCCTGTTCCACAGGATTGTGCAAAACAAGAACACCACCATTCTCATACGAAAGATAATAAGGTTTATCTTCCACCCCTTGAGTTTTAAAAAGACTCAAAAACTTTTCATATATTTTTTTCATATGCACCTCGCATTTGAAAGTTAAAAGGAACTGATTTCGGTTCTTTTGAACCAACGCTTACACGCTCTCATATTGAGTCATCAGGGGAAAACACACATTCTCCCTATCAGTTTCCTGAATTTGACCTCCATAGAGGCTCTCTCGCTGGCGAAAAGAGAGGAGGCTAAGGTTTACTACCACCCTAAAAACCTCCTCTCAGAACGCTCATTGAGATTAACTCATGTAGATAACTTCTCCGAAGCCTTTCTTTTCAATCTCATTACCGCCATAGTTATCGCCATCTTGACCATAACTAAAGACATGACAGATTGGAGTATCAAGCAAGGCATCGTGGTCTTGACTGAAGTATCCCTCTCCATCCGAGAAGTGAACAATCAAATCAATCTCATCAATGTCTAGGAACTCTTCGACAGCGTTGAAAGGTGCATCGAAGTTAGTACCTCCATCTCCATTGAAATTGATTTCATCTTTGTCAGGCATCTCATCTCCTTGGTCAGTATCGTAGACATCGAAGTATTCTCCTTGCTCATTTCTGAGAGAGATACCAGCATATCTATTGACCATGAGTTTCTTGACTTGGAACTCCTCAAGGATAGCGAGAGCCTCAGTCACGAATGAGTCTCTGTCTCCATAAGTCGAGCCTGAAACATCAACCAGCATCACAACATTTTTGATAGCTGGTTCGGTGTCTCTACTAGGCATATGAATACCACGAGCCATGTGTCTGCGGTTAGGCATCTTCCAAGTGTTGTTTTGAGATTGAACCCTAGTGAACATATCTCTGAACATATCTTCCCAAGGAACAACTTGCTCAACCAACTCAGACTTACGACCTCCGAGGTAATCAACCCCAGCACCGCCTGAGACGAGCATACCCTGAACTTTTTCAGCCATCATTACCTGAGCATCAAGTTTAGTTATCTGCTCTTGCAACTCATTATCAGATAACTCAGAGCCATCTTCGTTAGTCATATCAAAGACACCGCCAGCCATCTGAGGTAAATCATTCAAATCAATTTGACCTGATTGATTAGTCTGAGGAGAACGCTCATCGGACAAACCATTACCAGTAATATTTTCGTCATCACCAGTTTCTGCATCATCGTCTGCATCTCCGCCTGAACCCTGACCTTCGGATTCCTCATCGGATTCCTCATCGCCATCGCCTGAGCCTGAGCCTTGAGTATCCTCTTCGGATTCATCTTGACCCTGACCCTGACTTTCGTTCTCGTCTGAGTCATCGCCCATCTGCTGTTGCATTTGTTCGATAGCCTCTTCGAGAGCCTCGTCATCGCCAAACAATATGTCGTAGATTTCATTAGCACTCATGACCGAGTAATCTTTATTGACATACTTGTTCGAGACCAAAGCACCTTCAGGCAACTTATTCAGATGTTCGCCAAGCTTATAAACAATGTAGCCATTGATTGCATAGTCAGTAGCAATGTTCCAAAGCTTCGGATGTCTGTCTCCTCTTCTAAGATGATGACCCCATACAACATGAAGAGCCTCATGAATTAGAACAGCTTTGATTTCATCCATTGGCAGACTGAGAGCAAAGTCAGGATTGTATTTGATTACCTTCCCATCTGTTGCCATCGTGTCAAAGGAACTGTCCTCTTCCAAAGGTAGACCCAAAAGAATTGAAGCAAGACCTGATTCGGAATTCATCAACTTGCTTTTGGCTTTGACCATGACCTCATTGGCAGAGAGGACACCATGCAATGCCCTCTTAGATTTATCGTAGCTACTCATCGTTGCCCTCCGATAATCCAGTACCTGAGAAAATCTTGCCAAGCGTATTTTGATTTAAGCTTGACTTAGCTTTCTCCATGTCAGCCGAGACCTTGGCTCTTTTAGATTTACCAATCTCGCCCTTGTCTCTCAATGAGTCAATGTCATTGACCGAAGCAAGCGAACCAACAATGATGTCGATAGCCTTGTCCAACTCAGCACTCTGATAGATGTTTCTGTTAAGGTCTCTGACCCTCTCAACTTTCTCTTTCAGATTCTTGAACACGCTGTCCTTGAAGAAAGATTTTCCTGACCCATCTTTCTTAAGAGCATCGATGATATTTTGGACAGACTCTTCGAGAGTTTTCTTTTCCTCTTCTAACAAAGACTTGAAGTTAGCTTCGTAGTTAGAGGCAATAGAATTCTCTATCGCTTTCCTCTGCTTCTCAGACAGATTAACTCTCGTGTCATTACTTGTATTGTAAGAAGTAAAAACATCAGGAGTAATTTGGAAATTGAACTTATGCTCAATGTCCTCCCACTCTTTGTAGTCGCTACTGTTAGCAAGCTTACCGAGTCTCTTCATGCCTTCGTCAATCATGTCCTCGTAATTGCTCTGAACACTTTCGACCAACTTCCAAAACTTCTTGTTGTAAGTTTCAAAACCAGCCATCAAGGAGTCATACTTTTCGTTAGAAACTATCCTCCACTCAGAACCCATCTTGCCACCATCACTCCAAGGATAAGTCATTGGATAGAGAACTTTATTTCTAAATTCATTTTGAATTTGTCTGAACTCTTTGTTGATGTCACGACCAAAGATTTTTTTATTAACACCTACCAAGTCATAGTCCGCATCTTTAAGAGCAGACAATTCGATGGTAGCACCATTGTCTTTTTTGATACCGCTAATAGCAGACGAATAAAATCTGACCTTAGTGAAAGTATCTTGAAAGACTGTATCGATTTTTTTCTTTTTCATATGCACCTCCGCAAAATAAAAGAAAGTTAAAAAACTGTTTCATGCTTTTGCAATCATCAGACCGAGTACCCACTCGATTACAGTTTCCAAAAGCGAGGTGGGAAAAATATTACTGGTAAATATTTCTCCCACACGCTCTCAAGTTAAATCAGCACATCCTTGTTTTCTGAATTGAACACAGAGAAAGTCTTTGTGTTTTTCAAATCAGGAACAGCACCGACAACCGCCCTACCGAAAAATATAGGGAACTCTTTCGATGGAAAAGTGTCCATCCATTTCAGAGCATTGTCGAAGTAAGATGGCTTCAACTTATCGTCTGCATCTTGGATAGCCGAGACCAAAGCAACAGCAGTCGCATATTGCAGACCCAACCCATCAGGAACATCGACCTCCTTGCCATCGACAATGTCAGCAAGGTTTGGAATATCCTGAGACAGAGTAATGAAATTCATAAACTCTAACCCAGCTTCGATACCGACATTACCTTGAGCATGAAAAGGAAGTAAATCCTTGTCGCTCTCAGGTGTGACTTTCAGGATGTCAGACAACCTTGTCCACGCTCTTGGAGATGGTTGAGGATTGCTGTCCTTGGCATCGAACTTCCATAACAACTTAGGCATGAAATTTATGAACCCTAAGATTGATGGATGAACACCATTCTCAGAACCCCACACGAGCCAGTCATTAACATCGTGCTTGACATTAATCAGAGACAACCTATTGGTCATATGTGCTAGCAACTTGTTAGCACCTGACCTATCACTCGCTCTGTTTCCAGCCATGACAATATTCCAACCTTCAGGCAAGTGATACTCGCCCAGCTTTTTCTCATGAACTAATTGTCCGAGAAGCTTCTGCATATCTGCTGTCGCTTGTGCGAACTCATCGATAAAAAGTAGACCCTCATTTGCGACTGGAAGATTTCCGAGGAACGCCCTCTTCTGTTCTCCATTGTCTATAAAAGGTAGACCACCCAACTCAATGGTCTCGTACAGACTCGCTCTAAAATCAATGAATCCGAATTCATCTTTCTTAGGTCTAATTGTCTCAACCACTTTTCTATCTCCAGCTAGCACCTGAGCGAACTCATTTACTATTGCAGATTTACCAACACCGACACCACCTAAAAGCATGGGAACTTTTCCAGCATCGATATTATTTTTCATTAACCTCATTGATTTTGATGGAGAGGTTTCCATCATTTTGTTTTCTTCACTCATTTGCACCTCCGCAGTTTGTGAAAGTTAAAAGAACTGTTTCGGAACTTTTGTTCCATCATCAGAGCAAGCACACACTTGCTGACAGTTTTTTGAAAGAGAGGATTGATTGCTCAACCCTCTCCTCAAAATTATCCTTGGTAGAGACTTTCGTTCAGATAAACCGCAGTATCAACATCAGGCTCAAACCACTTATGACCCATATAAGACCATGCAGTATTTTGAAATTTAACCAGCTTCACGTTTTTTTGTTCGCCAGTAAATTTGTAATGAAAAGTCTGCTTGCATCCATCGTAGTACCTAGTCCAACCTAAAGCACTAAAGCACTCCCAAATATCATGACCACCATTCACTAATCTTGTGATGGCACTTCTGAGACCAGCTACAGTTTTGTAGCCATTCAGATTGAGACCCAAGTTTCTGTGAGTAGTCATCGCATCCTCGAAAGACTCTCCTTCTCTGATAAGAAATATTCTTTCATCATCATCGAAAAAGAATTTGTCATAAAACTTGTCAGGATAATTTGACCTAATCCATCTAAGCTTTCCATCTTCTGTGTATCTATTCACTAGACCACCTCCTTTGTTGCTTCCCAATACTGAGAACTGTTTTTAAATTTACGAACAGATTGCTTTCTGCTATCTCTGTTCTCCTTGATATTTCTAATATAGAAATTTTTCATAATGCACCTCTGCATAAAAGTTAAAAGTATCTGTTTCTGCTTTCGCTTCTTCAGGCAAGACACACATCTTGCGACAGATATTGCGAGGGATAGCAAAGAGCCATCCCTCACAAAAAATTTTCTTTAAGGAATTTGTTTTACATAAATGTTTTTTTATTCTCATTTCAGAGTCGGATGAGTTAGCGGTCTCTGTCACTCTGCTCTGTTCATCCAGTCGTCACTCGGTAGTGACCATCATTTACATTTTATGTTTCGCTGTTTGTCCGAGGATTTATTGTTGTACCTCATCAGCCAGTCTGCGAGTTTTCCTTCCTGAGTTAGAGAGCCAAGGAGAGACTCCACGCTTGCCACCTTTCCTAGATGTTTTCCGCAAGCGGTCAAATCAAAAATCTTACTGGTCTGTTATTTCCACCTCCATATTCTTTGCACGAGCCAGCGACAGAACTTGTCGCTCTGGAAATTCGTGTATGTCAAAAGTCGTTGTCATAAGGTCATTCTAGCAAATTGAACAGTCAGAGCAAGCACAATGAAAGCGAAAAGCAATACAGCAATCCCTCCAGATTAAAAAATATTACTGGTAAAATTTCCGCATGACTGAATCCAAAAAACCCAATTTAAAAATCGTACCCAATCAATCCGACCTCACACCGAAGCAAAGAAAATTTGTAGACCTAATCATAAAAGGAAAGCACACATACAAGGATGCGTATTGCGAGGTCTATGATGTGAAAATGAAAAAGGATGGAACACCGCCTAAATGGACAGAGACAGAGTCGAGCAAGCTTCTAGCGAACCCTAAGATTGCACTAAGCATACAAAGAGCAATTCAGAAGGTAGAGCAGTCCTCAGTAGCATCCTCGGTCAGAACCAGAGAGTATGTTCTTGAGAGGTTAATGGGAGAGAGTAAAGAAGCGGATTCAGATGCAAGCAGAGTCAGGGCATTGGAACTTCTAGGAAAGACCATAGGATTGTTCACAGACACAGTCGAAGTGAAAGAGAGTAGAGATAGCGAAGAGATAGCATCTGATATAGAGGAGAAGATTATCGCTCTATTAGAGGAGACCACAGAGAACCAATAGGAAGAGCCAAAAAGAAAGACCCCCCTTTGATTTTAGAAAGTTAGAAGATTAGTAGACCCCCATCCCCCCTTGCAGAAAGATGCACTTGCATATCATATATACATAGTGATTCACACATTTGATGTTGCACTTTCATGTACCCCCCCCTATTGTATTGCAAAATGATAGCGTTTTTTAGTTCATATATATAATCGAATGTGGAAACAGGGTAGGAATCCTACACCCCCCATAGTATATATTTTGATTTATATGTTGCATTTGATGTTAAGACCCTATAATATGGTAAAGTCTAGCAGTAGATATACCTACTACTTAGTATATACCCACTCAGTTATATACCCACTAAGGAATTTTTAATTAGTATCTACTAATCTAGTATGTACCTACTATGAATCAAAATGTTTTAAATCAGATAAGGAGTCTTAGTAATTCTCAGAAAGCAGAGCTATTGGATTTGCTTGAGGAATACGAGGATGCGAAGCAGAGAGAGTTATCCCACGATAACTACCTGAACTTTGTACAAGAGATGTGGTCAGCGTTTATTCATGGTAAACATCACGAGATAATGGCTGAAGCTTTCGAGAAGGTCGCTAAGGGCGAGATAAAGCGTTTAATTATTAATATGCCTCCTAGACATACCAAGAGTGAGTTCGCCTCTTATTTGCTCCCTGCGTGGTTCTTAGGGCGTTCTCCTGATAAGAAGATAATCCAGACTGCCCATACTGCAGAATTAGCGGTTGGCTTTGGTAGGAAGGTTAGAAACCTTGTGAACAGCAAAGACTACAAAAGGATATTTCCTGATGTCAGTTTGCAAGCAGATAGTAAAGCTGCTGGTCGTTGGAATACCAACAAAGGTGGCGAATACTTTGCGATTGGTGTAGGCGGTGCGGTTACTGGTAAAGGTGCAGACCTATTGATAATCGATGACCCTCATTCAGAACAAGAGGGTGCGAGTAGCGATATCAATGTATTCAATAGAACTTACGAGTGGTATACATCAGGACCGAGACAGCGTTTACAACCAAATGGTGCTATCGTTGTGGTAATGACAAGATGGCATCAACGAGACCTTACTGGTCAGGTAGTAGATGCTAGCATAAAGCGAGGTGGTGCAGACCAATGGGAAGTAATAGAACTCCCAGCCATCATGCCTTCAGGTAATCCATTGTGGGAAGAGTTTTGGTCGCTTACAGAATTAGAAGCTTTGAGAGCAGAACTGCCTAATAGCAAATGGCAAGCACAGTATCAACAAGACCCTACAGCAGAAGAGAGTGCTTTGATTAAGAGGGAATGGTGGAAAACATGGGAAGGCAGAAATCCACCAGACTGTGAGTTTATAATACAATCTTGGGATACTGCCTTTATGAAGAATCAGCGTGCTGACTTTTCTGCTTGTACTACATGGGGAGTGTTCTATAAAGAAAACGATGAAGGGATGCTAGCACCCAATGTAATATTGCTAGATGCCTACAAAGATAGGTTAGAGTTTCCAGAGCTAAAAGTTAGAGCTATGGATAAGTATAAAGAATTTAAACCCGATGCTTTCATTGTTGAGGCAAAAGCAGCAGGGATGCCTTTGATATTTGAACTGCGTGCTATAGGAATACCAGTACAAGAATACACGCCAAGCAGAGGTAATGATAAGATTTCGAGATTAAATGCTGTGTCAGATTTATTTTCATCAGGAGTAGTATGGTGTCCTGAGACTCGTTGGGCAGAAGAAGTTGTCGAAGAGTTTGCAGGATTTCCTAATATGGAACATGATGATTTAGTTGATAGCAGCACGCAAGCTCTGTTAAGATTTAGACAAGGTGGCTTTATTCCTTTGGATAGTGACGAGGAAGAAGAACCATTAGAACATAATAAAGTCGCAGACTATTACTGAGGTACTAAGTGGCAATAGAAAGAGATAACCCAGCAACTCCCATAGCTGGTACAGACGAAATGCCAGAGCAAGAAGAATTATCAATCTCCATAGATAATCCTGATTCGGTAGCAATAGCTACCGATGATGGAGGGATGATTATAGATTTCGAGCCTGATAAACAAAACATAATGGCTGAGGACTTTGATTCAAACCTTGCTGACTATATGGATGAATCAACCCTGAATGAATTAGGTGGTGATTTAATTAGTCAGTATCAAGCAGACAAAGACTCTCGTTCCGAATGGGAAGAAAGCTATGTCAAAGGTCTAGACCAACTAGGCTTGAAGATAGAAGAAAGAACTACACCTTGGGCAGGAGCTTGTGGTGTATTCCATCCGATGTTGAGTGAAGCAGTTATTAGGTTTCAATCGCAATCTATTGCAGAGATGTTTCCAGCACAAGGACCAGTAAGGACAAAGATTGTTGGAAAGCTTACTGATGAAAAGACAAAGCAAGCTGGTCGAGTCCAAGATTATCTTAATTATCTTTTGACACATGAGATGTCGGAGTACCGAACTGAAACAGAGAAGATGTTATTCTCTTTACCCTTGGCAGGTTCTGCATTTAGAAAAGTTTATTACGACCCTAATTTAGAAAGACCTGCTTCTATCTTTGTACCAGCAGAAGATGTTGTAGTTAATTATGGTGCAAGCGATTTAGAAACTTGTCAGCGTGCAACTCATGTAATGCACAAATCATCTAACGAAGTTCGTAAGATGCAAGTAGCTGGATTCTACCGAGACATAGATATACCTGAGCCAGCAAATAATCAGTCTGATATTCGCAAGAAGTATGATGAGATGACTGGCGAAAGCAGAACTTATAACTACGATGATAGGCATACTATTTTAGAAATGCAGGTAGACCTTGATTTAGAAGGTTATGAAGATATGGCTGGTGGCAAACAAACTGGGATAGCTTTGCCTTATGTTGTATCTATTGATTATCCTAGTGGTCAAGTATTAAGTATCAGAAGAAATTATTTTCAGGATGACCCAAAGAAACTCAGGCGTATGCACTTTGTTCACTATCAATACCTGCCGGGTCTTGGTTTCTATGGCTTTGGTCTGATACATATGGTTGGTGGTTTAGCTAAATCAGCAACATCAATCTTGAGACAGCTTGTAGATGCTGGAACATTATCTAACTTGCCGGGTGGTCTAAAGGCTAGAGGTCTTAGAATAAAAGGCGATGATACTCCTATCATGCCCGGAGAGTTTAGAGATGTTGATGTTCCCGGTGGTGCTATTAGAGATAACATAACCTTCTTACCATACAAAGAACCATCAGGAACTTTGTATCAACTATTACAAAACATCGTAGAAGAGGGTAGGCGTTTTGCTAGCATGAATGATATGAAAGTATCTGACATGAATAACCAAGCACCAGTAGGAACTACTTTAGCTTTACTAGAAAGAAACATGAAAGTTATGTCAGCAGTACAAGCAAGACTTCATGCTTCTATGAGAAAAGAATTTGAAATCCTTGTAGGCATTGTTAGAGACTTTACTCAGCCTGCATATCCATATGAAATGGATGAAGAAGAATTTATCAAGGTAGAAGATTTTGATAATAGAGTTGATGTACTACCAGTATCTGACCCTAATGCTTCAACAATGGCACAAAGAATTATGCAGTATCAAGCTGCAATGCAGTTAGCTACATCTGCACCACAGATTTACAATATGCCTGAGCTACATAGACAAATGCTTGAAACACTTGGCATAAGGAATGTAGAAGATATTATTCCTGACACAGATGATGTCAAACCTGTAGACCCTGTGACCGCAGTACAGAATTTAATTAATGGCAAACCTGTGAAAGCATTTAGCTTTCAAGACCATGAAGCTCATATTGAAACAGTTGTGGCTGCACAACAAAATGCAGACATAATGGAACAACTTGAGCAAAGTCCAAATCAAGCTGCCATACTTGCTAATGCAAGTGCATATGTAAATGAACATCTAACTATGATGTTTAGAAAACAAGTAGAAGAAGAAATGGGTATACCGCTTCCACCTGAAGGAGAACCTTTACCTCCTGAAGTAGAGAAGAGAATATCTGACTTAGTAGCTGAAGCTGCACAAAGAGTTGCGATTACATCTCAAGCTAAACAGCAACAAGCTAGAATACAAGAACAACAACAAGACCCATTACTGCAAATGAAAGATAGAGAGATTGCAGTTAAAGAAGCTGATGTACAAAGAAAGATTGCTGTCGATACTGCGAAGATACAACTTGATGCAGAGAAAGCAGAAAACAGAGACGAGATAGAAAGAGAAAGGATAGCATCTCAAGAGCAAATTGCTGGCGTTAAAATAGGTCAGGATATTGCTAGAGATTTGCTAGAAATTGAAGAGCGTGAAGATAGCAAAAAGCGAGAGGATTACAAATTAGGACTTGACATAGCCAAAGACTTGGTTCAAAGTGCTAAGGATAATGGCGATTGATTTCAAAGAGCAATCACTTTCAGAGTTTCTGAAAGATAGACTTAGTGAAATTAAAAGCGAACATGGAGACCATTTGAGTGCAGGAAATTTAAAAGACTTTGCTGAATACAAAAGGTTCTCTGGAATAATCGAGGGCATTGCCCTTGCAGAAAGGGAGTTGGCTGACTGGATAGACAGACATACTCGTGAATAGGAACTCGACTCCTAAAGTCGTGCAAGCAATATGACAGAAGCAATTAAGAAAGAAATCACACCACCTGTAGAAGAAGATAAAAGGAAACAATTACCTGAACCTAAAGGCTGGAAGATTTTAGTTGCTATGCCACAAGCAGATGAAAAAACTGATGGTGGTATTATCAAAGCGTCTACCACAATAAGAGATGAAGAAGTATCTAATATCTGTGGTTATGTTATGAAACTAGGACCAGACGCATATAAGGACACAAAAAGATTTTCAGAACCTTGGTGTAAGAAAGGTGACTGGGTAATCTTTAGAGCCTACTCTGGAACTAGGATAGTAATGTATGGACAAGAGTTTCGTTTAATAAATGACGATACTGTGGAAGCAGTCGTTGATGACCCAACAGGAGTGGTAAGAGCATGAGCGAAACAGAAATAATACATGAAGAACCTAATATACCTGATACGCCAATAACTTCAGAAGAAGATAAATTCTTTGGCAAAACTACTGAAGTAGATAATTCTTTGGTAGAAGGTTTAGAAGTAGAGGTTGTAGACGATACACCTGAAGAAGATAGGAGACCGCCTAAAGACGAAACTGCAGAAACAAAAGTCACAGATGAGACACTTGATGCAGAGATAACTGATTATTCAAAAAGAGCAGGCGATAGAATTAATAAGCTCAAGTATGACTTTCATGAAGAGCGTAGAGCTAAAGAAGCTGCACAAAGAGAGTCACAAGAAGCTATAACAAGACTACAAACCTTGATGAATGAGAATCAAAAGCTACAAGCTTTTGTAGACCAAGGTGGAGAAGTCTTAAACAAACAAGCAGCTAACAATGCTTTGTGGGCAAAACAAAATGCACAAGCAATGTACAAGACTGCTTACGAAGCTGGCGATGCAGATAAAATGGCAGAAGCTCAAGAGCTTTTATCTAAAGCTGTGCTAGCAGAACAGACAGCTACTAACATGGCTACCAATGTTCAACAAGAGATTGAAAAAGAATTAGTAATACCTGAAGCTGAAGAAACTTCTCAGCCACAACAGGTAGACCCTGAATTACAAAAGTGGGCAGCTAAGAACCCTTGGTTTATGGGAAGCGAGCCAGTTCATAAAGAGATGACTAGCTTTGCGATGTATGCAGACCAAACTATAAAAGCCAAAGGAATAGACCCCATTGCTCAAGCTGACAAATACTATGAAGAAGTAGATATAGCTATGAGAAACCAGTTTCCAAATTTTTTTGGAGTTGCTACTGAAAGTGTGGAAGCACCAGAAGAGCCAACAAAAAGACAACCTTCAACAGTTGTCGCAACTGCATCGAGAGAAAGCAGTAATAAAAAATCCTCGCAAGTACGATTGACTCAGACACAAGTTAGGCTAGCTCGCCAACTTGGAATCAGTCCTGAGCAATATGCAAATCAATTATTAAAGGAGGCGACATAATGTCTGACGAAAATAAAACTGAAGAGATTATTGAATCTCCAAATCAAGAGCGTTCCCCTAGGGGATTAGATAGTCGAGAGGCTACCCAGAGAAAAATGAACTGGGAAAATGAAAGCAACCTACCTGACCCTGAGCCACAAGATGGCTGGGTTTTCAGATGGATTAGAACTTCTCTTTTAGGGAATAGTGATAATCCTAATGTATCAAGAAGGTTTCGTGAAGGATGGCAACCTTGTCGTTTGGAGGACCACCCTGAGCTTCAGGTACATATGATGGACCATCAATCTGAATGGGCAACTAAAGGTAATATTGAAATCGCTGGTTTATTGTTATGCAAGATACCAAAGGAAGTTGTAGACGAAAGGAACAAGCACTTTGAAAATATTGCACAACAACAAATAGAAGCAGTTGATAATACCTTTTTTAAAGACCAAGATAGTAGGATGGCTACTAAAGAAGTATATGAACGCAAATCAAAAACGACTTTTGGTAAAGACTCTTAGAGTTTAATTTAATAATTTTTTTTCTGCAGTATTGCAGAGGAGTAAAATACTATGGCTTCAACAGCTACACCTATGGGTGCTAGACCAGTAGGCTCTTTAGTATCGGCTGCTTACAACGCAAAGATTACTCACTATAAAATTGCTAATGCTTTTGGCACAGATATTTTTTATGGTGACTTTGTTAAGTGGGCAGATAACAACCCAAACACTACAATCCAAAAGGATACTGGAACTACTTCCATGACTCCTATTGGAGTATTTTTAGGTTGTTCCTATACTGACCCTTCAACTGGTCAAACGACTTTTAATCAATATTACCCAGCATCAACTGCTGCGGATGATATTATGGCATATGTTGCTTCTGACCCATTCTTAGTAATGCAGATGCAATCTGACGAAGCTCTTACTCAAGATGACTTGGGCAAGAATGTCGCAGTTATTCAAACCGCAGGCTCAACAGCTATCGGCACGAGTAAAAATGCAATCGATGGGAGTACAGCAAACACTACCAATACACTACCTTTAAAGATTATCGACTTTGTCGATGGTCCTGATAGTGCCATTGGTGATGCAAAAACTGATGTACTCGTAATGTTTAATGTAGGACATCAGTTGTTAAACGCAACTGGTATCGGTTAAGGAGAATAAATTATGGCTGCTATTTCAAGAGCAAATGAGTTAAAGCAACTCCTACCGGGATTAAATGCCCTCTTTGGCGAAGAGTACGCAACTCATGACAATGAGCATGAGGAAATCTATACAACTGAAAACTCTGAAAGAAGTTTCGAAGAAGAGTTAAAGCTGTCAGGATTTGGTGCTGCTCCAGTAAAAGACGAAGGTTCGGCTATCACTTATGATACTGCACAAGAGTCTTTTGTCGCTAGATATACACACGAAACTATAGCAATGGGATTTGCTGTGACAGAAGAAGCAATGGAGGATAACCTCTATGTGCAACTATCTGCCAGATATACCAAAGCTTTGGCTCGTGCTATGGCGTACACAAAACAAGTGAAAGCTGCATTACCACTTAACAATGGTTTTACATCTTTCCAAAGTGGTGATGGTGTAAGTTTATTCAACACAGCACACCCACTTGTTAATGGTGGTACAAACTCAAACAGACCAACAACTGGTGCAGATTTGAACGAAGCTTCTCTAGAAGATGCGATAATTCAAATTGGTAAGTACACAGATGAAAGAGGTCTTAAGATTGCTGCTAGAGCAAGAAAGTTAATCATACCTTCTGAGCTTCAATTCGTAGCAACTAGACTACTTCAAAGTGACTACAGAGTTGGTACTGCAGATAATGACATCAACGCAATCAAAACTAATGGTGTAATTCCTGAAGGTTTTGTTGTAAACCATTATCTGACTGACACTAACGCTTTCTTCATTACTACAGATATTCCTGATGGAATGAAGCACTTCGTTAGAAGTCCAATGACAACCAGCATGGATGGTGACTTCGAAACTGGAAATGTTAGATATAAAGCTAGAGAAAGATACTCCTTTGGTGTATCAGACCCTCTAGGCATCTACGCAAGTCCGGGAGCGAGTTAATAGAATTTAGGGGAGACTTCGGTCTCCCCTTTTTCTATATCTAGGATTAATTAACTTCTCTATCAACTGACCTAGCAGACAACCCAAGATGATAGAGTTTTTCCTTTAAGGAGGGAATAATGGGAACAACAACATTCTCAGGACCAGTCAAAGCTGGTTCAATCAAAGACACAACTGGAACTACTGTTGGTACTGATGTATCTAATGTAGGTTCTGTCGTTATGGCACAATCTGCAGTTGTAGATATTCTTGGTGCAAGTCACTTAAACCAAGTAATAGCTACTGTTCCAGCTAATTCACAAATCATAGATGTCGTATTAAATGTAACTACTGTTAATAATGATGGTGGTGCAGCTACTGTATCTATAGGCACATCAGCAGATGGAAATGCTTTTATTGATGGACAAAATGTAAAAGCACTTGCAACTACTAGAGGCACTTTAGATACTGAAGCTACCGATGTAGGTTCTTCTGACATCCAAGTCTTAGCAGACTTTACTGGAGCAAATGGTGATTCAACCACCGGTGCAGCTACAGCAACAGTCTTATATATCCAAAACAACAACTTAAGTTAAAGGTAAATTATGGCAGATGCAGTAACCAGCCAGACTATAGTAGATGGCGTAAGAAACTGTGTTATGAAGTTTACCAATGTCAGCGATGGCACAGGTGAATCTGCAGTTGCTAAAGTAGATGTTTCTACTTTAGGAACAGACAATGCAGGTCGCTCTTGTTCTGAAGTTAGAATACTCAGAGTAAGTCATGCCATTGTTGGTATGTCTGTTCAATTATTTTTTAATGCTACTTCTAATGTATTAATAGCAGAACTAGCTGAAAGTAGTAATGGACATATGGATTTTAAAGACTTTGGCGGAATACCGAATAATGCAGGTAGTGGAAAGAATGGTGACATTCTTTTTACAACCAAGGGTGCTAGTAGTGGGGATACCTACTCTATAACTCTTGAAATGACAAAAATATATTCTTAAGGAGTTATTATGGCAACTAAGAAAGCAATTATTTCTACAAGTGGTTTTCCACAACAATACTTTGTTTTACAAGCAAATGAAGAAGGTATCTACGAAGTTGTATTCGGACCTGACCCTGATTTAGAAGATGCTCAAAGAAAAGCAGATGAACTAAATGGTGTCAGAGCTAGAACAACAAAAGGTCACTATGTGGCTGATGACCCTTCAACACCTGATGTAAACGAAGCTTATGTTGGTGGCAAAACACCAAAGAAAAAAGCAACTAAGAAAAAACCCGCAGCTAAAAAGAAAGCTGCTACAAAAAAGAAGTGAGGTAATTATGCCGGGTACTATGATGAAGAAAGACAAGAAGGGCAGCTATGGACATGGCGGTAGCACTCCGAGTCTTAAAAAAAACAAACATCAAACATACATGGGCGGAGGTGTTATGAAAAAGAAAGCACCTATGTCTGCAATGTTTCGTGGTGGTAAAACAGGCAAATAATGTCAGGAGCTAAGAAGGACTCTCGTTTAAAAAGAGCAGGAGTATCAGGTTATAACAAACCAAAGCGTACTCCTAATCATCCTAAGAAGTCTCATATCGTTGTTGCTAAAGAAGGTAGCAAAGTAAAAACCATTAGGTTTGGACAAAAAGGTGCTAAGACTGCAGGCAAACCAAAAGCTGGAGAGTCTGCAAGAATGAAAGCAAAACGAAAATCCTTCAAAGCTCGTCATGCAAAGAATATAAAAAGAGGTAAGATGTCAGCAGCTTATTGGGCAGATAAGGTGAAGTGGTGAGTAGAGCTAAAAAATCTAAATCAAAGGTTAATCAAGCTGGTAACTATACTAAACCTACTATGCGTAAAAATTTATTTAATAGAATTAAAGCAGGAAGTAAGGGCGGTAAACCCGGACAATGGTCTGCTCGTAAAGCTCAGATGTTAGCAAAACGCTATAAAGAAAAAGGTGGTGGCTATAAATGAAGAAACAACTTAAACCAGTTCCTGAAGGAAACAAAGGACTAGCAAAGCTTCCTACAGAAGCAAGAAACAATATGGGATTTATGAAGTCTGGCGGAAAGACTACATCTTCTAAGGGAGTAAAAGCTCCTGATGGTTTTCATTGGATGAAGAAAGAAGGTGGAGGATATAATCTCATGAAACATGAAGGTAAATTTAAAGCACATAAAGGTGCAACTTTAGAAGCTAAGTTTGATATACAAGAAAAACACAAAGCATGAACTAAATGAAATCTTTATTTGCTGTTTTACCAGAAAGATTACCTGATGTAGTAACTAACGATATATGTGAAATGGCAAAACTTTTTCCAGAAGAAGAAGGCAAAGTAGGACCTAATGATATTAATACTGAAGGCATAAAAGACAATACTATTAGAAACTGTAAAATTCGTTGGATTGAACCAGATACTGACGAAACAAAAAAATTAACTAATCTTTGTAATACTTTATTTCACGATGCTAATAGAATGTTATTTGGTGTAGATTTAACAAAAATATTTAACATTCAATATACTGAGTATCATGGAAATACTAAAGGTTTTTATCATACACATATGGATTCTTATCTTGGAATTGGAGAAGTATCAGATAGGAAACTAAGTATGACTATACAACTTTCAGACTCAAATGAATATGAAGGTGGTGATTTTGTATTAAGAGATGAAATACAAAATTTTCCTGACAAAGAAGAACTAAGAAAAAAAGGAACTGTTTTAGTATTTCCTTCTTTTTTAAATCATAGTGTGCAACCTGTGACCAAGGGTATAAGAAAAAGTCTTGTGACTTGGATAGAAGGTCCTGCATGGAGATAAACAAATATGCCCTTAAAAAAATCACAAAGGTCTTTAAAAAACTGGACTAAACAAAAGTGGAGAACTAAATCAGGAAAGCCATCAGCTAAAACTGGTGAACGCTATTTACCTGAAAAAGCTATCAAAGCTTTATCTTCTGCAGAATATGCAGCTACAACTAGAGCCAAAAGAAAAGGAACTAAAAAAGGCAAACAGTTTGTTAAACAACCAAAGAACATTGCAAAGAAAACAGCGAGGTATAGATGACAATAGCTAGAACTAATATGCAACAGCAGATTGAAAAGTCTGGTAAAAAAAAACAAAAAATCATAACCCACGAAAAGCGAGGAGACATAACAGTAATAAGAATTAGATATGGCGACTAGCGGAACTAACACATTTAACTTAGACATAACTGAAATTATGGAGGAAGCATTTGACCTCTGTGGTTTAGATTTAAGGTCGGGTGGAGATTACAATACAGCAAAGAGAGCTTTGGATTTAATATTTCTTGAATGGCAAAACAAAGGATTGAATCTTTGGAAAGTAGAGCAAGGCAGTATGACTCTTACTGCTGGTGCTAATTTATATGATGCAGATGCTGCAGCATTAGAAATAGTTGATGTTGTTTTAAGAACTGATGCTGGAGACCAAGATGAGCAGTTTGACCAAAGGCTTACAAGAATAAGCAGAACTGAGTATAACCATCAAGCTAAAAAACTTTTGCAGTCAAAACCTACACAATACTATGTAGATAAAGGTTTAACTTTAAAGATTGGAGTATGGGCAACACCTGACTCTGCACAAACATATACTTTAATATATGACTACATAAAGAAAATTGAAGATGCAGGAACTAATGCTAGCTTTACAACAGATGTGCCAGCAAGATATTTACCATGCTTAACTTATGCTTTGGCATTTAATATTGCTTGTAAGAATGAGCAATCTCAAGCTAGAGTTCCTATGATTAAAGCAAGATATGATGAATTATGGAAAGAAGTTTCTGAAGCTGATAGAGAAAGAGCTTCAGTAAAGTTTGTTCCAAATATGAATAGCTATTAATTATGGCATATGCAGCAGGCAAAAAAGCTTTAGGTATCTGCGATAGATGTGGATTTTCTTATAAGCTTTCTGAATTAAAGTATGAAGTTCAAGACCAAAAAAGAACTGGTAGTAGAGTTTGCATATCTTGTCTAGACCCTGACCATCCTCAATTTAGATTAGGAGAGGTAGATACTTCAGATTCAATAGGATTGTTTAATCCAAGACCTGACACAAAGAGAAAAGATTTTGCATCTTATTATGGATTCAATCCTGTAAATAGCACAGGAATAGTTTTAAAAGCACAACTCGGTAAAGTAAAAATAACTAATACTGTTTCAGAAGGTGGCGGTGCTGGAGCAGGTACTGTTAGTTCTACAGTTTCAATATCTACCAATGTAGCAAATGCTTTATTAGGCACTCCTAATATTGTGACTAATTCTTCTATAACTTCAGTATCAGGCGTAGTGTCTGCTGGTATAGCGGGTACTGTCAATGTAGTAGCAGGAAATACTTTTGCAGTCACAGTAGCATCTTATGGCGGTGGAAATAGATTCTATATAGATGGAGTTGTTTATCCAACATTAAATTTAACAGAAGGACAAACATATACATTTGACCAATCCAATGCTAGTAATTCTAATCACCCTTTAAGATTTTCAACTACTTCTAATGGTACTCATGCAGGAGGAACAGAATATACAACAGGAGTTACTACCAATGGAACTCCCGGAAACTCAGGAGCTTATACAAGAATTACAGTTGCTATAGGAGCACCAACACTTTATTACTATTGTTCTAATCATTCAGGCATGGGTGGTCAGGCTAATACACCATAAAAATATGACATATACTGAATTACAAAATTTAATACAAAGTTATTTAGAAAACTCTGAAACTACTTTTGTAGGAGATTTGCCTCAAATAATTAAACAAGCAGAAGAGAGAATACTCAAGTCTGTAAAACTACCTGTGTTTAGAAAAAATGTTTCAGGTGTTTTTACTTCAGGTAATCAGTTTTTATCTACACCATCTGACTTTTTAGATAACTTTTCTTTAGCTGTAATCTCTAATAATAGTATGGACTTCTTGTATTTTAGAGATGTAAACTTTATTAGAGAGGCATATCCAAATACAACAACACAAGGTATTCCAAAAAATTATGCACTATACGATGATAATTCCTTTATTGTTGGTCCTGTTCCTGACCAGAATTATTCAGTTGAATTACACTACTTTTACCGCCCTACCTCAATAACAGCAGGCGGAGGTAGTGGCACTACATGGTTATCAACAAATGCTTCAAATGCTTTGTTATATGGCTGTCTAATAGAAGCTTATATCTATATGAAGGGTAATCGAGAGATGCAAGCTGAATACGAAAAAAGATATTTTCAAGCTATATCAAGATTACAAAATCTTGGTGAAGCAGACAATACTATTGATACATATAGCAATGGTACATTTACGAGGGAAAGAACATAATGATAAGCGTAGATTCAAAACCAGAAGTAGGCAGCGTGAATGTTGTAGCTACAGAAAACAAAGGATTGAGTCCTGAATACTGGACTGAAAGAATACTTGAAAGATTAATTTCTATTAGCGATAGTGCAGACCCAATGGTAAAAGCACAAGCTGATGCTTTTAGAAATAGTATTGCTCAAGTTATTTTAATATACATGAGACAAGCTATAGCTTCTGACAGAAGCACAGTAGCAGGTCTTTTAGAAAAACAAGGTCATAAAGATATGGCTGATATTATAAGGAGGCTGTAATGGCAATATCTCAAGCGATGTGTACATCATTTAAAAAAGAACTTTTAGAAGGTGTGCATAATTTTAAAAACTCAGGTGGTAGTACATTTAACTTAGCTCTATATACAAGTAGTGCTTCTTTAGATGCAGCTACTACTGCATACACTACAAGTAATGAAGTATCTGGTTCAGGCTATACTGCTAAAGGTGGAGCTTTAACTAGAGTAGACCCAACTACATCTGGTACTACTGCATTTACTGACTTTGCAGATTTAACTTTTAGTAGTTCAACTATTACTGCTAATGGTGCATTGATATTTAATGATAGTGCATCAGGCGACCCTGCAGTTGCAGTATTAGCTTTTGGTGGAGATAAGACTTCTACTAATGGAGACTTCACAATTCAATTTCCAACAGCAGACGCTTCAAACGCAATTATTAGAATAGCTTAATGGCATTTATTCTTAACGATAGAGTTAAGGAAACAACAACCACAACAGGCACAAGCACATTAGATTTAGCAGGTGCTGAGACAGGTTTTGAATCCTTTGTAGCAGGTATAGGTAATTCCAATACTTGTTATTATGCTATTGTTCATCAAACTGCAGATGAGTTTGAAGTTGGTTTAGGCACAGTCACTGACGCTTCTCCAGACACATTATCAAGAACTACAATAATAAGTAGTTCTAACTCTGACTCCGCAGTAAATTTCTCTGCAGGAACTAAAGATGTATTTTGTACATTACCTGCAAGTAAAGCTGTAGTAGAAGATGGCTCTGACAATATAGCACTAGGTGCTGCACCAACTGTTAGCAATGCTTCTGGAGATTTAAATTTAGATGTTGTAGGAGATATTATTTTAGATGCTGGCGGAGAACATATAAGATTTAAAGATGATGGAACTGAATGGGGAAACATTGAAAGTGGCTCTTCAAATTTTAATTTAACTGCTTCAATTCAAGATAAAGATTTTGTATTTTTAGGAAATGATGGTGGCTCAGGTATTGTTGCTGCAAGAATAGATATGTCTGATGCAGGAAGAATTCTTGCTTATGGTGGTATGAATGTAGAGGCTAACACCGATATTACTTTTACTACTGGAAATTGGACAGGAGAAAAAGCACATAAAATTCAAGCTCATGGAAACCATAACTATTATCAGACAACTAATAGCCATTATTTTAGAACTTATAATTCAGGAAGTGGAGACGATAAAGCCGTAATAGATTCTAGTGGTAATTTTACAACAGAAGGAAATGTAACAGCGTATGGAAGTGTTTCAGATATTAGACTAAAAGAAAACATAGAAGTTATAAAAAATCCTATTGAAAAAATAAAAGACTTAAAAGGTGTTACCTTTACCTACAAAAAAGATGGAGAAAAGAGTACAGGACTGATAGCACAAGATTTAGAAAAAGTATTACCAGAAGCGGTTTATACCGCTGAAACTATAGTAGATGAAACAAAAGGAGAAAAACCAGAAGAACATTTAGCTATTCGTTATGGCAACACAGTAGGGTTATTAGTAGAAGCAATTAAAGAACAACAAGAACAAATAGAAACTCTTACAGCTAAAGTAAAAGAACTAGAGGTTAAGGGATGACGATACCTGCATCAGGTTCTGTTTCAATGACTAACATCCGAACAGAATGGAGTTATGGTGGAACAAGTGGTCAGCCTCCTGACAGTATGAGTGAATACTATGCAGGAAATTTGAATAGTAATAATAATCCTGTTACTGTTGCTAATGCAGTAGCTTATTCAAGCACAAATATATATTTTCCAGCAGTACCTGGAAGTAAAGGTGTTCCAGGGACTCCAGCATATAATGGTTATTATCGTCAGTTTGGGCGAAAAATGTCACAGTTAGGAAGTAGCACTGCTTATCCTTATATTGGAGGACAGTCAACCCTTACTTACGCATTTAAAGAAGGTATAGACCAAGTAGGAAATGCAGGACAAATACCTTCTTCTGGTGCAATATCTTTTAATCACTTTAGAGGAACTGATAATAATCCTACAACTACAAATCGTTATACTGCTGGTTTTTGGGCTTCGCAATCCAAAACAAACAATGGAGCTTGGGGTAATCTTAACTTTGCATTAGCTATAGGTGGAACATGGGGAACTAATTACAATGCAGGAGCTAATTGGAATACTTCAACTTGTCCTTTTCGTTATATTGATGTTCCTGCTAAAGATGGAGTTCCTACAACTAGACTTTATGGAAGTGATACTCATCAAAACAGTGGATGGATAACTGGCAAACAATGGTCTATTCAAGGTACTTATCCTGGAATCGGAGCATATACAACTTTTAGTTGGACCACTGCTACTAATACGAATGTTAATATGTCAGGTACTTGGAATATAAGTATTACAAAATAATGGTTGAAAAAGCAGAAGATATTATTTATTACGAAGAAACTGCTGATAATGGAACAATAGTATATCGTTGTGATTATAGAGGAATTGCTATTCGTAAACCTAAATCTATGTTTGAAGGTTATGAAGAAGTACACATTAAACAAGAATTTTTCAGACACATTACACAAGAAAATATATACGACATATTTAATGTAGATGCTAATGCAAAAAAAATTGTATCGGAGGAAATATAATGACAGTAAGATTTGATTTTAATTGGATTCCAGAAACTCATAAAGTTATAGATGATGAATTTCAAGTAACAGTAACTACAGGAAATAAAGGAGATATACAAAGTCGAGATACTTTTGAAGAAGGTTTGCTTTATTTTAGTGAAACTACTGCTGAACTAGATGAACATATTGTTGATGAAGTTAGTCCTCATGTTGTATATCGACCTAATCATTTTGTTTTGATACAAGGTAAAATTCAATCTTGTCAAAGATGGAAAGAAGAAGATGGAATACAAGCTAGTGATATCCAAAGATGGAAAGATATTACTGCAGACGACAAAATTAAAAATGGAGAATATACAGAAAGCACAGTAGAAGAAGCAGTTGCAAATAAAGAACTTTTAACTTCTTACAAATTTGGTGCGGATTTTGATGTTATATATCCTCGTTCTGCTAAATGGCATATTAATGGTAGATACGCTGCTCAAACGGCACTAGAAGATGATACAAGGTTTCTTTGTTTTATGACTGAAAAAGAAGGTTACAATTTAAAATTATTAGATATTGATGCAGGACAAATTAAAACAGTAAAACGAGAAAATGTTAATTTGTTTTATATCTTCTTTTCGCAAAACTGTTCTATAGGCGAAACACAAATAGAACAATATGATGTAAAAAGAATTTCAAGTTCAGAAATTGCTATTAAAAATGAATCATCAAAAGTAGCTAGGATTGTAACTATAGCTAAATAAGATGTTCAATTTATTTACATTCATTAAATTATCAATATCAATTTTATTAAGAGATGCTTCTGAACAAAGAGAATCTCAACCAGAATCCAAAGCAAGACTTGCAGAATTACAATCTTTGTACACACAGTTAATGTTTTTAACAAGAAAAAAAATGCGTAAAAATTTTACAAGTTCTCCAACTAGAATAAATATTGCATTAGGTTTAGATTGGAATGATGTTAATTATTGTAAAGAAAAAATACTGCCAAAAATTTCTAATATGAAATATTTAAAAAGTTTGCCAAAAAATACTGCAGGCAAACAATTACATAAATTTTACAAAGATTGGACATTTGATGAGCTTTATAATGAAAGATACAAAGAAGATATATTAGATGTAGATATGATTTCTGATGAAAGAATTCACAAACTTAGAATGAATGTTGGCAGACATATATTTTTTACACATGATTTGTATCATGTTTTGTTTCAATATGACACTTCACCTTTTGGAGAAGCTTTAATACAAGCAGTAACTTGGAAACAAGTAAAGAACATTGGATTGTTATATGTAAGTTTTTTGGTTACTTGTAGAGTAGCTTGGAAAGCAAAATCATTAAAACCTTTTTTTATATTAAAAGAGGCATTAAAAATTGGAGAAAAAGTAAATAAAAATAATTTAATTGAACACTCTTTATTATATTTTTTAAAAAAAGATGTAGATGATTTGAGGAAAGAATTTGGTTTTGAACAACCTATACAGTATTTAGAATGGAATAAAAGGAGGAACTATGGCATCTAAATTATTAACACTTTTAGGCGGATTCTTATCAGGAGTCATTATTACAGCAACTGTTGCACTTGTTTATTATGAATTAATTCCTTTTGCAATGATGCTAGGAGCTTATTAAGTTGAATATAAAAAATAAATTATTTTATTTAATGCCTGTATTGAATACAGCTTTTACAGAAGGTCGATGGAACTTTCCAATAATTAGGAAAGTAAAAGAGTTTTATCAAAAACATGGTCTGTTATTAACAATCGGTTGGATAGTTTTTATTGTAGTTGGAACAAAGATTGTATTTATAAATGGAGCAATATTTTTATTAAATACTTTTTTTGGAACAGATATTGCATATGGACCTGTATATCAATTCTTATCAGGTAATTAAATGTTTGGATTAAGTGCATTTGCACAAGCACCTTTTGCATCTTTAGGAACAGCAACAGGTCCTAATATAATAGTAACTGTTGCAACAAATGTAGGAGTAATGTCTGTGGGCACAGTTGTAGCAAGTGCAGGTGCAAGAATACATGAAGATATTTCTGGATTACAAGCAACAACTTCAGTAGGAACTACTACATTTACAGCTACTACGACACCGCCTATAACAGGAGTATCAGCAACAAGTTCTGTTGGTAATTTACAAAATACTGCAGGTGCAGTTGTAAGCGTAGCAAATACATTTGATACCGATACTATTACAGGAACAACAGCAGTAGGAAACGCAGTTGTATTTGGTGGTGCAGTTCAAGGAGTTTCTTCTGATGCTAAAGTATCTGCACTTGGAAATGAAACAATAACTGCAGATTGTAATGTGACTGCAGCACAAATAGGAAGTGTATCTGCTACTACAGCTTTAGGTAATGAATCTTTAATTACAGAAAACAATATAGTGCCTACAGGTGTATCAGCAACATCTGCTATAGGTAATGAAACAGTAATTGCAAAAGCAGTTGTAGGAGTTAGCGGTGTTGCAGTTTCGGGTGCAATAGGTAATGTAAGAATTTGGAGTAAAGTTGATGATGACCAAAGTTCAAACTTTACACCAGTTAGTGATTCACAAACTCCTTCTTGGAGTACAGTAAATGATTCTCAAAGTCCAGATTGGAATGAGGTCGCATAATCAAAGAGGTAAATTATGCCAAGTTATGATAACGATTTAGTATTAACCGAACTAGCTACTGGTGAAGGTAGTGGTACATGGGGTGATACTACTAATGTAAATTTAGAGCTAATAGGAGAAGCTTTCTCTTATGGCACAGGTGCAACTTTTGGAAGTGATGCTGACCAAACTGTCACAGTAAATCAAGCTTCGCACTTATATAGAAAAATGTTTATCTTAGTCACTTCTACTCCTTCATTAAGTGCAACAAGAACCTTAACTATAAATCCAACCACGATTTCTAAAATGATGTTGATAAGAAATGGAACATCAGGAAATCAATCAATAATAATTAAACAAGGCTCAGGTGCAACAGTCACTATTCCAAATGGTATGACAAAAATGGTTATACTTGATGGAGCAGGTTCTAGTGCTGCAGTTATAGATTGTTTAGATTATGTAAGTTTATCTTCTAATGCAACTATAGGCGGAGTTACTCCTATAAGTGCGGATAGTACCACAACATTTCTTAATAAAACTTTTGATGCAGATGGAACAGGTAATAGCTTAACTAATATAGATGATTCTAATATAAAGTCTGGAGCAGATATAGATGCTGCAAAAATTGCAGATGGAACTATTAGTAATGCTGAGTTTTTACATTTGAATGGAGTTTCTTCTAATATTCAATCTCAACTAGACTCAAAGGGAGATATTACAGGAGTAACTGCAGGTAGTAATTTAACAGGAGGTGGCACTTCTGGTACTCCAACTTTGGCTCTTTCATCAACTCCAAGTGTCACTACAGTTACTGCATCAAGCACAATTACAGGAGATTTAAGACATAACAGTTCATCAGGCTTTTTATCTTCAAGCTCAAGTGCTGTAAACAGAGCTCCTGATGTTTTAAAACGAGATTACTCAACTCCGCCATCAGGATTAGGCACAGCAGCTTCGGGATATTTTTGGCATCCATTAGGAACAACAGTAAGGTATGGTTATAACGGAACAAGTGTCACAGGAAACTATATAACATTAGGCACAGGTACATGGTATATAAGAGGCTCTGCTTCTTTAGGCAGGTATGCAAGTGATACTGCAGATACAACTTATATGTTTTTAGCTCATTCAGGAAATGCTAACAGTCATTTAGTAGATGGTATGGGTAGTGCTATTGGAGATTGGAGTACAACTACATTTATAGCAGAAGGGCAAATTACTTTAAGTGGTACTTATTATATTGGAATTAGATTTTATGCAGGAGAAGAAGTTAGATATAGATATGTAAGTAGTCAAAATTCTACTCAATATTTTTCTAATGCTTACTTATCAGCTTGGAGAATGTACTAATGATAGATAAAACAGGTTTAACAGAACAAGAAATAAATTTAATTGAACATTGTGTTGCACTTGAAGAACAAGAAATAATTGATTCTGATGGTGTTGTAATCTCAGGTAAAGAAACTGAGTTTGGTTTTGCTAACTTAGGTGAATGTTTGCAAACAGTTTTTGATGTTGATGAAGCTGCAAGTACAAATTCGATAAACAAATTTAAAGCAATGTCTAGTGATACTAAAACTAACAAAGTAGCTCAAGACAAATCAGATGCTGTAGGTACTGCACAAAAATATTTGAAAGATACTGATTGGTATGTTGTTAGAAAAGCAGACACAGGAAAAGCTATTCCTTCTGACATTTCTACAAAAAGAGCAGAGGCACGAACAACAATAGATGATAATAAATAATGAGTAATGAAGCACTTAATAAGATACATTCACACGAAAGAGAATGTTCTATTAGATACGAAAATATAGAAAAAAGACTTGATGAAGGTAATAAAAGATTTGTTCGTATAGAGCTTTTGATTGTAGGTCTATATGCAACAATGGCATCTATAGAAGTTTTAGCGAGGGTAATATGAGAATATTTTTAACAGAGTTTACTTACAAAGGAGAGACTCATGATGGTCCAGATATAATTGCAGAGAGCAGAGAGATAGCAGAAAAAACTGCTAAGAGAAAAGGAGTCACAGTTATTGGAGAACTTGATTCGCTTCTTGCAATAGAAGATGACAACATAGAAGTTTCTATGCACTAATGGACTACGACCTTGTCATAGCCATAGGTATTAATCTTTTATTTTTATCAGGTCTTATTAGTTTAAAAATATGGGCGGATAGAAGAGTAGAAAGAAATATGAAAGCTTATTTAAAATATTTAAAAGAAAACAGGAAATACAATGTATGAATACAAATGCACAGTAGATAGAGTTGTTGATGGTGACACTATAGATGTCACGCTAGATTTAGGTTTTTCTGTTCTTTATAAAACAAGAGTAAGACTTTTTGGGATTGATACGCCTGAGTCAAGAACTAGAAATAAAGACGAAAAAGCTAGAGGCAAAATGTCTGCAGCTTTTTTAAAAATGGCTGTAGAAGGTGCAGATACAGTTGTAATAAGAACTAAGTTGAGAGATTCAAGAGGTAAGTTTGGCAGAGTATTAGGAACAGTTGTTTGTGATGGAGAAGATGTAAACGAAGCAATGATAGATGCACACTTAGCAGCAAAATACTTTGGACAAAATAAAACAGCAATAGAAGCTGTACATCAAGCTAATAGAACCAAGCTAATTGAAATGGGTCTCTTTGAGCCAGTAGATGGATGATATTGTAAAGTTAATTACTGAGTTAGGATTTCCTGTTGCTGCAGCATTAGGACTAGGTGTATTTGTTTGGAAATTAATTAATAGAATCATAGATGGCATGGAATCTAAAATAGATGTTGTTGATGACAAAGTGAACGAACAACTCAAAGCTATGGAAGGTAGATTAGATGCTAAATTAGAAGCACAACATGGAATATTAATTGCCTTAATTGACAGAGTTAGAAGTGTTGATAATGAAATTATTAGACAAGATACTTTGTTAAAGACTATGTTAGGTGTGCCTAATCTTGTACAGAACGATAAAATAGCAAAGGCAGATAGAGATGACCAAAGAAAAGATTAAAAGAAAAAGAGGCAGACCTTCTAAAGCAGAACTAGTTGCTAGAAAAAAAGCAAGAGATAAAGATTTAGCTTTAATTATTTGTATGTATGTTGGTTTGTTTATAGTCATAGCATTTTGTGTAAATCTAGCATTAGCTAGTGAGATGACTTTCAAGTTTAAGTCTCCTAGTTTTTCAGGAGTTAATACATCGCAACATTATTTAACAATAGAAAATCAAGAACATACTAGATACAAAACTATACAAGAAGAAGTAGAAGCCTTAGTAGAACAAGCAGAAAGAGATGAACAAAACACTACTACAGCTAGATTTATAAGAAATTTTGAAACTAGAGTTTATGCCAAACTTTCACAACAACTTGTAGAAAAGTTATTTGGAGAGACTCCGCAAGATAATGGAACAATAGAGTTAGAAGGAAACACTATTGATTATAAGGTAGACACTACAAATATTACACTAACAGTTACTAATGAAGATAATAAACAAACAGTTATTACTTTTCCTCTCAATAGTTTTACTTTCTAGCTGTACTGTTTTTTATGATGATGCTTTGCCTAATAAAGAAATATCAAAGTATCCTGAAAGGGTTGGTGTTATTAATAAAAAAATTACTGAAACGCCTGCTGCCAAAAAGAAACCTATAGTTGCTGTATATCCAACTTCGTTTACAGACCAAACTGGGCAAAGAAGAAGTAATAATAGTTTTGCAACATTCAGTACAGCAGTCACACAAGCACCTTATGTTTTGCTTATAAAAACATTAAAAGAAGTTTCAGGTGGAGAGTTTTTTGAAGTTGTAGAAAGAATAGGTTTAGATAATCTTACAAAAGAAAGACAGCTTATAAGAAGCACAAGAGAATCTTTTGATGACCCGCAAAAGCTTAAGCCATTAATGTTTGCAGGTTTGATAATGGAAGGTGCAATTATAGGTTATGAAACTAATACTAGAAGCGGTGGTAGAGGTGCAAGGTTATTAGGTATAGGTGCTTCTAAAGAGTATAAACAAGATACTGTAACTTTATCATTAAGAACTGTATCTGTATTAACAGGCAGAGTATTGATAGAAGTTTCTATAACAAAAAGTATTCTTAGTGTTGGCACAAATCAAGATGGATTTAGATTTATAGAAAATAGAACAGAGCTAATTGAAATAGAAAATGGCGATGTTGAAAACGAAAGCGTTACGATAGCATTGCAGTCTGCTATAGAAGAAGCAATATTAGCTACTATAGAAAAAGGAATTCAAAAAAAATTTTGGAGTTATAAGGAATGATAAAACTATTACCAGTTATATTTTTGTTATCAATAAATATTTTTGTTGCAGACAATGAAATATCTATTGACCAAACTGGAGCTACAGCTAATTTAGATATAGAGCAATTAGGTTCTGGAAACTTAATTGGTGGTTCAACTGCAACTGCTGGTTCGATGACCGCTTTAGATTTAGATGGTGCAACAATGACTTTAGACATCAATCAACTAGGTAACTCTAATTTATTTAGAGGCGATATATATGCAGATAGCTATACAGGTTTCTTTGAATTCACAGGAGATTCCAATACATTTGCTATGCAAACAGACCCAGATAACACTTATGGTGCAGATAGTTCAAATATAAATGTACAAGTATCTGGCTCTTCAAATGCTTTTACTTTGAATCAAGCTACTAATGCAATGGCATCAACATTAGATTTAGACTGGACTATAAATGGTTCAAACAACAGCATCACTTCTTCTATAGACCAAGACTTAGCTACAAACTATATGAACATAAGTGGCTCTGATAATACAGTCACTTTTGATGGAGATGGCTACCAAGGTGCATATTTTCATTTGACACATACTGGAGGCTCAAGAACTATAAATGTCACACAACAAAGTACACTTGATAATGATTGGCTCAAGATTACTTCTTCTGGTTCTAATGGTACTTTCTGTGTCAATCAAAACGACCAAGGCACTAGCACAAGTTGTTGATATAGGAACAGTAGAACAAGTATCAGGATATGCTCGGATAGAAAGAGATAAGAATTATGATGTAGTGACTGACTTTGGAATACAGTCTTACGACAAAGCACAAACCGAAGCTGGTCGTATGGGTATAAGATTTGTAGATGATACAACTATAAGAATTACAGAACATTCTATGGTTGTTATAGATGAATTTGTTTTTGACCCAAACCCTGACAATTCAAAGTTAGCTTTAAATTTTGTAAAGGGAACAGCTAGATTTACTTCAAGCTTAACCAATGCAATATCAAAAAAGAATATTAAGTTAAAAACTAATTCTGCAGTAGTTGGTATACGAGGTACAGATTTTACTATTACAGTAGAACCTGATACTGGTAAGAGTTTATTTATATTATTACCAGATGAAAATGGCAATCCTTCTGGAGAAATATCAGTTACAACTGCTATTGGAACAGTTATATTAAACAAGCCATATCAAGCAACAACTACTAGAGTTTATGAAGCAATGCCAAGTAAGCCAGTCATATTAGATTTATCTTTGGATTTTATAAATAATATGTTGTTGATTGCACCGCCAGAAGAAGATAAAGAACAAGAAGAAAAGCAATCAGAAAGCAAGCAAGATAACAACTTGTTAGATTTTGGTGAATTAGATATTGATTATTTAGCTGATGACTCTTTAGATAAAGACGAATTAGAATTTACAGAACTAGATTATGATGCTTTGAATGTAAATTTTTTAGAAGATTTACTTGATATAATTACAGAGCTTGATGTTTTAGATAATGAAGAAGAACTTACACAAACAATATCTGCTGTAAATATAGAAGGCACAAGTATAGGACAAGACCAAAAAACACAGATAACAACAGTAGTTTCAGGTCAGGAAATAAAACTTACAAGAGAAGTTGCACAATCAACATCTATACAAATAGATAGTGGCGAAAGTTATTTAGTTGTATTAGAACAAGATGGAGTAATGAATCAAGTTAAAGTGAATGGTGGAGGGTCATCAGTAATAGTGATAAAACAAAGTCAATGAGAAAAATATTATTAACAATAATTACATTTGCATTTTTATTAGGTTGTACAGAAACAATCGTAGCTTATGATGAAGCTACAAATAATTTTATTATGAAGCAAGGCAAAGCAACTGCAGGAACAATAACTGTAGATAAGAATGATAACTGTCAAGTAGTTGATGGAATCTTTGTGGTGTGCGGTCAATGAGTAAAATACTTTTAGGAGTTATATCAGTTTTGGTTGCTATATGTGGATTTTTGTATTGGCAAAATTCTTCTCTTCAATCTTTAAATAAAGCATATGAGTTAAGAGACCAAGAACAAAAAGAAGCTATAGAAAGTATGCAGCAAGATTTTGAAATGCAAACACGAGGATTAGTAGAACTTCAATCAAGAAATCAAGAAATCCAACTAGAGATGAATAGGTATCTTGATATTTTTAAAAGACACAATCTTAGCAAGCTAGCAGCAGCTAAACCGGGGTTGATAGAAAAGAGGGTGAACAATGGAACTAAAGAAGTATTTGATGGCATTGAAGCAGATAGTCGTATTATTGATGGTCTCGATGATGGCTTACAGTTGCAGCCTGATTCCTAAACAAGTAGATGTAATAAGCAAACCTCTCAAAAGAACCATAGCTCAACCAGTTATGCCTAGGGAGATAGATTTAAACGAACCCTATTGGTTTGTAGTATCAGAGCTTAATGTTGATGAGTTTTTAGAAAGAGTAAAAAAAGAGGAAGGTCGTATAGTATTTGTAGCTATGTCAATTCCTGACTATGAGTTAATGGCTTACAATATGCAAGAACTTAAGAGGTATATAAATGAGCTTAAAGAAGTGGTGGTCTACTATAGAAAAGTCACTACCAACGAGGAATAAGAAAATGAAAATATCTAAAGAGGGTATTGCCCTTATAAAAAAATTTGAAGGCTTAGAACTTACAGCTTATCAAGATAGTGTTGGAGTTTGGACTATAGGTTGGGGTCACACTAAAGATGTATTTGAAGGTATGGAAATATCTAAAGAAGAAGCAGAAGCATTTTTAGAAATAGAGCTTGAAGAGTTTGAAGGCTATGTAGAAGATTTAGTTGATGTTGATTTAGAGCAATGTCAATTTGATGCTTTAGTTTGTTGGACATATAACTTAGGACCAACAAATTTAGCTAGTTCTACTATGCTTAAAGTTTTAAATAAAGAAATGTATGAAGAAGTTCCATATCAAATAAAAAGATGGAATAAGGCAGGAGGAGAAGTATTACAAGGATTAGTTAGAAGAAGAGAAGCAGAAGCTTTACTTTTTCAAGGAGAGCCTTGGCACGAAGTATAAATGGCATTAGTTAAATATCAATTTAGACCCGGAATAAATAAAGAGCTAACTTCATATGCAAATGAAGGTGGTTGGAGAGACTCTGATAAAATTAGATTTAGATTTGGCAAACCTGAAAAAATAGGAGGCTGGTCTAAAAATTCAACCAATAGTTTTTTAGGAACTTGCAGAGCATTGCATACATATAAAACTTCTACTCTTGCTTCTTTCAATTCATTAGGCACACATTTTAAATGGTACATTCAAGAAGGTAATACTTTTTATGATATTACACCTGTTGATAATACAACTGCTGCAGGTGATGTGACTTTTACAGCAGCAAATGGTTCTACATCTTTAACAGTAAATGACACAGCACATAATGCAAATCCCGGAGATTATGTAATTTTTTCTGGTGCGGTAGCTGTAGGTGGTAATATTACTGCTGATGTTTTAAACCAAGAATATCAAATACAAACTACAACAACTAATACTTATACAGTCACTTTAGCTCAAGCTTCAGACCATACTGGTAGTGGTGGTGGTTCAAACACAGTTGGAACATATTTATATGGCTCAGGTCTAGATGTATTTGTTGCAGGAACTGGTTGGGGTGCAGGACAATGGGGTCAAAGCACTTGGGGTAGTACAAGTCCTGTTGCTGTTTTTAGTCAATTAAGATTATGGAGTATAGATAATTTTGGAGAAGATTTAGTAGCTGTACCTAGAGGTGGTCCTTTATTTATCTGGCAAAAAGCAAATGGTTTAGGCACTAGAGGAGTTTTAGCAAGTTCTTTAGCTGGTGCAAGTAATTGTCCTATATCTGCTTTTCAAGTTATGACTTCTGATGTAGATAGACATTTAATAGCTTTGGGTTGTAATCCTATTGGAAGCAGTACAGTAGACCCTTTGTTTGTAAGATGGTCTGACTCAGAGAATATGGTTGATTGGACACCATCAGCTACAAACTCAGCAGGTGGAGTAAAGCTATCATCAGGTAGTCAAATTATTGGTGCTATACAAACAAGACAAGAAACATTAGTTTTTACTGATACAAGTATTTTTTCTATGAGATTTGTCGGTAGTCCTTTTTATTTTTCTTTTAATGAAATAGCTAGAGGAATAGGAATGATTGCACCTAAAGCAGGAGTTGCAGTAGGTGGTCAAGTTTACTTTATGGATGATGGTGCTTTTTACAGAGCTACAGGTAATATAGAAAGAATACCTTGTACTGTGCTAGACCATGTTTTTAGCGACATAAATAAATCACAAAGATTTAAAATTTTTGCAGGACATAATCAAGTTCACAATGAAGTTATTTGGTTTTATCCTTCTGCAAGTAGTACAGAGATAGATAAGTATGTGACTTATAACTATGCGGAAAAAGTTTGGACTGTTGGAACTACTGCAGATGGCTATACAAGAACTGCATGGAATCCAGCACCTTTGTTAGACTTTCCATTAGCTACAGGCAAATTAGATAACACACAAAATAATTATCTTTACAACCATGAAACTGGGAATACTGCAGATGGTTCTGATTTTAGTGCCTATATAGAATCAGCAGATATTGATTTAGACCCAGATGGAGAATCATTTATGTTTATTAGCAAAGTAATTCCAGACATAGAGTTTTTAGAATCTAGCAATTCTAATGATACTGTTAATTTAACTTTGAAAGGTAGAAGGTATCCAGCAGAAAGTCGCTCAACTTTATCTACTATTTCTTTAACACCAAGCACACAGTTTACAAATACAAGAGGCAGAACAAGACAAGTTTCTGTTCGCATTGAAAATGAATCTGGAGATTTTCGTTGGAGACTAGGCGACTCTAGATTTGATATTCGTTCTGATGGGAGAAAATAATGGCAGCTAAATCATCACCACCTTTACCATTACCAGAAACAGAGTATCAATTAGAAAACGAATTTGTGACTAGAAGAACTATAGAACAAATAATACAAGATATTTTTAATGACTTAGCTAATGTAGATACATTAAGAACTGCTACATTATCTAAGGCAATAAAGCGTCATCAATTTTTATTAATGGGTACTAAAGGAAATGTCTGATAGTTTAAAAGTATTAGGACAAATAGCTCCTGCTGCTACTACAGAAACAGATTTATATACAGTACCTTCAGCTACACAAACTACTGTTAGTTCAATAGTAATAGCTAATAGAGATTCAGGTGCAGCAACCTACAGAATTTCTGTATCTACTGAAGGTTCAGCAACTGCAACAAAAGACTATTTAATTTTCGACAAAGCATTGAGTGGTAATACAACTGATACATTAGTGATTGGCATTACCCTTAATGAAACTGATAAAATAAGGGCATATGCGTCTACTGCTAATCTTAGTGTAAACGCATTTGGCTGTGAGACATCTGAGGAATAATATGAATAATATTCAAAGCCAAGTTAAAAACATAGCTTCTAGAGGAAGATATGGAGACTCTACTCTTGTGCATATGAACCCAACTGAATTAAGTGGGTTAGCACAAATGGGTCAAATGACTGTCAATCCAGAAACAGGATTGCCTGAAGCTTTTGGCTTGCGTGATGCAATCCCTATTGCTGCAAGTATTGTAGGTGGTGTATTTGGTGGACCAGTAGGTGCTGGTCTTGGTTCAGGTTTAGCAACAGGTTTATTAGAAGGAGACTTAAAGAAAGGTTTATTAGCTGGTCTAACTTCGTATGGATTTGGTTCTATATTACAGGGTGCTGGTGCTGCCGCTAAAGGTGCAGAAGCTGCTGCACAAGCTACAGCAAAAGCTACTGCAGAAGAAGCTGCAAAAGTAGCAGCCGAAGAAGCTGCAAAAGCAGGTACTGAAGAAGTAGCCAAAGCTGCAACAGAAGAAGTAGCAAAAACTGCAACTGAAGAAGTAGCGAAAGCTGGTACTGAAGAAGTTGTATCGCAAGCTGCTAAAGAGGCTGGTATACAAGCAGGAGATGTAGCAAGACAATTTGCTTTAGATAATCCTCCAACAAGTTTACTTACATCTGCTAAAGATGCTTTTACTCCAACAACTGGAACAGAAGGTTTTGGTAAGTTTACCTCTGTATTTGATAACTTAGCTTCAGGTGCTGCACAACCAGCAGCTTATATACCTTTGGGAATAGGTGGTAGTGGCTTAGGAATGATAGAAGCACAAGAGCAATATGAAGAAGATTTAGCGGAAGGCAACAGACAAGATTTATTGCAAAGAGAGTACGAAGCTATGATGAGACCTGAGCCTATATTGTATTCAGCTACAGGAGGTCTTACACAATTTAACGAAGGTGGCGATATAAAACCGCAAGTTATTTCTAGACAAAAAAGACCTTATGCAATTAACACAGATTATATGCCGGGCATAAATCCTGAAGTTTTATATTTTAATCCAGCAACTATGAACCCTGCAGCAATGACTATTATGGAAGATGGTACTGATGTTAATAGAACTGTTCAAGCAGAACCAATGATGCCAGATTTTTACGACAACTTTAGCAAAGGTGGATTTGATGTTGATTACAAAACTGTTCCAACTCAAACATCTATAGACCCTTATCAAAAATATACAGGTGTTGCACCACCAGCTTATTTACAAAAATCAGCTATACCTAGTCCTGAAATAAACATGAAACCATTAGAGACTATGCCTTTGCCAGCACAAGATGACCCTTTAGATAATATACCAGCCACCTATAATGGAATTCCTATGAGTGTTTTAGCTGCTTTACCTTTTGGTAAAGAAGGAATTTTAGAGGAATATGTAAATTCAGGTGGTGAAATAGCTGATGTAAGAGCTAGTCAAAATCTTTTTAATGAAGGTGGCGAAACAGCTATTGACCCACTAATAAAAGAAGCAAAAGCTTTTATTATGGGAGAAACAGAAGATGACAGCATTGTACAAAAGTTTGTAGAAAAATATGGAACAGATGCTTATTTAGCTTTAAGAGAAGAGGTTTTACAGTCTTTAATACCTAATGCACAAACAGAAGGATTGATTGCAGGTAAAGGCAATGGCGGTATGGATGATGACCTCAGAGGAAACATTGGAGGTAAAGAAACCATAGCTGTATCTCAAGATGAATTTATAGTTCCTGCAGATGTAGTATCTATGTTGGGTGATGGTAGTTCTGATGCTGGTGCAAAAGAACTATATAACATGATGGATAGAGTTCGTACAGAAAAGTATGGCACTAAACAACAAGCTAAACCTATAGACAATAGCAAGGTGTTACCAGCATGAATGATGTTGCATTAAAAAACGAAGCTACTGGAGAATATAATTTTTCTATAGTAAATAATGACGAGCTAGTTTTAGTTTGGGAAGGTGCTAAAAAATATTTAGAAAAATCTTGTAAGCGTTCAAATGGTCGTATTAGACCTGAAGATATTTTTTATGATTGTTTAAATGGTAGTCATAGACTTTGGATAGTATTTGATACAGGCTCATTTGATATACGTGGTATTGCAGTTACACAAAAAATAGTTTATCCAACAGGCAAGACTATGTTGAGCGTAGAGCATATAACAGGTAATAACATGGAAGGTTGGGCATCAACTGTTCTTGATGCCTTAGAAGAAGTTGGCAAAAAAGATGGTTGTGATGGCATTGAAGGTATAGGTCGTGCAGGTTTTTGGAATTGGGTTAAAGATAGAAATTGGTCTAAATTAGCAATTTTCATTGAATATAATTTTGAGGTAGAAGATGAGAAGATTTAAAGGTGGTGGTGGTACTCCGCAGAAACAAGAAGTTTTTTCTACAAAACTTCCAGCATTTGCACAGCCTTATTTTGATAGGCTTTTGCAAAGGTCTGAGTCATCAAGCTTACAACAATACACTCCATATGGTGGAATAAGGCTTGCAGACTTTGGACCTGATGAAGCTTTATCACAAGCTATGACTAGAGGTTTTGGTACTGCAGGAACACCTGATGAATTTAGTCAGGCTTCTGAAAATCTTGGACAAATAGCTTCAAGCAGACCAAATATAAATCCATATGAAAGATTATCTTTTGAAGATGGCATAAGTCAGTTTATGAATCCATATCAACAAAATGTAATTGATATAGCTAAAAGAGAAGCTATGAGAGGTTCTGAGATACAAGCTGACCAAATAGCTTCTAAAGCTACACAATCTGGAGGCTTGGGCGGTTATCGTGAAGCTATTATGCAATCTGAAAGAGAAAGAAACTTAGGACAAAGATTAGATGATATACAAGCTAAAGGACAAGACAGAGCATTTAATATGGCTATGCAACAACTAGCTAGAGAAAGACAAGTAGGTTTACAAGAAGAACAATTAAGACAAGCTGGAGATAGACTTGGAATACAAGGTAGTCGTTCACTTGCAGATATTGGTTCTCTAATACAACAAGATGCTTTGAATAGAATTGGTGCTTTAGGTAGAGTAGGAGAGCAAGAAAGAGCAATGAGACAAGCTGGTCTTGATATGGGTTATGATGATTTTGTAAGGCAAAGAGACTTTGATAGAGACCAAATAGGATTCTTTAGCAATGTACTTCAAGGTATTCCTATTAAACCAGACCAAACAGTATCAACATTTCAAAGACAACCCGGATTATTAAGTCAAGCTACTGGTGCTGGTCTTACAGGACTTGGCATCTATAGAGCTTTACAACCGGGTGCTGGAGGACAACCATCATGAGCAATTTAGTAGAGATAGCAAAAGACTTAGAATATGTTCCTGATGAAGAACTAATACAATTAGCTAATGGAAGTGACCCTCGCTTTCCACCTTTTGTAGTTATATCAGAGATAAAAAGAAGAACTGATATGAGAAGTAGAGCATCTGAACCAATGCCTAAAACTACAGTTGCACAAGAAATGGTTCAAGAATTTGCTATGCCTAGTAGGCAAGGTTTGGAAGGTATGTCTCAGGATGCTACAGGTATCCTCCCCCCAACTGTATATAATAGAGATATGCCTTCCTCTAACATGGCTGATGGCGGATTAACTAGTTATCAAACTGGAAATCAAACTGCACTAACTGATACTTTTATTTATGGCGATGACTATGCAAATAATTTACAAGATTTTTTAGACATGAAAAGAAAAACAAGAACTATGGACCAAAGAGAACAAGCTCTTCAAGGTTCAGATGTTTCTGCATATCCAATGCTTTCAACTACTCCTGACTTTGATATGGATATGAGCGGCATTAGTGCATTAACGCCTACTCAAACAGATTTAGACTCAACACTTGTAATGCAAAAACCAGAAGATAGACTTGAATTTTTAACAAATACTGGTACTTCAGAATTTATATCAGAATCTAAAACATTAAATTATTTACAAAAACAATTAGAAGAAGCTAAAGAAAATTTAAGAAAACAAAAAGCAAGAGGCGATAGAGGCGGACTTGGTGGCGGCACTTCTTATATTGAACAAGCACAAGCACGAGTAGATAGACTTCAAAAACAAATAGACCCTAGAGTTAATAGAAAGAATTTTGTAGTCGATACACAAAGTCTTTTAAAAGAAAGTGAAGGAGAAAGAAGAGAAGATTTAGCAAAAGCAATTAAAGTGCAAGAAGATAAAGAAATAGCAGATACAAAAGAAGCAGCAAGACTTGCAGTAGAAGAAGCAGAAAAAAAGAAATTTGCTAATATGGATTTGAACCTACCTGAAAGAACACAAAAACCTAGAACTGAAGCACAAATGAAACAACAACTTAATGCAGATGTTCTTATGACTTTGGGTACTGCTATTGGTAGTTCGGCTACACCTTCAGAAATATTCTCCAAATTATCTGGATTACCTGCACAGCTTTCAGCAACTAGAAGAGAGCAAAGAAAAGAAGTTAAAGACTTTGAAGATACTAGAAGAGCAGATGCTTTAGCAAAACTAAATATACAGATTAACCTGAAAAAATTAGACCAAGCTACAGAACAAGCTAAATTAAAAGGAGATGCTAATGATGTTGCTGCTATAAATGCACTAGCTGATGTTTTGTCAGGCACATTAGATACAGATTCGTCAAGATATAAAGATGCTGAAAGAGCTTTAGATAGTATCATTGCAAAATTATCTGGCGGTAATACTAATACACAAGGAATAGCTGGTTTGTCTGAATTACTAATACCTGCGGAGAGTTAATGTCTACTAAATATAATTTACCAGATGGTAGATTTGTAAATGTTCCTGATAATCCTGATAGACAATATCTTATTAGATTACAAAATACTTTAGCTCAAGAGTATCCTGACTTTATAGAGCCTTATACAGAACCAGTTGAAACTACTTTTGGTGGAGATTTAGCGGAGGTTGCTAAAGGAATACCAAGAGGATTAGCAAATACTTTTTTATCTGCTGGAGAAGGTATAGCTAATTTATTTGATAACGATAATGATAATGCAGTTAGCAATGCTTTAAGAAATGCACAACAAGTAATAAATGAAAGTGCTTTAGGTGCAGCAGAAGGATACGAAGAAAGATTTAGTACACAGTTTGGACAAGGTTTAGGTTCTCTTGCTGCATTTTTGATTCCGGGTACTGCTGCAGCAAGAATTACTGGGTTAGCAGGCAAAGCTAAAAACTTACAAGGTTTAGTAAATCAAAGTGTATTGCAAGGAAGAAATCCAAAACTTACAGAAAAACTAACAAAAAGTTTAGATGATGTCACTAAAAGATTAAATAAAGTACAAACTGCTTCTGCTCTAAGTGTAGCCATGCCTTCAGGTATAGCTGGACAAGGTGAAAGAATTCGACAAGCAGAAGCATTGGGTGAAGATGTTGGTGCAGGTCAAGAAATTCTATCTGAAATATTAGGTGCGGGTATTGGTGCTACAGAAATATTTGCACCTACTTTCTTATTAAGAAAAATAACTAAAGCTGGTGCAACACAACTTAATGTTTTAGATAGAATTAAATCTGCTATGGCTACAGGTACTGTAGAAGGATTGCAAGAAGGGTTAGCTGAAATATTACAAGATGCAGTAGCTGCTGGTGTATATAGCGATGAACTACCTGTTGGAGAATCTGTATTTGATAGCATAGTGACTGGTGGTGCTGTTGGTGCTTTTGCTGATTTAGTATTACGAGGGTTTGCTGGACCTGCTCGTATTAGTCAAAGTTATGATTTAGAACAAGAAACTTTGTCTAGAAAAAAAGCAGATGAATTAAGAGCAAAACAAAGAGCAGAACAACAATCAATATATGATAACAATGTACCTTTTGTAAATGAAGATGTTCTTATTGCAGCAAGTCAAAGAGAAGATGGTAGTCTTGGACCTTTAATAAAAAGCGAACCAATATCAGAGTCAAACGCTACAACATCTCAAATACAAGAACTTCCTTTCTTAGAAAATGTAGAGGTTTTAAATAATGAAGATGGTTCTTCTTCTGTTGTTGGCATGGTGTCAGGAACAGAATACAGCAATCACTTTATACCTATAGAGAGTTTTGATAGGGATGGTAATTTAATTGAAACAAATCCTGATGTATTAGGTGCAATGGAAGAGGCATCTCAAAATGCTTTAGTAGTAGCTGATGAATTAAGAACAAAATTTATACAGGATACTGGTAGTCAAATATCAGATATTGTTGGAATGAAAGATAATCCAACACTTCAAAAACTAACTCAAAATTTGTATGACCCTTTAGCCAATCAAGTTGATGCTAGGAAAGTTGCTATTATGGAGTCTACTAATAGCAAAGCAAGGCAAGAACAGTTAGCTAGAATAGATGAAATAGAAAACTTAGAAAAAGTTCTTAATGCACAAATGATAAGAGACCTTACTGGAGAAGGTACGCTTGATGAAAATAAAATAAAGGAACTAGAAAAATTAACTGTTCTAAATAGACCTGCCTATCCATTAGATGCTATTCCACCTAAATATCCGAATGGCAGAAAGAAAACCAAAGCACAACTGAAAAAAGAACTAACTGCAGAGTTTGGTTCTGAAAGAGCAAAAGACCTTATGGAACGCTATGATAATGGCGATATTGTTTCACCTATCCAAGAGGCAATGAAAGAAACTCAAGGTAGTTTGATAGAAGATTTATATAAAATAGCAGATGCAAAAGGTATAGAAAGGAAAGGCTATTACACAATACCTGAAGTCAAAAAGCTTTTGAAACCAAAAGACTTTAACCAAGCTTTATCTGATAGAGCAAATGTAATTTATAGATTAGACGAGCAGTTAGGGAACATAAAAGCTATTGGCAGAAACAAAGATAAAATAGATGTAAGTCCTGAAGCTTTTGAAGAAATATTAGCAGCTAAAAATATTGACGGAAATATTACTAGTCCAGAGTTTGATTTTATTAACTCTCAATTATCAGGAGAAGCTAAGTTTTCTAGAATGAACAGGGGTCAAAAAGAACTCTTGATGACTAGAATACAAGGTCTGCCTAGATTTAATACTTTAACTAAGATACCTGATTTAAAACCTAGACAATATACAGCACAACAACTTAATGCTTTTTATCAAGGATATGTTAATGGCAAAATTACTGACAAAGAAATACAAGCTTTCTTTAAATCACAGAATCTAACAAACACAAAAACACAAAGAGATAAATTTAAAAACGATTTACTTAATAGTGGTCGTGCAACTAAAGTAGGAAACCGAGTACAAGGTAATCCTTTATTTCTACAACAACAAGAACAGCGACAGTTCGATGAGGCAAATCAACCAGCAGAAGTTGAAGTTCTAGCCTTAGACCCCCCTATAACAAATAAAACTTATGATTCTCTTTATGAGGATTTAAGAAATCGTTTAAATGAATTAGGTCTTAATGACATAGGTTTAAGATTTACAGACCAAATGCGACAAGTAAGAAATGCTGTAAGAGATGACAATGGAAACATAGTAGCTTTAAAAACACTTAAGGATGCACAAGGCAACCCTATTAATCCTTTAGCAGAAACAGATAAAGCTATGCAAGAGTTAGTTTTTTATATGGGAACAATAGACCCTAATAAAACTTACGATAGAAAAAACTTTGAAGAACAAATACAAGGAACTTTTCCTCATGAGGTATATCATAGCTTGCGTGTTTTAGATTTGATTACGCAAAGAGAACATGAGTCTTTAGTAAAAGAAGCTAAAGCAAAATTACCTGATAATGTATTAGAAGAACTTTATAAAGATTATGTACAAGCTGGCGTATTAGCTGAAGATTCTGCAATGCTTGAAGAAGAAATGGTTGCTGAGTTATTAAGATTACATACAACTAATCCTGAAGTTTTAAACAAACCAACAAGAACTATCTTCCAAAAGATTTTAGATTTCTTTAGAGAATTTGTTGGAGCAACTTTTAATAGTGACTTTAGAAGTCCAGTCAAAATTTTAGAAGATATTAATAGTGGAGTGATTGGTGCTAGAGAAAGAAATGTTATTCGTTCAAGACGAGACACAGATGCTTTTGGCGACAGGTTATTGAATTCAGAATTAAGAGCCGAAGATGCTCAAAAAATTGTAAGTGAAGAAGATGCTAGTGATAGTGATGCAATAAGAAAAACAAATAATTTAGATAGTTATTTAGCAGACCCTGCTTACAGATTAAAACCTACACTAGATATAGATACATTACTGGGAGAGTCTGATGCTCAAGTTGCAGTCATAAATCTAGCAAGAGATAAAGGTGTTATAAATATTAAAGCAGAAGATTTACGAAATCTTTATGATGAAGTTAAAACAACTAGCACACAAACTCCACCACCTTTTAAAGATATGAGGCAGTTAGCTAATGAAGTTAAGGAAGCTATACGCTTAGGTGTAGATGCTGACTGGTATCAAAGATGGTCTTTGCAATTACCTGCACTTATAGGAGATGCCAACATCACAGAGTTTAGTGGAGTCTTTGGAGTCACTTCTGAACAAGGCACACCTGAACAAAACTTTAAGGATACTTTGCGTACCATGATTGAGGCTAGAAAAATAGACCCAGTTGCTAATCCTAAACAATTTAAAAAAGCTTTGTTAGAAAATAGTGTTGGTAAAAAAGAACCAAGACGAATAGATAAACTAGTTAAGTTTTATCAAGATGGATTATTTGAAAGGAAAAAAACTGGTCAAAAAACTGCAACATATGCTCAAACAATTAAAGAGTTAGCACAAGGAAGGTTCTCACCTTTTACAGTTATAGATAGACACATGATAAGGAACTTAGGATTAGTAAGACCTAATCTTAGAAACGAACCTACATCTGCCAGCGATTTAGATTATCAAATTGGTGAAGCACAAATGCAACTGTTAGCAGACCGAACATATAGAGTTGATGGTAAAGATTATATTTTCCCATCAGCACATCAAATACAAGCTTTGCTATGGGGTTATCAAAGATATAAAACTAATGTACCTAACGAAGGTAGCTTTCAACAATCTGCTTTAAAGTCAAAGACAGAAGTAAATGAAATGAAAGCTATGATGCAAAATGGACAATGGCAAATGGATACGCCATTAAAAGATTACTTTATTTACTCACCAACTTTTACAAACCAGACAGGAACAAATACGACTGGTAATATTTCTGTGTTGCAGGAAGCAGCGTTGAACGCTGCAACATTCATTACCTTTGAACATATGGTTGGTAGAGATAGAGGTTATGCACCTGTAGGAAAAATAATATCTCAAGATGCAAGAAATCAGTTGTACAAAGATATGCTACAAGCTACTACTGCAGGGCAATCAAATAGATTCTTAAGAACTTTAGGACTATCACACAGATTAGGAGTGTCTGCTGGAACTTATGAAGGAGAACTAAACTTAAATACACAAATAGCTTTACCTAATCAACCGCCTGTAATTGTAGAAGCTGTAGCTAAAGTAATGGGAGATGCTTTTTTACAAGACTCTGTAATTGTCACTCAACCCAAAGCAAGAGGTTATCAAAAGACTGGAGTTTATTTAGAGCGTAGAGATGGCAAACCTTTTAAAGCTCAAGAATTAAGAGATATATTTAATAGAGTACAAGAGCGAGACAATACTAAAAACTTTACTTATATGACACATCAAAATGCCAATGGTGTGACTTTTATTGATGATGCTAGTTTTTACAAACCAAACTACAATCGAAATGATTTAGATACATTTGCAGAATTTTTTAGAGAGGTTTTCCCAACACAAGAAACAGAGTATAATCTTAATCTATATGGACAAGAAGGAAGATACTACGAACATAAATCAGGCGACTATCGAGGAGCTATCCAAACGCTTGCAGATGCCAGTTTTGCCGGAGACGCATCCTTTGTACAGCGAGCCGCCATCAGCAGTCTTTATCTCCCCATCTACAGAGTCTACGAAAAATTCGCAGAAGAACAAGGGATAACACCACCACCTACCAAACCTTTTGAAGAAGGTAATAGTTCTGTAATAACAGACACTAAAGGAATAATAGAAGCACAAGCCAAGGCTGATGCAGAAGTAGCTAACACTAGTCCTACTGCCATTCCTAGAATTAATAACAATGCTAGCGGTTTTGCTCTTAAGGTTGCCTTTGATTTTGAAGAAGGTGGCAACGACAACTACCTAGATATACCAGCATTTAAAATGGCAGATGCACCAGTACCTAAAAAATATGAAAAGCTTGTAGAAAAAGTTAATGGTCCAGCAAGAACTACTCAGTCTTATGGAGAAGTTGCACTTGACTTACTTAATGATAATACTCCTGTAAGGAGATGGCTTACTACACTAAGAGCAAATATAGTAGATAAAAATGCTGTTCAAGAATTATCTGTCAGGATGGGCATTACAAAAAATGAAGCACTAAGAACACTAGAAGCAGATGCCGCAACAGGTGCAATACAAGCATTGCGTTGGGTAGATAAAGCTAAAGGTATCTTTGCTTCTATGTTAAAGCATGGTTTTGTCACACTAGATAAAGGACTAACATCTGTACAAAAAGATTCAAAACTAAATCTTATAAATATTTTTGCACCCTTATATCAAAAATCTGAAAACGATAATGTTAATTATGAAGAGTTAGCCAAGCTTTATTTTATCGCCAGACGAGGAGAAAAGCTTAATGAAAAAGGCAAGCCAATTCCACTTACAGAAGCAGAGATAGAACAAGGATTGCAAATAGGAGAGGATTATCTTTTTATAAAAGAAGTCTTTGATAACTTTCAAGAATACAACAACAAGACAATAGACTTTGCTGTTGATTCAGGAATATTATCTAATGAGCCTAACATAAAAGAAATTACAGATGCTTTAAAGAAGGCTGGTATTGAATCTACTAAGGGCAAAACTCCAGAAGAAATATTAGAGCTTGCTAGAAATTACAATGAAAGAGTTAAGCCTGAAAACAGAATAGAACTTAGGTCTACTGCACAAATCTGGAAGGATGATTCTGTGTATTATCCTTTCTATAGAAAAATGGCAGATGATTCTATCCAAGGTCCTAATATAGCTGGTGGCATGATGACTGGTAATCCTTTGAATGTAAAACTCAAAGGTTCTGAAGAGGCTGTCGATGTGCCATTCTTAGAAGCAATCTATAGAAACCAACTATCAATAGTTACTGCTGGTTCAAAGAATGATGCCTTACAAAAACTATTAAGAAACTTTGTTTTATCTGGAAGAGCAGTAGAAATAGATGCAAAAGATGCTAGTGGTATGGATGTACTATCAGCATATGTAAACGGCAGAAGAAGATTCTTTAGAGTTGATGATGCCTTTTATTTGAAAGGTTTAGAAAACTTAGGCATGGTAGATGATGCTGGCATTGTAAAAGCATTAGCGTTTCCAGCAACTGTATTAAGAGAGACTGTCACAAGAGACCCCGGTTTTGTATTGGTCAATATGTTGCGAGATACTTTATCTGCGGCTGTGACAAGTGGTGCTGGCATAACACCTGTCGTTGATACTTTTAAAAACTTTAAAGTATTTGGTAAAGAAGATTTATCTGAACTAGAAACATTTGGAGTATTAGGTGGATATGATTATTCAGCAGATGGTGTGAGTGTAGTCAATTACACAAAAAGAATTCTTAGAGAAGAAGGTATAACAAACAATGGTTCTCTTAATCCTATAGATGCAACAGTAAGATTGTGGGATTACTTAGGCAGAAAAACTTATGAGTCAGATGGTGCTACTAGAAAAGCTGTCTATCTAAAAGTATTAGAAGAAACTGGTAGTCAAGCCGAAGCCGCTTACCAAGCCGCAGAAATAATTAACTTTTCTAGAAGAGGAAGCAATCCTTTCTTCAGGTTGGTGACTACAGCTATTCCATTCTTGAACGCAAGAATTCAAGGACTAGATGTACTGTACAGAAGTATGACTGGTAAATATTCTGCATCGCAGCCGGGAGCGACTTTCACCTCACCTATGACAAAACTCTCTGACAACACGCCTGATGCACAATTACAAAGAGATGTCATAGCTGGATTTATAACTAGAGGTGGAATGTTAATGTTGATAACAGCTATGTACTATGCTCTTGTATCGGATGAACCTGAGTATCGTGCTAGACGAAGAGAAGAACGAGATGATAACTGGATGATATTTACAGGTAATGACCTACCACCTTTAAAGATACCAGTACCTTTTGAAGTAGGAGTTTTGTTCAAGACATTACCTGAGAGATTGATGGATACTGTAGCTGGCAAAGGGAGTCTAGAAGATTTAGGAGACTCTACTCTGAGGGCAGTCACAAATACTTTTGGCGTAGACCCTTTAGGATTTCAAGCTATCAAACCTTTGTATGAAGCTTATGTAGATAATAAAAGTGGCTTTACTAGAAGTCCTATCGTTCCACAGTATATGGAGGAAGGTCTAGAAGATTTCCAGCAGTACCGAGAGAACACAAATCAATTAGCTGTAGCAATAGGTAGAGCGTTCAATATGTCTCCTTTAAAACTAGAGTATGTTTTAAATGGATATGGCGGTACATTAGGAGGATACCTTCTAAGCTTAATAGACGGCACTCTAAGGCTTGCTACTGGCAAAGACATCATACCCCCTAGGATTGACCAATTACCTCTCCTGAAGCGTGTATTAGGTTCTGAGATAGGAGGAGGATTACAGCAAGATTTCTACGAACTGAGACAAGAAAGTGCCAAGGTAGTAGCAACCCTTAACAGACTTAAAGAACGAGGCTTATATAACGAGTATGAAGCTTACAGAAAGAACAACGAAGGTCTGATTAGAACGAGGTCACAAGTATTAGCATTGAATAGATACATGACTAAGTGGAGAGACAGAAGAGACAAAGTCTACAGAAACGAAACTATTAGTCCTCAGCTTAAGAAACAGATGCTTGAACAATTAGAGATGGAAAGAAACCTAAGACTTTCTAAAGTACCTGAACTTAGAAAAGAAGCTGGTACATATATTAACTACGACTAGCCTTCGACATCAACCAGCCTTCGACCCCCTTACGACATCAGCCAGCCTTCGACCCCCTATTTTTTTTCGTGAAACACTTGTGTGTGAAACATTGACTAGTAATATTTTCTCAAAGCTCGAAAAATCTGGGTTGCAGGTGACAGCCAGAAATCAGCAGAACTGAAACCCTTGTAGTACAAACTATGACTGGTAATATTTTCAATGGAGCTAAAAAATCTAGCTCGCAGGTGGGAGTTGTTTTGGATTAGAAGTCTAAAGCTTCGCCTAGTTTTTCTATCAGCTTTTCTTCTTTGAATGGTTTGGTTCTAAAGAACCCTTCGTGTTGTGGATGCCTAGCATGGAACAACCTAGCATAGAAAGATATGTAATCATTACTAATCTTGAAGTCTCCTCCTTGAGTTTCTATCTCTCTATCCCAGCGTATCCGATTGATAATCGCCCATTGGGAATAATGTTTCCTTCCTGACTCTATCGCTCTTAGCGTGTACTCTTCAAACGCTTCCCACACTTGAGGATTTTTCTTGTGCCAATCCCACCAATGTTTCTTTCGTTCTTCGAGTTCTTCCTTGAGTTGTTCCGCTAGCAGACTCATATCTCTAGATAGTTTTCATCCATGAATTCTGTCTCTTCAATATCTCGCCAAGTCCTTTCAATACCATCCTCGACTGGCTTGCCTTCATTGTCTATCCCATCCATGAGTTTATCGACAGCTTCTTCTAGAGACTCAGCTTCCACATGGTAGCATTGATAAGTCTTTTCAAGCATGATGACCTTTACTTTTCTAACCATTATACTTTCTCTGAAAAGTCTATTTGATTTTCAAGACTTATCTGAGAATCATCGCCATAATCTGTGCCATGAAAGATAACAAATATTTTGTTGCCTTCATCATTTGTATAACGCATAGAGCTTCCATCGGTGCATATATCTACCTGAGCCAAAGCTTCGATAACTTCGCCCATCTCATCATAACCAATAGGATTGGTGCTTTCGATAGTAAAGTTTCTTAAATCGACAGACTGCTCTACAACATCTACTGAAAAGTTATATTTCACACCATCCTCTTTTGCTAGTTTTTTTAAATCGTCTAGCACTCTTATTACATCACTCATCATTTACCTCCATAAATATTTTAATAAAGTGTTCTGCATCCACCACAACGAGTGGCTTTGTTCTGTTTCTTTTAATGACTACCAAAGGTTCATACCCCTTGCAGTTCTCAGTAGCTTGTTCGTAAGCTTTCCATACATTCAAAGCTTCTTGGTTCTTACATTCAATACTGTAGGGAAAAACATTCCTTGATTGCTTGCCCATAATTATATCCTCGCCCTGACTACCCATAGGTCTTGACTCTAAATCCTCTTCGTCTAGTTTCAAAAACTCTACAAGTTTTTCTACAAACCATTTTTGTAAATTCCTTCCTTTTGCTTTTGCGGATTGTGGTTTCATAAACTACTACCAGTAATATTTTCTTCTAACAAGAGCCTGATTTGCTCTAACAATTCTTCTTCAGTTCCATAAGCTTCTTCAAATCTTTTCTTGTTGGGATGTCTGCTTATCGGAGGATTGTGACTGCCATTCCTATGATGGATGGCACACAAAGGCAAGACTTTCATATGACTTCTCTCGCCATCTATGATGTGATGTATTTCTGCTGGTGTATTTGGATACCCATTATTGAGGCACACTATACAACCCAACGCTCTTACTCTGTCCATATGTTTCTGTTCTTCTTTAGTAGGTGTCTTGCCCTTCATGTGTTATGACTAGGTATGATGTTAGCAAAGTACCAATTAAGTCTAAGCACCATACCTAGCTTGTTCTCTCCTCTGAGAAACTTCTCTTGTTCGCCATATTTCATAGCCAATCTCAAGACTCTTCAGCTTTACTCGTATAGCTTCAAGAGTTCCTTTGGCTACCCCAACTTTTATCCTAGCATCCTTCAACTCTTCCGATGCTTCAGCATAAGTCTCCTGACCACTATTGGTTTTGATACCACTATCCAAAGCTTTCAGCTTCAACACCGCTTGCAACTGCTTGACTTCTGCTTCTTTCGTGTGTACTTGAACCATCGCATCTTCGATTAGAGGTGCTAACTTTCTAATCAAGTGTTGCCAATTCTCTATTACTTCTTCACTCATGCTTCCCCCTCAAGTCTTTCTACTTCTTGCCAAACTTTATGCTTTGCATACTCTGTTGCTTTGTTGCAACTTCCGATGCAGTCATCAAGCAAAGTCAAATATCTTTTTAGGTTTGTAAAATCAATCTTGTCCATAGCTTCTCCATAAAATATTACTGGTCAAAGTTTCTGCGTGAAAACATCTGCGTTGTCAGATTTGATAGCTTGATATTTGTCAGCGTTTTCTTCGATGACTTCTGCATCTTCTATCTCGTCTCTCATAGCTGGTGTGCAGACACAAGTCAAATCAACTCCTTCGCTATAGACAACTTCCCAATCTTCATTATCAGCTAGGTCTACTTGCCTTTTAGCATCTTCAAGACTGTCAGCCTCAACTGTTATCTCTTCAATCCTATTGATAGATAACTCAAATGTGTAAAGTCCTCTGCTCATTCTTCTACTCCCATTGTTGCTCTGCCTTCAAGCAATTCTCCTATCTCGCTTTCAAAGTCCTGAAGTTCTCTGATAGTTCTTTGCTTGAGTGCATCCATCATGTTCTTGATTGCCGAGTAGCTTGGTTCTTCTTTCTTCTCCAGTTCATTGAATACAGTTTCTAAAACCTCATGAACCTCAAATTCAAATCTCCTTTCTACTATCCCATATACCCTATCGAATATCTTATGGTAGCCATCGTATGATGGTAGATTACTTCTCTGTTTCTGTGCCATCTGCACCTCCAAAAAAATTAGTTAAGTCTTTCTTTTCAAGAATTCTATTGCCATAAAGTTCTGTGAAAATCCTTCTGCCAATAGGAAAAGGATGTGGCTCTTGGTTATATGCCCTCCTTTCCCTAGAGTTCTCGTTGTACCAAAGCTTGAAGTTCTCTTCAAAACCTATCTTGCTGTCATACTCGAATTCCATAACAACTAGAATGGCACATCAATATCTTCCAAGACTGGATGAGTTCGCTTCTCCTCTTCAGGTTTTGGCTCTTCAGCTTTAGTCTCAGTATTTTGTTTCATAGGAATATCAAGACGAGCATACTTGTAATCGTTGCCATTCTTACTAGTCCTATCCCAAAGAGCAACTCTGAGTTCTGCTGGTTCTCCAGTCTTAACTTTCTCTACCAACTCTTTCAGAGTATCTCTGTGTATCTCAATCTTCCCAGTCCAATCAGGTTGCTTATCAGTCTTTTTGTAATTGTTCTGATAGATTGCACCATCGCTTTGCGGTCTTTCGTCTGCCATATTAACCCTCCTTCTTGTTAAGTTCTTCGGCTTTTTCTGTAAACAGCGTATCTAATTTTTCCTTATGGTCAGGAAACTTCTCGCCCAATACAGCGATATGCTTTGCATTAGACTTGTAGTTCGACCTGAGTTCTTCGGTGTTATCAAAAGCTGTGATAATCAAAGACATACCCTCAACGAAAGCTTCTGCCCATCCTTCATCGTAAGCTGGCTCATCTTCTTTCTGAGTCTGTTCCTCTTTCATCTTGACAACTTTCTTAGCTGTTTTCTTTTTTACTTCCTCAGACTTCTTGTCCTTACTTTCGTCAGGCAAGTCATCCGAGAAACCCATGTACAATGATATACCCAATCCAAACATGGCAATCGCCTTCGTAAAACATCTCTGTTTATTGTCGTTGATTTGCCTACTATCAGGATTGATAATTGCATTGTTCTTGTAGTCCATAACTGGCAAGGTAGCAGAACGACTGCACTCGCCAATGGTTATAGTGACAGCAACTTCTAAAGTGCCATCCTCAAATTTCTTCGGCTCATGATACAGATACTTAGCATCAGGAAAGTTCTGTGACAGTAAGTACCATGCTCTACTCCATGAAAGATAAGACAAGTTCATCTTCTCTTCCACATACTCTGAGACATCAACTTTCGAGAGTGTCTCCCATACTTGTTTGTAATCAGACATAATCCACCGCCTGATTTGTATAGTAAATATTACTAGTTTTATTTTTATCCATCGGCTACCTCCATAGCATATTGATTACAAAACTGTGAGACATTGCAGTAGTCTTTGCACTTACGACTCTCGCCTTTGACAAAGTCCACATACAAATCTTTATCGTTTTGTTTGTTAATAAAATCGTTCACTTCCTCTTCGGTATTCAGAACACGAATTGCTCGTACTCTGTTTTTCTTCAATACTCTGTAAGAGTCAGCTTGTTTCCATCGTTCCTCGTCAGTACACAAGGGCAAGTCCTTACTAATAAGATAGTCAGCATCTGCCTCTTGATGTGCCTTGACTCTAGACACAATGAATTCTTCTTGCTCTTCTTCAGTCCAAAGCTTGATAGGTATTACTGATACCTGAGCATCAGGATAATCCCCACCGCTTCTCTGCTTCTGCCTCTCAGACCAATCTCTATTGATGGTTATAATCTCCAACTTCTCAACATCCTTGTTGTGATTTTTCTTGTACAACCAAGCATAACAATTCAACTGTTGTTCCCATTCAATCTTCCCTTCCTTCAGAGCGTGCATCACAGTCCATGAGGAAGTGACCTTCAAATCTCTGAGAGCAGAGTCCTTCAATGACATCGAGTCAAATTGTCCTGAGATAGTCCAGCCTCGCACATTCCAGTACAAGCGTTCTTCGGTTATCGTTCCTTCGTGACCGATGTTGGCTTGTTCCATAATGTAGTGCGAAGCTGTTCCTAATATCTTCCATATCTCGTCTGATACATCGACAACTAATTCGTTGTGATGTTCTCTCGCCAAGATATTAGGTCGAGGTGCAGAGAGTAATCCAGTCACGCTTATCGAAGCCTCGCCCTTAGAGTATGTGTCTTGCTGGACAGCACGAACAATCTCTTCAGGCAAGTTATTCTTATTAGTGTACTTCATTAATCTTGTGGTAAAGAAAAGAACCTTCTAATCGCTTCTGCCCAATATGTCCAAGTAGAAGGAGAATACTTTACACCAAACCATTTGAGGTTAAATTCTTCCCTCAACTCTGCTCGCTTGGTTTCAAGTCTTTCTATTCTTCTTCTTAACCTATCGGTTTCCTTCACTAACTCCTTGACCTTATCGTCAAGAGTATAGAAGTCCTCAATAAATAAAGGTCTGTTCTTTCTGCGAATTCTTTGAATGACCTTGATGCAACGATAGACTTGTCTCTCTTGCCATTGTGTATCGAATCCCATTTCGCCTCCCTTATAAAGTTAGTTAGTTCGCCATATACCAACACCACCTTTCATCTTAATAACAGAGAACGACATATCAAGTCGCACAGATTTAAACCTATGGACAGCGTTTCTTATTATCTTGATTTCCTTATCAATCTTAGACTTACTAATCTTAATAAAGATATGGTCTCCCTTATCCATCTCGACAAGAGGCAAGTCGTACTTGATAGGTTTCCCTCTCACATTACGCTCAGGCATTGGCACATCTTTTTCAATTTCGTATTTCATAGTAGTTAATGTGTATATAATATGTACATACTGTACCACAAAAATGAGAAAGCGGTTCACTAAATTTGAAAAAAATAAAAAAAAAATCTATACTGCCTCTCATGGATTTTGGTAAGCATCTCGATAAAAAAATTTTGCAACAAGCAATACGAGACCTCGCTTCCAAAAACCTAGATATTTCCACAGAAGCTATTGAGTATTTCCAGTCAGAGTCTTTTAAGAATCTCTGCATGAGATATGAAATTAGTTCTAGTAATATCTTGGAGGCAGTTAAGAACCTTTATGATTATCCGCTTGTGTCTAGAAAAGTTCTTGCGAATGAAATAAATCGCATGGTAGATAGTAAGTGGTAGTAGGTACTTAGTAAGTATTTAAGTAAGTATATATATAGTAAGTATATAGGAGAGTGAGAATGGAAAAGAAAGAAATTCGCCAGCATATTGATAGCAACCCAAGGACATCAGGTCTTAAGGTAGGTCAATATAAAATCATCTGTCCTAATTGTTCTAGCCAAAGAAAGAAAAACAAAAAGGACACACCTCTGAGTGTGAACATCAGCATAGATATGATTACCTATTATTGCCATCATTGTAATATCAAGGGAGGCATATCTAGAAAAGGAGAAAGAAGTATGGAAATAGTAAGCGACTCAACAACATCAGCCACACTACCAACAAGTGGTAATCTAAGCATCATGAGTTCCAAAGGAGGAAGCATATCTGTCGGCACAATAAAAGAAGAGAAGCTATCGGAGTGCGAGCAGAAGATTGGAGATTGGCTGGGCAATAGAAAGATTGATTTGGATACCGCCAAAAACATGGATTGTGTCTGGGAGGAGACAAAACATTTACTGGTAATAGGTTTTCCATACTGGGAAAACGGAAAAGTTTCTGCTTGTAAATGGCGTACAGCCAATGGCAAGAAAGACTTTTGGTGGACAAATTCTGCTAGCAGATTGTGGGGAAAGGAAGGAGACGAAAGCAAAAGGATTGAGGGATTGGTTATAACAGAAGGAGAGATGGATGCCTTATCAATCAAGCAAGCTTTCTTGGAGGCAGATATGGATGTCTCTGTTTTCTCTGTGCCAAATGGAAGTCCTAATAAGATTACTGATGGGAAGGTAGACCCAAGTGAAGATGGTAGGTTCAAGTATGTTTGGAACGACAAAGATTTGTTGGACAAGTATGACAAAATAATACTAGCTTCAGATACTGATACTGCTGGAGATTGTTTAGTTCATGAATTGAGCAGAAGGATTGGGAAAGCAAAGTGCTATCGTGTTGATTACAAAGGATACAAAGATGCTAATGAATTACTTATCAACACAGATGAGGCAACTCTGAGGAAGCAAGTCCTCAATGCAGAACCTATTGAATTACATGGATTGCATAGCATGAAGCATTACTCAGACGAGTTCGAGACTTTGTACAAAGATGGTAAGCCACAAGGTATATCGACTGGGATAAAGTCTTTAGATGATTTGTTCACACTTCAGACTGGTCAGCTTTATGTCGTGACTGGATGGGCTGGGCATGGGAAGTCTGCTTTCCTCGACCAAGTGATAGTCAATGCTGGCAAGCTGTATGGTTGGAAAACTTGTTATGCTAGCTTTGAAAAACCGCCCTCATTTCACAGCGTACAACTCGCACAGATAATAACTGGTAAGCCATTTTTCAAAGGACACAACGAAAGGATGACAGAGTCAGAGAGGAATGATGCTTCGGCATGGATAGAGGAACATATATTGTTTCAAGATTATTTGGATGGAGGATTGCCGACAATAGAAGCTGTCTTAGAAAAAGCACAAGCAAGTATTCTAAGGATGGGATGTAGGATGTTAGTGATAGACCCATTTAACTTTATACATTCAGATAAAAGCTATGCTCTAGAAACAGATATGGTTAGTGATATGTTGAGCAAGGTGCAACTGTTTGCCAAGCAGACAGATTGTTTGGTTTGGTTCGTAGCACATCCAAGTAAGCCATTCAACAAAGAGAAAGTAGGACACCCAACACCGCTTGATATAGCTAAGTCAATGGCATGGAGTACCAAGCCTGATGTTTGTTTAGCAGTCCATAGAGGCAACGAGGCTGTCGAAATACATTGTAATAAAGCAAGATGGTATTGGAACGCTAAACTCGGCTGTGTTAAGCTTAAATACAATGCAG
>VMHT01051972.1_pt1 | contig 57806 bp, 77 predicted proteins | sample 4693611 | NCBI WGS metagenome assembly VMHT01 (sample SAMN12280063, study PRJNA550983) | marine metagenome | isolation source: seawater sampled from same location over 5 years 0.02-0.2 micron viral filtrate | place: USA: collected off the coast of southern California halfway between the port... ... | reverse complement strand
TTGTTGTTGTTTCTTTAACTCTATCGTTAAGAACAAATGCCATTAAGCTATTCTAATAATTGCGTTTGAAGCGTCAGGTGTAGGAAATTGTATTGTGAAGTCACCATTGGTAGAACTTTTATCCCCGCCAAAAGCTAATACACATACAGCTTTATTACTATTAGTGCTGTTATAAATTAAAGCACCATTAGCAGTTATTGTAGAACTACTAAAAGTTAAATCAGCAAAATCAGTAAATGCAGTTGTTCCACTTGAGGTTGGTGTTACATTTGTTAATGCTCCTCCACCAGAAGAATAACCTGTACCAGAAACTTCATTAGTTGCTGAGAAAGCAGTTGTAGCTGCACCTAGTGTAGCCGAGCTTGTGTACAAAGCTAACTTAAAAGCATTACCACTACTGTTTGTAAAATTGTGCGTACCTGTCATAAGTTCAACTTTAAACGAAGTACACATTGCTTGAGAAATTGCCATTACAGCCTCCTTATAATTTCAGCCATATCTTTATGACCTTGTTTTTCTAATAAACCTGCAACTGTACTTCTATCACTAGCTACTGCTTGTTTTAGATAGTGCAGGATAAGTTGTTGTATAGAGTCTTTAAATGCTTCAGCTTGTGCCTTAACCATAGGGTCTGCTGTATCACTTATTGAAACTAACCTTTCAACAATTCTATCTGTCCAATATTCAGGACTTAAACCTTTATTTTCTGTTGTCTGTACTCCAACAGTACCTGTAGTTGTTTCTATATCAACTGTAAACATTATGTCCTCTTCTGTCTTAGCATACCTTCGGCATAGGTATCTATAGTATTATCTGCTTCCCCTAAATTCTTTAATCTAGATATAGCTTGAAAATATCTTTTTTCATACTCAGCTAACATATCTTGTGCTCCTTTCATATAAACATAGCCTTCTATTAAACAACCATACAACAAAGCATTAGTTGCATTTTCTGATAGCCATGTTGTTCCACCTTCTGCTCCTGCTGTAATAGAAGCAGGTTTATAAAAATAATGTAGCTCAACTGTTAAACTTAGATTAGGTGTTGGTGCAACTATAAAACTATCATTGTCATAAAGAGCATAATGTTGTGGTGCTCCTGCTACTGTTCTATCCGGATATGCTTCTCTTATATAATTAACATCACGAAAATATAAAAAGTTTTGAGATTGCCCATCTAAAACAGCTAAAGAAAAATTATCTAAAAAGTCTGAAGGTGTTGATAAATATTCATTACCTGCACTTAATTGACCTGTAACATTTTTTCTAAAGTTTGGAAGTTTTACAGATTTAACAATTCTTTCTTCAGCTTGTTTAATAATATCAGGAAGATTAGAAACAAACGAAGTTTCGTTATTTTCTAAATAATTTTGTATTAAAGATTTTAATTCACTATATGTCATGGTGTGTTTGCTTGTCCTCCCATACCACTATGATTGGTACAGTAATAATAAAGAGTAGGTGCTCCAACAGCTACAGTTATTTGAGTATATGCTCCTGCATTACCCGGTGTTCCATTTGTTGTCACACCTGTTGTATATTCACTTCCTCCTCCATGATTTCCATCGGAAGTTGTAGAAAATCTTAATGGGTGAGTTCCATTACTAGCATTACCTTGGTCAAATCTATAAGTCTTACCTTCTTCTAAAGTTAATGTAGGCTGTCTTACAGAGTCAATATAATAACGATTACCTCCACCATAAGCTTGTACTGTAACTACATAGTTTGTTACAGCTAAAGTACTAACAGCATTTAAGCTTGTTGTTAATAAATTTTGTGTTAATTGAACTGCTACATTAGCCGGACTTGGTGAAGGACTAGGACTAGGACTAGGACTAGGACTAGGAGAAGGACTAGGTGCATTAGTTGTTGTAATTCTACTAAAGCCTATACCTCCTCTTATTACCATACCCGTGCTATTTAATGGATTAAATCCAAAATAAGTTGTTGAAGTCTTTTCGCCTGAGTCAGGTCTAGGATTAAACAAACCTATATTATCTGAAGTATCAACCTCTCCTACTCTATACTGAGGTTGGTCTGGGTCTATACAAGACGGGCATATTCTACTACCTGTTTTTTTTTGGTCTTGTACTTCGTATTTTAAATCTCTTAATTTATAAGTGAAACCACATCTGTCACAGATACCAATTGCTTTTTTACCTGCTGCATATGCCATATTTAATAACTATTAGTATTAGGTACAAATCTTATAGCAGCTCTTTCTCTATCTGCTTCTGATACTTCTTTCCATAATTCATCATACCTTTGCTTTATCATAGGTATGCGACTTTGTGATTGGTCATTCTTACAAGCTATGTTGTATGCCAAAGCATAAGTTAAACATGGTAAGTATCTAGCAGGAACATCTGGATTTATACTTGCATTAACTCCTGCATCTTCAATTCTTTTTATGTAATCATATATTAAAGTATAAGTTTGTTGTGAGTCAGGTGTTGCCCAAATCCCTATCTTTAATGTTAATCCTTTATCAACATAGTATTGTGTTGGCTTAGATTGTAAAAGTTTTTTAGCTTGATGATTGTATTCAGTTCTACTTATTCTTGTAAGTCGTTGGTCAAATTGTTCTGATACATCTCCTGCATCAGTCCTTACTACAGCATCAACTATTTCTAATGCTGTACTATCTGCATCATATATATTAGTACCTGCAGTCAAAGTTATACTGCCTTGTTCTACTTTCCAAAGATTAAGTCCTTTGTTTTGCCATTCCAAAAAAATTAAATCCAATGCACGTTTTGCTGTGTTGTAGTCTCCACCTGACATTATAGATAAACCACAGAGGTCAAATGCCTCTTCCATAAGTTCTGTAATGTCTAAATTAAATCCGTAAGTTCCACTAGTCGCCATATCTAACTCTTATAACTGTTATGTCTCCTCGTTTTTCTTGGGTTACTATTTTTTGTTTTTTTTTACCAGACTTGTCAATCTGTTCACGCATATTAGTTCTAGCTATTGTCATCTGTACCTCGCTGTTTTTTTTGCAATGTTCTTTGGTTGTTTAACAAACTGTTTGCCTTTTTTAGTTCCTTTTCTTTTAGCTTTAGTTGTAGCTGCATACTCTGAAGAAGATAAAGCTTTGATTGCTTTTTCTGGAAGATATCGCTCTCCGGTTTTACCTGAAGGCTTCCCAGACTTTGTTCTCCATTTTTGTTTAGTCCAATTTTTTAAAGACCTTTGTGATTTTTTTAAAGGCATTAAGCTTTATGTTTTTCTTGAATATCAAACTTTGCTACTAATGTAGCTCCCTTATGAGATTTAAACTTTCCTTCATGTTTCATTAATTTATATCCACCACCTTCTTGTTTCATAAAATGAAATCCTTCTGGAGCTTTAACTCCTTTTTGAGAAGGTGTCTTACCACCTGCTTTCATAAATCCCATTTTATTTCTTACATCAGAAGGAAGTTTTTTTAATCCTGAATTGCTATCAGGTACTTCTCTAAGTTTTTTATTCATTTATATCCACCACCTTTTGCTTTATATTGTTTAGCTAACATCTGAGCTTTACGTGCAGACCATTGACCCGGCTTACCACCTTTACCACCTGCTTTAATTCTGTTGAATAAATTTTTACGCATAGTAGGTTTAGTATAGTTTCCTGCCTCATTGACTTTTGATTTTGATTTTTTTGCTCTACTCACCACTTCACCTTATCTGCCCAATAAGCTGCTGACATCTTACCTTTTTTAATATTCTTTGCATGACGAGCTTTGAAGGATTTTCGTTTTGCTTTCATTCTTGCAGACTCTCCTGCTTTAGGTTTACCTGCAGTCTTAGCACCTTTCTGTCCAAACCTAATGGTTTTTACTTTGCTACCTTCTTTGGCAACAACAATATGAGACTTCTTAGGGTGGCTAGGAGTACGCTTTGGTTTGTTATAACCTGATACTCCTGCTCTTTTTAAACGAGAGTCCTTCTTAGCTCCTGACATTATTTGCCTGTTTTACCACCACGGAACATTGCAGACATAGGTGCTTTCTTTTTCATAACACCACCACCCATATAGGTTTGATGTTTATTTTTTTTAAGACCACCACCATGACCATAAGCCATGCCTTTTTTATCTTTTTTCATTGTACCCGGCATTATTACCTCACTTTTTTGTAGTAGCTTTTTTCTTAGCTACGGGTTTTTTCTTAGTTGTTTTTTTCTTTGGTGTTTTTCCACCTACATATGCTTCATTTACATCAGGTGTTGAAGGGTCATCAGCCACATAGTGACCTTTTGTTGTTCTAGCTCTGACACCATTTAGTTCATCTGCTTTTCTTTGAGCATCAACTAAATCAGGGTCAGGTCCAAATACAACTTCAAAAATACCTTCATCATTTGCTTGTAAAACAAAATACTGTGGGGGAAAACCACTTGTAGAAATTATTGCTTTCTTACTTGCCATATTAACTCCTTAATACGTTTTTATCATTTCAAGAGTAACAGAATAGGTATCCCCATTACTAGCACCCTTAGTTGTGAAAAGAACGTCACCATTCTTTCCTGTTCCTGCATTATTAGGAATACCACCAAAATCCGAAAAGTCCATATGTCCATTACTACTTTCAGCTAACTCCATGATTAAAACATTAGCGTTAGCATTAAAAAATAATTGAACAGACATACCAACAATGGCATGGCTTACTCGTACTATTCTAACTCCGGAACAAGCTGTTCCTGCAGAGTTAGCAGATAAAGCAGAAACATCTACTTTAGCTACAGCACTTTCGCCCGTACCATCACTTACATTGGTAAATTTCATAACACAGTTTCTGTCGCCATCTATAATAGTCTGGCTTGTGACTGCATCTGCCATAATTTACCTTTAACTTAAATTGTTGTTTTGGATATATAAGACTGTTGCCGTAGCAGCTCCGGTGGTTGCATCACCATTTGCTCCGGTAAAGTCGGCTAGAACTTGAATGTCAGATGTTCCAACATCAGTAGCTTCAGTATCTAAAGTACCTCTTGTTGTTGCAAGTGCTTTTACATTTTGTGCATTAATAAAAGCATTTCCGTCTGCTGCTGTACCAACTGATACAGTAGCTGCACCACCATCGTTATTAACGACAGTAACGTTTAATACGACATCAATAATTTGTGAATTAGCCGGTACAGTAGCTATTACTTGGTTTAAGTGACTTGCACCAATAATATCTACAACTGCAGATTGTGCCATAACAACTGAGCCGGTATTAGCGACATCAGTACCTACAGTAGTTCCGGTTGTGTCTTTGATAGTCCCTGCTTTAACAGGTCCTGAGAATGTTGTAGTTCCCATTATTCCCTCCTTAAAGGAAAAACTCTATCATCTTGGGTTGTCTGCTAGGTCAGTTGATAGAGAAGTTAATTAATCCTAGATGTAGAAAAAGGGAGGACCGAAGTCCTCCCTTAATTCTTAGCTTGACCCCGGAGAGCCGAAGATACCTAGAGGGTCTGATACTCCAAAGGAATATCTTTCTCTAGCCTTGTATCTAACGTTTCCTGTGTCAAAATCCCCGTCCATGCTTGTAGTCATTGGACTTCTTACAAAGTGCTTCATTCCGTCAGGAATGTCAGTAGTAATGAAGAAGGCATTAGGGTCAGTTAAATAATGATTAACTGAAAAACCTTCTGGAATAACGCCATTAGTTTTAATAGCGTTAATGTCATTATCTGCTGTTCCTACTCGGTAGTCACTTTGTAGCAGTCTAGTTGCTACAAACTGAAGAGCAGAAGGTATGATTAACTTTCTTGCTCTGGCAGCGATTTTCAGACCTCTTTCGTCTGTGTATCCACCGATTTGAATAATTGCATCTTCTAAAGATACTTCGTTCAAATCAGCACCTGTGGCAGGTCTATTACTATTTGTACCACCATTAACTAATGGGTGTGCTGTACTAAATAAAGTTACACCATCACCACCATTAAACGAAGTAAAACCATTGTTCAAAGGAACAACACTTTTTACTTGTTTGGTGTAAGCCATAGCTCTAGCTAAGGCTTTAGTGTATCTAGCTGAAAGCGAAACATAGAGGTTATCCTCCATTGCTTCTTCAGTGATAGCATATCCCATTGCAATAGTTTCGTGAGTGTAACGAGCTACGAAAGATTCTTGAGCTGTGTCATAACTGATAGCAGCACCCTCATCTTTTACAGGAGCAGCTCCGAAACCTGATAACTTTAACTCTTCCTCGAAACTTCTTTCAGAGTTTTCAGTCACGTAGATATCTTCGTGCTCATTTTCGTAGTTGTTGTACTCTTCGCCAAATAATGCGTTAAGACCCGGTAGGAGCTGTTTAAGCTCATTTGCTCTTGATATAGCAGCCATAATTTATTCTCCTTATCCGATACCCGTTGCATTAAGCAACTGATGTCCTACGTTAAACATTACAAGTACATCTGTTTTTGCATCACCAATTGTACTATCAGGACCATCGACAAAGTCGATAATCTTTAAAGGTAGTGTATTGGTAGTGTTAGCTGTACTCCCGTCTACTGCATTTTTGCTTGTGCCAATAGAAGTAGACCCTGCAGTTTGTATAACTGCTACGTTCTTGCCTAAGTCATCTTGGTCTAAAGCCTCGTCTGATTGCATTTGCATAATCAGAAAAGGGTCAGAAGCAACATATGCCATAATATCATCGGCTGCTGTATTAGCAGGATAATATTGATTAAAAGTAGTTTGACCGGTTGAGGGGTCAGTATATGAACAACCTAAGAATACACCAATAGGAGTCAAGGAAGTAGTTCCTGTATCCTTTTGGATTGTAGTGTTTGGGTTGTTGTCTGCCCACTTAACAAAGTCACCATAAAAAATATCAGTAGCAAAGCCATTGTTAATTTTATAGTGAGTAATCTTCGCATTGTAAGCACACGATACTAACGACCCCATTGGTCTTGCACCCATAGGTGAAGCTGTTGAAGCCATAATTGTTTACTCCTCTGCAAATAGTTGCAGAAAAAAATTATTAATTAAAAGACTCTATGAGTCTTTACCAAAAGTCGTTTTTGATTTGCGTTCGTAAACTTGTTTAGTTGCCATTCTACTATCTTGGTCTTTGAAGTAAGTGTTATCAACAGTTTCAACCTGTTGTTGTGCCATATCTGAAAAATGCTTTTCACGTGCTTTTGCTCGTTCTTCAGGCATTTTGCATAATAGCAATCCACCAACTTCTATATTACCTTTTGCTGCCCATTCTGAATTATGGTCTTGCATATGTATCTGTAGTTCTGGGTGGTCTTCTAAACGACAAGGTGACCAACCATCTCGAAAACTTTTAGATACATTAGGGTTGTCTGAATTTCCAACTAAGGAAGTTCTTACCCATCTGAAAACCCACCCTTCTTGTGGGTCTGGGTCAGGTAAATTGGCTGTGTTTTCCCAATTCTGATAACGTTGGGTAGCCTCTCGGCTATCTAATCCCCTAGGGGAACGCTCTTGGTCAGAGGAGTTCACAGAACTTTCCTCCACTTCATTTTCATTTGATGTGTTATCTTGCTCTGTCATACTTGCTCCTTTAATAATTGATTTGCATACTGCTCCGGACTTATACCAAGTTGTCGAGCTATCTTAACTTGAGTCTGGGTCAGACGTACTTGCGAGGGTTTAGAGTTTCCGGTGTTCCTCGTGGCACCGGCAACAACTGTTTGAGGTTGTTTATTTTTTGTTTCAACTACTTCTTCCGAAGCTGTTTGTTGAATACCAAAAAAATTCGGGAACTTATTACGCATTTCTTTATCTACTTCTGCATAATACTTACCTGATTCTTTAGCAGGGTCTATGCCATTAGTTCTTAATGCGTTGTCAACATACATAGCATATGATGACATTTCTTTGTGGATTGGCTCAGTACCCATAAACCATGGGTTTTTAGCTGCCCACTTTTGTAAATCTTCATCTATTTGTTGAGGTTGTTGTTCAGGCGTTTCCTCAACCGGCAAGTCATTTAGTATTTGTGTTTGTACTTGCTGAGACATATTGTTAGCTGTTTGCTCTGCAAGAACTGCTTTTGAAAGTTGTTCTTGAGCCTCAGCCATTTTATCTGCATCACCTGCTTCATAAGCAGACTTATACATTGCTTGTGCATTTTGTTTTGCCCACAAAGCATTGTTAGCTGCTTGTTTATTTAATACTTCTCCACCTTGGTCTACTAAAGCTTGTAGCTTTTTATTCTCGTCAATAAGAGAAGACAGTCTTTGTATTGCTTCTTGAGACTCTCTAGCAGCTTGTTCTTTAGCTCTACGCTCCTCATGGTAATCGTATTTTAATTTATTAATTCTGTCACCGGCTCTCTTTGAATAGTCGGTAATTTCTGCGTCTAAAGTATCATCATCAACTTCTGTTTCTGCAACGCTTTCATCTCGTGGAGGTCTTCTATCTTCTGTAGGAACATCATCTACAATTTCAACAGATAAATCTTCTGGAACTGTATTATCAACTTCCATTGTTTTGCCAAAGAATTTTTCTTCTTCAGACGTTGTAGGCTGATTATCTATAATCGGCTCTTCATTTATAATCTCTGTATTACTCATGCTCTTACTACTCCTGTTGGGTCATCAACGACTGCTTCCACAGTATCGTCATTAATTAAACGAAACTCTTGTCCATACATGACCATACGAGTACCTGAGTAGGCTCTAAAGATTACCCAATCTCCTTTTTGACACCAAGGTCCTGAAGGAAATCTTTGTTCATCTTTATAAGCTTCAGGTCCAATCTTTAAGACATATCCACATATATTAGATACTTCTTCGTCTTTGATTGTTTGTGAGGCTTTGATAATACCACCTTCCGTCTTTTCATCTGCTTGTGGCATAGCTACTAATATCTTCCAACCTTTAGGGTCAGGTAGCTGTGTCTTAACATCTTCATTTACGGGTGGAGCTTTTACACTCTCTGGGTCTGGGATATTTTCTAGTTTTACTTCACTCATATATTTGCACGACTTTAGGAGTCGAGTACCTATTCACGTTCTTCATGTCTTTTCTTCCAATCCGACATCTCACGCTCTGCGAGGGATAACCCCTCGATAATTCCACATAATCTTTTATAGTCAGGATAATCTTTTAGATTGCCTGTTGCTATATGTTGTTCATGCTCCCTAACGATATCATTTAGCCTTCTCTTTAAAAACTGTGAAAGTGATTGCTCTTTGACATCATTACTCATTCTTATTGACATCTTCGACTATTTGTCTAGCTATGTCAATACCTTTTTGGAAATCTTCTCTTGCCTCTGCCTTTCTGCTTTCTTCAACATCTAGCAAATCACTAGCAACTTGCTGTCCTAATTTAGCTCCTGCTATTTGTTCTTGAGATTGTATTCTTTCTCTTTCAATTTCATCTCTGTTTATTGCTTTCTCTGAATCAAGTTGTAGTCTTGCAGAACTCTCTGCAATCTTTCTTTGTACTTCAGCTTCTTTAATTGCAATCTCTCTATCTTTCATTTGCAGTAATGGGTCTTGCTGTTGCTGTGCAATTCTTTCTTGTTGCTCTTTAGCCTGAGAAGTTATTGCAACTCTTTGTGCAGCTTCGGCTACTAATTCAGATATACGCTTTTCAACATCTGGTGGAATAGGCTGACCTTCTGGTGGTAGCTCAATACCCATTTCTCTTTCTACTTGTTTTCTAAACTTCATAGTTAAATGCTGATTAACATATGCTGAAGCATTAGCCACAATACTTTGTGCATTAGGACTTTGCTCAATACTTGCAGCAACCTCAGGGTTTTGTTGAGCTGCAACAATAGTTTCAATATGAGCTTCATGGTCTTGAAATGGAAATGCTTTGACCGGCTGACCATTAATTAAATTCTGTACTGCAGTCACAGGGTCTACAGGTTTTATATCATCTGTATCAGGAATAATATCTTCTACATTTCTTATGCCAAGTGTTTCGAGCATTTGTCTATGTAGCTCAGGCATATTATAAATTTGTGGAGCTGTAGTAGCTAACTGCATTGCAGCTTGATACTGCATAATTCTTTGTGCCATAGTTGAAGCATTAGGGTCAGAAACCGGCAATACATCTATTCTTTCATCAAAGTCTTCAACCTTTATAAATTCTTCTTCGTCCATTTCATATGGGTACGAAGGCTCGGTAAAGTCTTTTACAATGCCAACTAAAATTTCAAATTCTTTTCTCATGGAAGCATGAAGTCTTGCTTGTACTGCTGACATAACTTTCATGTTTCTTTCTAACAAAGCTAAAGTAGTTCCAACCGGAGCTTGATTATTCATGTCAGATACTTTCATATCATTCATACTTGCAAACCTTCTGCCTTCTTCAACTATATTCTGTAGTAATTGATATAGCGTTTGAGAAGGCTCTTTGTATGGTAAGAAAGTAATGTTATCTCTAATCGCACCACCGGGAACATCAACATCTCTAAACTCTCCGGGCATGATAGGAGTATCATCTCCTTTAACTCTTAAGCCTCTAGCTTTCAGACCACCCGGCAAGTTAGATAAAGTACCGGCATCAACTAATTGTCTTAGTATTGAAGTTGCTGACTTAGCTAAACCACCAACCATGTGTATCAAACCAAAGCCATAAAACCCTAGACCCGGCAAGTATTGGTAGTGTACGAAGTGCATACGTCTTAGTTTCTTAGGGTCATTCTCGTAATAGTTTCTTCTGATGCTAAGTATTGTTCCACTTGGAAAATCTATTGTGACCACATAAGGCAAAGCTATTCCGGTCTTTTCACCATTAGCCATGTCTTCAAACCCTTCTAAATCAAGGTCTACCTGCATTTCTAAAAGAGTATGCCTATCATCAAAGTTGTAAGTATTACTCTCGCCTGTCATCTCGTCATACTTCTTGCGTATATCGGATTGATTATCAGACGGCTCAGGTATATCTATGTCACGATAAAATCCTGCAACCTGATTTTTTCTAATTTCATTTGTAGACTTGTGCATTACATGAGTTGCACGTTGACAAGTTTCTAAATCACTTGCTCCATAATTAACTACCACATCTTCAGCCGGAACAAATAAAGAAGCAGGTCTTTCTAAGTTCGGGTCATAATAAACTTTTCTAAAAGCAGAACCGGCAAGTGGCAAAGAGAATAACATCTTTTCTGTTTCTGTCCTGTATTCTGACATCTGGTATGTCAACAAGAAGTTCAGATAATCTTGTACTCGACCTGCTTGTTTGGTTTTATCTTCTGTCATCTTTCCAACAATCTTTGTTCTTACAGGTCCTTGTGCCGGAAACATTTCAGCAATAGATTGCGATTGAAACCTTATTACTGCTTCACTTAGCATAGGGTGAAATACTCCACAAGCTCCTGCCCATGGTGTAGTTCTTTCCTCTATCTTCAAACCTAATTGGTCTAAACCTTTAACATAAGTTTCTTCCCAATCAGAACGTGAGTCTTTGTCTGCTTGATATTGGGAAATCAAATCACCACCTAAAACATTTAAGTCATCTTCAGACATTAAGTCTGCAAGGTTTGAATTGAAACCAGATTCAATTGAGTTTTCAGACTCAGGGTCAAAATCAATAATCATTCCTCCATCTTCCGTAGCTATTGCTACGGAGTCAGGATTATCTATGGAGATTGATAATTCTTCTTGTTCTGGAAGTGCGTCCGTACCCTCGATAGGAGTAGCCGGAGTGTTTCTTTCTATTGCCACTTAATACCTCAGTAATAGTCTGCGACTTTATTATGTTCTAAAGGCTCATCTTCCTCGTCACTCTCTAAAGGAATAAACCCACCTTGTCTAAATCTTAGTAATGCTTGTGTACTGCTATCAACTAAATCATCATGTTCCATATTAGGAAACCCTGCGAATTGTTCTATCACTTCTTCTCCCCACCTTGTTTCAGGACACCATACTACACCAGAACTGAATAAATCTGAAACAGCATTTACTCTTGAAATCTTATCATTACCTCTGCTAGGTGTGTATTCTTGTACCGGAATACCTATAGCACGTAGCTCAAATATCAGAGGCATACCTGCAGCCTTAGCCTCAACTATAAAAGCATCAGGTTTATATTCATTGTATTTATCTTGAGCCTTTCGTTTCAACTCAGGAAACTCTAATCTTTCTTGGTAAGCGTCTAACAAAATAAGATTAGGTACAAACTTACCTTCATCATCTTCGTTGTAGAAAACACCCCAAGTAGTACAGGCAGAGAAGTCAGCTCTTTGATTTTTCATAAAAGCTGTATCCCAAGACTGAATAATAAACTCGCAATCCGGTGGATTTCTACCTTCCCACACATTCCACCATTCCCTTTTTATCAAAGCTCCTTCTTCGGAGGTAGGGTCTTGTTGGTATTGTGATTGCCATTTGCTATTAGGTAACTCTGCTTTTAAAGCAGATAATTCTTCTAATGACCAAAACTCTTCCCATAATGGATTACCTGAAGGCAAGATAGCAGGGAGTTCTATTACTTCCCATTGGTCTGCACCACCACGTTTAATACTTGCGTCAACAACTTGACCGGTTAAATCCCTTTGATGCCATCTTGTCATTACCATAATGATTGAGCCATTCGGTTGCAAACGTTGTCTTGGTCCTGAGGTATACCACTCATAGGTACGATTAAAAACATTAACATCGCCACTCGCACCTTCTTGTTCAGAGTGTGGGTCATCAATAATCAATAGGTCTGCACCTTTACCGGTTACAGCACCACCAACACCTATCGCAAAGTATTCGCCACCCTTATTGGTATTCCAACGTCCGGCAGCTTTACTATCTGATTGCAAACTGATATCAGGGTAGATAGCTTTATAGTCTTTACTGTTAACTAGGTTTCTTACCTTCCTACCAAAACCGACAGCTAACTCTGCAGTATGGGCAGTCTGGATTATCTTCTTATCAGGATATTGCCCTAGAAACCACGCAGGGAGCAGATAAGACGCAAACTCACTCTTGGTGTGTCTAGGAGGCATATTAACAATTAAACGCTTTAAATCGCCTCTAGCGACCTTCTCGAACGCTTCAGCCATTATCTCGTGATGTTTACCATGAATAAACGCTGACCACATCTCTCCAACAAAATTCATAAAATTGTTTTGAGATAGCTCACGTTTCTTCGCAGACTCTAACTCCTCAAGCAAATCAAGAAGCTCTAACTTACTATCAGAGTCTAAATTCTTCACTTGATTTAATATATTCATAAACAATCCATAGTATCTACTAGGTAAGTATCTACTTATTAAAAAAACTTAATGGGTATATATACCACTAGGTATATACTATATAGGAGGTATATCTACTGCTAGACTTTAACATAATATACCCTCTTCACATTCAACGCAATAACTTATTAAAAAAAAATATACTATGGGGGGTATGGGACTCCTACCCTTTATCCACATTCGATTATATATATCAAACAAAAAAAGCTATCACTTTGCTATATAATAGGGGGGGGTATACCAAAGTTGGGTATCGAATGAGTGAATCACTATGTATAGAGTGACAAGCAAGTTACCAATTACTCAATGGGGGTGTGGGTCGCCTAGATTTCTCACTTTGATTTTGCTCAAGTGGTACCTATCTTTCCCAATTACTGGGCAAAGCATAATTCAATATGATCTGAGAATTCAGATGATGATAGCCTAGTGCTATCTCTTATTAGTGGTGGTCGTCTACTGCTTCGTTCTCTAGCAGTCTAAGTATCTCTGCCTCAATTGTTGAGGAGTCTCTCTGTTCTTTTACTTCGACTGTATCGGTAAACATACCGGAAGTTTTTCCTAGTAGTTCCAAAGACCTAACCCTACTTGCCGGAGTAGAATCCTCGTTGTCTCCTCGACTCTCTGCATGGAGCCTTTCTAAAACATAACTCCTCGTACGGATAGAGGAAGCTACTACTCCCTCCTCTCGCTTACTGATAGCACGTTGTATGCTTAGGGAAATCTTAGAGTTAGCTAACATCTTGGAAGCTTCTACATTTACCCATTTAGGAATGGAGCCGTTCTTGTTTAACTTCACGTCATAGACTTTTGCGTATGCTTCTTTGTAAGTTGTTTTACCTTTTACTATCTCTTCAATGAAGGCTCTCTGTTTAGGAGTAAGGTCTGTTTCTGGTTTCGGTTTCGTGCCGACTATTTTTAGGTTGGGTTTTTTCTCATCACTCATACAAAACATTTTACCGGTAAACCTTTTCCCACGTAATGACCACAGACTGATAGCTAAATAGAGGTATATTTAAGGGTACATTTTGCTATAATCCTCTTATGGCAATGACGTTTTTCTGTACCCAAAAATCAAGCAAGGACTTGAGGCTCAAACTCGTCATAATTTTTGAGGAGGTGTCTATAGAAAAGTAGTTTTAATTTTTATCGGTAGTCTATTCGTACAGACTCCGTGGAGGTCGTCCTAGTATTCTTTATTACCCAAAAACTAGGTCAGGTCGTGATGATAAATTGGTGGAACAATTTTAGCCGTACCTCAAACACCCTTACCTAAATGCTATATGGAGTATTGAAACAGATACGAAAGCAGTAGGTCTCGAAAGCAAAGTGACAGCAATTGCTCCAACGAGACCGAGTCTTGATGTTAAATAAACAGACCCTAAATAATTTTCTTTGCGACAGAAATTCCTAACCAAATTATTTGAGAGGGATAGCGTTTTGTTATCCCTTTCGAATTTCTTACTGTCACTAGGTGTGTGCCTAGTCTGAGGAAGCGAAAGCAGAAACAGTTAACTTAATATATTTCTTAGGAGGAAATATGAAAATACAAATGACAGACGTTCATGTCTCTAAACTGAACAGACGTAGTAGAAAGAAACCTATTGCGAAATTTAAATTTGAGAAGTTCGACAATGAAATTCTCGTATCTAAGGAGGTGTACTAATGAGTGCCAAAGATAAAACTTATACTCCTTCGGAAGCTATCGAAGGTATGTTGGAAATTACTCCAATGGTTAGTGCAGACGGAACGGACTTAGTTCCTTGCTTACTCGGTGGAGTAGGTATCGGTAAGTCCTCTCTAGTCGAACAATATGCTAAGACTCTCGCTAATGGTCGAAAGCTTGTCTACGGAAAAATAAATCCGAGCGAGGACGAGTTCTCTCTCATTGACTTGAGGATTGCAGACTTGGAGCCGGAGGACACGAGAGGTGTTCCGGTGGTCGACATGGTCGAAGGAGAGCCGGTACAAAGACTCGCTCAATTACAAAACTTGCCTATCTCAGGAAGTGGAGTTTTGTTTCTTGACGAGTTCGCACAAGCTACTCCGGAAATGCAAAAGATTGCCGGACGTGGTGTGCGTGAAAGGATTATTGGCGAAACAAAAATCTCTGACGGATTTAAAATTGTTTTAGCCGGTAATAGACAGACCGATAGAGCCGGAGCAAATTCTATCCTCTCTCACTTGTTAGACAGAGTGATAGAAATGCACGTGGAAGGCGATACTAATTCTTGGTTAGCGTGGGCAACGAAGAATGATGTACACCCTCTGATAACTTCGTTCATAAACTATCAGCCTCAGTTCTTAAATCACTTTGACCCTAAGTTGAAAGAGAGTCAGAGTTCCTCAAGGACTTGGTCAATGGCTAGTCCGATAGTTCAAAGATTTGAGAACGATTTGACTAACTCAATGTTCGGAAAGCTTATGAGTGGTTGTATCGGCTCAGAGAGTACGGCTGAGTTCTTAACGTTCGTTAACCTCATGCAAAATGTTCCGTCCCTTGACGACATTGTGAGTGGCGAGGACGTGGAAGTTCCGGAAGGAGTTGGTCTTCAATATGCGACTTGCTGTGGACTCGTTAAGGTCTTGTCTGAGTGCAAGGACAAGGACTTGGTTTCCTATTGGGAAAATGCTCTCAAGTATGTTGAGAAGTTCCCAACGGCTGAGTTCGGTATCTACTTCGTTCGCTCTTGTGTTGGAGCAAGACCGGAGTTGGAGAAGAGCAAGGCGTTCGGACAATTCCGTGTGGATAATCAAAACCTAATTCTGTAGGTCTTGGTTTTTTTGGAAGTGAGAGAAATATTTTACTAGTAAGATATTTTCTCTCGCTGCCATAAACTGATAATCGAGTGTGACTCGGTCTGACGATTACGAGAGTATGAAATCAGTTTATTAAATTTTTTATTTCATGGAGGTATAAATGAATAAAAATAAAACGTTAGAGTCTGTCTTTTCAGACTCGTTTGTTAAGGTGGTCTTTCGCAGAGGTTTACCCTCTGACCAAAAGGTCAATCCTAGGAGCAAGAAGGAGTTAGCAAAGTTGTTTGACTCTGACCCTTCTATGCACACAGCTTCGGACTATTTGTTTCCGGAGAAAATCAATTCCTATTTTAGGAAATACTTTGTAGCGTTTGAGACGACTGTGTTTAAGCCGTTGTCTTATCCTTGGTCGGACGGAGATACTAACTCTTCACAATGGAGAATTATTCCTAACGACAAAGTGACTCAGTTAGAGAAACTCTACAAGCAACACAAGGCAATGTTTGAAAAAGCAGTTGACTCGTTTTGTTCAAATTATGATTGGCATATTGAAAATGCTAAGAAGAAATTGGGCGAAGCTTTCGACATCAATAACTATGATGATGTAGAAACTTTCAGAGCGAAGTGCAAATTTGAAATACAGTTTGGAGCCTTCGAGTCTGTGTCATTTTCTAATGACGCTAGAGTTCAATTGTCAGCCGAGCAACGTTCAATGATTGAGAGTCAAGTTGCGAGTAATTTCAAAGATACTCACAACATGATTGCCAAAGAGCAAATAGCCGGACTGACTGAGGCTCTAGACAATGTCTTAGTTGCAATGGAAAAGGAAGGCAACAAAGGGTCGTTCTTTAAACGTGCAGTCTTTGATAACCTCAAGGCTAAAGTTGAAAATGCTCAGAGTATCAATGACAAGCTTCTTAACAGTAAGAAATTGTCCGGTGTGATATCTCAAGTGACTGCGACCTTAACCAAAGTATCAAACGGCATAGAGTCTCTCAAAGGCAAGGACGACCTTGCGGTTGAAAACCGAGAGTCTATGAAAGAAGAAATAACTACAGCGAAGAAAAGTCTCAACGACTCTATCTTCGGTGGACTAATGGGAGGCGACAATGAGTGAGTACAACGTTGCACAAAGACGACCTGAGTATATGGGTCAAACGGCAGAGCAAGTCATAACAAAAGCTAAGTCACAGTTAATGGACTCAGCTACCGGCATGACTTCTATTCTCTTAGGACTTGACCTCATAGAGGACGAGTCCATTGGGACAATGGCTACGGACGGCAAGAGTATTATTTACTCTCCGGATTTCACTTTGTCTATGAAGTTCGACCAAATAAAAGGAGTCTTAATTCACGAGGCTCTTCACGTTGTTTGGGGACACCATATACGAAGGTGCGAAGGTGGTCTTGAAAGACACCCTAAGCTTTGGAACATTGCTACTGACTATGCAATCAATTCATACATTGTGTATGACTTGAATTTAGATTTACCGGAAGGTGGTCTACTTGATAGGAAGTATCAGTCATGGTCGGCTAATGCAATCTATGACTTCTTGTATGCGAATGACGAGGAGTTGGAGAAGGCAAAGTCTCAGGTTGAGAAAGGACTAGGTCAAGAGTCGGACGAGCAAGGCGAGTCTGAGCAAGACGAGTCTGATTCAGGCGAGGGCGAAGGTCAGGGTCAGGGTCAGGGCGAAAGTCAGGACGAGGACGAAGCCGAAGGACAAATGTCCGGACAAGGTGGAGTCAATCTTGACGACTTACCTCAGCCGGTTGGTGGTGTCATTGACATGAAGGGCGAAGAAGGACAAGACCTCACTCCTCAAGAAGTACGAGAGGAGCAGACGAGACTTGACCAACAAGTTCTTATGGCAGAGAAACTTGAAGGAATGAAAGGAGACTCAGGCAACGTTGACTACCTTGGAGGCAGAGCCGGAGAAATCAAAAGACCTCAGGTTGCATGGAATGATTACTTGAGAGAGATACTAACCTCTCGTAAATCCAACAAGAGGTCTTACGCTCGACTCAATAAAAAGTATCAACACTCCGGACTAATCTTGCCGTCAAAGAAACGTGAGAACGAAATAAAAAACGTTGTCATTCTCAATGACGTATCAGGCAGTACCGAATGGTGTCGTGATGAATTCATTACAGAAACCATGACGTTGCTTGAGGAGTTTGCAGTTGAGAAACTGTGGGTCGGAAGGTATGCCTCTAACCATTTTAGAAATGAGCAAGGAGAATACTTCGACTTGTTCGACACGACTCAAGGAGATTGTATGCCGGACAAAGATACGTTCCCTTGTCATGGCTCCGGTGGTACTTATGGTGTTGCCGGTTTCAATGCTTTCCTTTCTAAGCTTGAAGAGAGAGACGAGGTCGACTTGCTTATTCACTTCTCGGACGGAGAGGACGACTTTGAAATGGAAGAGTTGGACGAGCCTATGCCGGACAATCTACCGGTCATTCACGTCTTTACTGTTGAAGGTAGCTACGGCTTCTCTAATCCAAAAAAGGATATGCCTTTTGGCGAGAGGGTGTTCATCAAGTGAACACCTTTTCCCCGAAAGTTTTACACCATGTGTAACAGTTTGTGTTTCGTGACCCTTGTAGAGAAAGTATTTACTAGTAAATATTTTCTCTAATGTTGGTCACGGGACGCAAATTTTCACTTCTAAAAAAACTGATAATCAAGTGTGTGCTTGGTCTGAATGATTACAAAAGTATGAAATCAGTTTATTAACTTAATCTTTATAGGAGGTACTATGGAAGATTTAAAACTACAGTTGTGGTTAGCCAAAGACGGAATGTTTACAGAGGTCTGTAAGCATGACGACCACACAAAATGGGACGTTTCTTTTTTAAGAAGTGTCAGACATCAATTAGACATGAAGGGTAACTTGTCCGAGAAACAATGGACTATGGTTGCGAAGATACGAGACAAAGTTCTTGCTCCTCCAAAACCTAAAGAGACTATTCAAGTCAATGAGATAAGCAAAGTGTTGGAGTTCCTAAACAGAGTTCCTAACTTTTCATCTATCAGAGTTGCTATGTCAGTTCCAATTGCCGGAGGTAGTTCCGGAAATGCTGATTGGTTTCTGAAGATGTACGTTGCTACTGACAAGTCAAAGTTTGAAGGTCAGTTGCAGTTGCTCGTCAGTTGTGACCCTGACTTTCAATATGGCAAAGAGTATCTTGGTAGGGTGGACTTGAACGGATTGTTCTTTCCTCACTTTAGATACTCTAATGTTCAGTTGGACTTTGAGAAACAAGCAATCAAAGACGAAGCAGTCAATACTCTAAATGCAATTGCCCTTGACCCTGAGAAAGTTGTCCGAGAGTTCGGACAGTTGACCGGTCAATGTTCTTTCTGCAAGAGGAGATTGTCTGACGATATCTCGAAAGCGTACGGATATGGAAAGCATTGTGCTAAGAAGTATCAGTTAACGTATCCGACTAAAAAACAATTTGAAATGCAAGGAGGTGTAGCATGACAGAAGTTAAAGAAAAGATGTTATATATAGATGAACGTATAGTTCTGAAAGATATAGTCAACGACTTGGTATCAGCAGTTGATATCATTCAGAGGTTAAGTAAACAATTGTCTTATCGAGTAGACAATGTCCAAAGACTAGACGCTATAAGTCTAAGTGAGGTTGAGTCTATTCGAGACTATCTTGACTCTATTCTTAGGTTGTCCGTGGAAAGCATTGACGACTTTCAACAAGGAGCCGACCATTTATCAGACTTGGTTGTTGCTATCAAAGACAACAGAAAGTCAGGAGGTGTAGCATGAGTAAATACTTTAAAGAAAGAATGACTTTTGCTAAGGAGTTGCACTCTGCAAGGAAGGTTGAAGTTCTGCTCACACTTCCGGTGGAAGAGGCTCTAGCAATAGCAACAATTCTTGAGGACTTAATCAAGTGTGCTAGTGATGAAAAAGTGATAGAGATTTGCAATCAAGCTTTGGATTCATTCGACAAAGGAAAAGTAAAAGTCTCGGAGGTGGAGTATGAAAAGACTACTTAGATTTAAGTATTACCCTCGTAGTGGGTTGAATGTCAGAGCCGGTATTATCCATGGCGAAAGCTTTGCCGAGTTAATTCCTCAGGTTTGTGAAGTCATGTGGTCAGAGTCAATGCCTTATGGGAAATACTTTGTGTTCAAGGACGACTTCAGAAGTGGAGAGTTTGAAATCGCTAGTGAGGTTTCAAAGTTCACGTCTCGTTCCGATAAACCTATGTCTTTCAGAATGGTCTTTCGTCACTTCGCAATGATAAGACAAGCCGGTTGTTATGACTCTGACCTTTCTATTGCACAGATAGACAGGAAGTATCACAAGTTCTTGAATAATAAAAAGAACAAAAAAGATATTGAGTTGTTTCGCTATAGCAATACTCACTTCACAATAACTCATTCTCCTATTGCTGAGTTGTTTCTAAAGTGGATTGACAAGTTTGGAACGGAAGAAGATTTGAAAGTTCTAGATAATTTTTTACATCATAGCAATATGTATACTCCGACTGAACAGTTTGAGAAAAGTATTAGATATAGATTAAAAAATATAAAACAGTCTGCTTAAAATTAGCCGAGGCTATGTGGTATTAATTTACTGCATAGTCTCGGTTTTTTTTTGGCTCAAAATTTCTAAACATGATGACATTTTTTTGGTTTGTAATCCCTCATATTACTTTATCTTATGACAATCCCTTGTGAAGAAAGTATTTACTAGGAAATATTTTTACGTGCCTGAAAACACAGCGTCTGAATACAACAAACTTTAGAAAAAAAATCAACAGTAGATTGATTATTAAGTGGCTGACGTATGCTTGTCATGTCATATCACTATGCTATATAATAAAAGTAATTGTTCATGTTCTTTCATAGCGTGAACAACCTCCTAAGAAATCAAAGGCTTAGGCTAAAAGTCTTTGAAGTTTAATAAGATTGGAGGCAGACTTGAGCCATAGATAATTCTCCAAAGTAATCTATTAAGTCTGTCTCCTTTTTTTTATGCTAGTCCCTTGCTATCTATATGATATAATCATCTGATGTATGCAGTTGTCAGACACACCTTTGAGTTAACTATCCCTGAGCCTTTTGTTAAGTCTTCTCAGAAAAGTTTTGGGGATTGGAAATATAAAGTGTGGACGTTTGATACCTATGAGGAGGCTAGTAAGTTTGCATTTAAACTTTTATTAGTAGAGCCATTACTTAGGTATGACGAGCAATCGTATCACAACGCAATGAATTCTCTTGCCGAGAATGGATACTATACCTTGGGTAAAGAAAGCATAGCGATAGCAGAAGTAGAAGATAAAATTACAAGTGAGGATACCTAATGGCTAATAGTATTTTTATAAGATGTAGTGAGGACACTTGGAAACTTGCTAACAAAATAGCAGAGAAGGACTCTCGTTCTTTGAACAAGCAAGTCATTCATCTAATACATCAAGAAGCAGAAAGGCGAGGCATTGTATTGACTGAGGCTGACAATCAACCTGAGGAAGTACAAGAAGAATTTGAAGTAGAAGAGTACAACCCTAACACAGTTGCACAACCTATGACTGACTCTATGAAGTCTCCTTTAGAAAGGCTCTCTGAAATAACGAAACCGGACTAGTCTCGTTGACATACCACAGTTGAAGTAAAGCTTCGGCACAATCAACAATCACATTATATTCTGACTCGGTAATTCTTTTAGGATTACCGGTCATTATTTTATAGAACGCTTTCTCTTTTTCATTTCCACATAACTCCTGAAGTTGTTTCACAGGGGGAGAAAGTACAATGGAGCGTGGCATTGCCCTTTGCAGAAAGTAATTACTAGTAAATATTTTCTCCATGGAGGGTGGAGCTGACGCAAAACAGCCTGACTTGGTCAACAGATTAAGGTATTTATCACACACCATGTGTTGTCTTTCGTTCAGATAATCTTGGATATAAAGCTTGTCTATCATGTGTTGGTCAAAGACAATCGCCTGACCTATGCGAGAGTTGTCTATCTTTTGGACTTGGACTTTGTGTCTCTTGTGTAAGTAAGGATTGCCTACATCATTGACGTAGACTTCCTCTTTAGAAATCCCAATCGTAGTCGTCAGTTTCTTCTTGAGTTTCAGAGTATCTTCCATTGGTTGGATTGAATGATAAGTCTGCCTTGCCTAACTGTGCGTTCCAATTCCACCTCGCTTTGGTACAATGGACTTCTACATTATCCGACCCTCTGTATACTGTCAAGCCTACATCTGCCTTCGTACTCCACGAGATACTGCCTGATATATCCATGAGGTTACAGACATTCTTTTTACTTCTGTCTTGTGGTTTCTGTGGGTGTGCTATGAAGATACACAATACGTCATGTTGCTTACAAAACAATTGAACTTTGCTTAACATATCTGAAATCATGTGGGTTTCTAGACCGCTAGTCCTATCAGTATGGATAAAATTAAAGGGGTCAATCACACAAATCTTTACTGAGTTTCTCATTATGGAATGATGAAACTTCTCAAGCACGTTCTCAATCGTTGGCAACCCTCCGTCTAAATAGTCTTGGAACAGTACGTGTTCTCCTATCCATGCCTCTGCTTCGTCCTTCTCCTCTTGGCTCATACGCTCATGCCCATTGGTTTTAAAGAAAGGTTTACCGGTTATTATTTGTGCTAACTGTACCGAATGATAGCTAGGGTTTTTCTCGAAACTAGCATAACAAGTTTTCCAATTGTAATTCTTACCGGCATTGACTACTAATTGGTCTATGAAAGCACTCTTACCTTCTCCGGCATAGCCGGTCACTACATAAAGCAATCCGGTTTGTAGATTAAATACCTTATCAACAGACTCATATCCGGTGTTTATGCCCTGAGGTTTGCCTTCATCATACAAACTTTGGAATTCATCTGTGTAAAAACTTATATCGTTTAGACCATGCAAAGGTATTGGCTCTGCATTAATCACTTGCTTACGTACTGTCTCCTCGTCTGTCTCAATAAGCAATTCATTTGCGTCCTTGTATCCTTTGTAATCCATGCGATAGCACTTTGCTTTCCCTATCCTACGGCTCAACTCATGGGTCAATACATCTCCGGCTGAGTCTTGGTCAGTAGCTAAGATAACTTTCTTCACATCAAGGAACTTATCTCTATCTTCCCACACATAAGCAAACCTTCCGTCCTCGCTTGGGTCAACCTTACCCTCAGTAATCTTGTTTGGACTTCCATTTGGCACAGAGTAAACAGCTATGTTGTAGTCTTTGAAAGCTTCTGCTATAGCTAATACGTCCATTTCCCCTTCGGTAATAACAACTGTATCCTCTATAGTTTCTTTGTTGCTATCGAATTCATGCTCTCCCCAAAACCTTTTTGCATTGTTCTCCCACCAAAAATCCTTGTCGCCATTGGCTTTCCTGAACTTCACAGCTTCAACTTCTCCGTCAGGATTGTAGAAAGAGAAACCTATTACCGGTAAATATTTTCTCTTTTCCCGTGCTACACGAAATTTATCTGCTGTTTCTAAACTAATCTTTCTATCAAGCAACCACTTGTTTGCTTTCTCTTCTTGCTTATCTGCTAAAACTATTTTCTTCTGTGGCTTTTCTGCCTTAACTACTTTCATAACTCCTCCCTTTTTGATAGCACTTTGGTATCTGTTTATAACTCCCTTGATGTTGCAATGATGACAATGGTAAACGACTTTGTATTCGTCAATCTTTACGCTCAATGGTGTGTCATGTTTGTTTTTTGTTCTCTTATCTTGGCAATTCGGACATGAGATTTTTCTTTGTCCGTGACTCAGACCTGACGTATGCCGGTCTAATTTTTCATTTAATTCTTGGCTAATCATTTTTCCTCCTATATACTTAGTATATACTTACTAATGTATATACTTCCTAAATAAATTACTTAGTACATACTACCTAGTATCTACTTCTCTACCTCAATAAGCTTACTAATTTTATTAGCTAACTTTTTCTTTGAAACGATTGGGTACTCATTCAATTCAATGACTGCTAACTTAACTGTGTCTGAGTCTATAGAATTTCTTGTGCAAAGTTTCTCAAAATCCTGAGAAAGAAAGTAGGCTTTTGCCTCGGTAGATGTTCTTGGATTTTTACTTGCGATATCTCTGACTGCTTGTTGTAAAACTTTCTTATCTAACGCCCTTGAAAAATCCATGGCTCGATTGTAGCCGAACAAAAAACACAATTCAATACCTCATTTACACTTGTAAAAACTTTTTTTATCCCTCATAATTACATCATATACAGTAAACCACGAGGTATTATATGGAATTTGAAATCAAGAAGGGGATACCCTTGCCACGCAACAAAGGTAGACCCTCTAAATACAACCTTCCTCTCGAAGATATGAAAGTTGGAGACAGCATTGAGATACCGATATCAAAGAAAGACCTAGCAGTAGAAATAAAAATCTTGCGAAACGCAGTTGATAGATACAAAGCCAAAAGACTTGATACTAATTTTAGTGTTATGAAACTTTCAGATAACTCAGGGGTAGGAATATGGAGGACTAAATGAAAGACAAGATATTAATAGAGGCACTACAAAGCTACGTTGTATCTCTCAAGCTAGAGATAGACGACTTGAAAAGTCAGTTGAAAGAAAAGGTAGTTAGTGTCAAAGAAGTACAACAGACAACACGAAAAAGATTAGCTGTTGTTGGAAACACTAAACCAATTGTCGTAGAAGAAAAACCACAAGAAGAGGTAGTAGTTATACCTCACAACCCAAGAGAGATTTTAAAAAGGATTGGTCATTGCAAATACTCAGAACTAGACATCATTGCCTCTATCTACAAAGACGCTGATTGGTTTTTAGCAACAGTTACAAGAAGACCTATGAACGCAAAGGCTGAGTTAGTTGCTCAACAATGTCTTGATAGATTTAGGGACAACAACATAAGTGTCTATGAACTTAGGAAGGAGTCTTACAATATGTATACTCATACTGTTCTGTCTGCTCAAGGATTGATTTGCAGAATTGGTAGAGCCATATATCATTGTGGCAACGAGGAGGAAAGAAAGCTTTGGGATTTCTAGATTATTATTACGCAGTTGTGGGAACGACTCTGATTGTCGCTATTGTCATTATCATTGCATACACAAGATGAAACTTACTAACAAAAACAAACTACCCAAAGAAATAATACGTGCCATAAGTAATGATACTTACTCGAAGGGAGAGTCTACTATTTCTGTGTCAGGATTATTGTCTGCTCCTCGTCCAAGAATACTTGGAGTTGAATATCAAGACAGTATAGTTGTGGACGCAGTAGACCAAGTGTGGAAGATATTAGGCACGGCTACACACTCTATCTTAGAGAGGGCAAACGAAGGCTATGAAGACACTATGATTGAGGAAAGAATGTATGCCTCTGTATTGGGGTGGACTATATCCGGTCAGACGGACTCTATTAGCCTTGAGGAGAACACTTTAAAAGATTATAAGGTCACGTCCGTCTACAAAGTTATGAAGGCTCAGAAGGAAGGAGACGACTCGTGGGAGGCACAATTGAACTGCTATGCTTGGCTGTATCAACACAACATAGGCAAGACCATAGATAAGCTACAGATTATTACAGTAAACAGAGATTGGAATAAGAGTCAGAAGAAGAGAATGGGTAGTGATTATCCGGACTCGCCTATCTCAGTTATAGATATACCGGTATGGGATACCGAGACACAAAAAGAATTTATAGAAGAAAGAGTCAAGCTACATCAAGAAGCTGAGGCTGACTTTCTAATAAATAGGGAACTACCTTTATGCTCAGAGGAGGAACGTTGGAAAAGACCGGACTCTTTCAGAGTAATGAAGAAGGGTAGAAAGACTGCACTTAGAGTTTTGGATACTCAGTCAAAGGCTGATGATTACATTGCTAAGAGTAGTGATAATAACTTAACTATAGAGTTTGCAAAGGGAGAGTCAATCAAGTGTAAAGACTATTGTGATGTGGCACAATTTTGCGAACAGTACCAAAAGGAGGTAGCCAATGAAAGACTATAGTATGTTTAAGATACAGATTGAATTGCCTGACGGCTCTAAACAATTTGTATGGTCGAAGATTGTCGAAGGCGATATTCAATTTGATAGAGACATGGATAAAGAAGTTGCAAGACTTGAGGAGTCCGGTCACAAAGTTGTGTATTCAAGAAGAGCAATCTTTGGAAGTAAATCTTTGTTCGCCAAGGGGGTAATTCAATGAGTAGAGATTACAAGATTGATATTCAGTACGAGAAAGTATCTGAGGAAAAACTATGTGATGTCTGTGGGGGTTTCTTACCTGACGTGGACGAACAAGAAATAAAAGAATTGTCTATTACACACGGCATACAAGCTGATAAGTGTAGTGGATATAAATGTTGGATTTAATTATCAATGGAGAAAAATATGGATAATTTATTAGAAATAAAAGCAGAGAAGTTTCGTGAAATATGGAACACATTATCGAAAGTTGATGTGTCTGAATTCAAAGAGACTAAGATGAACTTGGATTATCTCAGTTGGAGTAGAGCATGGTTTCTACTTTGCGAGAAGTATCCTGAGGCTGAGTATGAATTCATGCCGTCAATTAAAATGGACGATAACACCATGGAAGTTTGTACTTCAATTAGGATTGGCGAATGTGTACGTATGATGTCATTACCAATCATGGACTATAAAAATCAACCAATAATAACACCTGACTCTAGGCAAGTATCTGATAACAGAATGAGATGTCTTGTTAAGAACATGGCTATGTTTGGATTAGGCATAGGTCTTTACATGGGATTAAGTGACGACTTACCTGACGAGGACAAAGATAAGGTGTCAGAAAAAACACGCAAGAAAAATCCCGTTAAAGCAAAAGAGCCTGAGCAGACTGAGGCTAGTGGTGATGAGGAGAAAAATATTCCTAGTAAAGAAGTTTCTCCTGCTGACTCAGAAAATCAAGTTGAGTATGATGAAGATTGGGCGAAGGTTTTTCTTGAAGGAGTTGATACGTTTATGCACTCCCCTTTATGTCAAACCAAGCAACAGTTGACTAACTACTACAAGGCTAATGCAAAAGACATAGGTATCTTAGGCGAGAAGTTTCCAGAGATGAAAGTTGAACTTGACCAAAGGTTTGTAAAGTACGCAGAAACTCTACCGGCTGACTCTGTTGAAAGGAACGCTCAATGATTGACGACATCAAGAAAGCTACTATAGATAGATATGTTATGAAGACCGAGGGTCATACCAATTGGATACTTTGGTCTATGCTTGATGAACATGAGGCTAATCACATACAGACTTGTATCAAGGAAGATTTGCCTATCGCTTGTCGCATTGTCGACATACCGGTAGGCTCTACCGATACAGATTGTAAGTGGGAAATGGTCAAGGTAGTTGTCTATCACAAGAACACTTTGACTAACAACGAAAGAGAAGAGCTTGACAAGATACAAGAAAAGCTGACTCTCAAGAAACACATAAGCAATTACTCTATTCTCAAGTACGGACACGACAGTTGGCAATACTATGACAATCTATCCCCTGAGATAAAACTTAATCCCTCAAGGTACGGATATCTTGAAGACAACATTCTTTTCTTTTACGAAGGAAAAGATTGGACGGAACTAACGGACGAGCATAACGTTTGTCCTCATTGTAATTCATTTCTAATATAGCGAGGTAAAAATGACGAATGAAAATAAACCACAATCGGACGGAGCAATCTATCCTAACAGCTTTAAGAAAGCACAAAACCAACCTGACCATACCGGTAAGATAGAACTCAACAAGAACTTGATGAAAGAACTTGTTGAAGAAATCAAAGCCGGTAAAGAGCCTATCCTTAGGGTGGCTTTATGGGATAGGGTAAGTAAGAATGACAACCCTTATATGTATGCAAGAGTTGACGTAGCACAACCAAAGCCTGAGACAAAGCCTGAGCCACAGCCGGAAAAGAAAGCTGTCTCTAGCTTTGACCCTTATGGAGAAGATGATATTGAGGTGCCTTTCTAATGGATAACATTGTAAATTTTGTGGATATGGAGATTGATAACAATGTCCTTGTTAATTGGGTAGACCATAGAAACGCTTTGCTCCGAGAGTTTGCTAGGATTATTGAATTGATGAACAAGGCAGTAGAAGAAGGAACATTAAATGTTAAGGGTGTAGAAGTTTTAGACCCTGATGTTCTTATGTCTATCTATCTTGGCAGTATCGTAGGCTTGGGCAGAGTCAACGGGAACTTTGACTTACGTGAGTTGGAGGAGGCTGAGAAATAGATATGGAAGAATTTGTTTGGTCTAATGATGAAACATACGAAGAGAACTTTGAACGTTGGTATCGTATGCAGAGTAGAGAACGTTATATGTGGAAAGATAATATAGACCCTCGACCTTTGGCTGAAGCAAAGTTTGATGAACTCTACGGAGATAGAACTGCACTCTCAGTTTCTAAAACCAAAGAGGTATTGAATGTCTTTGATACATATAAGAGGGAGGAAGATAGCTGATGTCAGAAGAACTAATTGAGAATTGGCAACATGAGATTAGAAAACTTGCTCCGTTAATTGAACAAGCTATGTATCAGGTACATGAGAAGGAGGCTGATGTTAAGAAACTACAAGCAACCTTGAAACTCAGAGCCATTGATATGGGTATCAAAACAAACTCAGGGCAAGAAACTCATGCCGAAGCTTCAGAAGATTTACACAAAGCTAGGCTGAAAGTTGGAGTTGCAAAAGGAACTCTTGAGGCAATACGAGTTAAACTCAAAAGCTTAGAGATAGGCTACGAGGTTTGGCGAACAAGAGAAGTCTCTCAGAGAAGAGAACAAGCTAGGTATGGAGCATAGACTTAATTGGTACTTTGCTATCTTCATACCTAGTCCTTGCTAGATGAAAGGCAAACCCCCCACAAAAGAAGAGCAAGAACACATGGACTTAGTCCGTGGCATTGGGTGTATCGTCTGTTATAACAATGGTTATCCGTATGTTCCGGCAGAGATACATCACATTGTAGGAAAAGAAAAAAGAAATCACATGAGAGTATTACCTCTCTGTGACATTCATCATAGAAACGGCAGTCACAAAAGACCAATAAGCAGACACCCCAACAAGAAAAGATTTGAAGAAGCTTATGGCACGGAAGAAGAACTGCTAGAACAGGTAGAGCATTTACTTAAAGAGCCAAGAGAACTACCATGAGAAAAGGTTTTACTAGTAAATATTTTCTCGCAGCGAAATGAGATGGAAAAAAATGATGGTAAGTTTTAAGGTATGAAAACACAATCTGCAAAAGCAAAAGGAAGGAAACTACAGAAGTGGGTAGTAGAAAAGTTGATAGAGATATTGAAACTAGACCCTGAGGATATAGAGTCTCGACCTATGGGAAGCCAAGGGGAAGATGTGATAATGGGTAAGCAATCAAGAGAGAAGTTTCCCTTCAGTATTGAGTGTAAAAACCAAGAGGCTCTGAACATTTGGAAAGCTTACGAACAAGCTGAGGAGAATTGTAAAGGCTATGAGCCTATAGTCGTAATCAAAAGAAACAAGACTAAACCTTTGTTGGTTATTGACGCTGAAAAGTTTATTAGATTTATAGGTATATTAGTTGAGGAGGAGGAAGAGTAATGTCTATGTTGGTAGAACAATTACAAGAAGAGTTGAAAGAACGGAAGAAGGCTTGGTGGGAATGGCATAAGAAAAACCCTCAGGTATGGGAGAAGTTTGAAGAGTACACCTTACAAGCGATAGCCTCAGGGAGAAAGAACTATTCTCAATGGGCAATCATCAATCGTATAAGGTGGAACGCTGAGGTCGAAACAAAAGGTGGGGACTTCAAGATAAGCAATGATTACATATCTTTCTACGCTAGACTCTTTCATGTTAGGTATCCACAGTATGAAGGCTTCTTCAGAACTAAACCATTCAAAGAAGAAAAGCTAATCGAAAGATTAGTTGTTGCTGAAATATACTAGCCTGAAAAAATCTGATTCGCAGGTGGGACGTTGTGTCCTAAAAAACTTTCAGACCCTAGCTAGAGAAAGTATTTACCGGTAAATATTTTATGTCTGTATCATGGATACAGCCCGGACTATCACCTATTGCAATCCTAAATATGTTTCTTGTTGCCTTCTCATATCAGGAATGTACTGTAAAACTTGGTTGCGTCTTTCCTCTAAACTTCTAAGTGCTACTCTTTTCTGCTCAGGATTTAAAACTTTGCTTTGGTAAACTGCGTTCACTTGTTTTGTAATAGCTTTCAAACTTCTATCTATTGCTAATACTTGTCCTCTAGTTTGTAAGTATCCTTGATTGTTATTTGCATAGGATTGATACTCGTCTACTCTACCTTCATCTTTGAGTTTGTTCATAGTTGCTATCACTTTGTTGCTCTCTTCTCTCATTTCGTAATACTGCTGTTGTAAACCACCACCCAAAGGACTGCCAAAGAAACGTTTTAAGAGGGGTAATTGGTCTACCCTAGGTCTGATGAAGTCTCTGCCGGTAAGACCTTTTAGAACTGTGTCTACGAGGCTCAGACCATACCCACCAAGGGTACCTAAATAACCATTCAACATATACTCTAACTTCAAAGGACTTATACCGAATTGCTCTCCGACAATCTTAGCTAACTCACTTGTGGTTTCTCTATATTGAAGTCCTTCTTCAATGGTTTGCTCCATGTATGGAGGCACAATAGGACTTCCGGTAAAGCTACTGCGATTGTAAACAAAAGCTTCCATGAATGGTTTTAATACTTGGAATGAGAGAGGGTTGAATTTTAAAGTATCTTTTGTTGCCCTTGTAAATGACTCTAATGTTTCTTCGCCACTTGCTCCACCGACTACAAAGTCCATAGTCCTTTCAGGAATTACTTTAAACATGACACCAACTTCAAATGGAATAGGTAGCTTGAGAGGAGGAAGGTCTTTACCTGTGAAAATCAACCAATTGTTATCTCTCTCTTCTCTTCGTCTTGCTCTGTATTCGTCTGTATCTCCAACCATTAGATAATACATAGCCGTAACAAAAGTAAGCAAGGCTCCATTTGCTACAAAACTTTTTATAACTTTTCTCTGCAACTCAGGGTCGTTTCTAATACCGGCATCAAACTCTTTTGCTGAATACTGACCTGTACCAGACCTCCAAAGAACATCAAGTCCTTGTATCCTTGCGTTCATAAAAGGTATGGCAGTCGTCACAATTCTAAATATAGGACTAGCTCCTCTTCTTGAAAAGTTAATTATTTCTTTAGCTTGATAAGCTGCTTCTGCCACATCACCGGTTTCTTTTAAGACCGAATTGTAAACAGCTAACCTTGTTGCTCCATCTGATTTATATGTTTGTTGTCCTAACCAATCCCATAATTTAACAGTAGCGTCTATAGGATTGAGTGACCCATTCTTACCTAAGCCTTGAAGTCTGTATTGTTTCTTTAAGAAAGATGAAATACTCATTGCGTCATTTGAATAATCATAACCACCAAGTACACCAAATCTTTCTAGTTCATACATATCAGAAGCAAAGCCTTTAGCTGTATCTAATATAGGTGTGAAGTCTGCTCCACTTGTAACGAAGGCTGACATTGTGTCTCTAAACATATTGACCATCATAAATCCGGGGTCTCTTGTGACAGTCTCACGAAGTAATGAAGCCGGTATTGCTAAAGCTTTTAATAAAAATCCATCATCAGTTACACCTATATTATTTAAACCTTCAAGGTATGGACCAAGCTCTGCGTCTATTTCTAAAAATCTTCGGACTCCTTGTACATGAACAGGTATAACTTCTTTACCTATTCTGCCTTTAACTTCATCAGGTCTAATAAATCTACCTCTACCACTCACTACAAAGTTTCTAGCTAGTTTAGATAAACCATCGTTCTTCATTCCTGCAGTAATAATAGCAAGTTGATTTCTTAATATAGCGTCTAAGAAATCTACATCTATCTCTTTAGTACTTCCTTTAAGTTCTATACCTAATGGATTACCTGCAAGTAATCCAGAGCCAATTCTAGGAGCAGACATTTCTCTACTAGCGTTTTCCATTTCTCTATAGAAAGGAAAGTGGTCTGCGTTTTCTCGCCATATTTGTGCAGTACCTCTAGTTTCAATAAGCTCTCCTTCTTTAGCACGTGAGTTATATATCTTAACTGCTTTAAGTAATGCCTCTCTGTTTCCTGATTTAGCTACATCAGTAAACCCAACTTTATTTAACTCAACTCTAAATTCATTATCACTTCTTTCTTCCTGAAGTATGCCAGAGTCTACTCCAAAATTAATTGTGTACTCATTAAACTTTTGATAGTCGTCAAATACTTTTTTTATCCATTGATAGTCTTCCCCTATTTGCAAACCATCTTGTATCTCTTGGTCAGTCAAAGGTATTTCTATAACTCTTTCTTCTGTAAATGTTCCGTCTTTCTGCTTAACATTTATTTTCTTTTCTACTAATCTACTACCTCTTCTAGCTATAAAATAAGCCTTAACTAAAGACTCAAAATCTATACCATACTCTGCTGAGTTTTGATAAATAGGAGCAAATATTTTTATTAAATTAAGTTGGGGGTCTTTGATTGTGGCAGTCAAACCATCACGTAGAGTTACGGGTCCATCTTTCATCATAGAAGCAAGGACACCTCTAGCATTATCTACAAATCTTAAAGCTTGGATTGCTCCGGTAGAAGCACGTCTTTCAAATTCAAGTACTTGACTAGAGTCTCCTGCTAAAATCTTTACACCTGTTAATAACATTTGTTTGTTATCTATAAGATTTTGTCTGAATCTATTTATAAAAGCACGTGCACTTTCGTTTGCATTTGTAACATTATTAAGTGCATCAAAGAAACCACCTTTCTCTTTTCCTTTAGTTTTGCCTCCGGTTTTGTTTACAACATTTTCAAACTTAGAAGGTATTGTTCCTGACCCTCTCATGTATGGGTCTTCAGGTAATATATTTTCTGGCTTCAATCCATCTCTTACTTGTAATGCAGTACGTATTGCTAGTCCACTAGCATTAGGATTTATTAAAGGCACGGCTCCGGCTGTATAATTTTCTGCTTCTGCCTTTGCAAAAGCTATAGCCTCTGCATCTGCAAGTTCATCTTTGGTAGGTTTATTAGTAGTAGTTTGTGGATTAAAAGCAGAGTTAGGCATGGCAAAATTTCTGCTTCTGCCTTGTGTTGGTACGCTTACTCCTAGTTCTTTTTGGAAACTTTGGAAGGCTCTAAGGGCAGGGAGGTAGAGATTACTGAGGAGGGCTCTCCGTATATCGGGTGCGTTGAAGGTAGAGGTGTAATCCCTAAGGTTTTCAATACCTCCTCTTGTTCCTGTTCTGTCATCTCTTGTTGGTCCGTAGCTGATGAGTTCTGATTTTTGTCCATAAGTATTTAGATTGTATCCTGTATTAGCAAACATATCACGTAAGAAGTTTATGTAAGTTTGATAAAGTTCTTTTGTATATGGCAATCCATTGAATTCTTTTTTGTCTGTGAAAGTTAAAGCATTACCTGTTGACTGTAAAACAAACTCTCCTATGTCTCCGTTAGGGTCGTTCCTCTGTATTCTTTCTTGAATAGATTTTATTTCATCAATAGTAAAGCCTTCATTATCAGGCTTTGTTAATACAGCAGCCTGTCTTTTAGCTCCTTGTGCTGTAGGGGTTGTTATCAACGTAGAGTCTAAATACAAAGCATCAGTTAAAAACTGTGCAACTCCTCTGAGTGTTGCTTCACTTGCATTAGGCATAGATAAATTAAATCCCGGAGTCAGGTATCCACCATTGTATGTTCCTGCATTAAGAGTTATTGAGTGAGGTATCTTTAAAAATTTTAAAAACTTTAATTGATTGCCTTCTGTTATCGCACGAAAAACAGAATTAAAATATTGTATTTTTTTTCTATAAGGAATTAATTTAGACTCAGACCAAACACCACGTATCTCAGTTCCGGGCATAACACTTACTTCAATTACAGGAGACTGTTCTGCAATAGCTTCTTGAAAGTTTCTTTGTGTCACACTTCCATATGTGCCTTTAACATTTTGATATGCAATGTTTTGTGGCGAGTTAATCATTCTATCTGTTAATGGAGTAGCAGTATCAAACTTACCTTCCCTTTGCATTTCTTGTATTTCAGCTATTTGTTCTTGTGCTGCTGCTTCTGCTGAAGCATAACTACCTTCATTAGTAGGATTAGTTCCTCCTTCATATCTTTGCAATCCCCACAACATAGCTTGGATTTCTGATGGCTCTTGATATTTTCTACGCACTCCATTGACGTTATAAACTTCTGTGCTTAACAATCTCATTAAATCATTTTGAAATTGATACTCGATAGCAGTAGGACTCTCTTGATTTTTTTCTGGTTTGTTTGGGTCTATCATTCCAAACTGCCTTCTCATATGAATGTCGTTAACTGTAAACGGAGTAAACCTACCCTGACTTGCTTCAAATATTTGATTAGCATAAAAAGCTGTCTTAGCTCCTGTATCTTTATTCTGAAATAAACCTGTCTTATAAAACTCTTGTATTTGTTTTAATCGAGTTGGATTTTTCATACCAACATTTTTTTTTGCTATAGCATTTATAAATCTTTTAGGACTTTTAATAGGGTCTATCTTCCTAGCAATTATCATTGTATTTAAAGTATCTTGATAATTTTTTTCAGGAGTTTGTTGTGCAGATGTTATTCCAAAGACAGCACTAAACTCTGTCATGTTTGCGTCACCAATTAATAAAGGAACTTTTTGTGCCCATCTTGTATACCATAAATGGTCATATCCCATACGTGCAGCTTCAGCAACTTTCTTTTTTAATTCTTTATATGAAGGTATAGGTAAAAACTTTCTAGACTGTGGAGCAAACTGTTTGAATATACTTCTCATTTCTGCAGAAGATATATCTCCTTTTTGTACCAAAGTATTTTCAAGCTCCTCAAATATAGCTGAACGATTTATCTCATCTTCGCTTACAACTTCTCGCATTTGTGGGTCAGGATTCTCTCCGGCTAAAATATCTTGAGCAGAAGGTCTGCCTTGAGTCCCACCTTCTGTCGGCTCTTCTACTTCAACTGCAGCTTGTAAAAATCTAGACTGATTACTTGCTGTCATACGCAAGTTTCTTTTTACACCTCTTTCTCTACTGCCTATTTCTCCTGACGCAATCCTTTCTAATAAAACAGTAGGACTACCAAACTCAGAAGCATTTATTGAAAATAAAAACTCTTGTAAAAAATTTAATATTCTTTCAATTAAACTTCTAGGCTTACCAATAATTCCTTTTGGATTTTTTCTGTAAAGTCTAAACAATTCTGCTACAAGTTCTTCTTCAAAACCTCTAGCTGTTATACCACCGGATTGACCTAGTCCATATGATTTAGCCATCTCTTGTTGCATATCTGAAGGCAAAGCTTTTTTTGCATATCTAACAAGATTTAAAAACTCATCTTCAGTTATTAAATCTAATTGCATCATAGCGTGTATAGCTTCGTGGTCTATTCTGCCACTCAAAGCGTCTATTAACTCTGCTTCAGATAGTTGATTGTTAGGGTCGATACTTTCTAGTTTTAATAAGATAGTATTCAAAGCTCTGTCATATAAACCCACAGCTTCTTTATCAATCAAACTCATTTTGTCATTACGATTTGGGTCGGCAACGTAAACCAATCTTCCTGTGCCATCACGTTTTATGTTTTGTGAACTATTTAGAAAGTTTGTAACTCTAAGTGCTATATCTTTAAGACCTAATTTGTTTAATCTACCTTGCAATTCTTTTGCAAGATTAGGCATAGACTCATTTGTAATAGGTGCAGGTAATAGGGGTATATCAAATTGTTCTTCAGTCATACCTAGGTCAGCTATTTGTTCAGCAGTTAAAACAGTAGATATTCTAGCTTTGTAATCTTCTACAGTTTCTCCTTCTTTTCTAGAAGCCTTAGACATTTCATCTGTTTTAAATTGACTGTTGCCTAATGTTTTGCCTTTTACTTTTTTTAGTCTGCCACTATTAATTAAATCTTCTTTAAACTGCCTTATATTTTGTTGACTCTTTTTTATATTTTGATTATCAAAAAATGTTTTTATATCATTTTCAGTTATAGATTTACCTGTAGCCAAACCAAACAGCTCGTAAAAAGAATTCATTTGCTGTGCTGTATAAGTTCTAGGAGTTAACAAAGGTAATTTAGTTTTTACATCTAACCTAGGCATACCATATATACGACTTAACAAGACCATCTTCTGTCCTTTGTTCATCTTGTTGTAATTTTTTTCGCCTGTTAGTTGTTCTGCAAAATACTGAAACTCTTTACTGTTTATTTTAGCCTCAAGATTTTTACTTTTAAGTGCTTCGTATATTGCTTGTCTGCTTGTGTCTTGAAATTTGTTAGGAGAAAAATTATATCTTTGTATACCTGCTCCTCTTGGATTTAAGCCAGAAGCTATCCTATCTCCTGTCCTTCTATTTCTTCTGCCCTTAGGTAAATATGCTCCTTCTTTTTCTGAATACTTATAAATGATGTTTGCTTTTTCCATCATCAATTGATTAAAGTCATCAGGCTTTAGAATTTTTTGAGCTTCTTGATAAGTGTAAAAATTCTTACGAGGCAATCCAACTTGTTCAGCTCTATCTTGTAAAAGTTCTACCAAACTTTTTTGTTCATCAGTTTGTGTTTCAGAAGTAATTTGTTTAAGAGGAGATATATCTAAAGCTCCTTCTGTGCTGTCTAAAGTGCCCGGTGTATCTAACTGTTTGTATCTTAAGTCTGGCTGACCACTTTTAGTAAGTCTTGTTTTACCTGCCTTTCTATCTCTTAATTGTTTAGCTTTAAGTTTCTCAGCTTGTTTGTTTAATTTTTCTAATTTTTTAGCTTGTTGTTGTCTTGTTTCATTTATTCTTGAGTCCATTACAGACAAAGTTCTAACATCAACTACATTAAATAAAGGCGATAGAACTCTTTTACCCAAACTTTTTAGAGAGCCACTTTCTTTTAGACCTCCAATATCTAATACATTGTCAATTGCATCATTAACAAATTTTGTTCTATTTATTTTTTTTTGTTCTACTGCAGATAATGCAGCCTCGTTTATTGTAGCTATTGGGTCAAGGTCAAATTTTTGTATACGCTCACCTTGTTCATCTAAAAGAGGATTTCCATTAGCATCTTCTTGAAAACCTGAAGCAACTTCAACCTTATGTGTGCTGTATATTTTTCCTGTATCTACGCCAACAACAAGTACAGTATCATCTTCTTGTCTTTCTATTTTAAGTTCTTCAATAACTTGTAATTCTTTTTTTACTTCTGGTTGTTTTGTTTCTTCGTATTCTTCAAATAAATCTTCTTCACGAACTATTGCAGGACCTGTAGTTTGTATCTCTTCATCTAGTTCTTTTCTTTTTTCAAAAATTTCTTTTTCGTTGCTTTCTTCTACAGCTTCAGTTTCTAAATCGAGTGCATACTTATTTGCAATAGGTCGTCTACCTACAAAACCTCTTATTAATAAATCAGCTATTGCTCCTGTACCACCACCTACAGTAAAGTCGTCATACATACTTTCACCAATAGGGACTTCATCACTATAAACTCCACGTGCTACAGCGTCTTGTGCAATACTTGCCATAGTTTCTTGAATAGCTTCTGCAGTACCTGTAGTTAATGCTGACCTTATACGAGCAGCTACATCTAACACCTCTCCATCAGCTTTAGTAATTTTTCTTAAAAGTCTGTCAGGTGCATATAGTTCTGAAAGACCTATTAAACCACCTGCAGTTTCTGCTAAAAATTCTTGGAATGGACTAACCTCTTCCCCTAAAACTCTAGCTTGTTCTAATCTATCTCCTTGTCCAGATACACCTAATGGTACAGCTAATGAAGCACTAGCAATTAAAGGCTGTCTTTGTACAGACCTTATCATTTTATCTATAGCATCTCGTTGTGTTTGAGTTCTTGCTCCCTGCTTAACTTTGGCTAGTCTTTCTAATTTTTGTTGTGTTCCAAAAACTTTTGATGCACCAAAACCCGGAACAAAGAAAGAAGCAAAACTACCTAAACCCTGTCCTAATTTAGTAGTATATAAATCTTCATAGCCTTCTTCTGTTGGTAGCAAAGTTTCATTTAGATATCTTTGCATACCCCTTAGTCCATCACCTATAGCACTATCATTGCCACTATCAAAGTAATTAACTAAACCTTCTGCACCACCAAGTATCCCTCCACCAACGCCTTTTACAAAACCTTTGCTAGTTTCACGTACTCTGCCAGAAATCGTTGGGTCTATTTCTTCTTTGTATGGAGAATAATAATCTGGATATTGTTCTGCTAAAAAGTTTTGCAAATCAATTGCATATTCTCTAGAAGGATTATCTTCTATCTGAATATATTTTCCATCTGGCAAATTAAATCTTTGCATATTTATTTAGTTGATGGAAGTTTAGAAGGAATTGTAATTCCAAACCTTCTTTCAATTTCTCGTGTTAACTGTTCTTTAACTTCAGGAGTCATAGTCGCAAAATTATTTGTTAAATAATTAACCATTGTATTTAATTGGTCTTGACCAATAGATTTTTGTTTAAGGTCATTACTTTCTAATCTAGCTTGTATATCTTGTAAGCTTGAAAGAAGTTGTATTTCACTAATAACATCTGCACGTCCAGATTTAGCAAGTTCTATATCTTCTGCTCTATTAGCACGAGTCTGACCTATTACTGCTGATGTAGCGTCAGCTAATCCCTGACCTATGCCAGATAAATCTGTAGCACTACCTATTTGTTTTGCAAGAGTAGAAAAAATTAAAGCGTCTTTTTCAGAATCTCTTTGTTCTTTAGTTGGTGCTTCAATAGCCGTAGGTGGTAAACCAAGTGTTCCCATTTGACTTCTTATAATTTCTGATAAATCTTTGTTAGAAGAATTAGGAGGTGGTTGTGTATCTCCTTCTTTTATTACAAATTTATCTTTGCCATCAGCATCACCTGCATTGCCATCAGTATCAAGAGGAGGATTAGGTGTTGCATTTTCATCAGAGCCTCCTAATAAATAATTTGCTCCTAAAAATCCTAGTCCATATGTTCTAGGATTTTTAAGAAGACTTCCTTCGGGACCTTTTAAAAATTTAGGAATTTTAATATTTTTTAATAAAGGCAAAGCACCTCTTAAACCTCCTAATATTCTGCCACCAAATTGAGTCGCAGGTGTAGGAACAACAGTTAAAGCTGTTGCTGCAGCTAATAAACTTCCATCAATACCATCATATATAGCTCTTGAAGTATCAAAGCTACCATCTGGTTTTCTGTATTTATTAGCTATACTTTCTATTAATCCGGGGGAAGGTTGTTCAAGTGGACCACCCATGTTATAACCGGTCAGACCTCCTTCATTCATAGCAATAGCTCTAACAAATTGCTTTAATCCACCAGACTGCCTTAATGCTTCCAAACCATCGAGTTCATTGCCTTCTTCGTCATAGATTATTGGTCCGGTATATCTCATTTGACCACCACCTAAGTAGCCACCGGCAGCCATACCGGAGGCAGGTATTCCTCTATCCTCATATACAGTTTGGGAGGAGGGGGGGAGAGGAATATCTGTTGACATTCCTTGAGGCATACCTGCCAAGCCTTGTGGTTGTGCAAACTCTGATACTACTTCCTGTGCAATAGTAGTATTAGGTTTAGATTGTACCACCATGTTCTCTAATTGTGTTCTTCTTTGTATTTCAGACAACACTAAATAAGGAGGATATTTCATATCTCCTTGTTCCATCATGCGTACTAAATCTTGTTTAGGCACATATTCTAATTCTTCTGCTGCTTGTACTAAGTTTGACATTATGCTGTACCTCTTCCTTGTGTAGCTCTATACAAACCAAGACCACCTAATCCTGCAGATAAAGCAGATTGGAAAAGTCCGGGTTGTTGTGTATACGTACTAACTGATTGGTCGGGTTTAATAGGAACACCTTGTAATACAGAACTTAAATAGTTAAGTTGGTCTTTAGTGTAATCTCTTTGACGAGTAAAATCATCATAACCAATATCTAAACCTGCTTGACGCATAGCTCTTTCTTGTTCACCAAGTGAAGCCAATGAAGCTATTCTTCTTAAAGCATCATCTTGAATTGTACTACCTACATCAGTCAGTAACTGTTGTTGTTGTAATCCTAATTTACCTGCACCTTGGTCAACTAGCGATGCTTTTTGTGCAAGTTCTTCTTGTTTCATACCTAACTGTTCAAACAATTGTTGCTCTGCTAAACCGGTTTGTCTTTCTGACTGTAATTGTTTCATAGCATTTTGGAAAGCTAAGTTACTACCTTTAAGTTGTATATCATCTAGTCTTTGACCTAATCCTCTTTCACGTTCAGCTTGTAAGATTGCTTCTCGATAACCACCTAATCCACCAGACTGTGCAGCTTTAGACTCTATTTGATTAGCTAAAATTTCTGAGTCTCTTCTTGCCTCTCGTTTAGCAATGTCTGTTACACCTTGTTGAAAAGGATTAGTAAATCTATTTACACCTTCTTCAAAAGATACTCTTTGATATGGGTCAACAGAAAATCTTCTGTCATACATAGAGTCTCCTCTTTGAAAAGCAGTTGGGTCCATTGCAGATAAATTTTGTGCAGCTTGATTATATAAATCAGGCGTTCCTTGTGTAGCAAACCCTCTTGTCATAGCTTGTGCTAATCCTTCGTCTTCACCAAATCCTGCTAATCTTTGTCCTCCGTAAGGAGTGTATCCTTGTAAACTTTCGCCTTCAGCTCTACCTAATAGCCTAGTAAAATAAGGCTCTGCATAAGAGGGCAGTTTAGTTTGTACAATCTCTTGTTTGGCAGGAGTACCACCACCACCTTTAAATCTTCTCATCTTCTACCTCAAAATTATATTCAATGAAAATTGCTAATTTAGACCAATCTCTATCTTTAACCCAATTCCAAAAACCTGCACGACCTATACCTTCAATGCCATCACAACCATCTTTTTTGCCAACTTCTTCTAAGGCATCAAGAACAGTTGATGCCCAACCTTCCATGTTATTACCTGTTATATGCTCTACGCTCAACATAGTCTTGCCTGTTGGATAAACTATTTTTTGTGTAACTGCAATACCACGTATATCAAATGAGCCTGTATCATAGACAATCCAAAGTCTATGACTGCCATTTAAACAATCATAAAAAATATCTTCTGGTCTAATGCGACCATTAGAACGCTTACAAGATTTTTCTAAATACTTTTTAGCTCCTTCCCAAATTAATATAAGTTGGTCATTGTTTACTATAGAAAAATCATATTCACCCGAAGGCTCTTGATTTAGTGCTACGTTTGTCATACAGGAAATACCTCATTAAAGTTTATTGGGTTTACTTGTTTTGTTGTGCCTGTTCCTTTTTGTCTTATCTTGTCCATCATGTCATAAAACTTAGCAGCACCAGAGTCAGTATCTCCACCACCTGCAATAGAAACTACATCTGCAGGTATAATAAATTCTCCTTGTGATACAGCTACAGTTTCACCACCCATATCAGCCATGACATCATCAGCTTGACCACCTAAGTTATTACCTTCTATTTTACCTTCTACTAATTCTGCTGAAGGTGTGTTTTCTAAAAGTACAGATTGTCTAAAAGCACTATAAGCTTCAGCTCCATATTTATCTATAAACTCAGCTACAACGCTATCATCTTCTGACCTACCTTCAATGTAATCTCTAACTTTATTCATTAACTCTAGGTCAGTAATCCCACCTGCATTAAATTGCATTGAGCCAAGAACAGGCATATTTGCAAAACTTGCTACTGATGAACTTATGTCAGGAGTAAAATTATATGAAGCTTCTGCTGTATTAACTTGTTCTAACATAGGGGGTGCAATACCTGTATATGCTTTAAAAGGGTCAATAGTCTGTGGCGTAGTTGGTGTATTCATTGGAGCACCAAATCCACCTAAAGAATTTTGAGGTGTCATAGCTAATTCTCTATTTGATACTTCTGGTCCTTGATTTATTGCAGAGTCAGTTGGTGTTCCTAAATTTTGAAAAGGGTCAATAATATCATTAGGGTTAAAGTTTGTTGCAACTTGTTCGCTTATAGGAACATTAAGAGTGCTTGGGTCAAAGTATAAAGCTTCAGCATTTATTCCCGGAATAAACTCTGGATTAACCGGTACAGTTTTTCTTTGTGGTGCAGTCCTTACTACTTCTCCACCTTCGTTATATCCTGTAAGTCCACCAATAGCTGAGTATAAAATTGGCTCAGGATTATTAAGATAGTTCATTCTTCTTTCTTCTTCTGCTGCCATATCTCTAGCAAGAACATCTCTTTCAAAAGCTTCTTGTGCTTGTGTTATAGCTAATCCACCACCACCAATAGTAAGAGGAATGTATGCTCCGGGTTGGGAAGCTCCTGCTGCAAGAGCATCAAAACTTGCTCTAGCTCCACCTTCAAATGGAGTGGCAAATAAATCTTTAGCACCACTAGCAAACGAAGAAGCAGGATTAGTTAATGTAGGTAATGCAGCTTCTGCTGCTGAAGTTACTGCAGTTTCTGCTCCTTGTATAAATGCCTGATTACCGGCATCAGCTAATGCTTCACCTGCAGCTTGTTGTAAAGCTTCTTTAGTGACTAAGTCAGTAGTTGTATCCATACCGGCTTTTAAAATTGCTTCATTAGCAACACTAGCTGTTGCGTCTGTAGCAGCTTGTGCTCCTTTAGCAGCAACATTTGCTCCTTGAAGTATTGAGCCTAAACCATAACTTGTAAGACCTGCCATTAAACCTTTTTTCAAATCACCTTCTAGTATTCCGGTTGCAAGACCTGAGCCAAGACCTGCACCTACAGGTCCACCAAACACACCACCTACGATACTTGCTGCAATAGGTATTGCGTCCCTTAAACCAAATGCTTCAGGCAATCCTGTTTGTGGATTAATTGTCATCTGACCCATTTGTGCTAACCCTGCAACTTCAGATGGAGCCATATGTACTAATGTACTGTCTCCATATCTTCCTTGTTGAGCTATGCTCTTTACTTGATTTTGTATAGTCATTATCTTTCCTCTGTTGTTTCGCAACCAAACGCATTAAAGCTAAAGTCTGCTGTACTTGCGTATACTCTTATTTTATCAGCCTCATTAAGAGTTATGCCAATAACAATAGTATCGGAAGTATTTGCGTTCACCGATTTGTCATAAAATAAATACTGTGGATTAGCAGTTGTCGCTCCTGCTACTGCCACAGATATTCTATAAGTTCCTGTACTACCTCTATTACAAACTACTATAGAACTTACAGTTGTTTGTGTTTGAGAAGGTACTGTATAAAAATCTGTTTCTGTAGTTGCACTAGGTGCTGACTGTCCTAAAACTTTTAAACTATCAGACATTTCCTTTAGACCCCATTAATAAAAACTGATGTCTTCGCATAGCCTTAGAAACTATCGTTGACTTCAATTCATCTATCAAACCTATATCACTATGTATGTCTTGAATTATTTGCTCAATAGTTCTGCGTGTAATTAATTCATTATCCATTACATATTCAGGTGTTGGTATAGGTAAAGGTATGGAAGATTTATTAGCCATTATTTTTCTCCGTCAGCTCTTATATCTAATCTTAAATCACCAAGTCGCCAACCAAAGTCTCCTGATGTAGATTGTATTTTAAGTGCAGTTTGTCTTGACCTTCCTCGTGTACTTACAAAAGTAGTAGATGGAGTTACGTTAGAAGTTGAAAGAGTAGCTAAATCTTCTAAAGGATATTTTCTTCCTCTTAGAATAAAACTTACTGTGTCATTAGTACTGCTTGATTGTAAAAATTTTAAGTCTGGTATAACTTTTGAAATAAACATAAGCTGTTCTCCGGCAGGGTCTAAATCAAAATCTGCAGTTTCTACATATGATGTAAAACCTGAGCCATCTGCTAAATTGCCATCTTCTTGATTGTATAAATAATTAAGATTTGTATTGTCTAACTTACCTGCAGCTAAAGGAAAATCTAGGGTAGGAGCTTGTGACCAAGCTGTTCTCGTATAACCATCTGTTGTTGTACCAACTGCCCAAGCATTTTCTAAATAATTATAAGAAACATATCTATCTATTTCATTGCTTCCTGAAGAAGGATAAAACCAAATTATTTCATTGTAAGCAGAATTGTTTGCTGCAAAAACTTTATATTTTTGTGATTGATTGAAGTCACTAAATACATAATCTAAAACTGTACATGGCAGTTTTCCTACACTACCTTCAGCTTTATAGAAAGCACCATCGTCCATAAAATATACTGCAGTTCCTATAGCTATACCTGCATTAGGTCCAATCATGCCTAATCCTGTAGCAACTTCATTAAAAGAAAAATAAAAAGGTGAGCCAACAAATCTCATAGAAACTACACTTGTATCTGTAAATACTAAAGTTTCTTGTCTAGTAGGTATGGCTCCAATAATCTGACTACCTGAAGAAAGTTTTACTCCACCGGCACTATTAGTTGCTTTAGGTGTCCAATCTAAAAAAGACTCAGAGTCTGACCATCTAACAAATAATGGGTCTACTACAGCAGAGCCTATAGGGTTAGCTCCAAAAGCAACACAATGCCTATCCACATCAGAAATCATTACTTGTAGTATTGAAGTAGGTATATCACTAGCACCCCCTAAAGAACTAGCAAGAACTGCACGAGTTGTAGTTCCATTGCTTTCGTCCCACAAATAAAGTGGACCACCTCTAGGTGCTGCTAAAGTATCTTCTCCAAAATTATCTATTGTCCAAATTCTTAATTGGCTGTTTAATGCAATTGGATTTGTACTTCCAAAACCACCTGCACCCCATACACCTGACCCCCAACCTGAACCTGAAACAAAAACATCTAAGCCACCGGTTATTTGATATGTACCAACAGTATTACTTCCACCTGACTGCCCTACATCATTTGCAGAAGCTGTTACTGTAGCTGTAATAGTATATGTATTTGCAGTTGGTGTTGTTTGAATTTGATATTCTTTATTTAAAACTGCTGCTGTTATATTGCCACCTAAACTTTGTGCACCACTAAAGGTAACAAAGTCTCCCGGATTAGCTCCATGGTTTGCATCTGTTACAGTAAGAGTGCTTGAATTTTCTGTCGCTGCAAATGTGACATCTCCTGCAGCAGTAGTTAATCGTATAGGAGTAATATCATTAAAAGCATTACCTTCTTTAATATAAAGCTTTTGATGTGTTCCAAGAATTGTATAGTTTGTTAAACCGGTATCACTATAGTTGTGTATTTTTCTGCAAGTTCCAATAAAAGTATTTGTACTATTTTTTGTCCAGCCATTAATTTTTTCAGGAACGCCTTTTCTAAATCTTATTTTTTCTGAGTCAACATAACCACCATCTGCAGCATAGGCTGTAGACTCTTTGTTTATTCCGGGTTTAAATTGAAACTTTACTAATGCCATTTATACCTCATGCCATTGCTCTCCTTGAAATAAAAGAGCTTCTGCTTCTCGCCTTCTTACTAATCCGTTAAGCACTTCTCCTCCTGCTTTATTCCATCTTTTAATTTGATATGGAACTTCTTCATACATACCTTTATTTAAAACTTTAAGCATTGTAGAACTAGATAAATTTGTTGGTCCTAAGTTATATGTCCAACATACTAGTGCATCAAACTGACATTGTTCTAATTCTACATCTACTAAATCTTCTACATAGCTTTCAAATTCTTCAAGTTCTATTTCTAAAAATGCTTCTGCTTCTTCTTTAGATATTTCCATGCCTTCAAATACTTCTTTAGTATGACCCCAACCTATAGTCCAAACTCCAACACTATCTTGATATGCTGTAAGTTCTAAGCCTTCAAACTTCTTTATAAGGGCAATACCCTCTTTAGATATTTTCATTTTCTTACTCCTCATAGGTAGTGACTTTTCTATAGTAGACCACCACTTCTTTAAGTTCATTTATATACCTCTTTAGTTCTTGCATATTGTAAGACATCAATTCATAGTCAGGAATTGACATTGCTACAAAGACTATTCGACCTTCTTCTTTTTTAACTCTTTTTAAAAATTCATCTACATTAAGTTCAGAAACTACAAACCAATATGGCTCATTAAGATTTATCTCTCTCGGCATGACCGGTTGAGCTATTGTTCTTTTTAAAGGTTTACTAATTACATCTACTTGTTTAGGGATTAGACTGCAACTGTAAGCCGTCATCAAGACTATCAATGATACGACTATCTGCTTCAATGCCATTAAATACTTCTTTAGTTCCATTGTTTACCCTCTTTTCTATTAACCCCGGTTTAGCTGCTGCTAACTTGCTAAGATTATGTCGTTTAAAAATATCAAGATACCTATTCATTTCTTGTTGAATCTCTTGATTTCTGGATTGTAGTTCTACTAATCCTTTTGTTTGCATTTCAAAATCTTGTTGCATACTTTCAATAGCTTCTTTTTGTTCTTGATTTCTTAGCTCATAAGCTTTATTTAAAGATTGCAAAGAAGAATTTTGCCAATACAAAAATCCACATATAGAAATCAAAACTGCTATTACACCTAATAAAATTTTACTCATTGACTTTGCCTTATTACAATTACAGAAGAGCCACCACCATTTACTTTAACTTGATTAGTGACACCATCTTGTTCTAAAACTACTAAGTAGCTTTCTCCACTATCTATTTGTATTGATGTAGATGAAGCGACTGACCTTGTTAATTTTACTTCTTGTCCAGAAACTATTGTAGTTATTTGTGTTTTTTGGTCTTGCCCTATAGTAGTGCCTTCTATATTTACTGCTGATATTGTTTGAGTTAATTCTTTCTCATTATCTAAAACATCAAGTTCAGTAATTATATCTAACAAATCTTCTAAAAAATTTACATTCAAAGCATCATAGTCTAATTCTGTAAATTCTAGTTCGTCTTTATCTAGCGAATCATCAGCTAAATAATCTACATCTAGTTCATCAAAATCTAATAAATTATTCTCTTGTTTTTTTTCAGTATTTTCTTCTATATCCTTATCTTCTTCGGGTGGAGCAATCAATAACATATTGTTTATAAAATCCAAAGACAAATCTAAAATAACCGGATTACTTGGTGGAGCTTCATAAACTCTAGTAGTTGTAGCCTGATAAGGTTTATTAAGTATTACTGTACCCATTGCTGTTGTCACAGATATTTCGCCTGATGGGTTGCCATCTTTGTCAGGTAATAATATAAACAAACTTTTTCCTGTATCTGGCTCTACTGTTATTGTAAAGTCTGTTCCTCTAATTCCTACTACTGCACTATTTGTTGTAAGCTTTATATTTTTTTTAGATATTTTATTAGTAAGACTTGAAGTAAATCTTGCTGTACCTTTTACAAAATTTAAAGCTAATCTAGAATTATCTGGGTTTGCATCAAATACAAATTCATCTATGACTACCATTGAATGTTCAGTAATCCGAATACTTGTATCGTCTATAAATCTAATACCCATACGACCTGCTTCTGTTTGTGCTTTGTCGTAAGACTGTATGCCAAAGTCTGTAATTACATCATAATTTTTGTCACGTTCTATTCTGGCATATCCTGATACTTGTTCTACAGTTCCTATATCAACAGCTTGTGCTAGTGCCTTGGTCGTTTTGATTGACACAGAAAGTACCATTAGAGCCATTAGAAGTAATCTTAAGCCAATCATTATCAAGTGTGCTTTGTTGTGTAACATTTATTGTTCTTGACCCTCCTGTATGAGTCAAATGAAAATATGCTCCTTGATACCCGTCACCATCAAATGTCACAGTATTATCAGACCCATCTATGTTCATATAGTTTGTAGCTAAGTCTTGGTCAATTGCAGATGTAATTGAATTATTAGAGCCATTTATTGTCCAATCTAAATCTAATGTAGAAGCTTGTGCATTAGTCGCCTGATTAAAAGTAAAAGCATTTGATGACCCAGACACTTGTACATTTATATTAGAACTGTCTGCACCATAAGTATTATTAGGGTCTGTCTGTATGGCAAATGTATTAGAGTCTCCGGTAAATTCAAAAAAGCCTGTATAACTATCAGCATATATATCGCCTTTAAATATATTTGAATTACCTAGTTGGTTTACATCAAGTGTCATTGTTGCACCATCTAAATCTAATGGTGTCATAGTACCTGATACAGCAGTAGCTCCACCGATTAAGTTTCCAGACCCAAGCTGCTCAATATCTATATTTGCCGTAGCTCCTGCTTGGTCTATAGATATTTCATTGTCTGTAGCAAAAATATTTATACTTAAAAAAATAATTACTGGTAAATACTTTTTCATTCTTTATAGCTCCAATATTGTTTTTCAATTCCTTTTTTGATTGTAGACAAAATAGCTTCTTCAATTGCTGCTTGTACAGCTATCGTTACGCTTTCATTTTCTACATCACCATTTTCTATTTCAATCAATTCGGTTTTATTTTCTATAAATCTAAAAGCGTCTTGATTAGTTCCAACACTTAATATAGTTTTTGATACTGTAACTTCTATTAAAACTCTACCGGTTAAAACAGATACAGTTCTCAAAGACAGTGTGACAGTATCTTGTCTATATTGTTTTGATAACCCTATACCTAAAAGTCTAGCTCCACGACCTCCACTTCTTGTATTGGTTTCATAGCCGACTATAGCTCCTTCCATTATAAGACCTGCAAAAACTAATGGTTTTAATTTTTGTGGGTCATCAAATGTTTCTCTGGTATTTCTTATTAGTTGTCTTTCTTTAGTTAGATTATCTAAACCTATTCTTTCTACAACTTCAAAAAACTCTCCGTTAGATACAGCTTTTAAAGTCTTTATCAAAAGCACATATGGTGCTTGTGTGACTGCTGTGCTAAACGTTGCAAAATTACTATTACTTCTTCTTTGTCCTGTTTGGTCTGTAAAAGAAGTTGGGTATATAGCTACTATAGGTTTTTTATCTGCCGGTAAAATAGTCTCTATTTCTTTATTAATAACTCCAACTCTTTCAGCATACTTTGAAATCTTTTGATTTTGTAAAGCATCATCATAAAAGACAGTACAGCTAGAAAGTAAAACTATTAAGAGGAAAAGTAATAACTGTTTGTTTGTTAGCTTCATTAGTAACTGTCAAAATTATATTGGTTTCATCAACCTTATAGTCAATAGTATTCCCCTCAAGTTCTATTGTCCCGTTATCTTGTGCAGTTTCTCCAAACAACTTATCAACTAATTGTTGAGATAATTTTGCATAAACTCTTGTTTCAAAGTTTCTTATAAATCTTGCAGTTGTAGTATTCTGTTCATCTCTTTCTGCCTGTTCTACTAAAGCTTCTACTTCTTCTTGCAATGTTTTATATCTAGTATGTTCTTGATTTTCTATTGTTAAATAATGTTGAGATGTATTGATACCTGAAAAGCTTGGTGACTTAAATTTAAAATTCATTTCATCAGCTAATGCTAGATTTACACAAAATGCTATGACTATAAATAAACCAACATACATACAAATAATTAAAGCTACGTCTTTATCTCTTGCTTTCTTTCTAGCAACTAGTTCTGCATTAGAAGGTCTGCCTCTTTTTCTTTTAATCTTTTCTTTGGTCATCTCTATCTGCCTTTGCTATTTTATCGTTCTGTACTAGATTAGGTACACCTAACATAGTCTTAAGTAAAGTATCTTGTCTAATAATTTCATTATCTACACTTCTAACTCTGTCTATCAAAGCAATCAATATTCCATGTTGTGCTTCTAATTTAGCATCTAGCCTACCTTCCATAGCTTTTAATTGTTCATTTACTTTATCATCAACAACATCAATCTTAGATTCCATGCCGTCTATAATTCTATTAATTAGTTTCCAAACAAATACACCTAGTCCTAATGCTGCAGCAACAGGAAATCCTAACTCAGTTATTAACTTTACAATATCGTCCATTATTCAACAGGCTCAAACAAACCTAACTCAATAAGTTTAGTTCTATTAGATTGATGTACAGCTTCTATTGCAGTTTTGTTTTGACCAAAATATTTTGCTGCCATAAAATTTTCTATCATAGAATTATTTATATCTATATCATCACAAACAATTGTGCCTAAAACTCTGCCAAACTTTCCTCTAGAGTCTCTTAGTTCTGTACGTATAACTACAGTATCTGCTTTATCTATAGCATCACTTAAAAATTTAGCAGCTAGTTTACCTCTAGCTTTTTCATCTTTATTTCTTGTTCTAGACTCAGGAGTATCTATGCCAAAAAGCCTTACTCTACTTTTGTATAAAACAGAAAATCCTAAATCAAGAGTAGCGTCTACAGTATCTCCATCTACTACTCTATCTATTGTGCATTTATATTCGTACATTATATTTTCTCTTGTGTCTTAAATATCTAAGATAAGCTTTCATATTTTTTTCAGCTTTTCTTTTCAAATAAAATTTTAATCCTAATAATCCTATTAAGAATATTACATTTAAAGCTATTACAAAAACTAACTCGCTATTCAATGCAAGACTTTGTCTTCGTCAGCTTCCCATAGTGACTCTAAAACTACTGAAACTAAACTGTCTAGTTCCCCTACTACTTCTACACCTAGGTCTGCAGCAGAGTCTTCTGCCATTTGTAAACTCTCAGCAACTATAGTAGGTCCTGAGTATCTTTTTTTATCATGTGTAAATTCTGTTAAAAATAATTTCATATAAACCTCGAAGTTATTTCTATTGCTGCCATACCTGCATATAAACCATATATAAGCAATTCAATACGTACAAATCTTTTAGAGCCTTCCTCTAATCTTTTTTCTAAATTCTCATATCTAATAGTACATTCTCTTTCGTGTGAATGTATTTTATTTAAAGCTTCATCTTTCATGCTATGTCCAATGTACGTAGTTTGTTTGACTATTATTAAAATAAATTGTATTGACAGAAGGAGCTGCAGTATATGTATACTTTGTTTGACCTGTTGTAGCAGGTTGTCCGGGCGTCCAATATGTTGCATAAGTCATACTTATTCTTGGAATTGTTAGTTGTCCAAGAGTTGTTTGGGTATGTCTCATTGTATTCCAATTACTATTAGTTCTTCTTTGACTAAATGTTACTTCTAAACGAGCATTACCAAAACCTGATTTTTGATATGAAATAGATGAGGAAAAATAAGCTCCTGACCAACCGGTATATGTAGAAGGAGATAAAGAGCCAAGGGTACTGCTTCCATAAGGAACTCCGGCAGGGTTAAATCCACCCATATCTGAAGGAGAAAGAGTCACAGGTCCATTTACATAACCATCTACATTAACAAAAGGATTATTAAAAGGAACATAAGTCATTGTGTGTGTTTGTGTAGTTGTTCCTGTTGCAGCAACTGCAGGTGGAGGTCCAGAAGAAGCTCCATACCATTCTGTAAAAGCCATCTGTACACTTGCTGATTTATTTATTAAAGAACGTATTGGTGCAGAGTTTACGTTTGATTGTGTCCCAGAAGAGCCACTAGCCTCAACGTGCATTTCATTTAAAGTTATTTGTCCGGAACTAGGTAATGGCATTAGTTAGTTTGCTCAGGTATTTTATCTGCAATTAAAATAGCTTCCATTGCTTTTATCAATTCTCTATTGCCACGAACTTCATCAGCTAACTCATTGACTGCTGCTATCAATACAGCAGTAAGCTTTTCATACTTTACTGCCATATATCCATCAGAACGAGTAGTAGTAAGCTCAGGAAATTGTCTTTGTACTTCTTGTGCAATGACACCTATATCGCTACCTTCATAAGTATCTTGATTATCATTCCAATCAAAAGTCACTCCTCTAATACGACTTAATTTTTCCAATGGACTTTGTAATTCTTTTATATTTTCTTTTAAGTTTTCATCTGACGAGTAGTAAGCGACAACATCATTATCAAATCTTCCTACTCCGGTAGAAGTAAACTCAACTACTGTTACATCTGAGCCATTTCTAAATTGATGGTCGGCTCCTGTTTTATAAAGCGTAGCACCTGCATTAGTAAAGTAAAATCTATTTATTCCATCAGAAGAGCTTACCCATGTATTAGTAGCATTGCTTAGTTTTGTATTTAATTGTGTCTGTATTGCTGATGTGACTCCATTTACATAACCTATTTCTGTAGATGTTGTAGTTGCCGGTGTGACATCTCCATTACCATCAGATACTAAAGCTCTACTAGTAGTTAAGTTTGCCATTTTACTAAAAGCAATAGCAGCATTAGCATCTACACTAGCATTGACAACTGCGTCTGAAGCTAATTGGTCTGCACCAACTGCATCGTCTGCAATCATAGCTTGTTCTACTGCGTCATTAGCAATAGTTATAGCACCATTAGCTGCAATAGTAGCGTCTCCACTAATTGCAACAGGATTATAGTTTGTGCCATCTGCAACTAATACATGACCACTAGTATTAGTACCCATTTTTAAATCGTCACCTTCTATAGTTAGGTCACCACTCAAAGCTAGATTATTCAAGCCATCATAAACAGCAGCACCTGCACCTGCTCCATCTAAAAATAATAATTTACAAGTTCCATTAGCTATAGTTACAGAAGCTCCAGAGCCTTGTTTGACTACAATAGATTGTCCTCCTGTTGTTGAGTTTTCTACAAACAAAACTTTAGATACAGTTGTAGGTAAAATTTCTAAATCTTTTGTAGCAGTAAGACCACCATTTACTGTTGATGTTACTTTGATATACATACCTCTATATTTATCAGAAGCTCCATTTGCTATGGTTACTTGTTTATTTGCATCTGTTGTAAATGTTGCGTCTGTTTGATATGAAAAAGCTTCTGCTATCAAACGTAAATTTAAGTTTGTAGTGTCACCCCATGTACCACTTTGGTCACCGGTTGCCATTTCATTTAAACGCAAATCGTTATCATATGTACTTGCCATATTGTTCCTCTTTTAAAAAATTATGCTACGTCAGTCCAATTAGGATTTTGAGTTGTATTAACTTCAGAATATCCTGCAGACTGATTATCATTAACGGGTGTATAGTTTGGTGTTTGTTCATCATTAACTAAACTCCAAATATTTAAAACTCCTAAGCTTCCACTTGCACTTACTGAGCTTACAGAAACTTTACATTCAGGAATTACTATTACTGTGCCTAAAGAAGCAGAACTGCTTAAGCCTGTCATAGGTAATACATTAAAAGTTTGTAAACTTATAGAACTTAACGCAGTTGTAGCTGTTACATCTCCAACCTGTGCTGCTGTAATGTTACAGTCACCAATAATTATTTCATCTCCTAAAGCTGCAGTTTTACCTGAACTTGAAACTCCTTGAACTGAGCCACCAAATACAACTGCATTTCCTACTGCTGTTGTTCCTGTAACAGTATCAGTATCAAAAGTGTTTGTTACATTTACAATTGCACCTGCTGTATTTTGTATTACTCCTAAAACTGAAACACCTTGTACGCCTGTAATAAACTCGTGAATGTTGGCATCTCCACTTATTGTGACTGTTCCTAAACCAACATTTGCAAAAATAAAACCACTAACTACAGGTACATTTACTGTAATGACAGGTGTGACAGAATTGATAGAGCCGGTTAGTTCAAAGCCTACCGGTACAAAAGAAGCGTTTCCTGTTATGCTGCCCAAACCTGCAAAAGGCGATTGAGCAAAAGCTGTTATTCCAAACATATTTTATTATCTCCATGGCGTACCTTCTATCCAAGTTACCAATGAATGTCTTATTCCCGAAGTGACAGGTGTCACACGATGTTGTATGAAAGAAGGAAATATAATTACAGTACCTTGTTGTCTTACTAAATGTTTTGGTAAATTTAATTCTCTTTCAAAAATTTCTAAATCTCCTCCATCATAATTGTCTTCGTGCGTAAGTTGTATTGTGACACTTAACTTTCTATCATATGCTATACGACTCTTTACAACTTCTAAAGGTGCAAAATCTGAGTCCATATGCCAAGTATAATGCTGTCCTTCTTGATATTCTGTATGCTGTATTTCATTACACCCACCAGAAATATCAACACCAAAGTTTGTTCTATTTGTGCCTACAACATAAGGCATTATTAAGTTAAGTGTTTTATCCCAGAGTTGAGGTGTTTCTGATGTGACCCAACGTAAAATTGAATTTCTAGTATTAGTTTCTTTTATACCCTCTGTTCCTGCTCCTATCTCTCCATCTGTAGGTGGAACTTTATTCATTATTTCTTCATTCAATTCGTCACATAAATCACGAGGCAAACCTTGCTCTCCATGAAACATTCCTACTTTCCCAAACATATTTAACCCCGTTTATCTTGGCTGTCCTATAAATTCTCTTCCGTCTAATTTATATTCTGAGCCTTTTTTGCAATAATGTATAAAGCACATATTAACATATCCTTTATCTAATTTTTCTCTCCAATGTTCAAGCTCTGTGCCTGAATAAACTATTGCATCACCTGCACTCATAGTTATGCCATGTGTATTATCTGACTTATCTTTTATAAATATCTCCCACTTTTCTCCACCCAGACAAATAGTAGCAGAAACTTGAAGTGCAGGTCTGTCTTTATGTTTTCCTAAACTACTTCCTTCAGTATATTTTCTACAAAAAGAATTTGTAAAATCTAACTCTTGTTGTGAAATCTTTTCTATAAAATCTTTTTTCTTTTTTAGCAAAGCCTCTCCAACACTATAAGCATAACTATGCAAATCTCTATTAGCAAATCCCATTTTTTTATCTATCTTTCCAAACTTTCCATAAAAAGGAGAAGGCATATTAGGTTTTGTTAAACTAATTGGTATTGTATTTTCAAAATATTTTTCTATATATTCTGCTTTAGCGTAATGTATTTCAAAGCTTTCGTTAACTAAGTCTGCAACTTCTTCAGATAAAAAGTTTTTAACTAAAACAAATCCCTGCTCTTGAAATCTGTTTTGTAAAAAATTAATTTTTTCTTTTTCTATAGTATCAAAAAACTTATCATCAGCTTTTTCTACTGCTTTTAAAAAATTATATTCCATCTACTCTATATCTTATATAACCTTTAACTTGTTTTACTTCTAGTGTTTCAAAGTCATAAACTATTCCATAACACCATATATCGTCTCTTAGTTTTTCATCAGGTATGGGATAAGTATGTCCATATTTTTCACACCAAGGACGAAATATTTCTTCAGTTGCAAATAAAAATATATCTCTTTCTTGAGACTTACTGCCATCTTCATGATAAATATCAGCAAAAAAATACCAATAAGGGTTTATATCTTCAGGCAAACCTTCAGGTCTAGGAATGTTTTCAGTTTGTTTTATTCCATAATAAACAATCTTTAACATACGCTCTTTAGTTTCTAAATCGTATTTTAATCCGTACCAAGGACACCATGTATGAGTGCTAGGGTCTATACCATAACTTTGTAAAAGATAAGAACTAGGCTCCCTTTGTACATGGTACATACTAATAGAATTAGTATTTTTGTATGGAGGTCTTAAAGGTGCACCATCAGGAGCATAGTAAGTTCCTATAACATTTAAAGCACCAGACTCCCATATTTCTTCTTCTTTAGGAAATGCAGCTTTTACTTTTTCTAAAAGAGCCGGACCATCTCCTGTTGCAATATTCCAATCTTTTCTTACAAGTTTTTGATTGACGTATACTTCATCATATATATCTGTTCTAAATAAAAAAGAGTCGTTTCTTCCTATAGCGTGTTTATATGCTTCAGCTTCTTTATGCCAACGTTCTAAAGTTTCTGCTCCTTCTTTATCAAAGTTTCCAAATTCATCAACAAGCAAAGCCGAGTCCTGTTTACTCCATTCAATAATATAATTTATTTCTTGATGATTGTATGTGCTTTCAAACCTTAGACGATAAAATTCTTTTCCAAATTCATCTATATCTTTTCTTACACTTGCTACCATTTTGTTATTATAACAATATCATTAAGTTATTGTGAGAGTGTTTGTTGTACTACCTGTTGAAGGAAAAGTACCACTAGGTGTTGGACCAAAAGGATACATATTACTTGTGTTGTTTGCCCATGCTGGTTGATTTGTCCATGAAAAAGTACAACTAGCACTTCCCGGAGTAGGGGTTCCACTAATTTGAAAAGGACCCATAAAACTACTAAATGTTGCTGATGCCCTAGGGTAATTCACATTATATGCAGGATTAGTTATGTTCATAGTTGTCCAACCTGCATTAGTAAAAGTTGCAGGATATGTACCACCACCATTAATAAGTGTGTGTCTAAAACCCATTTGAAGAGTAGAAGGACCCCATGGTCCTGCAGAAGTTCCCGGTACTGAGGGTGAAAAACAACGTATTTCACGGAAGGATAACAAAGGATTTGAAGTTCTTGTGCCTCCTGCAACATTATACAATCCTGTAGCAAACCCACCCGGATACATTAGAGGCATACGTCCCATTGAGCCTTGAGCCGCATCGTTTCCTGTGCTCGGAAATGGTGCTACACCTACAAATCCATATCCCCAATAATAAGCAGAAGCAGCAGGTACAAGAGGTCCTGATGCTGTAGTTTGCTGTTCATATCCTATAGTAAAAGTTACTTGATTACTAAAGCCACTCTTACTTCGCCATTGTGCAAAGTTCACAGATGTAGTTCCGGGAGTATACTGATATGCCATTTGTTTAACTTCAGTATTATTTATAGAAACACTTGTACTTGAAGGCAATCCTCTTTCTGTATTCATCTGTGACATTGAAACTGAACTAGAAGGAAATGCCATTACTTATCCTCTAATTCTTTTATTCTTAATTGTAATTCTTTGATAGCTTCAATTAGTAATGGAGTTAATTTTGCATAATCAACAGTCATGTAATCTTCGCCAGATTTAGATTCGCCTGTTTCTGCGTCTGTATCAAAAGGAGCTAAGTGTACTATTTCTGGCAATACTTCTTTAACAGATTGTGCAGATACACCTACTTGTTTTTTATCTACAGTATTTCCTAAAGATTTTGCTAATTCATTTTCTGTAAAATAAAAAGTTTCAATTTGTTCTACTTTATCTAAAGCATTTTCTATTTTGCCCTGTTTATCTTTTAATCTTTCATCTGAATAATAAGCTGTAACATTTCCGTCAAAATAACCATTACCAGAAGCATCGCAGAAAAACCTGTCTACTGCACTACTATTTCTAAAAATAACATTTGAAACGTATTGCACATATATATTATTAGAATGAGCTTGTATTTTTGCTGACTTTTCTCCTGTCCAAGTACCATAATTAAGTTCAATATCTTTATTAGCAACTATATCAATACCACCAGTAAAGACTCCTCTACCTGCATCAGACATATCAAGAGTAAGAGCAGTAACATCACTAGAACCATCTATTCCTCTAAATACTATATCTTTATCAGCTACTTTTGCATCTATGTTTAAGTTGCTACTAGCCATGTTTATAGCACCTATTTCAGTACCACCATCTTTTATTTGTATTTCTGCTCCATCAGCATCTAATTTAATGACACCTGCAACATCTAAAGTTAAATCTCCAGAAGCATTGCTAATCGTTGGTGCAGCACCTAATGCTACATTGTCAGAAGCATCTTCTACTATGGCTTTACTTGCAGGTAATGTACAAAATACATCTTTAGTTCCTGCAGAAAAATTTACTGCAGAGTCAGAGTTAGAACTACTTATTATTGTAGTTCTCGCTAAAGTGTCTGGACTTGCGTCTGTTATAGTTCCTAAACCAACTTCAAACTCGTCTAAACTTTGATGAACGATAGCATAGTAAGTTGTATTGGAATTACCAATACCTGCAACAAACGACTCGAAACCTGTTTCAGCACCTGCTAAATTTACTGTGCCTGTTCCTGCAGTTGTTGTTGTTTCTTTAACTCTATCGTTAAGAACAAATGCCATTAAGCTATTCTAATAATTGCGTTTGAAGCGTCAGGTGTAGGAAATTGTATTGTGAAGTCACCATTGGTAGAACTTTTATC
>VMHT01039454.1_pt1 | contig 57923 bp, 65 predicted proteins | sample 4693611 | NCBI WGS metagenome assembly VMHT01 (sample SAMN12280063, study PRJNA550983) | marine metagenome | isolation source: seawater sampled from same location over 5 years 0.02-0.2 micron viral filtrate | place: USA: collected off the coast of southern California halfway between the port... ... | reverse complement strand
ATGTGAAGCAGACTTGCCGTGAGTATTGGTAGCATCAGAGTCTTTGGTATCATCAATCAAGAACATACCATTCAGCGCATACTTTCTAGCATATGAGCTAGAACTACCGAAAGACTGAGCTATATCCATACCTTTTCTGCTGAGGTCAATCCCAGCTTGAGCAGATGCTTTGACGAAGTCTAGTCCATCACTTACAGTAACTGATGCACTGATAAATGGTACACCATCAATGACGTAATTCACCGTATCAGAGATAGTCATAGACAATCCGTTCTTTGCAAGTAAAGGTTTAACAGCTTCGAGGATATCCTCAGCTGAGCGGTAAGAGTACTTACCGAATGAGTTGTACTGACCCTTGGGTGCTTTCAACTCTGACTGCACTTTGATAAGTGCTTTGTTTAGTTTTTCCATTTGGTTGAATTGAATTGATTATTCGAATTTAGAAAAGTCTGGACACTAATCCAAGACTTTTCGAAAATAAATTTTATCTGGCATATAGCCATAGTACCATTCTGTTACTCCACAAAGCCAGACAGTCATCATAGCTTTTGTTTTGGTATCCCAAAAACGATAGTCAGCTCCATCGCCTTGAGGGTCGTCAAAAGACTTCTCAAGAACCTCAGCACCATCGAAGTGGTCGAGTGATACATACAACGTAACATCGTTACGATGCTCAGACTTGAAGCTGTCAAGTACATAGTCAGCACCTTCTACCATTTCGAGATGCCACTTAGCTGCCTTCCATTCTGGAAGGTCAACGAACCAACGACCACTAGACTCTTTGTAGAATCTGAACTCTCTTGATGTCTCTCCCATAAGAGACGGAAAGAGAGATAGGATAACAGATTTGATTCGCTTGTAAATTTTTCTGATTTGTTTTTTCATAGTATTATATTATATATTATATATCATTATCCCTAGGGGGATAATGATTTATCTAGTATTATCTAATAAGGGGGATACCCGCATCGACTAGTACTTATGTACTAGACTTAGCTTTTCTAAAAAGATAAACGCTTGATTTCCAATGAACTGCCATAGTACGCCCATCCAAGTTCTTTACTTGGACAGGCGAACCTAAGACAATCTTATCATTGCACTTGTCAATGATATTGAACAGACTCTTTGGTATTAACATACTAAGAGTTTACAAACTCTTGGAGAGTGTTGGCATCAACCATCTTGAGTACTTCGTTGTACCCAATGTTAGATAGCTTGTAGCCACCTCCTACCATAAGGTAGGTGTTCTTAGCATCCTCATCCTTCGGAGCAGCAACGTGATTAGTGTAACGAGTTACAGCATTGAACAAAGACCATAGAGTCTTGCCGTGTGTATTTACCTCAGTAACAAGTGAGTCGGCAAAGCTCTTCACTTGGTTTGACTTACGAGTTGATACACTATCCTCTGGCGCATCAAGACTTACCTTGAACATAGCACGGATGGTGCGGTCAACAGCTTCATCAGTCAACGTAGTTGCATCGAAAGCTTTGTATGTCTGAATCAAGTTGAACTCCTCACGGATAGCATCTTGAAGCTGTGAGATACTCACAGAGATACTTGACTCTGCATTACGAGTGTGGCGGTGCTTAGACTTCATCTCCTTGAGAGTACGATAGAAGCCATTGCTACACACTAATACCTTGTTGGCTACCCCAAAGGCAATCGATGTAGAGCCATCGTGAGAGTTCATAGCTGTGATAAATCTCTTGATATTAGAAGCACCTACACGCTCTTGCTCAAGCTCCGCTTGTAGATATATCTTTTTACCACCTTGCAAAGCACCACCATTGGTAATAGGGATACCTGCTACGTCAGTAAGTTCTACCATACGCTCAACAAGTTGAGAGTTCTGATAAGGTGTGTAACGCTCACCTGCTGTACCTAGCCAAGCGTTGTTGTCATTACGGAAGATACCGTAGCTCTCAGTAGGTAGACCATCCTCAGACACGAGTGGTTTCTTTTCTACCGACCAATTAAGTCCTGTGGATTGTAGGACATCGAAAGTTTTTTGAAAGTTATCCATAAGATTGAATTTAATTTGGCATTGTTGCCGTTGCAAATATATAATTATCGAAGTGCCGATGTCAAGCAATCAGCCATATTTTTTTTCGTAATACGGCTAACTGCTTGATTATCAGCGAGAAAAATTTTATCTAGATTGAATCGAAGTATCGTTGGAACATCGTGCCAGTGTCCTCGTCAAGCTCGGATGCACATAGCATAATCTCCATAGGCACACCATTGTCGTGCTGTAATCCTTCCTCCACGAACAAAACCTTTTCGGGGTCAGAGTCTCCGTGCGAGCGGAAGCTTACTTCAATCTCTTCTAGATTATTTCCTTGCATATGTAAGTCTACAAGGAACATCATCAAGTCATTAGCTGTCATAGTTAATTCCATTTTTTGTTGAACTTTCTAGAATAGAACTCATACTCCTCGTATGCTTCATTAGACTCTTGTTCTTGTTCTTTGTCTGATGTATCACGCAGGTAAGAAGCTAGGTGGTCTAGCCAAGTAGACTGCTTGTGTTCTAACTCGAACCTGTCTTTGTAGTAACAAAGCTCTGCGATTAGTTCTTGCTTGGATGAATCTCCGTATCTGTCTACAGCTTTACCCAAGTCTTTGATGTCGTTAAATTCGTACATAGTTAATCAAATTGTTTTAGTTTAAAATTGTTTTCCCACTCCTCCAGAAGTTCTTCTGGAACAGCATAGTTCTCGTAGTTTGCTCCACTCATTACTACTTCCTCGCATTCTTCGTAGAAGGAGTACTCATTGTAGTACAAGTTGTCGGGGTCGATATCCGTCTTGGGATACCAAGTTCCGTTTATTCTTGTGTAATCTTTTGGTGTTCTGCAATACAGCCAATAGATATCGTAGCCGTCCCTCGTATGAAGGACATCAAAGAAATACTTTTTCATAGTCTATCTTTTTCTTTCCTCTAGATATACATCTAGAGATTCGTTCATTAAATCTGCAACATTGAGGACAGCACTACCGCTTTCCTGTAGTTGTTCTACAACTCGTCTACCAATACTAGATATAGTATCGTACTGCTCTTGGTCGCTACCACCTAAGTACCAAGTCAAGAATTCTTCTTCAAGAGTTACCTCTCTACTAATGGTCATACCATTAAAGAAGATACTTGGGAAGCTAGATGTATCATCAGTGTATCCACAAGAGTAACACTCTTGCACTTCCTTTGCTACATCTACGATGTTAACACAACCACAAGAACCACAGGTTACAATGTCTAGACCTGTTTGGTCTAGTATGTGGTCTGCATTGTGGATTTGTTGCTTTGCAAGTGCCTCGCCTTGAGTCAGCTTGTTGTCTAAGTGAATCTCTTTGTAAATCGTTTTCTTTCTTTGTGTATTCATAGTTATTGAAAATTTATGAGGTGGCATTAGCCACCTCGTTATTATGTTCTTTGATTAAGTCTTCAATGTCCTGCCACATCAGTTCATATTCGTTATCCCAATTACAGCAGTCGTCTTCTATCTCCATTCGGAACAAGTCATAGAAGCCTCTGATTTGTTCTGCGAGTTGTGGGTACTCGTTGATTTTTTCGTTGCAATAGTTAGTTGCTACTTTGATATAATCCATAGTTATTGAAATTTAAGAGGGGGTATCAGCCCCCTCGTTATTATATTCTTCGTCATATAGCTCAGCTCTCCAATCAATCTCTGATTGAGATACTTGTACTTCAAAGCTATGAGCATCTACATACAAGCTACCATCGTCTATTACACAGCCTATCCCCTTGTTACGGAAATAAGTCCAAGCTTTTTCTATGTTAGTCATTACTTATTGATGTTTAGCTTAGCAGATACCATTACCTCAAGGCTATCAGCGAACTGCTGAATAGCTGAGTCAATCATAGACTGAACAGCATCAGTACTGATGTTTCCTACACCTTGGTTCTCAATCTCCTCGGAGATTAGTTGGTGCATACCATCTCGGTCAGCAATCTTCTCAGACACAGTCTGAGCGAGGATGTCCATATCAAGAGCATCAGTCATCTGCTCTTGCAGACCACCATAGTCTATATGCTCTGCTAACCTTTCAAGGTCGAACTCCGAAGCTATCTCCGAGTGGTCAACATAACGAGCTACTTCAGTAGTCTCAACGTGGTAAGCGATATCACTAGTGTCAACATTACTAGCAAGGTCATAGACATCAACAGATTGAGCCAAGGCATCATAGTCAAGAACATCTTGTGCGATAGTTTGGAAGTCTGTTTTGTCATAGACATCTAGTCTCTTTTGTAGTGTTACTACTTCCGCTTGGATTTTGTCAAGACCCAAAAACTTGATGATTGCATTTTTCATTTGATTGAAATTTGATTGATTAAAGTTGGTGGCAGTTTGCCTCCCACGTATACAAGATAGCATCGTGGTTCTGCCGTTGTCAAGTATTTTTTTGTTATTAATTTTTTACTCCGTAGGAGTAGTCTCCGAATAAAATTCGCCTACATACTGATGCATATGCTCGTACTTGCTGTGTATGTGTGTGTCGAGGAGTCGTTGATTAGCTCCATCTAGATTAGCATAAAACTTCAGCATTGTCTCCGCAGTACTTCTACTTGTCTTGAGGTATTCATCCCACTTATTGTGCAGGTGATTCATCGTAAAAGGGTCTTCCCACCACACGTCCGATATGAATTCATAGTCATAGTTAAAGCACCACATTACCATTGGTGCATAGCATACATAGTCTTTGTTGGTTTTCATAGTTTATTTATTTGTAATGAAACAATCGTTTATTCTTTGTACTAACTCCCTCGGAGTTTCATCTGAGGTAAGTCTTGACCCGTTACTGAAAGTAATCTTACTACCTTCGGCATAGTAATCGATGCCGTTATCATAGTCATAGATACTTGTCTTTGTGGGTACAATAGATACCATCTTATCGGGGTTAACCCAAGATTGAATTGAATACAATTCATCGGTGGGTTGGTCGTTCTTGAAGCGTTGCTTCTTTAAGCTTGTAATTAAAATCATAGTCTTACATCTAATAGTTTACAGATTTCTTCGTAGAACTGCTGACCACTTGAACTCATTCGTTGGTGGTCAAAGCTCAGCCAAGAGAGTAACTCTCTTACTCTCTCTATCTTTTCTCTTTGAGTCATAGTATTTAGTTTTAGAATGGTAGTTCTACCATATTGATTTCCATTTGCCCTAAGTCGTGTACCATATAATGACATTGACTTTCATTATGTCCGAAGAACTCTACGAGTTCCTCGGCATCATTATGTCTTAGTGCTTGTTCGCTTACTTCGTAAGTAAATACTTTGCCTACTGCAAAGTCTAGGATTGTTATTGCCTTTTGCATAGTGTTATTATTTAAAGAAGCCTTCAGCTTCTAGGTTAGACATTTGTTCTTCGTAGTCGTTCTCGATTAGATTGTAAGCAGCGTCTCGAAGGTTCTTTACAAACCATTCTATCACAGACTCTAGTCCATCTTCTTTGATATTGTCTTGCAGTACATTGATTACATACCACTCTGCTACCTCTTTGCGTTTTTCCATTTGTTGAATTGTCATAGTCTTTGAAATTTAAATTAGTGTTGTAAAATCTTGACATCCTTGTTGCCTTTGCCAACAAGTCCACTGCATAAGCCACACTTGGCGCAGTTACTTTTGTACCCTGCTTCCTTAGAAGCGGGACAAGACACAGCATCCTCACTACCATCGGTAGTAGCAATGAAACTGCGGTACGCTTTCTCACTAGCAGTGAGAGCCTCATCTTGACTATGTACACTAGCCATAAACCATTGACCATAGTCCTTAGCCCAATCCTTGTTCCATTGGTGGGTGTACCCAGTCCAAGACTTTGCTACCCATACCATAGCCTCGACAACTTTGGTAGGCATCAGAGATGGCTCGCCATAAGTACCGAAGCGAACATAAGTACCGAAGCACATCTCGACTATGTCGCCTTGCTTGTCTCTATCAAGAGGAGTTAAGTCCTCACGTTTGATACTACGTAGTAGTGATAGGAAGCCAACATACTGATTGAACTTGTGAGTGTAACAGCCTCCGTTACCATTCCCTAAAGAGAATGGGCAGTCAAGACAATTACTTTTGTCAAGAGCAAAGAACTTTTTCATACCGAAGCCTTTGCTTGTAGTAGCCAAAGCCCACTGCTCTACACTGAAAGTGTAGGTCTGCACTAAGGCAGAACCATCACTTATCTTGTCGTTACTTGTTTTACCCTTGCGGACAACAAAGACATTGTTGCCCTCAAGCCATACTACTTTGTTACTCATTGTCTTGTACGTTTAAATCAAAAATCTCTATAAGATTTTCTTGTTCTTCTTTGTCAAGCTTAGTGAACAGCCATTGGATTTCATCCTTTGGATTGTTCATCTCTAGAACTTGCTCAGCATACTGCTCAGCATATCCTTTCTTTCTAGAAAGGTTGTCGGTTACCTTAGTGATTTTGAATAGTGGCATAGTCTTGAAAATTTAGTTATTAAAAAGTAGGAGGGGGATATACCCCCTCCGTAGGAATTACTTAGCCTTTGGTACAAGGTCGTATTGCTTCGCAATAGTATTGTACAAGACATAGACAGGAGTGATAGTGTGAATCGGAGATTCAGAAGACTTGGCTATCAAATCTGCATAGTCAAAGCATTCTTGGATAGTATCACGAGAACCAAACAGACCTGCTACTTCGAGAGATACTCTCTCGTTCTGAATAACAAATACTTCTTCGTGAGTAACCTTTGGTTGAGCGTTCTCAACTTCTTTGAGTTGAGCAATACGACTACGATAGTAGTCTGCTTTGTCTTGATTACCATCACGAACAGCATCTTTGAGTCTTAGTTGAAAGTACTCTAGCTTTGGTAATCTTTCTTGGTTGTTGCGCTTCTTGTAAGCCATAGTTGAAAATTGTTTTGAAAATTGGGTGGCATCGTTGCCGATTGATGGTGCAAATATATGAAACCGATTGAGGGGTTGTCAAGTATTTTCGAAAGTTTTTTTTCTATTAAAAATGTACTACGTAGTAGTAAGGTTGCCAATAGAATCGTGCGGGGGCTGTGTGTATGTACACCCAAGCGGAGGTGTGAGTGCGTATCCACAGGAGACCACTCCATTGTCCCAAGTGTCCAACATTCTATGCATAGTCTTGTAGAACTTTGTTCTTCTTGGTTGTTTGTACTGACCTTGACCTATTACATAGGTCTTTCTTCTCTTGATTACTTCTCCGTACTCTACTACTACATAGAAGTAGTAGAGTAGATTTCCGTTGCTATCTACTTGTTGCATAGTCTTGATTATAGTTTAGTTAAGTAATGAGTAATGACTTTGTCATCTTGTCGCCAAGATATCATAGTCTCTGTCGCTTCTATGACTTTCTTGCAACCTACCTTAGTAGGTTGGCACTGAGTCCATTGGAGACTAACGTCTCCTTCACTCCAACCTTGTTGCATTAGCTGAGAGATAAAGAGCTTGTCTTGAGTGAAGCAGAACTTTGTTCTGGGCATCTCGCCATCTCTCTCCTCCCAATAGGGAGAAGAGTTGTAGGTAAACAGCATCTCTTTGCCATCATCATACTGATGAAGGATGTAGAGTACTTCGTACTCACCCCATAGTACTTTGTCTGAGCAAGTTACTGAGGTCGTATCTTCAGAGTATGTAGTTACATACTCAGAGGCTGGCATTTCTTTGGTACAAGCTACCATAGTAATGGTAGCGATGAGGAAGAATATCTTTTTCATAGTCTTTGTATTAGGAGGGGGATATAACCCCCTCCGATTAGTATTATTTGCTTAGTTCAGCAGTCATTAATTCTGTATAGAATTCTTCGCAAGAGTCTACAAAGCCTTCGTTTAACTTGTCTCTGTTGATAGATACAACAGCCTCAAAGAGAGCAATAAACAAGTCTTTGTTCTTTGTGTTTCTAGGTAAACCTAGCATCTTCTTGTACTCTGCCTTCAGTCTTGACAAACCCTTATTAGGGTTAGTCATTCGCATTCCTAACTTAATGTCCAACATTAAGTCGTTCATAATGATGATGAATTGATAGCCGTTCATAGTCTTTGTTTTATGATTGATTTTGTGGAGGGCATAAGCCCTCCGATTATTACTTTGTCTTGTTATTATTTCCAAAGGAAATCGATAGCATCTCCGCATTTCTTCTTCCAATGCTTCAGCTCCGCTGTTTCTCTGACCATACTACTGAAGAGGTTATTTACCTCTTCTTCTCGGTCAGCTCGGTGTACTATCAGTACACTTTCTTGAAGCTTTGTCAAAGACTCTCCGTTCAAACTTTTATCTGCTTTAGCAGTCTCAAGGTCTTCATAGTATCCGACTATGTCTTGAAGTTCTTCGAAGGCATCAGCCTCGAAGCAAGGAATCTCTCCCCAATACTCATCTTTCAAACCTCCGTAGGAGAGGCTATCAAGACTAATGTCTGATGCTCTGTAAGAGCATTGTTCTTTGATTAACTCTAGACCTTCGGTCAAGATTGTTGAAAGGGCATCGTTGAATTGATTTGCTTGAGAATTTGTCATTTTAAATTGAAAATTTAAGGAGAGGGCTTTCAAACCCTCTCCGAGGGTTATAAATACTTTGTCTTGATTCGTACCTTACTTTGTAAGGTCGATGATGGTCAAGGCTACATTCAGAGGCAAAGCCTCTAGGATAGCTTTCTTTTCGTTATCACTTGCTAAAGCAAGGGATACAAGGGCTTCTCTAACAGCTTTGCTGTTAACCGATGCTTTAGCGAAGCTAAACGGAGACTTCGTCTCAACAACCTTCGGTTGAGGAACAGCCTTCTTTACTGCTTTAGCAGTAGGCTTAGCAATGTGACAAGGAATTGAACGCTTCTTCGAAGCCTTCTTAGAAGACTTTGTCTTCTTGATTGACTGAGAAGTTACCTTCTCAGCTTTCTTGCCTCTGGCAAGAGTAGTGGATTGCAAGATGGTAACCTTGTTACCATTAGGAAGGACTAGAAGCTCACACTTATCTCCTTTGGAGATAGCTTTCCCTGTAAGGGAACAAGAGCCGTAGGCTTTCTTTGCCACAAAAGCGAAGCTTTTTACTGCTTCGATGACTTCGTCATTGTAGACTCTGCTGATTTTAGTAGCTTTGCTACTTGGGACTTTGGTAGTTGACATAAATTGAAAATTTATAAAGTTAATGCCGATTGCCGTTTGCTGTCGACCCTTATAGTATAACTAGCTTGTCAAGTTTTTACCCCTTTAGGGGTAGTTTTCTCTCCCCTTTAGGGGAGGTTACAAATCAAACTTTTTTCTATAATAGTTTTTTAACCCCTTTAGGGGTTATCTACCCTATTATATTTTCAGCATTGACCGAGGTTGAGGCTTAGGGTAATGATGATTGTGAAAGGGTATCTAAATACCCTAGGTTGGTGGTTTCAAAGTATACCTAAAGGTATAGGGGGGTATTGACTAGTTCCGCTGAGGAGCTAAGCCGAATCTCCAAGACTTGCGCATAGTACTAAAGTACCACGCATAGTCTTAACAAAGTCTTGAGTCGGTAGGTATAAATACCTAGAAGTTTCGTAGGTCTTTAGACCTAAGCTAGGGGGTAGGGTTGCAGTATCCGTTTCGGTCTCTGACCGACAGCGTGCTATAACATATATAATCCCCAATTTCTGTATTTCTCAAAAAATGCACAAATCTTTCAAGCATTACCCACTAGGTATTTTATACTAGTCTCTAAATCCCGCACTATTATTGACTCTGTATCTATAAATGCACGACACTAGGTATTTATACTCTATTGATTTAGTCAAAAAAAAGTCGTAACTTTGCTAAGTCATAAGGCGGTAGTCTTTCGGAGACACCGCCAGCATCGAATAGATACACAAACAAAGTAAGCCGAATGGCGGTGCGGTGTGTTCACCCTAATCTGGAGATGGTGCAAGCAATCCTTATTATATTATTGGTTATCTTTGTCCCTATAACGGTCTTAAAACTAACTAGTTACAGATTTCGTGAAGGCAAAGAAGAGTAAGACATCTGAATATTACGCTAAGAATCCAAAGGCTGCGGAGAAACGTAGACGTTGGCAGCGTAAGGAGAATAAGAAGAAGAAGAAAAAGCGTTATCGTGCCTTCTTAAACAAGATGCGTAGAAAAGCTGGACGTTATGGTAATCGTGATGGCAAGGACTACGACCACGATGAGAAGAAGTTTATAACAGCAAGAAGAAACAGGAGTAAAAAATGAGACCTAAAAGAAGAAAGAAGGCTACTAAGAATCAAAAAGGTCTAGCTAAGATTGAAAAAGCTGTATCTAATCTAAGGGAGGAGTATGAATCTAAATATCCCTTCGCTGTAGATTATGATGAGGTCGTCACACCAGAGGGTATGCCAACCTTCGAGGAGTTTGTAAACAGCAAAAAAGCAGGAAGAGCTTACAATGAGGCTGACCCTCTTTATGGTTACACAAAAACAACTCAACTTCCTTTAGGTTTAGCCTTTCAAAGATGGCGTGGTTCTAAAACGTCTAAGGATGGCAAGAACTATCGTGTTCCTTATATGACTCCTTTAAAAATAAAAAAGATAGCACCCAAAACTACTGGCACTAAGTTCGGCTCTGGCATAACGGCTGATGGTAAACTAACTCTTGGCGCAGAAGGTATAGGTGGTGTAGGTCTAGATGGATACAAGGAGGGACACAGAAAACAAATGGAGCAAAGAACCTTTGTAGATAAAGCAAAGGGTCTTGCAGGAAGTATATTTCCTCCACTAAATATGTTGTCTGGAGGTGCTTCTGCATCTGGTGGTAGAAACTTAACTAACGCAGCTTACTTAGCCTCGCTAGCAAAGACTGGTCAGATAGCTTACAACAATGAAAGTTTCTCTGACATTGTACCCCTTACAGGGTCAATGGCAGTATCACAAGGATTGTTAGCTACAACTCCATCTAAAGCTGTTATACCTACTTCTGGATTTATGATTAATCCTTACAACAAAGCAGTTAGAGGATTAAAGAAGGATTCTAAAAAATCAAACAAAAAACTAGATAAGAAACTGGAAAAAGGAACTCCAGAATACAACAAGCAGCTAGAAAAAGAAAAAGCTGAATTCGAAAGACAAGCATTGTTGTATGAAAAGAAATATGGAGTGAAACCAGGTATTCCAGAAATGACTGCTGGATTTCGACCAGCTCAACACCAAGCTGGAGATGGACTAAGAGGGCAAAACAGAAACCCTATATTTTTGAAAAAAGGCGGTAAGATGCCATTTATGAAACTAAAAAAGAAGTGATGAAATCAAAGAAAATGCCTAAATACAATCAAGGAGGTTCAGAGAAGGAGCTTCCAAGAATCTCTAAAGACACAAGAGCTGTTCCTACAAGAAGAATAGCTTCTAATCTTTCTGAGAAGCCTAAATTTAAAATGACTAAAGAGCAGCGTAAGAAGATTGAAAACTTCTTATTTAAAGAAGCTGCTAACAAAGAAAACGATAAGCGCAGAGGTGTGAAGCCAAGTGGATTCCCTGCTTATGCTAGTTCTGTAGCTGAGTCTCTTGGTTTCAAGTCTGGTGGTAAGATGGTAAAAGACGTTATGTCTTACGGCACAGGTGGTAAAATGACCGCTGGATTGAAAGCATTGTTTGCAGAAGCACCAGAACTAAAGAAGAAGTTCGGTTACGCTAAGTACGGAATGAAAGTAAAGAAGTCATAGTGAAGGCTAAGAAGAAAAAAATGAAAGTAAAAGCTCCCTCTGGATTCCACTGGATGTCCAAAGGGGGTCGTTACTTCCTTATGCCTCACGAGGGCAAATTCGTTCCACACGAGGGTGCGTCACTTGAAGCAGAGTTCAAGGTTATCACGGCACACTAATCTGTTCCTGCCCCTCTATCTTACGATAGTACTTTTGTACTAGTAGTCTGCCCTTTTGTGTAAGGGCATACCTCACACGATATTCAAACTTATTTTCTCTAAACATAGCCTCCTCGTAACTTGAGGGGGCTAATCTATTATAGTACTTATATATGTACTCCTTTCGCTGTAGGGGGTATATTAAACGCTGTGCTAGTTTTGACTTGTTGTAGAAGTAAGATTCTGAGATATGGTCAAGTGTAAAGAACTCGTAGTCATATATAAATACGAGAAAATTGAGTTCTGATTCCTTAACATCGTAGTTTCCAGTGATATCCCTAGTCGCTAGTCTTAAATACTTAAGGTAGCCCCTGCCTATCTTCTCTGAGTCTTTATACTTAAAGTCCCGAAACATACTCTTTTTCGAGTGCTTCGCCATTTTTATTAAATTTGCATTGTATACAAAGTTAAGCAAATGGCAACTCTTTCTGGAAATAAGGTCAAGGACACCTATCAGTCCCTACTAAAATTAGAATCTAACGGTGTAACCTCATCACTTAAAACTGTTGAGGATGGCTCTGGTGTAGATTCTGCACTTAAATTATCAACGGACACTGTAGAAGTTAACGGTACTCTGTCTTTCACTACTGCACCTTCTACTGATTCTTCAGAGCTTACAGCTCTATTGGTAGACGGAAGCAACAATGTAGTTAAGCGTGAGCTAGACTCTAGCGCATTTACCGCAGGAGCAACAAACTCATTTGAAACAATCTCTGTTTCTGGACAGACTGATGTCGTTGCAGATTCATCTACCGATACCCTAACCCTTGCAGAGGGTACAGGTATCGACATTACTACAAACGCAGCTACCGACACTATCACTATTGCAAACAGCTCTAGTGCGTTTAAAACGATTTCCGTTTCTGGTCAAAGTGATGTAGTGGCTGATGCTGTAGAAGATACTCTTACGTTAGCAGCTGGTACAGGTATTACCATTACTACGGCAGCATCAACTGATACTATCACGATAGCATCATCTTCTGGTACTGGCGCACCGATTATGGTTGTTCGCCCAGATGCAAACTATGCATTGACTGGTAGTGGTGCATTCCCAGATACCGCAACTGTAGAGAATGCATCTGATACACGTTCTTACTCTATCAACAATCCATCTAACACTAAGTTAGAGTTGTTGACAAACCAAGGTGTTAAAACTTTGGCTGCTGGCGTTGTAAGGATTGATGTTGATTTTATCTTAGAGGTAACAAGTGCAAACACAGATGTAGAAATAAGCATCATAAGAGAACGTCCCGAAGGTGCTACACAAACTACACTTCAGAGTGTTGAGCGTAGAATGCCAAACGCTGCAAATATGGCTATTGGATTCTCTTTGTATGCTGCTGCTAGAGCAGAGGATGTGTACCTTTATAAGATTTACGCATCATCTGGAGCTGCAACATTAAAGCAAATAAGCTCTTTCACTGTTACACAACTCTCATAATGACTGACAAGCAAAAAGAATGCATCTATGAAATTCAAGAGCTTATGCTCTCTATAAACACTGTCGTCAAGAAGTACGGTCTTGAGGAAGAGTTTATAGCTTGCCTAGCAGTTGGGTTTCTAGACCTAAGCACTATGTACACTGACGAGGACGGTGACGATAGAGCAAATATGAATCTCCTATCATCGTTCGCTGTTTCTGATGAAAGCGAACTAGACGACTTACTTTCTTATTGTGTAGAAGCATACAGAATACAAGAGGAAGAAGAGAAGAAGCCAGATACGAGAAACATAGATTATTGGATAAACTTATCAAGAGGAGACGCAGATTTAAATTAAAAGCTGTCTTCTTTAAATAATTAAATTAAAATGATTAGAAAGATTGTTATCGGGCGTGACCCGAAAGACGCTATGGCATACTATGTGGGTATGCGAGCTGGAGCTGGAAAAGTAGTCGCAATCGTTGAAGACGAGGCGCATTTACACAAGTTCTCAAAAAAACGGTATCTCATTTACATAGAAAACGAAGAAGGTACAATGGTCTGGAAGGCTGTTGACGATATGCCTTGTATTCTTGAGTACGACCTAAAATTTGATTGATATGAGAGCAATCAATCATTTCGTTGTACGAATCCCTCAGAAATTTAAAAATGAAGTTTCTTTCAACGGAGGTAAGCTTCAGCTAGTAAATAAGTTTAACGAGTTTGAACACAGAGTCAACCAAGGTCTAATTGTGGCTGCTCCAAAGGATTTTCACGAAGCACCATACATAGGACAGATTCTGTACTTTCACCACCACGTTGTAATGGAACAGATGTATGACATTGGCGAAGATTTATTTTTGGTCAGTTATGACCCAGAAGGAGGATATGGAAACCATAGTATCGCTGTCGAAGACGAAGCTGGTCGTATTCATATGCTTGGTGATTGGTGTTTTGTTGCACCACCCGATGAGCCAGAAGAGGAAACAACTGACTCTGGCATTTTTCTTAGCATCAAAGAAGAACCTAAATTGGAAGGAGAGCTACTCGCTCTACCCAAAGATGCAGAGTGGATTGGAGCGAAGTCTGGTGATGTGGTGGGCTATAGACCGAACTCTGAATATGAAATGGAGCTTCAAGACGGTACGAAGGTTTATCGTATGCGTATAACTGAATTAGTGTATGCCAAAGAAGCGTAAATTTACAACGATAGAAGCATCTACTAGATTGCTCTCCTCTATGGAGGTCGCAATCAATAATATGATTGATGAAATCAGAAAACCAGTAGATGCAGAACTCTCTGGCTCTCAGCGTAAGGCTGAGCTTCAGAGTATAAAACAAACGGCAACGGATGCAAAAGAACTCCTTATCGAGTATCAACGACTCGAACAAATGGTCAGAGAACTCAAAGAGACAGGAGGAATTGAAGAAGACAAAGACTACTCTGGAGGATTCGCAGAGCGATTCTCAAAGTAGTCAAGTATTTATATATTGGGATTATTAATTAAATGAAATGGCAGGTCTCAAGCAGGTTAAGGGGTATGATAACTACGTTGTTAACATATGCCCCAACGATTCAAATGGCGAGGTTACCACAATTGGTGGGGTTGACATTCAGCTTCCCAAAGCTCCGAAGGACAAGGAAATCCTCAACTATGGAAGGAAACTTCATTTGCAAGTGTGGCAACGAATTCCTGTGCCAGAGGAACTGCATAGGATTCGCTCTATGGATGAGTGGTTCGAAATGCCCTCGGAGTTTAAGAAGCGTTTTTCTCCGTACATCGAGCAGGAGTTTAAGCGCAGGCGTGAAGGTGTTTGGTTTTTCAATAATGGTCAGCGTGTCTACATTACAGGGAGACACTATATGATGTTACAATGGAGCAAGATGGATATCGGCTATGCCGACTATCTTGAGTTCCAGAGGAGGCTGTTTATTCACTTTGCTGCCTGTGAAGCCGACCCCCGCTCTATGGGTCAGATGTATACCAAGTGTAGACGTTCTGGATACACCAATATGTCGTCAGCTATTCTCGTTGACGAAGCCACACAAGTGAAAGATAAGCTATTAGGCATACAGTCTAAGACTGGTAAGGATGCACAGGAGAACATCTTTATGAAGAAAGTAGTGCCTATGTTTAAGAGCTATCCATTCTTCTTTAAACCTATTCAAGACGGTACAACAAACCCTCGTATGGAATTGGCTTTTCGTGAGCCGTCTAAACGTATCACGAAAAACAATAAAACGTCTAACAAAGGCGAAGCATTAAATACCATCATCAACTGGAAGAACACTACTAACAATGCATACGATGGTGAGAAGCTCCATATGATGTATATGGATGAGAGCGGCAAGTGGGAGAAACCAACGGACATCCGTGAAGCTTGGCGCATTGAAAGAACTTGTTTAATTGTAGGTCGTAAGATTATTGGTAAGTGCCTTATGGGGTCTACAGTAAATCCAATGGACAAAGGTGGAAAACAATACAAAGAACTCTGGCGAGATTCAGACCCAGACGACAGAAACGCAAACGGCAGAACAAAGACTGGGCTTTATAGACTTTTTATACCCGCTTACGAAGCTCTCGAAGGATTCTTTGATGAATATGGGAATCCTATTGTCGAAGACCCAGAAAAACCAGTTAAAACAATTGATGGCGACTTTGTTGACATCGGAGCAAAGACGTATCTCAAAAACGAAAGAGAAGCACTCAAGCACGATGCTAGAGAACTCAACGAGTATATACGGCAGTTTCCCTTCACGGTTGATGAAGCAATGCGAGATAGTATCGAAGGGTCTACTTTCAACATTGGGAAAATATACGAACAGGTAGAATACAACCAAGAGTTGTTCCCTAATCCTGTAGTTCGTGGGAACTTTAGCTGGAAAGACGGTGTGAATGACAGTGAAGTCATTTTCAGCCCAAACAAAAACGGAAGATGGCGTGTAGGGTGGATGCCCAAGCCAGAAAACAGGAACAAGTACGTAACTAAGTACGGAAGCAAGTACCCAGCTAACGACCATATAGGTGTTGGTGGAGTCGATAGCTACGATTTGGACTCTACAACAGACAACAGGGGGTCTAAGGGGGCGTGTCATATGTATAATAAGTTCAATATGGCTGCTCCTGCTAATATGTTTGTAGCAGAATACGCTTCGAGACCACCGTTAGCACGGATATTCTACGAAGATGTACTTATGGCAGCTGTATTTTACGGATATCCACTACTTATAGAGAATAACAAGTACGGAATTGTAAGATATTTCGAATCTAGGGGCTATCAAGAGTATGTAATGAAACGACCAGAGCATCTTAGGTCTCCAAACGCCTCTGGAAACGTAAAAACTAGAGGTATACCTTCTAACTCGCAGGATGTAATACAAGCTCACGCCCACGCTATTGAAGCATACATAGAAGAACACGTTGGAATCAATAGTGAAACTGGTGAAATGGGTAAGATGTACTTCGATAGAACCCTAGAAGACTGGATTGGCTACAAAATCGACAATCGTACCAAGTTTGACCTTACTATTAGTTCTGGTTTAGCTCTACTTGCAGCGCAAAAAATAAAGGTTGAAAAGGAAGAATCTACTTTTAACGACAAGCAGTTTTTTAGAAGGTATAAGCAGGAGATAAGACGCTGATTGGCAGTCCTTTAATTTCGTATATTTGCAAGGAAGTATTTTGCGAAAGGCTATATGTACGATAATAATAATGACAAAGGGAAGTACGGAAACTTCCCAGACCCATTTGCTGACTATGGAAAAAAAGTTTCCAAGGCATATGGTATTAAGTTCGCTAAAGCGATTGAAAAACAATGGGGTCGCTCAGATGACGAGAGAAGTTTATTCCGAAGAAGACTGAAAGACTTTGAGACAAACCGTGACTATGCGAACGGTACGCAAGATACGTCTATCTATAAACAGATTCTAAACTCACTTGACCCAAATAACGGAGACGGAACTTTATTGAACTTGGACTGGAGTCCAGTTCCTATCGTTCCTAAATTCGTCAAGATTGTTGTAAACAACATTCTATCAAGAAAGCCTTATCCAAACCTAAGAGCAATCGACCCGCTATCTCAGTCTGAAAAAGACAGAAAGAAAGCTGAGGTGATGTTTGAGGTAAAAAACAGAGACACTCTGGCTAGCCTTGAGAAACAAGGCATTACCACAAATGTTGATTTGTCTCAAGTACCAGAAACCCCAGAAGAAGCAGAAATCTTAATGGATGTAAATGTCAAGACCGCAGCAGAGATTGCCGCACAGGTCGGAACTAACATCACGCTTGAATGGAACGACTTTGACCAACGTGTCTACCGTAGAGCAGTTACCGATTTGGTAACCTGTGGTATGGGGGTAATCAAAAGAAGTAATGACCCGAACTATGGAATCAAAGAAGAATATATCGACCCAGCATATTTCTTCCATAGCTACACCGAAGACCCTACATTTAGTGACCTCATTTATGCAGGACACATCAAAAAGATTAGCGTCTCGGAACTCAAGCGTATCGCTGGTGATGAGCTTACTGAAGAACAGTATGCAAAGATAGCTCAAGGTGTAAAGAATAAGTATCAGAACAGAGCGGACAAGCTCAGCTACAAATACTACGATGAAACTCTTGACCGTACTACTTACGGATATGATGAGTTTATTGTAGAAGTTATGGACTTCGAGTTCCTTTCAACAGACTCTATGATGTTTGAAGAAAAGGAATCTAGATTCGGTAACAGCAGTTTCTATTACAAAGGATTCGAATATACACCTCCTAAGCAGTCTGTTTACGAGAGAACTCCACATTCAATGAATGTTCAGACCGTGTTTGGAGGAAGCTACGTAGTAGGCTGTGGTTATGTGTTTGACTACGGTCAAAAAAGAAACATTCCTAAGAATGCTCACGATTTAACAAGAGCTAGACTTTCTTACTCTGTTGTATCTACAAACCTACGTAGAATGATGCCTAAATCATTGGTAGGTTCTGTAATTGGTTTTGCAGACCAATTACAACTTTCACATCTAAAGTTGCAGCAAGCAGTCGCTAAGGCTAAACCAGATGGTCTCATTGTAGACATCGAAGGGCTAGAAAATGTCCAGCTAGGTAAAGGCGGTGAATTGCAGCCACTAGATATTCAAGACATCTATGAACAGACAGGTGTATTCTACTACAGGAGTAAGAACCCAGAGGGAGGTTTCCAAAACCCTCCAGTGCGTTCTTTGGATAATAGCATTCGTAATATCAATGAGCTTATCGCTATTTATAACCATAACCTTCGCCTCATTCGTGATACCACTGGTATAAACGAGGTGATGGACGGTACATCTCCAAAAGGAGAGCAGTTGGTAGGCGTTCGCCAGCAAGCTATGGCGGCAGGAAATAATGCTATCTACGATATAACAAACGCATCTATTTACCTATACACTAGAGTCTGTGAAGACATCGTAAAATGTCTTCAGATTCTACCTATTGACTCTGTTTTATTTAAAGCTTACGAGAGGGCTATTGGTAAATCTAATATGCAAGTGCTTTCTTCATTTGGAGACTTACCTATGTATAACTTCGGTGTTAAGGTTCAAATGGAAATGGATGCTACAGAGAAGGCGTATCTAGAGCAGAATATTCAAATTGCTTTATCTCAAAAAGAGATTGACCTAGAAGACGCAATATCTGTAAGACAGCTCAAGGATGTTGACCAAGCAGAAAGACTATTGATTATCAGACGTAAAAAGAGAATGGCTATGCAACAGCAGATTGCACAGCAGAACTCTCAGATGCAGTCTCAGATGAATCAGCAGGCTGCTGCCGCTGCTTCTCAAGGTAAGATGGCTGAGATTCAAGCACAGGCTCAAGCTAAGATTGCAGAAATCCAAGCTAAAGCGCAGGCAGACGCTCAGCTACTTCAAATGGAATATCAGCTAAAAGGTCAGATGGAAGGTGCTAAAGCTCAGACTACAGCAATGTCAAAACAACAAGATATGGCTTTCAGAAGTTCCCTTGAAGACAAGAAGGAGAAAGCTAAGGATGATAGGGTCAAAAAGCAAGCTGTTGAGCAATCTAAAATGATTTCTCAGAGACAAGGCAAACGTGGCGAATTAGAAGATGATTCTAATAACGCACTTGATATGCTAACTGACTCATAACCAGTAAATTAGTACCTTTGTAAAAAATAACAAAATGGCAGCAAATAAATTAGTTCACGACTACAACGCAAACCTTCAAGCTTTCGGGCAATCTGGTTTCGATTATGTGACTACTGGGACAATCAATTCCCACACATACATCGCTATCACCGCACTTGAGGATGCAAGTATCAGTACAACTGCTGTTGGTGGAGATAGCTTATCGTCAGTAACAATTCCTAAAGGATTGACTATCTACGGAAAAATCACCAGCATTACAGTAAGTTCTGGTAAAATTTTAGCATACAGAGAAGTAGAAGACAGATAATGAACGGATTAGGTTTATCAGCAGCAAAAGGAGATTATCCTTATGGGGTGTCGCCCGACCAAAATTGGTGGGTTGGCGATGGCGTCAATGACTATATTACTGGTGGTGCAAACACTCCTTATATATGGAGTGATTTGACAACTCAAGACCTTAGTTTATCTCTTTGGGTTCGCATAGACTCTACATCAAAAAAAAATCAAACCTTCTTTTCTCTTTCTGATTCTCAGAATAGCATCACTAATATGATGCTTCTTACCTATGACGCTAATTACAATAGATTGACTTTTAGAGTAAGATTTCAAGGTAGCAATACGCACAGGACATTTGGACTACACGATAATACTTCAGCAACTGGCATTACAAGTTCATCTACTGGATGGACAGCCTCAACCAGAGGTAATTGCAACTCTGATGGATTTACAAACTTAACAGTAACTTTTGATGCTTCATCTGGAGGTTCTGGCATAAAAATATATTGGGACAATCAAGAACTTACTACACAGGCAACTGTAGCGACCGTTAGCAGTAAATCTAACTGGAATCCAGAGTATTTAGCAATAGGAGAACTCGTAAACACACCTAAGCCATCTGGTTACGTACTTGGTGGAGCTATTAATGAGATAAAGATATACGATAAAATTCTTAGTAGTTCTGAAATTTCAGATATATACAACAACGGTGATGCTTTAGGTGCGACAGACTCTGGTGTAACGGATGGGTTAATAACAGAATGGAGGCTAAATAATAATGTTGAAGATAGTAATCACAAATATGACTCAACTAATAACGGAGGAACATTTAGCTAATGTATATACTGATGACACAGAGTCAATACGACTCACGAACTACAACAGACTACACTGGTGAAACTAAATCCAATGTAGATGGTGATATGCACATTGTCCAGTTGGCTTCTGGGACTCCACTTAGCGATTCTTATACTCAGTATTTTATTGGTAAGGATGAGGCTCAGAAATATATGTATGATAATCCAGACGACTGGGTAGAAGATTTAGAATAATGGGAACACAGATAAACTTAGATACAGCTACAAGAGTAGACATTACTTGTCGCAAAGGAGACACCTTTAAGTTGGAGTTTACCTTTACAGATAGTGACGGTGATGCCATTGATATTTCTTCATACAGCTGGAAAATGGATGTAAAAGAAACAGATACTTCGTCTGGAGATATTCTAGGTGATACTGATTTCTCATATACTGGAACAAGCAGCGGTAAGCTGACTGTAACAGCTACCGCAGCTACTATGGCTGGGATTACTTCTGGTCTTTACGTTTATGACCTTCAGTCTACCAATAGCGGTACTGTAAAAACTTGGGTATACGGATTGTTTAAGATTAACGAAGACATAAGTGAATAATATAGAAATTCAAAATGGGGATACGGTAAACATCACCGCATCGAGTGTTTCACCAGCGACTATTAAGATTGCCGCTGGAGGCTCTGGTGGTGACGATGCCCATTATACCCATACCCAAAACGCAGCCAGCTCAAGTTGGAGCGTAGCACATAACCTAAACAAAAAACCCAGTGTTATGATAGTTGATAGTGCAGATACTGTTTTGCACGGTGCAATTGAATACACTGATAACAACAACCTTGTAATAACCTTGTCTGCCCCTACAAGTGGTAAGGCATATTTAAACTAGATAAAAAATGGCTGACGTAAAGTTTTTAAGCAATCTGGTCATTGACGGTAACATCGACCTTACCGCAGGGGCTGGGTATCAAATTAAAAACGCCACATTTGAATCATTAACGGCAGACCCTACCACAAATTTATTTGCTGGTAGAATGATTTATCGCTCAGACACGAATCAAGTTCGTGCATACAGCGGTTCATCTTGGACTTCCATTGCTGGTGACATTGTAGGCGTGACCGCAGGAGACGGTCTTGGTGGAGGGGGTACAAGTGGTACTGTAACTCTATCTGTAAATGTAGATGACGCTACTATTGAATTAAGTTCGGACACTGTTCGAGCTAAAACAGCAGCGGTTACCGATGGCGGTACTGCTTTGGCGACAGGTGGTCAAATCTTTACTTACATTGATAATCAAGGCTACACTACTAACACAGGTACTGTAACAAGTGTAGGAATTACAGCAGGTAGCCTTATTGATGTTACAGGTTCTGCAATTACAACTTCTGGTACATTCACTATTAATGTTGACTTGAGTGAGTTGACAGATATGACTGCGAATGTTGTAACCACGCAAGATGAGATTGTTCTTCTTGACAATGGAGTTCAGAGACGTAAGCTGTTTAGTGAAGTGTTTGGCGCACTAGCGTACTTGGGTGCTGTAAGCACAGCACACATTGCTGACTTAAATGTAACGACAGGAAAGCTTGCTGCTGATGCAGTAACAGGTGCTAAGATTGCCGATAACGCTATTAACAGTGAACACTACACTGATGGCTCTATCGATAGCGTTCACCTTGCAGCAGATGTTGTTACAGCAGCTAAGATTGCTGATGATGCAATCTCTGACGAACACCTTGATGTTACGGCAATCACAGGTCAGACAGACCTAGGTGATGCCTTCGCTGATGCGGATACACTACTTGTATACGATTCCTCAGCAACAGCATTGAAGGAAGGTACTGTTAAGAATCTTGCAAACTATATGCAAGATGAGCTTACATTTACTACAAATACAGATACCGATGTAAGTGTATCAAACCTTGAGACTCGTTTAGGTCAAATCAACTCTAGTGTTACTATTGGTAATGGCGCAGCTGTTGCAGTTTCTACTAGTGGTAACTTAACCGTTGGTGGTAACCTTATTGTTGATGGTACTACTACAACTGTTAACTCTACAACTATAGCAATCGATGACCATCACTTTAAGGTAGCAACAGACAACGCTGCTGCTAACGACTTTGGTTTCTATGGTCGTTACAACTCTACAGCAGAGTACGCAGGTTTAACATATGATGTTTCTGCTGACACTTGGATTCTTTACAGCGGTAACGGCACAGAACCAGGAAATACGACATTTGCACCAGAGGGTAGAGCAGGATTAAAAGTTGCTAGAATTGATGCCACATCGTTTACGCTTAACGGAACAGGTGTTACCTCAACAGCGGCTGAACTTAATATTCTAGATGGTGTAACAGCCACTACTACAGAGTTGAACTATGTAGATGGAGTTACCTCTGCGATTCAAACTCAGATTAATGGTAAGCAAGCTACAATTACTGGTGGTGCTACTACAATTACATCGTCTAACCTAACCGCTAGCAGAGCTTTAGTATCTAACGGTTCTGGTAAGGTGGCTGTTTCTGCGGTTACATCTACGGAACTTGGTTACCTAGACGGTGTAACATCAGCTATCCAAACTCAGTTGAACGGCAAGCAAGCTACGTTAACTGCTGGTGATGGTATCGATATCAGTTCTAACACCATCTCTGTTGACTTAACAGGTAGTGATAGTATTGGTGCTTTAGCCACTGATACTTCTGGAACAGCTCTTGAAGCTGCGGATTACATCCTTATCGCTAGAAACGGTGAAACCGTTGAACGTGTAACTGTAGATGACTTAGGTGTAAGTACAAGCAATGCTTCTACAACTGGCAAAGGTATTGTAGAGCTTGCTACTACAAACGAAACACTTACTGGTACAGATGCTACTCGTGCAGTAACACCAGCAGCTCTTGCAGGAACTAAGTACATCGCTACCATTGGTGATGGCTCAGCAACTAGCTACACCGTAACACACTCTCTAGGTTCTAGACGTGTTATGGTACAGTTGTATGATTCTTCATCTTACGAGCAAGTGTATGCTCAAGTTGTAAGAACTACATCTAGTGCTATCACCGTTGACTTCAACACAGCACCTACGGCTAACGATATCACAGTATTAGTAGAGCTAATCAACTAATACAAGAGATAAATAACTTTGAGAGGGGCGTGGTTTAGACCGCACCCCTCTTTTTTTTATCTTTGTAGAATATAATTGCAATATGGCGACAAGTAAATTTCTATCAGACATCTCTATTGACGGAGACTTATCGGTTACAGGTTCTTATGGACTATCAGCATCTGACATACCTTCATTAGCAGCTTCTAAGATTACTAGTGGCACATTAGGAACAGCTCGTATTCCAAACCTTGCTGCTAGTAAAATTACTAGCGGTACTTTTGCTACCGCAAGGATAGCAGATAACGCTATCACAGCAGCAAAACTAAATGTATCTGGGAACGGTACTACCTCCCAGTTCTTGCGTTCTGACGGTGATGGCTCTTTTACTTGGGCAACTCCAGCTAATCAATCTGTTGATTGGAGTGAGATACAAGGCGACCAGTCCAGCATATTGCTAAGTAACTTTACAAACGATACTGGTTTTGTAACATCCAGCGGTGTTACCTCTGTAGGTGGTACGGGAACTAAAAACGGTCTTACCCTTACGGGTACGGTAACCTCAACAGGTAACCTTACTCTCGGTGGTACACTATCTATCAATAACTCAGACTGGTCTGGTACAGATTTATCCATCGCTAACGGTGGTACAGGTGCATCAAGTGCATCTGCTGCAAGAACTAACCTAGGATTAGGTACTGCTGCGACAAGCGCATCTACAGACTTTGTTTCTGTGAGCGGAGACACTATGACTGGTTCTCTTAATATTGGTGACGGAAGCGCAAACAGTCTTCTTATTATAAAGAAATCAGATACCAACGTAGCAGACCATATACAGATTTACAATGGAACTACTCGTGTTGGTGAGATTGGTGCGCTTGATAATACTTGGTTGAGATTAAATCAAACTACTAATACAAACATCTACACGCCAAGATACATTAGAGCTGACAACGGTTTCTTCGTAGACGGCACAAGCAAGGGTATCAACGGTAGTGGTAACTTTATCGGAGGTACTATTACTGGCGCAAGTGATGCTAACGTGTCTAACTGGGACACAGCATATGGATGGGGTAATCACGCAAGTGCTGGATATGTGACTTCCAGCGGTAACACTATTATTGGTACAGACTCTGACATAAACACTAGTGGTTCAACTATTATAGATAACATATACGTTACAGATGGTGTGATTACTAGTATGGGTACTCGTACTCTCACTCCAGCTGATATTGGTGCTGGTTACTACGACCACATTCGTTCATTAGGAACTCAAGCATTTACTAATGGGTCAAATCCAAATATAACTACCGCTCAAGTAATGTCTGAAATAGAGGCTGACGGTGGATTTGATTCATACAGCTCTGTGTTTAAAACGTCTTGGAGTTACGCTGGGAACTACAATCTTACGGATGCTGGAAACTTTACTGAAACTGCTGGGTCTTCTTGGATTACTTGGACTGATAATTCAAATGATAGCATAAGGGGTAATATAACAGCACTTGCTATTGCACCAAATACTGGTGACTCTGCTGGTGGTGTATTTATATACAACGACCAAGGTAGTAGCTATTCTCCAGGTTGGCGGGAGGTTTGGACTTCAGACAAATTTGCGGACAATTCGGGCAATTGGGATACCGCTTATGGATGGGGTAACCACGCAAGTGCTGGATACCTTACAGCTCACCCTAACATTAGTGCTGCAAGTTCTGTAAACAACTCTGGTCGTACCTATATTCAAGACATTACTCTTGATTCAAACGGACACATTACATCTATTACATCAGCCACTGAAACGGTAACAAATACCAACACTCAGTTGTCTAATGAGCAGGTACAAGATATTGTGGGTGCTATGGTATCAAGTAATACAGAGACTAACATATCTGTTACTTACGATGACACTAACGGTAAGCTAAACTTTGCATCTACTGATACAAACACACAGCTTACAGACGCACAGGTACGCTCTAAGATATCTGGAACAGGTTTAATAGGATACAATAGCTCTACAGGCGTTATTAGCACTACAGCTAATAACTACTCTCTTCCCGCTGGGTCTTCATCCACAAGAGGTGGATTTAAGATTGGTTACACCGAAAACGGTAAGAATTATCCTGTTGAGGTTTCAAGTGAGAAGATGTATGTGAATGTACCTTGGACAGATACAAACACTACATATAGCGCATTTGCTGGCGAAGAGTCTGGTCTAGTTCCAAATGGTAGTTCTGTAAACGAAAACTACTTCTTAGACGGAACGGGAGGATGGTCAATACCCCCAGATAACAACACTACATATTCTGCTGGCTCTGGATTAGATTTAACTAGCACCACTTTCTCTGTTGAATCAGATTTATCTGGAGATGTGTATTCCATTGGTCGTGACGGTAACGACAAGTATGTTGTTAATACTCAGAACCACGCTTGGTATCTAGATGGTGTTTTAGATATGAGGCTGTCAAACGCTGGTACTCTTGACGTTGATGGTGATGTTATAGCATACTCTACAGTGACTAGCTCAGACCGTAAGCTTAAAACAGACATAGAAACTCTTAATGACGCTTCTGAAAAGGTTTCTGCGTTGAGAGGTGTTTCTTTTACTTGGAGTCACGGAAAGAAAACTGGCAAGAAAGACATCGGGTTAATCGCACAAGAAGTTGAAGAAGTAGTACCAGAAATTGTGGGCGAAAGCGAACTGCTTGACGGAACAATGGCTAAGCACGTTGATTACCCTAAAGTAGTAGCGTTACTTATCGAGGCTCACAAAGAGCAACAAGAAGTTATCTCTCAGTTAGAAGAACGTATTATTGACCTAGAAAACAGACTCTAATGGCTCTACAAAGTAGCGGGCAGATAAGCATAAACGATATAAAGACAGAGCTATCGAACTCTAGTGGTTCGCTAGCTACATTGTCTACAGCTGCTGGTAAATCAGCACCCCACGCTATAAGTGAGTTTTATGGATACAGTTCTTATTCAAATACTCATTATGCTACGTTTGACGGTGTAAACGATTACGCTGGTGGCACTTGGTCTGGTCAAACAGACCTAGTAAATAGTGACTGGAGTGTTAGTTTCTGGATTAGAAACAACGAGACCACAAACACCAATATGCAGATATGGGATTTTAATGCAACTGCATTTAACGCTGGCAATAACAACAATCGTGTATTCTTATCCTACTCTCAAGGCGTAAATAGATTGGTACTTAGAGTTCGTTCAAACGCTCAAAACTTCGATAGACAATGGGCATTGCATAGCAATAATGGCGTAACAGGAACAGGTACTAATTCTGGTGTTAAATGGACATCAACAAACAGAGGAAACGTAAACAGCGACAACTTTTGTCATATAGTGTGTACATATGACGCTTCACAGACAAGTCCATCAAATGCATTTAAAATATATTGGAATGGTAGTGAACTAACTTCTCAAGCAACTGCTTTGAGTCAAGGGAGAACAGCGTTCACCCCAGCCAACTGTTGTATAGGCAATGCTGTTTCTAATACCACGGGTGCTGGCGCAAGTAAGGTGGATATGGACGAGTGGGCATTTTACAGCGATGTTCTCACAAGCTCTGAGGCATCGACATTGTACAATAGCGGTACAATAGTTTCGCCTCACACGCTACACACAGATAACCTTCAAGAAGTAGTTCAGTTTGGTGCAAGTAACGCTTTGAACACATATGGAAACGACTTCGGAGGCTCAATAGTAGGAGGTAGCACAGCATTACACGAGTAAATATGAAATACTACTTAATAACATCCGCAGAATACAACAAAAGAAGTGCAGATATAGAACAGCTTCCTTCTTGGTCTTTAGATAATACTAAATGTATTGTCGAAGTTGATGATGATTATACCATATCAAATAACATACAAGAGTTTGCGGATTCCGAAGCTTGCAATAATTGGAGATGGAGTGAGTCTACCGAGGAATGGAGGAATTGGGCTACGGAAAACTTTTGGAACGGCACAGACCTAGACGACTTTTAGATTCACAATAGTTTTCTATATTTGTGACGTTATAACAATTTAATTTATTCATAATTATGGCAAAAGCTAAAAAAATCAGCAAGAAGGAACTTGAAGAAGTTCGTGAAGTTTTAGGAAACATCAACGGAATCGTTTCTCAAATTGGTCAACTAGAGTTAAGCAAGACTCGATTGACAAAACAATTTGAGGAGGCAGATGTGGTACTAAAAGCACAGCAACAAGCATTGAAAGAAAAATATGGAGATGTTTCTATCGACCTTGAAAAAGGTGTGATTACAGAAGTTGCTGCTGAGTAACAATCAACTCGCTTACACTCAAGGGGTTACGGAAACGTAGCCCCTTTTTTTATACCTTTGTATTCTATGAAAGCGAAGAAAAAAGACTCTAGACTTGCTCGTGCAGGGGTATCTGGTTACAACAAACCAAAACGCACTCCTAATCATCCTAAGAAGTCTCATATTGTTGTAGCTAAAGTTGGCAACATTATTAAGACTATTAGATTCGGAGAACAGGGTGCTAAAACAGCTGGTAAACCAAAAGCAGGTGAGTCTTCTCGTATGAAAAAGAAACGTGCATCGTTCAAGGCACGCCATCGTAGAAATATCGCAAAAGGCAAGCTGTCTGCTGCTTATTGGGCAAACAAAGTCAAGTGGTAAAAATGAATCATACCGATATAAAAGTAATGCTGTTAAACGCTAGTACGTTTGCGGTGACATTCTCTCAAATTGAAATGGCACTCAAGATTTTATTGTTGTTAATATCAATAGGATATACAGCACAACGCTGGTATCATCTTTCAAAAAAAGAATGATTATATGAAGCACCTATTAGCAGCACTTTTGCTTAGCACTTCTGTATTTGGACAAGGTATTGTAAAAACTGTATATGAGGATTTTCTGAAATATGGAACGGTATATACCGCTGGAGACATTAATAACTCATACGAGCCTGCCCGAAAAGAGTATATGGTTAGAACTCCAGATGGTGGCTCACTGTACGATATTCCTATTGTGGAAGATGTTACAGATTACTTTCCGTTTGATTATCGATTCGGATTCGGTATCCGAAAGCTTGGTCGATTCGACTATGAGCGTAAGCCCAATAACTTCTGGACAGGTAATCAAGAGATAGAAAAACAGATTGCTTTAGATGCACCAACGTCAGCTGTAAAAGGTCTTGAGTATTTATTTCACTACGAGTTTGAGCGTTTGCGTGAAGAGACTTGGGTAAACAACAGATTCTTTGTACGACATACAGGCAAAAATCACATAGTAAAAGCAGAGTCAAGAGCGCAAGGTCTTTTTGACTTTAACTATCAGTCTGGAGAGCTAAGAGCTAGACTACCACTAGGAAAGAAAATGTCTATTAGTGCTGGTGCTATTTACAGAACGCACCAGCGTGCTTATGGATATAACCCATTTGAAATATGGGTAAATGAAAGAGACGAGGATGGAAATCCAGTAAACCCTTGGTATGGGCTAGGTTACCTATATGGATACTACGATGTTCCTTTCTCAGCAGAGTACATACACCCTGTAACTGGCGAAGCTCTTGCCGTAAACGACTGGTATTGGTTTAGTCAGAATGGTGATATTGTAGCGTACAGTGATGAAGATTTTAGAGAAACGATATTCAGAGACCTTATCAATGAATTCAACAATGACCGCTGGGATGAACTTGACGCTTTTGGTCTTGTATCTCCAATTATTGGTATGGATTTCTATCACTACAAGCCTAAGTTTTGGTTTCACGGATACGCTAATTATTTATTACCGTATCACAGATATATACAGGGTGATGTAGACTTTTCTTACTTACATAGAAATAGCTGGAATACAGACGGTCTTGTTGACGAGGGTGGCGAACAATGGCACGATTATCAGCTTGGTACAAACTTCGGATGGAAGATATCAAAAAGCTTTGCTATATTCCTAGAAGGAGAGTACACTAAGTATTGGGATACTCAGTTTTTTACTGGTACGGCAGGATTTAATTATACGTTCCGATGATTTGGTATGCCTTGATACTGGATTGGTTATCAATATTTGGAGACGACAGGCGTAGTTCTGAGAAAGATGTTACAAAAATTAGAACAATAATCTACAGACCCAGATAATGGCAAAGAAGATAAGTGAGGAAACTCAAATCACATTAGACCTTAAAACAATAGGTATGATTGCCGTAGGTATTGCTACGGTAGTAGGTATGTGGTTTGCCTTACAAAGCGATATCGAAGAGGCGAAAAAATTACCGCTTCCCGTTATTGACAGAACTGAATACGAGTTGAAAGATGAGCTTGTAAGAAGTACTATTATGGACACTCAAGACGATGTAGAAGAAATAAAAAAACAGCTTGACAAGATAGACGAAAGGCTGTATGAACTACAGAACCGATAATATGAAATGGATTCTGTTTATATTACTATCTACTTCAGCGTATGGTCAATCTTTTTTAGATTATAATAAGTTTGAAGACAAAGTTCTTACGAAGTCCGCATTTGGAGAAGATGAAGTGTCTGTAGTTGTAATAGAGTTCTGGGCATCTTTTAACGATGCTAACGCATTTCAAGATGCGGGCAAGTTAAAAGACATAACATCTTACTACAGAGTAGATATATCTAAATATCCAGAAAGCAAGAAAGATTACAGGGTTCGTATGACTCCTACTATAATAGTTTTTAAGGATGGTGAGGAACAAGAAAAGTTTAAAGCTGGTCTTGATTTACTTTGTCCTGTAACACTTGAAGAACTGCAAGAAAGTATAGATGATGCAAGAAGTGCTTCGAAATTTTAATTGCCTTAATTCGTATCTTCGTAATCCTTTTTGTCTAACTATAAAACACTATGCTATGAGCGACAGCTTTGCAGATTTCGTAAACGAATTAGAAACAGCAGAACAACCAGAAGTTTGTTCTATGGATAACCCAGAATGTGAAGCCTGTGGCAGTTAAATTATGAGTACCGCTAAAAAATCAAATCCAGCAAAATGGAAACGAATCGTAGCAGCTGTAAAGGCTGGTACGAAAGGTGGTCGTGCTGGGCAGTGGTCTGCCCGAAAAGCACAGATTGCCGTTGCTCGTTACAAAAAGTCTGGGGGTGGTTACAAGGGTGCAAAGAAAAAGTCTAATAAGCTCAGCAAATGGAGTAAGCAAAAATGGAGAACCTCGGACGGGAAACCTTCAAGAGGTAAAAAGAGATACTTACCAGATGCAGCTTGGAAAGCACTCAGTGCAGCGGAAAAAAGAGCTACCAACAGAGCTAAAGCAAGGGGTAATCGAAGAGGCAGACAGTTTGTAAAACAGCCTAAGAGTATTGCTAAAAAAGTAAGACGATACAGAAAGTAATCTAATCTATTGATTATTAGAGGGGTACACTAAAGTGTATCCCTTTTTTGTTTAATTTTGTACGGTAATTCAATTTATTAAACTATGAGCGACTTAAACAAAGACCTCGAAAACTTAGTAGGCGATATGGGAATGTCTATATCGGATACACCAGAAGTAACAGAACAGCCTGTAGAACAGCCTGTAGAGACTCCAGTAGAAGCTGTACAAGAAGAAGTACAGCAAACCGTACAAGAAGTACAACAGTCTCCAGAGCCAGAACAGGTAATATCACAGCAAGAGGCGGCTGTTGAAGAACAGCCTCAAAGTTCTTTACAAGAAGAAGAGATTGATATCTCTGAGGAAGAAATGGAAGCTGCAATGCTTGGCTACTTAAGTGAAAGACTAGGTAGACAAGTTTCAAGTTTCGATGAAATCCAAGGAGGTCAAGATACGTCTGTAGAAATTGATGAGCGTGTAGCTGCAATCAACGATTTCGTTAGAGAGACAGGTCGAAACCCGCAAGATTGGTTTGCCTATCAGTCAATGAATACATCTGAAATGGATGATATGACTGCTGTAAAATTTCAATTGAGCAATCAGTATGGAGACTTGTCCGATAGCGATTTAAACCTACTCATAAACAACAAGTACAAACTGGACGCAGATATGTACGATGAGAGTGAGGTTCGTTTATCGCAGATTCAACTTAAGATGGATGCAGACAAAGCTAGACAAGAGATTGATACCTATCGAAATCAATTCACTGCACCTGTGCAACAACAACAGGAAAGCGAATCTGAGTTTGAAGGGATTGTCAATGACGAATGGTTAGGTACTATGTCGGCTGAGGTTGATGCACTGGATGGCATTGAGTTTCAAGTCACGAAAGACAAGTCCTTTACCTTTGGTTTAGAAGACACTTATAAAGGTCAACTCAAGTCTAAAAACGAGAATATTGAGGACTTTTTCTCATCGTATGTGTCGAATGATGGTCAATGGGACTTTGAAAAGTGGAATATGCATCAAACTGTTTTGGACAATATCGAAACGATAGTAAAAACAGCTTATCAGCAAGGACTTGGAGAAGGACAGAGAGGCTTGGTTGACAAAGCTGCCAATGTGCAGTATCAACCTAACAAAGTTTCTGATGTTGGCGAATCGAATGTACCAAGCGTTGAAGACCAAGTGCGTCAAGCTCTCGGACTAAATGATAACGGACTTACGTTCAAGATTTAAAAAATAAAGAAAAATGGCTACATTAGGTAATGTAACGTACGGTCTTGCTGGAAGCAACCCTGCTGGAAACCAGTTTGACCTACAAAAATTAGATGCAGCGAAATATATTTCGTTGTATGATTTGGTTAACAAACCAGATAACCGTGACGCTCTTATCAAGACTTACGGAAATCAAGGTATCACTGGATTCCTCCAGTTGGTAGGCGCAACAAAAGCTGTTGCTACAAATGACGAAGTACAATACTGGGAAGAAGAGCGTTTGCACAAGAAGCAAAAAGTAACTCTTTCTTCAGCTGTATCTGCTGCTAAAACTCAAGATATCGCATTCGGTTCTGGTAACGATGCTATCGTTCGTCTAAATGACGTTCTTTTGATGGCTGACGGTTCAACTCGTGCAATCGTTTACCAAATCGATAGCTCTGGCTTCAAAGTTGCTAACTTGGCTGATGCTAACTTGGCTGCATTGACTGCTGCATCTCACGAGTTTGCAATCATCGGTAACTTGTACGCTCAAGGAACAGACCAACCGTCTGCTTTCATTGAGTCTGGTATCACTAAGCGTACCAACAAGTTTATGATTATGAAAGAGGTATACAGCGTAACTGGTTCTCAAGCAACTAACATTGGTTGGATTAACTTGGGTAACGGTGACTACCGCTGGTACTTGAAATCAGAAAGTGATACTCGTCAACGCTTTATGGATAAGCGTGAAATGATGATGTTGTTGGGTCAGACTATCGGTAACGCAACTGCTGTTGCTTCTGGTGAGATGGACTACACTGACATCGATGGTTCTGAAGGTTACTTCGCTGCAATCGAAGACCGTGGTATGGTTCAGTCTGGTCTTATCAACACTATTGCTGAGGTTGATGACATCGTTAAGGTATTCGACAAAGAAGGTGCTGCATCTGAGTACGCTCTTTACGTAAACCGTGCGCAAGACTTGGCTATCGATGATATGTTGGCTGCTGGTCAGTTGGCTTCTGGTACTGCTTCTACTACTGTAGGTGCTGCTGCTTTCGGTTCATTCCAAAACAGCCCAGAAACAGCTTTGACTCTAGGTTTCCGCAGCTTCGCTCGTGGTGGATACACATTCCACAAGCACGACTGGAAGTTGTTGAACGACCCAACATTGTTGGCTGATTCAGACTTCTACGGTGTAGCTGTACCAATGGCACAAGTAGCTGATGCTAAAACTGGTGAGAAAGCACCAGCTTTGGAAATGAACTACAAAGCTGCTAACGGTTACTCTCGTGAAATGGAACACTGGATGATTGGTTCTGTACTTGGTGCGTCTAACGCTACTAAGGACAACGTAGAATTCCACTACCGTTCTGAAGCTAACCTTATTACTCGTGCGGCTAACCGTCACTTGTTGATTAAGGCGTAAGCATAACACTTTGAGGCGAGGGGCATAGCCCCTCCCTCTTTTTTAATTTTATTTAATACATCATAAAATGGCAACAACTGCTAAGTCAGCTCCTAAAGCTGCACCCAAAGCTGCACCTAAAGCAGCCGTAAAGAAAGCCGCTCCTGTAGCGCAAAAAGTAAAAAGAGACCTCGTAGAAGAGGCTCGTCAAAATAAGCTGTACAGAGTACCAAGCGGAGGCGGTATCTGGTACAAGCTAAAGCAAAACAACATTACTGTATTTGATGAAGAAACTGGTCTAGTAAGACAGCTTCGTTACTCTCCTAATGAAAACTCTGTATTTGCTGATGAGCAAAGTGAGAACATTATGAGAGAACAAATCATCTTCCGTAACAAAGAACTATATGTTCCTTTCAGCAAGCCTAACTTGATGAAGTATTTGGATTTACATCCAGATAACTACGCTAACGGTGGTAACCGTTTTGAGCTGGTTAACAACGAAGCTAAAGCTGAGGTAGAAATCGAGCAAGAGTTCGCTATGGTTGATGCTGTTGCGATGGTTCGTGATAAGTCAATCGAGGAGCTACTACCAGTTGCATTGTATCTAGGCGTTGATGTGAATCAAAAAAATATGGAGATTAAACGTGAGCTTCTACAGGAGGCTAAGTCTAATCCTAATAGATTCATCAAGATGTTTGATAATCCTCAAGTACAGACTCGTAGTACAATTATGAACGCTGTAGACTTCCAAATCCTTCGTGCAGATGGAGATGGATTGAAATGGTACGATAGCGGTAAGCTGATTGTATCTACTCCAGTTGGACAAGAAACTTTAGATGTAGCCACTCGTTTCTGTCTAACCGAAAAAGGAGCTACAGTATTTGAAGAGATTGAAAGACAGCTTTCAAAAATCTAACGTAACTTATAAGTTACTGTATATGAAGGGGTTGCATTTAGCAGCCCCTTCTTTTTTGTATCTTTGCGTATAGAACAGAATTATTATGGCATCTGTAAACGAAGTTTATTCAGCACTAAAAAATCTGGCGAATAAAGATGAGCGTGGATTCATCACCCCAAAGGTGTTCAACACGTTTACTACTATTGCGCAGAACAAGATATTTAACGACCTATTCAATGAAATGAGCAAGGCTAAGACGTTACGTATGCGTAATGTCGATGCCAAAACACATCTGTCTTTTTCTAAGCGTTTGGAAGAAGACTTAGCTTACTTCTCTAAGGAGTCTACGGTTAGTCAATCATCTGGCGTTTTTTCAAAGCCAGATGACTTATCACGAATCATTTCAATGAAGACACACGGAACATATGTTTTTGGTAGTTCTACTTCAACACCTATTGATGTCATTTATGATGAGTCAAAGATTGAGTATATTTTACAATCTGACCTATCAGCTCCATCGTCTACACATCCTGTTGCGATGGTATCGGAAGACATCGAGGTATTCCCTACTAGTATTAAGAAAATTAAAGTAAGATACTACAAGTACCCAGAAGGCAGAAATGTAAGTACAGGTGCTAGAAGTGCGTTGTCTCCAAGATACAACGCTACTAACTTGGGTGGGGTTAGCGAAACCTTTGACCCAACAACTTCTGTAGACTTTGAATTGCCAGACCACTACGTTCCTCAACTGGTGTTGGAAATCGGCAAGATGATTGGTATTAACCTGCGTGACCAAGATGTGTTTGCATACACAAGTGGTGAAGAGCAGAAACAAAAGCAGTAATAGATGGCTAGAGATACAGTTTCAGTAGACCAGATAGTCAACGACTTTATGCTCACCCTTGACGGTGACGACTATGTAAACAACGCAAACGGAATGCTTATACGCAACTATGCGCTACGAGGAATCCGTGAGATGAGTTTTGACATTCAGAGAAAGATAAAGTCTCTTAAACTGTCTGTAGACACCTCTAACGACACTGCACAGTTACCAGACGACTATGTAGACTACACTAAGATTGGTGTTATTGGCGGTGATGGGTTGATTTACGTTTTCGCAGAGAACAAGAATCAAGCTGCACCTATGAAATACAAAACAGATTCAGCTGGTAATAACATTGATTCTGACAACGATGGTGTATTTGACCGTGTAGATGCTAAAGGTGACGGTGGTAGCCGTGCATCACTTTCAGATTACGAGAGCTACACGTTCCGAAATTTTCTATACGAAGGGAACATTGGTCGTGCCTACGGTATCGGTGGTGGTAAATACTCTGGAGAGTTCCGTATCAACAACGAACAAAACCGTATAGAGCTGTTTAGCACAGCTGGATATAGCGAGATTGTTGTAGAGTATATAGCAGACGAAGCACGCAGTACTAACCCAAGCATTCATATTTACGCAGAGAACGCACTACGCTCTTATATCTATTACAGACTCATTGAGCGTAAAGCAAGCGTGCCTATGGGCGAAAAAGCAAGGGCTAGACAAGAATACTACAACGAAAGACGATTGGCTAATGCTCGTCTTAAATCGTTTACTAAAGAGGAGGCTCTTAAAACTATTAGAAAGAACTTTAAGCAAAGCCCTAAAGGTTAATCTATGGCTATTGACAAACTCATACCTCAGTACCTAAGTTCAGATACTGACCAGAAGCTCGTAAAGTCTGTTGAGATGACAGACAACCTCAATATTCGTGTATCAAACGATGACGAGGGTACAGCTGGGGTCGTAAAGAACGTGAAGGGTACTACAGTAGTAGGTGAGAAATCTGCTTCTGATGTATATCCAAGTGGAGACAACAGGGTTATTGGGTCTGTTGCTAACGAAAAGAATAAGGAGATTATATTCCTTCTCTGGAACAGCAATGAAGACCACGGAATCTACAGACTTGATATGACCACAGGGAAGTATCAGAAGCTGTATCAAGACAGCGTTCTGAACTTCAAAAAGTTTAGTTACGCAGCTTGTGATGTTGTGATAAATGAAGACGGAGAAACATTGTTCTATTGGACTGACAATGTAAACCCTCCTATGAAGCTAAACATCAACAGATTAATATCTGGAGGATATCCTTCAGTTCTTACATCTGGTACAGACGAGGAGAAGTTAACTTGTCTTACAGTGGCTAAAAAGCCACCTGTAAGTCCACCTTCTTATAACTTGGTTAACAACCCTAATCTGTCTTTCAGTAACATATACAAAAAGCATTTTCAATTTGCATATCAATACAAATATGCAGACGGAGAAGTATCTGCACTATCTCCATACTCTTCACACTCTGTATCTTCTTCTCAATTAAAAGATGGATTCATTGATGACGGTGCAAGAAACTTTTTCAATCAAATCGACATCTATGTAAAAAACAGCGTTGCGGATGTAGATGAGATAATACTGTACGCAAGAAGAGATAACAGTCAGACATTCTATCAGATAGAAAAAATCAAGAATAATGGCACTTCTAACACAAGTACCATATTTTTTATAGACGATAAAATATCTTCAGCTTTATCTTTAGATGAAGTTAACAAGATATACGACAACGTACCTCAGAAAGCTAAGAGTTTAGCTGTTGTTGGCTCAAGACTTATGTTCGGTAATTACGAGGAGGGATATGCGAATACAAACGTAGACTCTTTGTTAAACCCTGTCTATTACCCAGAAAAAACAACTTTTGACATAGAGGTATCAAACTATGACACTTCTGCCAATATCTTGAATCAAGAGACATTTAGAAGCACTATAGATGAAAATACATTTGAAGTAAACTTTGATTTCTCTAATATACCTGCAAGCGTAAGTTCTGGCACTGAGATTATCTTGAACATCACTATTTTGATTGATGTATTGAAGGTAGCTAGAGTTGGGGATAATAACTTGTTAGGCGGTGCGGAATATGGTGAGATATCTATAACTTATGAGGACGCAGAGAGTGGCAATATAGATACCGTAGAGTACGAAGTAGGAAACCCTAACATTGCCAACAATGACAATTTTAGAGGAGCTTCTCTTTCTTTACAGCCTTTAAATATTAAGAAGTCTGTAAAGATTAGCTCAAATCAGACAAGAGCGCAAGTTATATCTACACTTCAAAATGTAATAACATCAGAAACTTTTTTCTGTGTAGTAGATGGAGATAAAAACGGGTTCTACGATTTTTCAACACTGGCTGGTCTCGCTGATTCAAAAGCTAACGGTATGTTTGCTGGAAGTGCTGCCTTTAAGTTTGAAAATGTTAGTATTGCTAACAATGTCTGGAGAACGGCATTGAAATTTGCAGGAGCTAAAGTCTTCTTAAAATATTTAAGAGCGCAAGACGGAAACTGGTTCACCAACAATTTTAAAGGTCAGAAAGAGATGACAATAATTGAGTCTAGTTCTGTCGAGATTGGAGGAGAAAGTGGATTTAGTATATACGCTTCTGCTCATCAAACAAATAACATAGAATACGTCAGATACGGGGTAACTGGAAGTTCTTCTGTAGGAGGAGAACTCAAGGGTGACCGTTCCTTTAAAGCAAATTCTTATCACGAGTTTGGTGTTGTGTATATGGACGACAGAGGGAGAACTGGTGGCGTTAACAAGATAGGACAGTCTTTCGTAGACAAAAAAGAAGACAGAATAAATAAAGGAAAGTCTTCAATAGATTTAAGAATAAAAAACAATCCACCGAGCTGGGCTAAGAAATGGATACCTGTTTATGCGGGTAATCAATCTTACGATTACTTTTTGCAATACACAGCAAACTTTGGAGTTGCTGCTCTTGATTCTGAAGTAGTACAAGGCTCAAGTTTGTCCAATAAGATATATGTCTCTATGTCTTCATTAGAAGGTGATGAATCTTCTTATGTTAAACAGACAGGTGCTAAGCTAGAATACAAACACGAAGAAGGCGATGTATTAAGAATTCTATCTTATGTAGATGACTCTGATACAAAAGTTTACCCTAATGATTTTGAGTTCAAAATTGTAGAGTACAGATATATAGGAGAAGAAGATTCCAAAGAATTCTTATTCAGAGCTGGTCAATACGAAGATATAAAAGGATGGTATTTGGTTCTAGAAGACAAGTCTCACTCTGGCTTTTCTTATGATGATTTAATATCAGATGAGTCAAACTGGCACAAAAACACCATAGTAGAAATAGGAAGACCTAAGAAAAACATAGAGGAAAATGTCTACTATGAAATAGGAAAGGTTTACGATATATCTAATGGAAATCATATTGGAGACAGAACCTCCAGTACCCAAACTGGAGGTTTCACGGTAACCACAAGTTTTAATGGTCAAGGAGCGGCTCAATCTACCGATAGATATTTCGTAGGAGATATACTTAATCTGGGTGGAGGTATTACCCTAGAGATAACTGCTGTAACACCATTAGCAAACGCAACAGAATATAGCTTTATATATACCTCAACAGCACCTAGCACAACAACATACAATAGTGTAACTATAATCAACTTCAGTGAGGGTGCTATTGAGATAAAGAATGGAGACTGTTACAACAGAGTTAGGAAACTGAGAAAGTCAACTCCGTTTTTCGTGTCTGACGACCTTCCAGATAAATTTAGAAAGAACGCTTACTCATACGGTATATCATATATCGAAGCAGATTCTCCTAGTGATTTCTTCGGAAGTAAATTTTACAGTCAAGGTAGACCTTTTGCTCACCTCCCAGAAGCCAAGACAACAAGAAGAAGAAGTTCGATTACTTACTCTGATGCATACTTATTAGATTCAGACAGGCTAAACTTAAGTTCATTCAATCTTTCTTTAGCGAACTGGAACGACTTGGATATCATTCACGGCTCTATATCTTCATTGGTTAATAGAGGAGACGCATTAACTGTATTACAAGAAAGCAAAGTATCTCAACTCCCAGTTGGTAAGAACATCATTGAATTCTCAAGTGGAAATGCAAATGTAACAGCCTCTAAAAATGTTTTAGGCAACCCTTCTTATTACGCTGGAGATTATGGTACATCTAACCCCGAATCTGTTGTAGAAAGATTCGGTGTAGTTTACTTTGCAGATGCTGAGGCAGGAAAAGTTATCCGACTATCCGCTGATGGTATTACACCAATCAGCGAGAAGGGAATGGATAGTTTCTTTGAAGATAAGTTTAAAAACTTAATATCAGCAACAGATAATCCTCGTGTTGTAGGTGGGTTTGACCCAGACAACAATGAATACTTGATTACAGTAGAGCCTATTAAAAAAGCTGTTGTTACAATCGGTTCAACCGAGTTTAATATACCTGTAGACTCAAACGGAAGCTTTACGGTACAGGGTCTCGTATTTACTGCTAATACTGTCTTATGGAACATATGGGGTAACCTATGGAATACATTCTGTGGGGACTGGAATGATGTTGGCGATGGTATTGTAATACTGGACAATATATACGGGAGTCAAAGTGTTTTTGTAGACGAAGAGTTAGCAGGAAGCACAGCCACTATAGACGTACTAGTAACAGACTCTACATACAGCTTTAGTATTATAGCTACTTTGAATCTAGGCACAGGTGTCGTTACACTTCCTTCAACAACTTGCGAAGGCACTAGTATTACTACTGGCTCTTCTTTATCTGCTGAAGCTGGATTTACAGTATCTTATAAGCACAGAGAGGGAGTATGGGGGAGTAAGTACAGCTTTAAGCCAACGATGTATGTAAACATCAACAACGAACTCTATAGCTTCTTTGACACAGACTCTGGCGTTATGTGGAAGCACAATGTGAGTACGACCAGAAACAATTTCTACGGAACTCAGTACAACTCAGAGATAGAGGTTGTGTCTAACAGAAATCCTTCTATGATTAAAGTGTTTGAAGCACTTGGGGTTGAAGGTGATGGTAGCTGGTCGGCTGCGATAAATACATCTACTCAGCAAACCACAATAGATACTGCTGAGTTTAGTGAGAGAGAAGGTCATAGATACGCTATGATACCTAGAGATACATCAGTATCTACATCTCACAAAATATACATAGGTAAAGTAGACTCTGTAAATGATGACGAGGTTACTTTCACTACTCCTATTAATAGAATACCATTCGTAATAGGTGATGAACTAAAGACAGCTTCTGGTTCTAATCTAGTATCTACTAGTGAAATCATTGACACGATTACTAGTAGAAAGACAATACAGTGTACTAATACTGTTACTGGTATCGGAAGTGGAGATAATGTTTTTGTAGAGCATACAGCCAAGGTTGACGGAGACCCTATGAGAGATGTCTTCTTGAAATTGAAACTAACTTGCTCTGATACGGCTGCCTTTGAGGTACACGCTGTATCTTTAAGCTACGACAGGTCTATGTTGCACAACGACAGAGTCAACTAAAATGAGTAAATTTGCATTATGAGCGAAGAAATCTTTAAGTATAACCAATACTTTAATTACGAAGGAGACCCTTCTTCGTATCAAATAAATGTTCCTAGCGGTGGTTCTATGTCTGCACCTCCAGCAGCAGCATCTCCCGCTGCTGGTATGAACACCAATCAACTTGCTCAATTGGGTTTGAACGCTGCCACAGGAGGAACGGCTCAAGCTGTTATGGGTGGATTACAAACCTTATACGGTTTGTCTCAACTTCCAAAAGCAAAAGCTGAGTTTGACCGAGCCAGAGCTGCTGCACCTTCGCTCGAAACACCTGCACAGTTCTATGAAAACTACAAGAATGCATACGATGCTACTTTAGCAGGTATGGAGCGTGATGCTATCCAAGCCAATCTAGCTACTTCCGTACAAGCCCTACAAGGCGCAGGAGGAAGAGCTTTAGTTGGAGGTCTGTCTCAAGCTACAGCACAAAGCCAGTTGGCTCAAAACAGAATGCTTGGACAAGAGCGTCAAATGAGACTTCAAGCTGGTCAGTCATTAGCAAAAGCAGAAGAGAGAAGCATTGCTCGCCAAGAAGCACGAAATCAACGTGAACAAGCTTATGCAAATCAAGCATATCAAGCTGCATTAGGAAATATTGGCGGTGGTCTATCTGCTGTAGGTACAGGTCTTATGTACTCTGGTGGTCTCAAGGGAGGCTCTGAACTAGGAGATAAGTTAGGTAAAGCCGCAAGAGGAGCTACAGATAGAGCAGGTTCTGCAATCAAAAAGGGTGCTGGTATTGTTGCTGACAAAGTACAAGAAGGAGCTAACTATTTAAAGGAAAGAGTTAACTACGAAATGGATATGATGCCAGAACGCATCAATAATTTCCAGACTCAAAGAGCAATTAAGAAGACTCTAAAACAAGCTCAGAAGAGAGGTAACCCTCCTATGATGGTTAACTCTATCACTCCTAAATCTATAAATCCAGCAGCTGTATACACTCCTAATCCAGCGAGTATGATGCAGCCTGTTGATATGACTAAGCCAGCTCCTACTTTTAACTCGTTTCCTAATCCACAGGGAAGTCCACTTCCTACAGAATTTAGAAATGACCAAGCTATTAAACAGCTTGATATTCTTTCACAGGGATACAATGCAGCAGCTCAGTATAATCAATTCTTCAGCCCAACAGCTGCTGGAACACAGAGACAACAGGCTGCTAATCAAGCTATGCCGTATCTAAATACTTACAATCAGTACTTTGGAGCAGGTTTCAAAAAGGGCGGTATGGTGACAGATGGTGACTTTAGTCACGAAACGAACCCTATCGACATTATGCAAGACGGTGCTAAGGTAGGTGAAATGACGGGTGGCGAATACATTATAAACCCTACTCAAGCCAATAAAATAGCTAAAGAAAGCTCGTATGCTAGAAAGCTGTTTAAGAGATTTGAGAAAAAAGCTAAAAAGAACAAGTAATGTCAGTATTAGGCACAACAGTATTTAAAGTACCAAATTTAGGTGAGCAGGGATTTAAGCTAGACCAAGCACAGGCGCAGAAACAACAACAGCGTCAATCTCTTGTACAAAAACAACTAAATGCTACTGGAGCAGAAAAAGCTTATGCTGAAACAGGTATGGGTCTTACTGGTAGATGGAAGCAGATGGCAGACGGGTATTACGATATCTGGAAAGATGCTTCTATCCAGTATGAGATTACTGGCTCAGCGGCTGATAAAGCCGCTATGGAGTCAGCAGGGCGTAACCTTTCTTATGCTTCTACCGCTGGTGGTACTATTTTACAAACTGGAGGTCAATACTATCAAAAGAACAAATCTGAAGGATTTAAAAATGTAAACGCTACAGTAGAAAGTGCTGGAGACCTGTATAGTGGATTCGCATTTGGTGAGTTTGGAAAGGGAGATATTGTACGAAGAGGCAACGAGCTGTATGTTAAAGATGGAGAGACGTTTAAACCCGCAACTCAGTCTACATACCTAGCATCTTCTCCAAACCTAAACAACAGCTTTATGCTTCCTTCTGTTATAAAGCAAGGGAAGTTTGTAAATCCTCAAGCCTTCGTTAACCAGTTTAGCGGAACTATTACCGCAGGTAGCTCTATACCAAACGCACAGAGCAGAATGAATACTATGTACGAGCAGAATCTAAAGAATGATGAGTTCGTAAAAGATGTAGTAACAGCATTCGCTATATCTAAAGATGATGGTCTTGGTATGGTTGAAGACCCTTCTAAGCTAGACGTAGATACATATGCTGATATTATGGGTCTGATGGAAAACGAGAAGATTGTTGACCAAGCTGTTGAATGGTATAGAGGTATTGTACAAAGCTCTGTACCTCCCCTATGGAAGGCTAGTAAGAGTAACTCGTTCAGTATAAACGTAGGTGAAGGCACTAAAACTGACTTGACTTATCGTAAAGATGTAGATATTCCTTTGTACACTGGTTCTCAAGAAGAAGGTGCTGCGACAGGAGTTGATATCAAACTAGACGGATATTTAGGCTTCCCTAAAACTGGCGGCATTATTCCTAAAGGATATGCCGACCCAGAAGGAAATAAGTATGATATTGTTGGTATAGGTGTTAAAGACGGTAAGCTGATGGCTGAAAGAGTCGTTGGCGAAGGAAGCGAATTTATGTCTTTTGAGCAAGGTAGAAAGTACAAGACTCAAGTAGGCGAAATGAGTGTAAAAGAGTGGGAAGGAATTCCAGTCCCTACCAAGAAAGAGATTCTAATGGAGCTTGAAAAACAAGGTATCGACATCAATGACCTTATCGACTTAAAAGGTGCAGGAGGTAGTTCTGGTGTATCGGGTTCAAATTTTGACCCGAACTCTTACAAGTAGTAAATTACTTATCTTTGTACAACGTCTAAATAACTGACTTTCAGTATGAATGAAGAATACCTAAAAGGTCTGCACACCCACTTGGGAATCAAAGATGATTACAATACTTGGATTAATGCTATACAAGGAAACGAGGAGTACCTAAAAGGTCTCCACGGTCATCTAGGTGTTGACGATGATTACGACACTTGGCATTCTGCCGTTTTAGGTAGTAAAAAAAAAGACGCTACGGCTTCGCAATCTACTGGGGGTCAAGGAAATACAAGTTTTTCATATGATGAATATCCTACAGAAGCTGAAATCTATGACCTTAAGCAAGGTACAGCAACTCCAGCAGTCGTTCAGAAAGCTACGAGATTCATATCTCAAGACAGAGAAGGAGTAGACTTCTCTGACCAAGAGCTACAAGATTACAACACATTAAAAAACATTGTTGGTGAAAGCGTCAAGGAAGAGGCTTTTACTGATGTGGTAGGCAAAGATGACGGCAGAGCAGAAGTTCCTGTTGCCATAGCAGGCGATATGAGCGTTTCTGGTCAGCGTGGTCGTGGTGAGGCTGTTGATGGCGCACCTAGAAAAGCGTATGAGAAACAGCTTCAAACGTCTGACAGACGTGAAGATATTATGGTCAATCTTCAAGACCAAAAAGATGAGCTTGAAGCAGGACAAAACCTGCTAGAGCTTAGCGATGAAGAGCTAGACACGTATTTCGAAAACAAGAAAAACAAGAAAAGAAATTACGGTGCAGAAACTGTATCTGATTTTGAAGACAGAACAAGACAAGAGAAGCTAGATAGAGCTTACGAAGACGATGCTATTGCATTTGGTGCAAGAACATTTGACACTATGGCAGACTTTGAAAAGTCTTTGTTTGAAAGCCAAAAAGAATACGAGTCTAGAATGAATAAAGTTTCTGATACAGAAATCAGAAACGCAGAATATAGATTATATCAGCAAGGCTTAAACGAATTGCAAGACGATATAGAGTCTGGTGCTTTATCAGTGAACTCTATGCAGGTAAAAGACTGGGTTAAAAGAACCGCTGAAGAGATAGGTCTTGACCCAGACTCAGCTACATTTGAGAGCGTATCTAACTCTATAACCAATACAAAGAACTACCTAGAAGGTGTGCTTTTTGAAAAGACACTTGACAAGGAGCTTTATGAAAACTATCAGCGCAGAGGCGAAGGTAAATTCAAAGACTTTACTTACACTCGTAGAGCTACATCTGACTTTATACTGAACACAGTAAACGATATAGCGATTTACGCTGCTGATACCTTTATCAATGACCCTCTTACTGCGGAGCGATTGCAACAGGCTAAAACCGCACGCAATCTACGAACACAAATAGAATTAGGACACGACCCTTACGATGACAAAGGAATAACCGAAACATATGGTGAAGAATTAAAAGATGGTGTTACTTTAAAAGCTCTTTTTGGAGGTAAAGCTTTTGAAAAACTAGTTTTAAGTTTAGGAGATTCCTACATTTCTTTAGCTTCTGCTATGGTTAATCCAATGGCTGGTGTAGCTGTAGCTGGTACTTCTGGTACATTTGGCACATACGAAGCATATCGTGACAGAGGTGATTTATCTGAATCGGAAAAACAAGCTCTTGCTTGGGGTTCTGGTATAATTGAAGCTGGTATCACGTATATAGGTATGGGCAATATGCGGAGAGCAAGAGCCGCTATGGGTGTAGCAGGTGAAGCAACTTCAACTGCCGCAAGAAAGAAACTGTATGCTGAGGCTATAAAAAAAATACAGCCTGTATCTAAAAAAGTAGCACAGGCGATGAGTTCTGCTAGAGGGCGTGGTATTGCTGCTGGTGTATCAAGTGTTCTTGAAGAACAAGCTGAAGAGCTAAGTATTGGTATCTTAACGCAGGGTTTGGCTCACGCTATAGCTGATGATGAGTTTGATACATACGAGTTGGCTGATATTGCTCTATCTACATTTGCTATGTCTGGTACTACTATGGCAGCACCAACTGGCTACGCAACGTATTCTAAATACAGAAACTTTGAGAACACTCCCACTTCTGACAAAGTAGAAAGATTTGAGACTTTAAAAGATTACTACGAAGACCTAAGAAAGGCTTACAAAGAAGAAGGCATATCCAATAAAGACAAGAGTATTATCAAGGACGAAATGCTCTCAGTTAAAGACGAAATCAATCAGATAAAAGCAGAATCTGTTGAATTCTATGAAAGTCTATCTGAAACCAAGGGTGTATCACCAGAAATGGTTTCTAAATACTTAGATATAACAAGAGCTAAAAGTGTTTCTGATAATGAGTTAGGATTTGTTCAAGATGTAAATAAAGCTATCAGACAAATCTCAAGAAATGCTAAAAACTCAGACTCTCCGACTGTAAAGCAAGCAAGTAAAAAGAAAATTAGTCAGCTTTTAGAGTTAAAGACTCAGATTGAGGGTAGTGTTGCTAAGGCTACAGCTAAGTCTGACCCACTTGCTGAAGGTAAAACTACTGAAGCACCAAAACAGACTACTCCAGAAGGAACTTCGTTTGAGACTGTTGAAGAGTTTGCTCAAAACCTTAAAACTAAGTTAGACGCTAGAAAAGGCAAAGAGACAGCAAAGGAAACACCTAGTCAAGCAGTTGATAGCCGAGTAAGATACTTGAATCCAGCAACCAATGAAACCGTAGAGGGCGTATTGATAAAAGATGGACAGCGTCTTGCCGTTGAAACTGATGAGGGTAATATCATTGATATCGCAAACTTTGATGAGGTTGCTGATACTAAATTAGGTGAGCTAAACTTATCTCCAGCAGAAGGTTTGCTAGGTGTAAACGAAGATGGCTCATTTACTTACAATCGTGCTGGTGGTGTAGTACCACAAGGCACGAAAATGGTCAATAAGAATGGCGTTAAGGCTATTCGTAGAGACAAGAATGGTAACGTCAAGAATGTACTTCTAACTAACGAAGACGGTTCTGAAACATACAACTTGAAGGGTGAGGAAGCTGAAGAAGCAGCTTACCAGATTGCCTTAAAAGAATCTCAAACAGAAGGAGATAAAGCAAAGGTTGACGAAGAGTTTAGATTACAGGCAATTGAAGACGCTAGAGCTGAAGAATCAACTGAGCCTACCCAGCCAGCGCAACCTACACAGGAAGAAGCACCCGCACAACCTAGCCAACAGGCAAAAGAGAGAGCAGCTCGTAGAAAACAAAGAAAGAACATTGAGCTTGTCGGTGATGTAGACCTAAGTCAAGACAACAGAACTGTTGTTTCTAATATGATAGAGGCTCTACAGATTGTATCTCCAGACATCAAGGTTGTTATGCACTCTTCTAGAGATAGCTACAACTCAACACACTCTGGAGCTAGTAGAGATGTAGGTCATTTTAATCCGAGTACCAATACGGTACACGTTCTTGTAGACGGAACTAATCCTCTTAACGCAGAAGGCTATCTCCTGCTCAAGCACGAGATGGTTCATCCTATCTTAGAGGCTGTTCTTGCTTCTGACCCGCACTTTGCTAACAGAGTAGAGAATCGCATCAAGGCGATTATGAACAGATACGCTAAAGGCACTGATGCTCAAAAGCGTGTACTAGACCATTACGAAAGATATGCTAGACGTTCTGACCAACCTCTAGAGCTTCTTACTGAATTCGTAACTGTGTTCTCTGAGCCAGCAGGCGTAAAGCTACTATCAAGAGACAAAACAGCTTTCGAAAAGGTAGCAGACCTTTTCCAAATGATTATAGACAGAATCAAGGGCTTCAGAGACGCTAAAGTTCCTTCTTCTGAGAAAGAGATAGTTGACCTTGCGAAAGCCATCGGAGAAGCCTTAAAAACGGGTAGTGCTATAGATGTAGACAAAACCGTTAATCCGTCTAGAGAGAACGCTGTTCGTCAGAGCTTGGAAAGAAGCTCTGACCCGTCTAAGGCTATACAGCCAAAGAAAGGCTCGTCTCCAGCAGATGTTAAACAAGCTTGGGAAGCTAGTAAAAACAACTTCATTGTAGCTGAAGACTTTGAGCATAGCCTAGAACTACGCAGAATGGGATTCAGAGAGGCTTATCAGAAAGACGGTAAGATTTATATGTCTGTTCCTGTTAAGTACGAAGCCTACAATGCATCAAGCAATGTGGCTAAGATTAAGTCTGACTCATTCATAAAAGCTTCTGACGTACAAGACAAGTCTCAAAAGAGAGTTTACGATGTATTGTCTGCTCTTTCTAAGTTCTCTGGGTACAAAATGGAATTTGTAAACAGACCAGACTTGAACTTTGATTCAGCGATGGTAATCCCAGATAGAGAAAACGGACTCAACGAAAACACTGTTGTTGTAAACTTGGCATATGCTAACGCAAGAACTGGTGCTTCTGGTATGAGTATGGTTCTTGTAGAATCACTTCGTAGAAAAGCCCCAGATGCCTTCAACGAACTCTACAAAAACATTCAAGAGAGTGGTGATAGTAGAATCAAAAGAATATTTGACCAATACGTTGAAAACGCTCCTAAAGAAATAAAGAACAAAAGCGATAGAGAGCTTATTGCTATGGCTAATGTCGTTCAAGAATTAATAGATTCTGTAACGACAGACGCTGTTGGACAAAGTGCAACAGAATTCCTAGCTGACTTCCAAGAAAAATTAGCTGATGCTCTACTCAACCAAAAAGAAGGTGATTTAAAACTCGTTATGATGCCTCTTGGAGAGAATATGGTTCTTTCTATAGAGTCTGCTCTGATAAATAAGGGCAAGGGATTTGAGTTCAACACAGAGATAGAGGTCAAGGAAAAAGACCTTATCCAAAGATTGGTAGATAGGGTAACATCTAACCTTCGTAGGAGCAACGAATTATTCGAAAGAGGTGTAAACCAGTTGCTTTCTCCAATACCTTCTAGGTTTGATATGGATGTTCAAATGGGTGGTCTCAGAAAGAATACTATTCTTGATGCTCTTATAGCTGCTGGTTACGATAGCGATTCAGACGTAATGCTAGATTACTTAGCAGGTGCTAATGTTGTAGAATTTCTAGCGACAGACAAACAGCTTGCAGAGATAGGAAAGGTCATTGGTAAAATGATTGAAGTTTCTGAAGACCCAAGGAATTTTCAAAAGATAGAACTTGTATTTACTGGAGAGTTAGATGTTTCATCTCTAAATGAATCACAGGCAGCTGTTCATTCATTTGTGACAAAAATAATTGACTATATGACTTCCAGTGAGAAGTCTAATTTTATAAATCCAGATGGTTCTTTTATTGATGGACTAGAAGGTTTTGTAATAGACACTTATACTGGATACGCTCAAAATCGTGTAACCGATATGATGTATCTAATTACAGATAATTACGATACAGCAAAAGAAACTAAGGTTCACTTTGACCTTATGAACGAGGTTGAGGATATATACTATGACGGCAGAAATGTTTCAATAGAACAAATGGCGTCTGATTTTGAGTCTATATCCTTTGAATCTTCTTTAGATATATTTGAAGAGGTTAGAAAAAAATCTGAAAGACAACAAAAGGTAACACCAGAGAACGCTGAAAAAGTCAAACAGGCTAAGACTCTAAGAGAAGCTATGGAGTTAGCTAATATGGCTGTTCCAAATGTTACTGCCGATGGTGTATTCGTATTTAAAGTTGAGTACGATGAGATGAAAGAATTCTTCCCAAGCAAGATACCAAAAGGAGCGGAGGGAGTATTCAACGAAAATGCCTTTATGGAAATAAGTGTTATTCCATCAGAACAAGGTATTGTAGTTTCATATGATGTAGCATACGAAGGGAAAGTATCTAACGACTACTCTGATTTTCCTTCTAAGTATGGAGTAGGTAAAACTACAATGCCATTAGTGTTTAAATATGCCAACATCGTAGGTGCGTTGACTAATGCAAAAGGATTGGTATTTCACGCTGTTTCAAACGCTAAACACGATAACATTGATATATCAGAGTATTCCGATAAACAAGTAGAAGGATTCATTACTGGAGAAGGAGACCCTGTTATGAGAAGAGGGTTAAATAATATTGCTGCTGCTAGAAATGGTCACTTAGTTTCGGCAAAGCTTGGTAAAGATGTTGCGTTTATCGTTGATGAAAAAGTATATGTAACAAGAGATAAAGACATCCTTAACTGGGTAGCTAGCGAGAGCAGAAGATATACTCTTGAGCAACTTCATAAAGACGGAAACTCTATGGATATTGCTGATGTACTTGGAGAACAGCTTAAAATTGACAGACCAGACCTTGTAGATAAATTGAAATCTAAAGGAGAGTTTGATACGAAGGGTAAGTCTATCGTATCTGCTGCACTTGCTGTTAATGAAAACTCTTATGTACTTCCTCAGTCCGAGAACCTACCCAACAACGCTCCTATGCAAGCAGCATATGAGAACGACCAGAAGTATGTTTCTTCTAGTGCTGTTCGCTCTATGCTCACTCCTGCTGACAAGACGGGTAAGAAGACACTTGACGCTGTTGACAAGATGTTTGAGAACGCAGAGGAGAGAATCGCAGGAAGCGGAAAGAAAGGCATTAGAGATATTGTAAAGAAATACTTTAGCCGTGAAGCTTTAGTTGTCAACTCAGCTAGACTTCAAAAGGCTATGGAGCGTGGATTCGCTGACTTCATAAAGGCACAATTTACTGCATTAAATGGTCAGAGAGCAAATGCTGATAGGGTATTCCAGAAAATAGAAAAGAGAATATTTGGAGGTCTGGATACTACTCAAGAAACAATTCTTGATAAGATTATATTCTTAAGACGTGTAATCCAGATTGATTCAAACTGGGACAACAGACTCAAAGACAATCAAATTTCTTTAGATGCTGCAACCAACGAAGTAGAATCATTGAAATCTCTTTTAGATAATGCTAAGTCTAAGAAAGATAAAGACAGAATTAAAAAGAGAATAAAGTCTGTTAATGAAAAGGTTAAGTACTTCCAGTCTCAAGTAGACAAGTACAGCAACAGACCTCTGCACCCAACAGATGGCACTCAAGATGTAAATCTAGAGTCAGCTACAGCTGCCTTAGAGCAGATGAAGCAAGACCTAGGAGACGGGTTCAACGAACTAAGCAGCAGAGCTGATGCGTACTTTGATGAATACAGAAAGATACTTCAAGAGAGCTTTGAGGCTGGATTGATTGACGAAGCTACGAGAGACTTATTTATCAAAGATGAATATCAGCCTAGAGTGTTCTTGGAGAAGATGTTTGGAGAAACCCCTACAGCTGCTTTTGAGAATATGGGTCTAGAGGCTGACCAGATTGCAGGTATCAAGGATGGTAGCACAGGGGAGATATTCACTGATGCTAGATACCTTCTTAACTTGAGTCTACGTTCTTTGAAGCATAAGGCTGCATCAAACGAGCTGTTTGCAGCTATGGACGAGCAGGCATCGGATATGCAGTATAAAATGAAAGACGATACTGTACGAGAAGCTAACTACAAGAAAGACAAAGAAGGTAATATTATCGAAGATGGCTTCGGTAACAAGGCTGTTGAAAAGGCTGACGAGGGATACAAGAATGTGTTCTACAGAAAGAATGGTCAGAAAAGAGCATTCCAGATAAAGACAGAATTGTGGAATCAGCTTCACGGTGTTGAAGACAGAAGCTTGCTGACTCCAACTCAGAAGAGAAGACTGGCTAAGGCGAGTGGTACTACGGCAAAGAAAGCTCTCGTAACAGGTCTACGTCCAGCGTTTGCATTGATTGCAACCGCTCGTGGATTCGTGGAAGTTACTCGTGGTCGTGGTACATACGACCAGTTTAAGGCATTGCCAGTTATGCAGGTTATGGCTATGGTAGACTTTATTAAGTCTTTGCCAGATGCTGTGTTAGACGGTAAGGTTACAGAAGATTACTTTGCACACGGTGGCGGTATGTCTTTCTTGACTAACCAAGGTAGACCAGAACAGATTTACAAGAAGAAACGCTCTACAGTTCGTAGGCTGTTGGGTAAATACAGTCCTTTCAAAGCAGCAGGTAAAGCTTTAGGTTTTGCAGGTGAAAAAGCAGAGATTGCGTTGAGACTTGCTATCTATCAAAGAACTCTTGAGAACCTTAAAAAGACTAGACCAGAGCTTACTGAGAAACAGCGTAAGTATCTAGCAGTAGAAGACGCTAGAATGATTGCAGACTTCTCTCAAGGAGGATGGTTGACAAAGGATTTAGATGCTGTCAAACCTTACATAAATGCTGCTGTTCAAGGTACTAGAGGTACTCTGGAATACGCAAGAAAGAATCCTAAGATGTTCGTAGCAAAACAGGTTCAAGCTTATGTTATGAACACTGCTCTTACACTTATGGGTATGATGGCTCTAGGCAAGGATGATTGGGACAAGCTTCCTGCCTACATTAAGAACAGGTACAATCTAATTCCTACTTTCTTGACAGGGAAAGACTACAAAGGAAACGAAAGACCTTTGATGCTTCGACTTCCTAAAGCACACCAATTTATGTTCCTTGATAGACTTGCTGGTATTACCGCTGAGGCGTTATACCATCAAATGAATGACTTAGAGTATGATTGGAAGATGTACGATGAGAACGGATACTTGAGTGAAGAGGGCTTTGAGATAGTTGATGCATTCCTAGGTCAGTTCCCTGCTGGTGACTTGATTCCAGAGGAAATATTTACGCCTAAGAAACTAAGCGGTGCAGACTTCCTTATGCAAATTGTGTCTACCGTACCGCTTGGTGGTGCTTTGGATGCATACGGAAACAATGTGGATAGATACAGAGATAAGCAAATCACATACGATTACGGAAAGGTTAGTCCTTCAATGGAAGGATACAAAGACGGAAGAACTAGAGATATGTTTAAGCTGTTTTCTAAACTCACTGGTGCATCTGCCCCACGTTCACAGGCTGCCTTCGAAAAGTTCTTTGCTCCAGAGACCAGTCAGATTGTTAGCTTCATTTATCAAATGACTGATGCGATGATTGTGACTGAAGAGGAGCGTGAAGGCGCACAGCTTATTGAGAGCAAGAAGAAAGGTTTTGACAAAACCTTCGGTATCAAGAAAAGCTTCCAGTACGTAGTTCCTAAAGAGAAGTTTGACATCAACAGAAAGAAGATTTCTGAAGACCTTGACAAAGAAGAAGAGAACAAGAAGCTTAAAATTAGAAAGGAGATAGGCATTATGTTGAAGAATCAGAACTTCGACTACAAAACAGCCTCAGCACTTCCTAAAGACGTTCAAGGCTTTATCAAAGACTTAGACCCAGCATACATAAGATATGCTGCTGGATACGCTAAGAACAGAGCGAAAGGTATGGAGACAGACCCGTTCTTCTTTGATGTAGCTTACTCTTCAACAGCTGTGTCTCAAGCGGCTAAGCTGAGACTAGAATACGGATTTGAAAAATGGACAGACCTTCCAGCGGATGTTAGAGAAGACATCAAAAGAGGTTTGTTTGAAGCTGGGTTGAAGAACACATCAGCCTTGATGCGAGAACTAAAATGAAACAAAAGTGAAATTTAATATATAACAGATATGAAACAGTTAATAAGAAAAATTATGAGTTGGGTAAAGATTTTTAAGGATGACAACGATTGGAATGAGAAAACCATTATAGGTTTTCTTTCATTCGCTGTTATGGTATTGGTAATGGTTGCGGATGTGCTAAGTGGATTTTGGGGTAAAGATTTACCTATCAATGAATTCACTTACAACTCTTTCGTAATAGTGACTCTTGGGTCATTCGGTATCGCAGGCTTGGAAAAGTTCGCTTCTAAAAAAGAAGAGTAATGAAGCTGGAAGTACTGCGCTTCAGTAGTCAGAAAGATAGCACCAATGGGATACTATTCGATATTACTGGGGGAGAGAGAAAGTTCTTATGCTACACTCTTGAAGACGAGTATAGGGAGGAGAAAGTCTTTGGCGAGACTAGAATCCCTGCGGGAACATACGACCTTGTCCTCAGAAAGGTCGGAGGATTCCACGGTAGGTATCTAAAGAAGTATGGGGAGATGCACAAAGGAATGCTATGGGTATGGGATGTGCCTAATTTTGAGTATATCCTTATTCACACTGGTAATACTGATGAACATACTGCTGGGTGTCTCCTTGTTGGTGATAGTCAACAAGCGAACTTTGGCAGCAGTAATGGTATGGTGGGGTCGTCTGTTAATGCGTATAAAAGAATCTATCCTCCGATTGCTGAAGCGATAGAGCGTAACGAAAAAGTTACAATTACATACACAGACTTTGATACAATATGAAATGGCTGGCAAAATTAACTCTAATTCTGTTATTAAGCAGTTGCAGCGCACAATGGCACTTAAAGAAAGCGGTGCAGAAAGACCCTACAATTCTGGAAAAAGACACGCTGGTTGTGCAGGACACGGTTGTAGTGCCGCCTGTGGTTATCACGGATACTGTGACTACGAAGCAACACGATACTATAGTAGTAGAAAAGGACAGGCTGAAAGTCAGAATAGTAAAGAGGCAAGACACTCTTATTATAGAAGGTCAATGCGCCTCGGATACGATAGTGAGAACGATTGAAGTACCCTATGAAAAGATTATATATGTTAAACAGAAAACCTTGTTTGAACGGATACAGACATTAGCTTTTTACTTTGCACTAGTCCTAGCAGGACTATACATAGTAAGAAGACTAATCGATAAGTATCTATTAAATGGCTAAGAGAAAAAAACAACAGCCTCGCAAAAAAGAATACTGCGAGATTGAACCAAAAGAATGTGACGGCAACTGCTGTTATGCAAAGAAAAAGGGGAGCAAGTAGCTCCCCTTTTTACAAAACCAAACCAATATCAAGTAACCACACTTGAAGGTTGCTCGTCTATCCGAGCCGTCTATTAAAACCTTATCAAATCTAATAACGAAATCCGTTAAATCCAAACATATGGAACATTGTTTCCACAAGATGGGCTAATTTCATTCTCTTGGTGCTAAGCACAACGAAGGCATACTTGACGTTCTTGCCACGCCCCTCGTGCTTTTTTATTCTTTTATTGAAGTTCTTAGTCATACCAATGTAACGCTCTTTGGGTAGATAATACAAAAAGAACTTGCCTTGGTCTTTACTAGAACCGTGAACATCCGCTATCTTCTTACAGCTTTTGCAATACCTCTGTACTCCACTAGACCTGCTGCGGTCTTTGTGAAACTCAGAGAGAGGCTTAACCTGTTTGCACTTACTGCAACTCTGAGTACTCATCTGAAGCTGTTTGGATAAGCTCTAGCTCTTGTCTGATTTTAGTCAAGAACTTTTGTCTTAGATACTTTATCTCGATAGGGTCAACGAGGGGGTCTCCATCGTTTGTGTGTACTTGCTCATACAAGTCGTCTAGTAACTTGTGTGCATTCAAGCACGACAAGTTGTACAGCTGTGATAATTTGTCGAAATTCATTGGTCGCTTAGGTATTTTATAATCTCATCTACTTGAGACCTATTCTTAGGTATAAAAACTGCGTGGTCTGACATATCAGAGTCCATCAAAAACCTAAGAAACAGCTTCCACCTTAACGGAAATGAATCGTTTGCCCTCACGAAGCCCTTGGTTTCTATAAACACTTTCCTGTCGGGTAAGTAGAAATCTGGCTTGTATTTAATTGGAAGGGTCTTCTTCCCAGTTACTTTTACCAGCTCCTTTTTCTTTGGAACTGACTTGTAATGGTCTGAAGGGTATGTAAACCCTTCGACCAAAACAAACTGCTGCTCGTACTCAAACTTATGACCCGATTGCTTGAGAGAGTCTCCGCAGTATTTCTCTAGGCTGTTTTTGTATATGCCAAATGATTTCTTTTTCGCCACATACCTAATTTAACGATAAAAAACAACAATTGAAAAAAGTTTATTTCAACTTATTCACATCTAAAAAGCCGAGTTGGGGTCAACTATCTGTGTTTGAACGGATTGCTGTCTCTCGTCCAAGATGCTTGTAAACAAAGGCTTCCCGTAGGAATCAACAAATCCAGTGTTATGTAAATTCATTTGAAACCTTATCGGGTCGTCAACACCTGTTGGACTACCGCCTGTCTCCGTCTCACGAATTTTTCTTACGTGAAACTCAATAGTTCTGCGGTCTATAGAGTCTTGAGCCTGCACTTTTCTGTGAAAAGTTAAGAAATCATCAGAGCGGTTCACATGCTTGCCGCCTCCTTCAGTATCCTCAGCGTAAGGGGCGATGGGCAAGCCATCAGTCCCCTTCCTCCGCTGAGCCTCTGTCACTGCGTGCATATTCAACCAGACAGCGATGTCGTGATTGTTTGTGAAAGTCAAGAACTCACTAGCAGCCTCATAGTGGTACTCGTGAGTGGAAAGCCCAGACCTTTCACTCATATCAATACGCAGCGAGTTATATGGGTCTATGAAGTATCCGTGGAAACCTCCTTTGTTCAATAACTTCTCGCCAAATATAATCAAGTCATAGTAACTATAGACTTGTTTGTTAGAGATTAATACAAAATGTTCTGACACCCACTCGTATGCTATCTTACGCTGGGCATAGGACATATCCTTGACATCCATATTGCAAGCAAAAGACATTAGCTTCATCTTGATAGATGCGGTTCTATTCTCTGAAGAATAGATAATCCATTTCCATCCGTGTCTCCTTGCAGAGTTGACTATGAGGTATAGAGCGAATGTAGTTTTACCTACATTCGAGTGTCCATTGATGATGGTAAAGTTCTTTTTGTATTTCCAAAACTTATCCAGTATCTCAGAGCCTGTATCAAGACCAGCCTCTATCTTACCTTCTGCAAAATCACATATCCAGCGAAAGTCCTCATCATCAGATGACACGAAAGACATATCGCCATCGTTGATAAGCATCTCTCTACGAGCTTTATCTTCTTGGTCGATAATCTCGTGAATAGGCATAGTCTTACCCTTGGCGATACCATCTGCAATGGTCGCCATAGGGTCGTAGTGGGAGTCGTACTCACGCTTCTCAAACTCACGGAACAGAACTCGTTTGACCTCTTCCTCTTCCATTCGACCCGCTGAGATGTAACCCCCACAGAGAATAGAAGCCTTGAGCAATGCATTGTGTCTGTGACCATCCTCTGCTCTCCTTACCATACGAGCGGCAAGGTTCAACTTCATATAGTCTGTAAAGACATAGTCTTCGTTTACCTCAACCTTTGTTACCTCGTGGTCTGTGATAAAAGCAGAGAATACCTTTGCCTCCATCTGCACGATGAGTTCTGGGTCGTATGATTCAAAGCAAGCACGAGACAGATTCTTACCTGTGCCATCCACCTCAAGACCATAGGTTCTTTCGAAGTATGTCATTAAAGCACGGAAGTGGTCTTCGTGTCTTTCTGGATTGCTGATGCGAACCAAAGCCTTGACACCATTTCCCGAAGGGGATGTCCAGCAAGAAAAGACATAGTCGTCTGTCCCTAGCTGTCTTTTTACAGATTCAACATCGACATTATCGAGGTCAATTACAACGAGCCTAGAATGCTCGAATATATCATCGTCTTTACGGGTAGAGAATGTTCCAGAGAACAAGACCACAGGAAGCTGTAGTTTCAGCTGCTTGTCCCCAGTATCTCGCAGTTGTTCAACCAACTGCTGAGAGTTACCTCTCTTGATGTTTTTCAGAGCATTACCTAACGATATGTATTCGGGGTTATCCTTATCGTAGATACTCTGAAAGCAGGTTACTTGTATTTCGTTTGGTTTCATTTAATTATGTGGTTGTTTGGTAAAATCCCTTGTGTTCGAAGCCTTCGACTTCTAGTATCTGCTCTTGCCATTGGCGCAGATGTGGTTCATCTACTTCTTCGTCCAATGCAATCTTAAGCAAAATTAGATAACCAATCAAGTCTTTGACATTATCTTCTCCATATCCACGGAAACCTTGAGTCTTTATACGCATAAGTTTATCGTCTATCCTAGCACATAGATTGTCTACTGCGCTTCCATCAGCAAAAACATTTGCTGGCTCAAGAGCTGAGTCTCCGTAGCTTTCATTCTTTTCGATTAACAAATCAATTACCTCTTGACCTACTGCTCTGATTTTGTCTTTTGTGTCCATTCTGAAAATTCTTGTATATGATTAATTTTAACTAAGTACGCTTTCTTGGGCTTCGTATCTCCCTTCCCTACAAAAGTAGCTGGGGTGTAATGGTATTGTCTTATGCAGTCACAGATTTGTTTCGGGGTAATCCAGAACCAATGAGGTCTGGTTACGAACACCCAGTAGTCAGCCTTTGTTGTAGACAAAGCTGACGGCTTGCCATTGAACTCTGTTT
>VMHT01188302.1_pt1 | contig 57938 bp, 94 predicted proteins | sample 4693611 | NCBI WGS metagenome assembly VMHT01 (sample SAMN12280063, study PRJNA550983) | marine metagenome | isolation source: seawater sampled from same location over 5 years 0.02-0.2 micron viral filtrate | place: USA: collected off the coast of southern California halfway between the port... ... | reverse complement strand
TACTGGGCTAAGATCAGATGCTGTTCTAAACTACTCTAGTTTAGTAAAAGGTCTTATAGTTAAAGTCCCTTCTAATTATGATCAACCTATACTAACTAATGGGGAAGTAGACTGGAGAGAAGTAGAAGTTGATGACATAACTTCTACAGGATACGAACTTCAGTCCTCTCCAGGAATTGTTAGTTTTGATGCTAATCCTATAGTTTATAAAGGTATTTGGGATGGTACTTTTAAATATGACTGGACTCAGAATCCTGCATGGATTATATATGATTTATTAACTAACACTTCTTACGGATATGGCATACCAGAATCTTACATAGATAAGTATAACTTTTATAAAGCGTCACAAATATTTGATGCAGTAGAGCCTGAAACAGGAAAATTTATAGGTGTTGAAACATACGCTGATGGTAGTATACGTCATAAGCCTAGAGGACAATTTACGTCTATACTAGAAGATCAAATAGGTTTATCCTCTTCTAAAGTCATAAAAGAAAGAAGGATAGTATGTGATCTTAGTGTGACAGACTCTATAGAAACTTATGAGCTTATAAATAAAATAGTTGCGTCTGCCAAAGGTTATTTAGAAATTAGTAATGATAAGATAGGATTAGTTTTAGACTATCCTAACTCCCTTCCAGAGCAAATGTTCAACGAAGTTAATTTAACAGCGATCAAATATTCAGGAAATAGAGCAGAAGACTATATAACTGCAGTAGAAGTATCTTTTAATGACGGGGCTAATAACTATAATAAAGACTTAATAAAGATATACGACCCTGATTCTGATATGCTAGAGGAAAGAGTAGCTAGTATAGATTTAATAGGCTGCTCTAGAAGAAGTGAAGCTATTAGATTTGCTCAATATATATTAGCTTCTAAAAAATATGTAAAAAGAAAAGTAGAATTTTCTACTTTTGTAACTACTTCAGATTTAACCCCTGGTACTATTGTTTCTTTGTCAACTCAGACAGTAGGCTCTATATATGGGTATAATGGTATTATTCAAGATAATTCTTCGGCTAGTAGCGCTACAACAAATGTAAAACTACAACATATTTCTTATCCTCCAATTTCTAATGCTGTATTTGAGAGTAACACGCAACCCCTAGCCTTACGTCACTATAGCCAAGAAAGCGGTAAATCTGAGCTTTATATTATAAGCAATACTCAAGTTTCTTATGCCACTACGGGTAATGTACAAGGAGCATTATCTGGTTATGACTTTATAGAAGTTAAAGCTTTAAGTAAGTGGGATCCTTTAGTAAACACTTTTGTAGGAATTAGCACTTTCGATCCTTTTAATACTCCTAAAGAAAAAGACTTATGGGCCCTTGGAGAAATAGATCCTAATAACTACTACTCTACTAACGCTGCAAAATTATTTAGGATAGATTCTATATCTATGCCCTCTGGTGCAGAAACTAGTATTTCTGCTAGTGAATATGTACCAAAAGTGTATATAGATAGTGAAAATATTATAAACTTTGAGCCTATACCTATTAAAACAATAGCTAACCCTCTTATAAAACCTGCCCCTCCTATATTTTCTATTAGCCCTGTGTACACCAATACAGGTGCTGGTAATCCAATTTTAAACTTTTTATTTAACGTACAAAGCAGTTCTAATATTCAAATAGCTCAAGCTTTTATACCTAGCTCAAGCTTTGTACCTGTACTGGGGGCTATATAATGGCTAATTTAAATTTCTTAGTATCTAACACTACACCTTTTGTGGGTCAGCCTTCTGCAGCCTTATTTGGGAAGAACGGAGCTAAGTCATCTTTAGGTACTGTAAAACCTTTAGTTTTAAACACTGAATTACTTGATACTAGTATTACTTTTTCTGTGTCTAATTTACACTTAATGTATGATGATAATTTTGACTCTCACTTATTAGAGGCTAGAAATAATACACAGTTGGTAACTCTTAAAGGTCAAGCACCAGATAACCTACTTAGATACAATTTAAATATAAAATCAGCATCTAATACTGCTGGAGCTGCAGAAAATACTGTAGGTCATGACTCTACTTTAGTAGCACTAAGCTCTAATATAACTTCTTTTAATATAAGTGCTAATACCTTAACTATAGATTATAATACTGCAGAAGTAGCAGCAGTAGTTAAAAATGCTTTATTGCCTTCTCCTTTTTATGTAGAACTTCAGCAAATAATAGAGCCTACAATATCTACTTCTAATACTTTTTTTGTGTCGGGGGCTCTTAGTATACTGTCTAATACTCATAATGTTGCTGAGCAGGCAGGCGTTTTATCCTTACCTTTAGGAGTAGTGCCTCCTGCTAAAGGATTAATAAGCACTTTTGTAAACGGTAGCTTAATTGAAGAAGAAGCCACTGAGTTTTCTTGGTCTACAGGAGACGACTATATAGAGCATAATATTGCTTCAAGTGACTTACAGATAATTACTTCAGTAGAAAACTATTCTTCTCCTGCATTTGAAAGTAAAGACAGCATATTTATAGTTGATAACGAACAATTAAATACAATAAATTCAGTATCGTATATAGCTTCTTCTCCTACTTATAATTCTGCTCTAACTTCTTCCGACTTTTTTAAGGTAAAACTTACAGATAATATTGCTTCTTCTGTAGGTAAGACTGCTATAATGAATACGTCAGAAGACTTAATTGCAGATATTACTTCTATTGATAATATAAATAATAAAATAACTATTACTTATGACGATCTTAAATATGATAAAGGATATGAACTAGCAAATAATGGTATTTATATACTGGCTCCTTTTAGTTATAATGATTTTAACTCTGTAACTTTGGTAGATAGTAAGATACAAACTCCAGCTACAGCAGGTGTATTTGTATTTCAGGTATCTGCTATAAATGAGTTTAATAGATCTAGTGTTCCTATTACTCAAAGTGTGGCTACATCTTATCCTCCATTAGGACAAGTACCTGAAGACCAAGTAGTCTTATCTGAAAATTTATTTAGAGATAGAACTAAAGGTATTATGTCAAGAGTAATAGGTCAGTTTCCTCATATTATAAATAGAAATGTAAAAACTTATGATATTAGCTACAAGATAGTACAGTTATCAGGATCAGATCCTCATCCTAGTGGAATGACTAATTTTACTAGTTTTATAGTAGATGCCAATGAAGCTGGTGAAGATGGTAATATTCATTTTAATATAAACAACTTAGATTTAGGACAGGCAGGAAATGTTTACTCTCTTCAAGTAAAAATTCTTCCTATAAACGGATTAATATCTGGTATTCCTGTATATAAGTCAATTACTTTATCTGGTAAATCTGCTAGACCCTTACCATTAAATAGTTTTAATCTTAATCAGACTAACGACTCTATAGTTTTTGATATTGAATATCCCGTTGATTCACAAAATAATTTAGATGAATTAGATATTTTACATACAGAAATTAGATCTTTAAAACCAGTAGTAAGTGTTAATTCTCAAAATAGTATTAATGATGCTTTCTTAAGGGGCGATAAAGTAATGCTTTTACCTCATCCTCTAAGTAGAGCAGAAATATCTTTAGATAGGTTTGTTTCTGGCTCTTATACTTTCTCAGCAAAAACTGTAGATACTAGTGGTAATTATTCTTTAAACGCTTTGGCTAGAAATTTACAAGTAGAAATATCTACACAAACAGATACTCTAGCTATATGGAATGAAGCGGCTCCTAATACTAATATATCCTCTTCAGTAGGTAATTACAATTATGGGGATAATGTATTTGTAGGGGCTACAGAAGTAGATAATGGAGGTTTTGTTTATCACGTAGACCCTGTAACTTCTGTAGTGCTAGGAGTAGATACTCCTTCTAGTTTAGCAGAAGATGCAAACGCATCCTCTAATGGTTTTTCATGGGCGCAAGGTCAATATCAAGGAGTAGATAAAACAGACTTGCTTATTACTTCTGCTAACTCTGTATATATAAGCCCTGTTAGAGATTTAGGTTCTGTAGTACGAGGAAACATTGTTATTTCTAGCCTAGTAAACTCTTCTTTATTAGAAAAGTTTTTAGATGTATCTCAAGACTTAATAGTAGGAGTAGCTGAGGGGCACACATCAGAGGCTAATGTTTTATTTGACTCAGACTTTGCTATAGGAACAGTAGTAGGATATAATAATGCAGAATCTTCTTTTTCTTTCAGTAATACTCATAATACTATAACTGATGGTTCTGCTAATAATAAGGTGTTTGTAGTTGTAAACCCTGGACAAGAAGTTGTAGGCTCTATGGATGCTGCCGATGACGTTTCTAATATACATAGTTATGCTCTTATCGCAGGCGCTATAAATACTAATGCTATAGAATTAAGTGCTGTATACTACGCTAATGGAAAACCTGTACCTACAGGAAATGCTACAAATAGTACTGCTCTTTCCAATATAACTCAGTCTGGAAGCAGCTATAAATTAGTAGATATGAATCAGTTTATAGACGCCTTCGGAACTAGAGATTTTTCTCCTGATGTAGAAGTATCTAAGAATGTTTATGTAAGATTCTCATCTTCGAATGTTTTTGAGGCTTCTGATAATGTTTCTTCTAAACCTCATGGAAATGTGAATGTTTCTCTATTTGATGAGGGGGATGATGAAGAAAACTGGCAATCAAACTATTTTGGTTTAAGACGTTTTAGGTATTTTCAAGTTAAAACGGAGTTTGATATAAATGATTATGGAGACTCAGCAAATACTTTTATAGACGAATTAAACTATGAAGTCAGGGGCATAAAAAAAGAATTTACAACAGTTGTAAGCTCTACTAACAAAATTCAAGGAAACTTAGTAGTGGACTATAGCAGTGCAGAATTTTTTAGAATACCTACAGTATTTACTCAAGTACTATCTGCTAATACCAGCCTTATATCTAGAACTAGCGATTTGACAAATGAAAGTTGCAATGTTACTATATTTAATACCCAAAACGGGAATATTGTTGACGATCCCAATATTGAAATAACAATTTCTGCTACAGGAGCATAAAATGGCCATAACTACTTCAAATACTTTTCATACAGCTGCTATCTCTGACACTATATCGAGTGCTAGAGGTTACTGGAATTCCAGTTTTCAAGCTCTGTTAAGAAATTTTAATAGCGCCAATGCTACTCCTAATGCTAATAACTTAAACTTTGAAGGGGCACTTACTACTGAGCCTGAGGGTATGTTATATTATAACAATACTACGGGAGGTATGTACTTACACACTACTAAGTTTGGTCAAGGTCCTTATGGAAATTTTAGAAGAGCAGGACTAGGTACTAGACCTTATGCTACTGTAGCTGCCGCTGTTTTAGATAGTGCGGTGTTAGATCCAGGAGAGTTAATAGTAGTAATTAATGATACAGGAGGTACTGCTGCAAATAACAGAGTTTACTTAGTATCTGATGATAACAAACATTTAATAGATGTAGGAATACCTACAACTGATGGGGTTATATCTAATAATACTATAGTTTCTAAAAGTATTACTGGAAACGAAATAGCTGATAATGCTATCACATCTGATCATATAGCTCCTGGAACGGTAATAGAAACAGATTTTGCAGATGAATCAGTTACCGACAGTAAATTAGATTCTTCCTTAGTTATGCTAAGCATGGTGTTGTAATGTTTTCAAAAGTTTTATTTGGATTTTTGTTAGCTAGTCTTAGTGCTTCAGGTTTTTTATTTTGGCAAAATAACGTCTTAAAAGAGAATCTAGTGAAGATAGAAGCAGTTTATGAACGTCAAAAAACGACCATATTAGAAATGGAAAAAAGTTTTTCAACTTCTGTGGAAGAAAATTCAAAGTTACAAAAAGCTTTAACAGCACAAGAAACTGCTATAGATAGTTTACGAAAGACACTTACTAAACATGATCTTACTAAGATAGCAAAGTCTAAACCAGAAATATTAGAAAAGAAGATAAATGATGCGACTAATGAATTGCTCAATGATATTACCTCTTTTACTAGTGACTAGTTGTGGTATAATACCTAGAGAAATAGAAGTAATTGAGACAGAGATAAAAACTCCAATTATTTTTCAAGAGGCTCCTAAAGCAGTGGAGACCTATCCTATAAACTTTAGAGTTATAAATGAAAATAATTTAGAACAGTTTTTAGCAGAAATGAGATCTTTAGAGGGAGAAGTAGTTTTTATAGCTCTAGATGTTAGAGATTATGAAAAGTTAGCTCTGAATACTCAAGATCTTGTTAGATATATAAAACAACAAAAAGAAATAATAATTTATTATGAAACACTATTAGAAGGGGATTAAGGTGTTAATTTAATATACTACTTTAAATAATATCTATTATTTAAGTAATACGGAGGCAGTTTAAATGATAGATCCAATAACGGCTATTACTGCGGCTACGGCTGCATTTAATGGGGTAAAAAAACTCGTAGCTGCTGGTCGAGATATAGAAGATGTAGTAGGTCAGCTTGGTAAATGGTATGGAGCTGCTGCAGACTTAAATCGAGCAGAAGCCCAACGAAAAAATCCACCAATGTTTAGTAAACTATTCAATAGTGGGTCAATAGAAGAAGAAGCTTTAGGAATAATAGTACAAAAGAAAAAACTAGAAGAGCAAGAGAAACAACTTCAAGACTTGTTAAATATACGATTTGGTTTTGGTACTTGGAAAGAGATGGTAGAGCTTCGTAGAAAAATTAAAAAGGAAAGAGAAGAAACTCTTTATAAGCAGCAAGAAAGAAAAGCTGCTTTTTTTGAAGGGCTTCTTTTAATAGGGTTAATAGCTCTAGGAGCGGGTATAGTAGGTATAACTACTTTTTTAGTGGGTACTGGCGCTGGTTGGTGGTAATATGGCCACTGGTCTACACTACTCTAACTATGATTTTTATAGATAATCAACCCCCTTCAACCTTAGTAAGAGTATGTAGATATCAACATCCAGAATTAGTATGGAACACAAGACAATACTGGATATGGGAGTGGCAAACTTGTCCTCTCGGAATTATTAGAAATAAATAATTTCAAAGGAGAACTACATATGGCAGCTGCAAAAACACTGCAACCTGATTCTATTTTTGCGGAACTAGACGCAGATGGAGATGGTATAATCACAGACGAAGAAATGTCTCGTGCAAAAGAAATAGCAGAATTTGAACATAAACGTAATATGCAAGAAAACGAAGATAAAAAAGAAGATCAAATAAGGGCTATGGCATGGTTTGCTCTTTGGGGTATGTTACTGTATCCTATTTTAATATTAGCTACTTCTTTTTTAGGAGTAAAGGATGCCGCACAGTTAATAGGAGATATAGCTCCTACTTATTTTGTAGCTATTGCCGGACTAGTTGCTGCATTCTTTGGTGCTCAGGCATACTCAAAATCAAAAACTAGTACAGATAAAAAATAAAAAGGAGACAACAATTGGAAAATAAATATCAAAAATGGATAGATATGGCTACTGCTGTAGATTCTTGGAGAATATTTCCTAGACTATTTATTACTACTTATATTTACTTATTATATAAAGTGGTTGTATGGTACATGGGAATAGAAGATCCTACTATGGAGCAATCAGGTTTAGTAAGTATAGTAGTAGGTGCGGGTGCTGCATGGTTTGGCCTATATACCGGATCGGGAAAAAGTAAATAAAAAAAGTAAATATTACTGTAGCAGACTTAGTATTGTTTATGGTAATTTTTATTGTATGGTTAGATACTTCTTGGTTAGATATAACCTACTCAAAGTATGTGCTTAAAATACAAGACTTTGTTGAAAGTATTTTTCCTTTTCTATCATTTTTATTATATTAAACTAAAAAGAGGGCATAAGCCCTCTTTTTTTTATACTGCTTCTCGTATCATTGAGAAATAGTTTCGTGAGTAATAACCTTCTAACTCTTTATAACTTCCTAATAGTTTTCCATTCATATAAATACAAGGAGAATAATTCAACCCTTTTGATATAGCTTCTTGAGCAGTAGACTCACTATGAGTTTGATGGTGTATATGCTCTTCTCCATGTTCTTTTAGCAATTGTAGTGCTTTTTGTGACCAATCACAGTTAGGTATAGATACCATACTCCAAACTACTTTTTTTGAGTTATCTTTCAGCCAGCTTGCTGGCTTAGGCGGAGACGGGATAGTCTCTTCTTTTTTTACAGGTATAGGCTTCTTAACGGGGTTAGGTTTATTAGTAGCTTTAGCTGTAGTAGATTTTTCTGTCATAATTAACTCCTTTAATGTAATATACCTAGAATATCAGACTCTTTTACTATTAGAAGATCTTCTCCATCAATAGTTACTTCTGTGCCTGACCACTTACCAAACAAAATAGTATCTCCCGTAGATACAGATAAGGGTACTAATTCCCCATTATCTTTTCTTATTCCTTTGCCACAAGCTACTACTGAACCTTCTGCAGGTTTTTCTTTAGCACTTTCAGGAATTATAATACCTCCTGAAGTAGTTTCTTCTGTTTCTGTTCGTCTAACAAGCACCCGATCTTGAAGAGGTGTTAATGCCATAATATTTTCTCCTTATGTTAATTTATTTACTATAGGGAATATAGATGCAATAACATCAGCGCATGCATGTGCTATATCCATGTGTTCTTTTTGTGTGCCGTTAGCACTTCTTAGCTCAATATAGTGTACCCAGCTACGTATAGACCCATTCATATATAGCTTAGTTTTAGTATTACCCTCTGGCAGTACCGCTCGTGCTTGTTCTTTTGCTATACCATTATCTATAGCCCACTCATAAGCCGTAATAGCAGAATGCCAAACATTACGCTGATGTTGTTCCCATACTGTGTGTAAATTTACATCATCAGTAATAACGCTATTCTGTCTATTTTTAGTATCCTGTAGTCTAGCTTTTCTAGGAACAAAAACATCTCCCATTTCTGAAGGATTTGCGTACCTCTGAGAAAACTCTTGAAAAGCAAAAGACCTGTGCCTAACTATTTGATGAGCAATATCTCTAGTAGTTTCGATCTCCATTACTACATTTGCCATCTCTAAAGGCGACCAATGTTGATGTTTAATTAAATACTTAATAAGTCTTTCACTTGTTTCTGTGTTTATCTGTGCCGCAGGGTTTGATACTTTTGCACAAAAAGCAATTAGCTCTTGTAAGTCAGTTAACCCTTCTTCTTCAAATACTTCTGTAGCTTTACTATAGCTTACTAATTTTACTTTCATTATTATACCTTTGTTAGGGCTTCACCCATAATTGTTTTTATAACTTCAGGATTTTCTGACATATTAATAGCTTCTTCTAAATAAGTATTTAGATCCATTAGTTGTTTATTAAGTAATAGTATTTCTTTACCACTATTTAAGTTTTGTATGTATTTAGCCTTACCTGCTATAGGTAGATTGTTAATCAGATTATCTAAATTTTTGTATTCTTTTACTAAAGATTGACTACGTTTTTTACCTATACCATCAATACCCATAATCCCATCACTTTTATCTCCTTCAATAATTCTAGAGAATAAAAACTCTTGAGGAGTAAACTGCCAATCTTCATGTAAAGAGTCTAGAGTTATTTCTTTTCTAGAGAATAGATTGAATATATTAACATTATGATCTAGTAGTTGATATAAATCTCTATCGCTAGATACAATCCATACATTGTCATACTGTTCTTTTAGATTATTTGCTAGGTACGTTATTAGATCATCAGCTTCAATACCTTTAAATTTGTAATGTTCAAAAGGTAATAACTCTGTGGTATCTTTTAAACAGTTGAAAAAACCTGTGAATCTAATTTTTTCTTCTTCTGTTCTCTCTACTTTTCTATTTTGTTTATACCCAGGATAAATAGCTTTTCTATAAGAAGAAGCGCCTACATCAAAGCAACAAACTATTCGTTTCGCAGAATAGCTTTTTCCTAGACTACTAATAGTTTTAATGTACTCTTGAGAGTAATCATCAAAGTTAGGTCTATGTAAGTATCTAAAAGCTACATTATTCGCATCAATCAAAAGAAGGTTGTTTTCTTCATATTTATCTTGTTCTAGCTCGGCTAGATCATTCCAACTTGCACTCATTAAATTTTCTCCATATTTATACTTTATAATATAATATATTTAATCACTAAGCAAGTTAAATCTAACTTAAGTAGGTTCTAATTTTACAGCCTCTAACACCCACTCATCAAATAAACCCATTTTAAAGTATAAGTCATCTACTCTAACAGTTATTTGATTAGACACCTCAACTTCATTAGCCCAACAACAGTATACTTTACCTCTATCCCACTTATATATTAATAGTGGTTCTTTTTTCATAGTATCTGCTTCTCTTATAGTTTGTTTCCAAAAGTCTAATAGTAAAGCAGATTTTTTAGCTGTTAATAAATTATTCCAATTTATTTCTTTGTGATGTTTAGCCTCTATACAATATGTAAAATTTGGAAGCCAAGGACAGTATACGTCTCCTTTGAGATACTCTAATGCGCCTGATAAGGGCACTCTTTCAAACTTATTATTAAAATGTTTAGAAAAAAGATCTCTAACTACGTACTCAAAACTTCTTCCTTTAGTTTTACTTTTACTACTCATAATATCTCCTTTGTACAATACTAATATAAAAAAGAACCATAAGTCTAATATAATATAAAAAAAGAGCCCTTATTGGACTCTTTTTACTTTTATACTACAAGTATTTACCATCAGGAGTATGAGTACTTGAGTTATACCAAGCCCATATAATACAATTAAACTTACTGTAACGACTATACCAAGGGCCTATATCCGTTACACCAAGACACCAACCTTGATGTCTTAAGTGATAATACCAGTCAACAATTCTTTTATATCGTTGGATCATACTGCTCTCCATTATAGCCTGGATATGTATCTTTATCTTGAACACCAGAGTTGCAGCCCACAACTACGATTAATAAAAATACTATAGACCATAAGGTTACTCTTTTACTCCACATAATAAACAAGTTAAAAGTTTTCTCTGCTTCTATTTGTGCTTGCTCTCTTGGTGTCATATTCTATTACCTTTTAGTGCAAAATACATTCCACCTACCCATAGTAAGACATGGAAATGATCATACAATATTACGTCCCAAAAACTTTCTGGTTGGCTTGTCCATATAACTCCAGTCAATATACTTGCAATAGTAATACCTGAGAAACGTGTAATTAGATCGCCTATCTCTTTAAAATACTTTTGATGGATGATCAAACCTCCTACTAACAATCCTAACCCTGCTCCTAGTTCACCTAGTACAACAAAAGCCCAGACAAGTAATGTTAGTTCTACAGGGGAGTCTTCTACATTAATTGGCCACTTGTCAAGACCTTGCTGTAGAAAAACTACAACAAGGGGGATTCTTAACAACCAATGAGTCATACAAAACTCTGGAATACGGCTTACCCAACTCATAGCTCAGCCAATAGTTCTTTTAGTTTCTTCTTTGACTTGCCACGAACTTTGGCACCTGAGATATCATTGTCTCCGTCACCTACAACAACAATAGCAATCATGCCCATTGTTTTGTGTGGAGTACACTGATACAAATACACACCCGGTGTATCAAATGTAATAGAAACTTCTTTGCTAAGTTTTGATTTTTTTGGTGCTTTCCATCCATCTGGGCCCGCAATAAATTCTACATTGTGACCTTTTTGTGTTGGTAGCCAAGTAATTGTATCGCCTACATCAATACGTGCGATATCTTCACTGTACACCATTTTAGCGCCATCATCACGCTTGTTTAACATTTCGATAGTCATGTCTTCTGCAAATGCTGGTGTCGCTAATGATGCCATTATAGCAACTGTATATAGTAATTTTTTCATTTTATTTCCTTTTGTTATGCATTTCTTGAATCTGCAATATACAACGTTTGGCTTCCTCGTGGTAACCCATTCTTGCGAGCTCCGCTGCTGCTCTGGAGTACCCAATCGTCTGTGTAAACCGATCTAAGGAAGACCACAAACCCGACAAGGGTGAGAAGATATAGTTTGTTACTAAAGCTGTCATTATAGCCACCCCCTATTTTCAATTTTAGAGCCTGAACGAGCTACATGGTAAATGTCGCCTCGGGTAAGACCTATATCTTCTAAGTCATAGTCTGATAATCTAGATAGCTCTTTTATAGTTTGTTTAGTTATGCGCTTTTGTTTATAATACTGTGCAAAAGTTCGTAAAGAATCTATTAAGTTTTCAATTATTTTAGTAGAGAAATTATGTGCTATTAATATATGCTGTGTCATTATACCCATCCTCTTAAGTTAGGATTCATGTTCCCGTATATTAATTTCTTTTGTCTTCTCTCTAGGTCTACTAGGTCAGTAGATTGAGCTAGGTACTCATTAATTCTTTCTTGCTCTGTTTTTGGTTTTAATTTACTAAATAGTCTTTTTAAAAGTTTCATGTTTTTCTCCTTCTATACTTATAGTATATAATAAAAAGGCTCAAAAAACAACTATAATTATGTCAAACCCGGTATGCACAGTTTGCATAGCTTAGAGGTACAAAATGCTAAAATAAAATAACCAGAGATTGCTCTCTGGTTATAATTAATGGTGCTCCCACACGGACTCGAACCGCGGACCTATTGATTACAAATCAATTGCTCTACCAGCTGAGCTATAGGAGCTTTATAAACTAAATCCTTCGAATGATTTATCACTAACATCTTTTTTTGTGCCACCGATAACATAACTAGAAATTTCAGTTTCTTGAGGGGCTACTTGTACTTCTGCCCCACTTATCCATTTTTGAGTCCAAGGAAGAGGGTTAGCTCTAGGAACACTAAAATCAGGCTTTACTCCTGCAGCTACTAGTCTTTTATGAGTTATCCACTCTACGTAGTCACTTAGTAATTGAGCATTCAAACCAATCATTGAACCATCTTTAAATAAGTATTCTGCCCATTGTTTTTCCTGCTCCATAGCTTCTGTAAACATACTTCTAACAGTATCCTCACACTCAGGAATAATAGTAGCATAATCAGGATCATCTTTAGGTAATAATTTAATCATTTGCTGTGTGGAGGCAAGATGTAAGTTTTCATCGCGGGCAATTAATTTAATAATCTTAGCGTTGCCTTCCATCTTCTTTAGTTCGGCAAATGCCCAACTACATGCAAAGCTTACATAGAAACGAACACCTTCTAAGATATTAACACTAGCTATGCAAAGATACAATAATTTTTTAAGCTCATACATATCAACTACGTACTTTTCACCATTAATTGTGTGGGTTCCCTCACCAAATAATTGATATAGTTTGCTTAATCTTAGAAGCTCATCATAGTACTTAGTAATATCAGAGGCGCAGTCTGTGATCTCAGTAACATTCATCATCTCATCAAATATAATACTAGGATTAGTATAAATATTTCTAATAATATGAGTGTAGCTACGAGAGTGAATAGATTCACTAAAAGTCCAAGTTAAAATCCAATTTTCTAACTCTGGAAGACCTACTATTCCTCCAAAAGCTTCTACAGGAGCTCTTCCTTGAACAGAATCTAGTAAGATTTGCCGTTTTAAGTTTGCAGTAAAAATATGCTGCTCATGCTCTGTTAAACCTCTAAAATCTTTACTATCTTTAGTTACATCTATCTCTTCTGGGCGCCAAAAGAAACCTAACTGCTTATCTGTAAGTTTATCAAATTGTTTATACTTTAAAGTATCATACCTCTGAATGTCTACTCCTCCTTCGGGATCTAAAAACATTAGGGAGGTTAAGTGTTTATTTCTGCTGTTTTCATTTAATACTGACATAATTTTTTCCTTTATAATACACAACTTTCACAATAGTCATCATACTCTTCGTCTGAGTCAAAACTATCTCTGTCTAATTCTTCTTTATCTTCTAAGCTACTTAAGTCTAATTCCCCTTGTCCATCATAGGTATTAAAGTAGTATAGTTGTTTACCGCCATACTTATAAAACATTAATAGATGCTGTAACATTAAACTCATAGGTATTTTTTCTTCTTCAAAGTATTGAGGATTGTAACTTGTATTAACACTAATTCCTTGATCAATATACTTCTGCAGTACGGCCATAATCTTAATATACCCTTCTGGAGAACGTTGATCCCATAATAAATCATATTTATTCTTTAGTTTATGTATACCAGGAACTACTTGTTTTAATACTCCATGTTTAGACTGTTTAATACTTACTAAACTTCTGGGAGGTTCAATACCGTTAGTACTATTACTTATCTGTGCGCTAGTTTCTGCAGGCATAAGAGCCATTAGTGTTGAATTACGAATACCTGTTGTTTTTAACTGCTCACGTAGCCCTTCCCAATCCATACGCTCTACATGAGGAACTAGTTCATCTACGTCTTTCTTATATGTTTGATTAGGTGTAAGGCCATGTCCATATTTTGTTTCCATAACTCCTGGGCAGGCACCCTTATCAACAGCTAAATCTGCGCTTGCTTTAATTAAGTAATAACTCCATGCTTCTGCCCATTCATCTATCAGAGACAATCCTTGCTCATCTATATCTTGATAATTAAGATTATTTTTAGCTAACCAGTATGCAAAATTAATAATACCAACGCCTAAAGGCCTTCTTTTTTCTGTAGATAGCTGTGCTGCACGTAAAGGATAATCTTGATAACTTAATAGAGCATCTAGTCCTCTTACGGCTAAAGCCCCTACTCTCTCAAAATCCTCTTTACATTTTACATTGCCCCAATTAACAGCGCTCAAAGTACATAGACTTATTTCACCTTCTTCATCAAATATGTCTTTTAAAGGCTTAGTAGGTAAGTCTATCTCTGCACATAGATTAGACTGATGAATAGGAGCTATCTTTTCATCAAAACTAGAATGTGTATTAGCATGATCTACATTTTGTAAATAGATACGTCCTGTATTTTTACGTTCTTCCATAAAGGAAGAAAATAGATCAATAGCACTTACAGTTTTCTTTCTTAGCTTTGTGTTTTTTTCTGCGCCCTCGTACATAATTTTAAAAGTATCAGGGTCATTAAAGAATGAATCGTACAATCCTGGAACATCACTAGGAGAGAATAAGGTTATATCTCCTCCAGTAATTAAGCGCTCATAAAATAACTTATTGAATTGTACTCCATAGTCCATATGTCTTACACGGTTTTCTTCTGTGCCTTTATTATTCTTTAATACTAATAAGTCTTCTACTTCAAGATGCCATATAGGGTAATATAAAGTAGCCGCCCCGTTTCTAACACCTCCTTGAGAGCAACTTCTTGTAGCTGCTTGAAACATCTTATAAAAAGGGATTACCCCTGTATGATAGGCGTCTCCTTTACGTATGGGAGAACCGATAGACCTAATTCTTCCTGCTCCAATACCAATACCGGCTTTTTGACTGACGTATTTAACGATACTAGAACTAGTAGCATTAATACTGTCAAGACTGTCATCAGCTTCAATAAGTACGCAAGAAGAGAATTGTCGTTGTGGCGTACGCAGACCCGCCATGATAGGAGTAGGCAGGCTAAGCTCATGCAAACTAATAGCGTCATAATAATCTTTTACCCATTTTAATCTAGTTTCTTTAGGATAGTTAGCGAACAGTGTCATAGATATTAACATATAGGCTACTTGAGGTGTTTCGTATATAATCTCTTCAACTCTATTTTGTACTAAATATTTACCTCTAAATTGCTCCATAGCAACATAAGTTAATTTATCATCTCGTACATGCTTTATATACTTATTAATAGTTGAAAATTCTTTTCTAGAGTAGTTTTCTATAAGTTCAGGATCATAAAATCCTAATTTTACATTTTTATCTACTATAGAATAAAGATCAGGAGGGTCAAATTGACCGTATACTTCTTTACGAAGATTATAGTTTATTAGTCTTCCTGCTACCCATTGATAATTAGGAGTTTGCTCGGATATTAAATCTGCGGCACTTTTTATAAGTGTTTCTTGTACGTCTGAAGTTTTAATACCGTCAAAAAACTGTATTTGACTTTTAATCTCTACTTCACTAGGACTTACTCCTGCTATACCCTCACAAGCTAAAAAAACTACCTTATGTAGTTTTTCAATGTTTAGATCTTCTTTTTTACCTGTTCTCTTTATAACCTGTATCATGGCACTCCTTTATACTATCCTACTCATATTATTTTCTTTTACTATCTCTATCTTAGGTATTAGAGGGTGATTATAGTCGTGACTAATAAGAAAAACATTCAATCCTTCTTCTACAGATAGAACTTCAAATAGCTTTTCTTTTCCTGCCTCATCTAATACCCCTGTTATCTCATCTAAAAATAATAGATTTAAACTATTGCCGCCTATTTTAGAAAGAGTAGACCTTACTGCAAGTAATACGCTTGTTTGTACTCTACTAAACTCTCCGCCTGATAAAGACTCAATAGTTACTTCTTTACCTTCATTAATAACAATTACATTTAGTTTTTCTCCTGTTAACCTAAATAATACTGAAAATTGACCATCAGATAGTATAGATAGATATTTATTAATAGTTTGTTCTAAATCTTTTGCTACATTTTCTAGTTTAAAGGCTACAATACCTGATGAAGAAAATGCTTTTTTAAGTATTTGAATATTGTTAACCTTATCTTGAAGATTTAGTATATCATTTCTTAATACTAGCTGTCTAGATAAAAATTTTTCCTTTTCCTCTGAAAATAGATCTACTTTTGTGTTATGCACCCTAATATCTTCGTTTATTTTTTCTGTATAATTTTTTTCTGTTCTTTGATTTTTTAAGGTCTTTTTTAAACTACTTAATTCTGTTTGTATTTCTCTTTTATCAGGAACGTCAGTAGGAAGAGTCTTATCATTTAAGTTAGAAATAGTCTCAAATTTTTCTATGTTTTTTTGATTTATCTCATATTTTCTAAGTAAAGATTTATACATATCATTTTTAGCCGTTAAAGAAATAAACTTATCTTTATAGTTATTATAAATAGTCTTACTATCTTCTATTTGTTGTTCAAATTTATTTTTTTGTATTATAGATTGAGATATGTCTAACTCTTGCCCACAGGCATAACATTTATCTTCTAAATCTAGTCCTTTTAACTTTTTACTAGTATCTTCAACAACTCTTTTAGCATTATTAGCCGTTTCTCTAGCTTCTTGTATTTCTTTATCTAAGTTTGGATCTTCTGGTTTTTCTAAAGACACATCAAAAGAAATAGCTTCTAACTCTTTAATATTTATATTATTCTTATCTATCTGTCTAGTATCTTTTTCTAGGTTAGCCAGAGAAGCTTCTAGTTTAATAATTTCTTCCTCTAAGGACGGGTCTATATCTATTATCTCTACAAACTCTTTTTTACTTCCTATATTTATATTTGAGATACTAGTTTCTATTGCTTTCTGTTCGCCTTTCAAAGAAACTAATTTACGTTCTTCTTCTGTGCCTGTTTTTTTTATCTCTTCTCCAATAGTTAAATATTTTTCTAAACTAAATAGGTTTATTAAGAATTTTTTTCTATTAGAGTCTGTAGCTTTTAAAAAGTCTAGTAAATCTGTCGAGCTTTGATAGGATAATTGAGAAAACACTTCAAAAGTCATGCCAAACAGAGAGTGTAATTTTTTATAAGTATCTAGAACTTTATGTTCTGATATATCTTCTTTTCCTTTATATAAAACTACTTTAGTTTGTGCTCCTGATCTTTTAACGTCTAAGGTGTATTCTATAGAGTCTACAGAAAAAATTAAATTAGCAGACCAGTTTTTTGAGTTGGAGTATTTGTTTAGTATGTCTCCCTTTTTAATTCCTTTAATATTTTTATTAAATAGTATTTCTTGTAGTATAAAAGCAATAGAGCTTTTACCGCTACCATTAGGAGCAGATAACTGAGTTATCTTTTCTTTATCTAGTTGTATAGATATATTTTCTCCATAACTATACATATTACTAAATTTTAAAGTTTTTAGAATAATAGACATAATTTATTTTATACCTAACTCTTTAAATTGATTTATAATAGGTTGTTTATCTTCTATTTTTATATAAGATAAGTACTCTTCTAATTCCTCTACTAAGCTTTTATTTCTAAGATCCAGTTTAGAATCTTCTGTGGGTTGTATAGCTATTTTTTTATCTATTAAGTCTGAGTTCTCTATTTTAGATACTTCATCTATAGACCCTGTAATTTCATATATTACATGGTCATACTCATGAGGAATTATGTCTTTTTGTTTAGATACTGTTTTTCTAATTAATTTAGGAAGCTTTAAATCTACAAACTCTCGTGAATAGTTTTGAGAGTCTATACAGTTAAATATATCTATACCATACTGTCGTTTAAAATCTCTATCGAAGTGAGTATTTAAAGGGCTGCCAGGATAGTAAGCACTATAATCTTTGTACTTATGATTAAAATGCAAGTCTCCTAGTAGTATTAAAGGCCATTCTCTTAATTGTTCAAAATCAAACTCTTCACTTACATGAGGAGGGACTTCTCCTCTTATATGTGTTACTAAAATATCATCCTTTACATACTTAGGTATATTACCTATTTGCATCTCCCCGTAAGGAAAAAACTGAAACCATTTGTTATGGGAAGAGTATCTAGCATTTTTTGTTACTATTTTTACTTTGGTGTTAGTTATAGCATTATCTTGATTAAAGTACTCTAAAAAGGTCTCTCCTTTTTTAGTGGCTTCATGGTTTCCAGGTATTATAAAAGTATCTATAGTTACTGAGTTAATATAACTAAGAAATAAACAAATCTCATCAGGTTCCGGTTTTTTATCAAAAACATCTCCTGCTATAATATGAACGTCACAAGAAGATTCAAGCTCACGTAACTTTTGAAACATGAGCTTAAATCTATTTTCTTGCCAAGCATATGGCACTTTCTTTTTTCTTAATAGTATATGCCAGTCTGCGCTGGAAAGAATTTTAACCGCCATAATTAAATATTTTGTTTAAGTTTCCTTGAAAAGTAAAAGAACCAACATGATTAAGCTTAGTATTGGGGTCTACCCATATCTTACCCCCTAAAGCTTGCCATCTCCTACAAAAAGTATAGTCCTCAGATAAATACCTATTATCTTTAGGATCATGTATTGTATCAAATAGAGAATAACAGTACTTATTAAACTTTGGATCTATAGAGCTATCGTTCTTATAAAATAAATCTGGATAGGCTTCAAACATAGCTTTAACTACTTCTTTTTTTATAATAAAAAATCCTGTAGAAGCATCTAACACTTCTACGGCGCCATCTGAACTAGCTACTTTTTTAGTTTCTCTGTTTTCAAACTTTAAATTTATAGCATACTCAGCCCCAAAAGTTGCAGGATCTTCTTCTTTTCTTTCTACTGCTCTACTAACTCCTGCCCAGTCTACTGTTTTCTTTGGGTAAGCTGCAGCAGTTATATTCTTATTCATAGCTAACATTCTTAATACTGAATCCGCCTCGAATTCTATATCAGCATCAATAAACATTAAATGAGTAGCTGACTCATCTGCCATAAACATAGCTGTTAATATATTTCTAGCTCTAGTTACTAAGCTTTCATTTCTTAAGGTTGTAATTCTAAAATTAATACCGTTTTGAATCATAGCTTGAGACAGCTTAAACATACTTAAAAAATATTGATCTGTAACCATTCCTCCATAACAAGGGGTAGCAAAGAATATATTCATTTTTTTAAGCTCTTCAGAGTCTAACTTTACTTGTTGAGGCCCTACCTGATTAAAATATGCTTTTCCGTCTTCAGGTATTTTTACCCCTTCTAAAGAGGGATTACCTATTCCCTTAGGAGTAGATAGCTCTTTAAAAGCTTTAGCATCGATAGATGTTTCTGATTGAGATTCTTTAGGTTTGTTATTAGCCTCAGAAGAAGTTTTAGGGGAGCTGGAAGGCTCCCCTTTACTACCTGAGTACTCAGATAATTTTCTTTTAGTCATTAAATATCTTCCATTCTTTCATCATCGTCTACTCTTAAATCAGCAGCTACTGCTTCTGAAAAATAGGCGGTATTACGAAGTAAAAATTCTTTTTGAGCTTCATAGGTTGGACGTTTGAAGATTTTCTCTAGCTCAAAAAGTTCAGCATTTTTTTCTTCTTCTGTAAGAGGTACAGTTCTTCTAGAAGGGATACAAGTATATTTTACATTCATAACTTGTGGTCCAGTTTTTTCTTTCTTGATAGTAATGTCATATCCTTCTTCTGTGTCTGAAGGATTACCGTACTCTGGGTTCATAGCATAATCTAAGATTTGTCTATAAATAGTAGGTTTAAGATCGAATAGCTTAATAGTACCATCTTTTCTATCTACTGCATTACATACATAAGAGAATACAGGTTTATCTTGATAAATATCAGGATCAATTTCTTTTACAGGATCAATGCCTTCCTGCTCTTGAAAGGTTTCATTTTCTCTTACGAAACTTAGACACTCGATAGGAGTTCTTTTACCTTCGTTATTGGTTACCCAATAAACAAAACGAGGCATCACGTCTCCAATTAATCTAAGTTTATTTTCTCCTTCTGTGAGCTTAATACGCTCAATATTTCTATTCCCCCCGCTATTATTTGCAGGTTGTACTTTTAAGTTTGTCCATTGTAAGGCCATATTATTTCTCCAATATAAGTTTTATTTTCCGATCAGAATGGTTTATAAGAGGATTTTTATGATATTTTGTATCTACAAAATAATCAGGCAAAAATCTATTTTTATTATCTAAACTTCTCTGACCAAGGATATGTAGGTAATCGCTTTTGATATTACTAGGAAGAGAATAGTGTAACCATGAACCGTTTGTCATATAACACTGAGGCTCTTCTATTGTAAATCTAGAGACGATTTTATCAGGATATTTATCAAAATATCCTTTAGTAATAAGAAATTGTGGAAAGTTATCTATTTTTAACTTTTCTTTTAAGTTATAAAAGTTATTAGATATTATTTTATTAGGTCCTATAGCTACGGCAAAGGTTAATAAAACTTCTGCATCTTTAATATTTTTAGCAGCTTTTTTTATTTCTAATATATTTAATAGTATACGCTTCATGAGACCTGCTGTCAATATTAATTTGAATTTATATGAAATTGTTGCTTATCATACCATTGTAATCTTTTTTCTTGCATGTTTTTTACTATAGGTCCTCGTAGCCAAAAGTCTACAATGAGAGGAAATTTCTTTTCCTCGTGTTCTCTTACTATCCTACCTATTCTCTGTTCTAGTTTAGCATAGTTATTTTGAGGACAGGTAAAGAATATAGTATCTAATCTATGACAAGATATTCCTTCATCAAATATTTTTGTACTTAGTATAGCATTAATAGACTTACCAGCATTTTCTAATATATATTCTCTATCCGAATTTTTAGTTGCGCCTACTAAAAGCCTAGACCCTTCTAACTTTTCGTGTATACCATTGAGCATATCAATTCGTTCACTTACTATTAATATACATCTACCTAGTGCTATTTTTCTTCTAGCTGTATCGCATATTAAATCTATATAGTTGTCGTTTCTTGCTAAAGTATTTAGAGCTAATGCCCAGTCTCTAGCAGGATTTCTTATTCTAAAATTAATATCTGTACGTACAACCTCTACGGAGGGGGTAAGACGTGCTTTATCTATTGCAGTTATTCTGTTAGGACCAAAGTAGTCAGATAATACTATATGCATACCATCTTTTCTAGTTGGGGTAGCAGATAAGGCTATTTTAGTTCTGGCACTTAACCCGTTGACTACTTTGCTAAACATTTCAGCAGGGCATAAATGTGCTTCATCTACTAACACTACTTCAAAATTATTTTTTAGCGTGTCTAGATGATTTATAAGAGTTTTATATATAGCTACTGTAATATCTTTTACCTGTAGTTTACCATCGCCAATAAACCCTATATCTTCTCCAGGTATTAATTCTTTTAAAGAGTCATACCACTGATATGCTAATAGTTTAGTATGTACTATAATAACGGTAGGTTTAGAATTATTAGCTATCAAATAACAACCAAGAAAAGTTTTACCCCAACCACAAGGAGCTTTTATAAGACCGTTATACAGTCTTTCATTTTTATATATTTTATTAGCTACTTGTTGCTGTTCTGTTTTTAGCCTGCCTTTAAATTTCCAGTTTCTTCTATTAAAAAGAGGTCTATTATCTACCACATTTTTAAAGTCTATTTTATAAAAAGACCCTGAAGGTATAGAATGAGTATATTCTCCTTCTTCAGGAAATTGAAAAGTAGTAGCAAATTCATCACCTATTTTATAGTGAAAATGATCATAAAATATATCATCTACTTCTTGTTCTAAATCTTCTTTTTTGAAATAGATTTTATCTGAGATTGTAGCATTTTTTAAAACAAATTTAGTATAGCTCATAATCTTATTCTATCCTTTTTATTATAGAAAGCGCTAAATTCATAAATATGCCAACAAAAATCTATGTAGACTAATCCTGCCCATAAGTTTTTTAAATTTTCAATATTAAGTAAAAATTTAGGTAGCTCAAAAGGGTGACTTATATCTTCTACCCAAAAAGCAGTTTCTTTTACTTTTATTATTTTTCTATAACTCATTTTATAGTGCTTATAGTAGTTATCGAAGTAGTGGGTATTTAAATTACTATCATAACCCCATTTACTTTTACTAAGAAGTAGCGCACTTAAATTTGTACAAGTATAATCGTATTTTATAGTATAGTTATTAATACTATTTAAGTACTCTAACCTCTTTAAGTAGTTATTATCAGACATATTATCCCAGCTATCTACTAATAGTAAACTATCAGAAGAGATAAAATCCTTTTTAATAAATAACTTTTTATCTCTAAATATCTCATCTACAGGAGAATTTTTTAAAGTAAATATAGGATATTTTATATTATAAAACTTACTTCTCATAGCCTCTTAGTCTTAACCAATTATTTAGTCTGCTGTTATGCTTATAGTTTTTTTCAGATATATAGTTTTTAAAGTTTGTGTGCTCTAGATTAATATGATTATGATGATACATAGTAATAGGATCTTGCTCACCGATAGTTAACTTATTTGATATTAGTATATTCTTTTGTATACTATTACTATCAGATAGCTCATCTAATATATACTTAGGCAGTAGTAAATTTAAATATCTAACTATTTTGTAAATCGCTCTATCTATATTTAATATATCATACTCATACCTAAGACTGAGTACTTTTAAATCTTCTTTTATAGCTTTATCAAATACTAAGTGATCATAGTCTAGTAAAAAGTCAAACCAATCTTTAAAGGTATTTACATTAAATTGCTTATAGGACCACTCGCAGAATTCTTCTTCCGTTAAGTTTCTTTTTCTCATAATAGAAGCAGTTATAGATCTTAAATCTCTATAGGAATATATATTAAAGTCTGTAGAGCATACAGGATATGTTATCCATTTCTCATGACACTTTTTTACATTTGTAACTATAAATCTCTTATTGATTAACTGTTTACAGATATTAAAAGAAACAGTAGTGCCGCTTCTATAAAGCCCGTTTACATATATCATCGATAGTCTTTAAGCTCCCCCCAACTAGGACCTACTTCAATATCTACTTTAATAGGCTTGCCCTCAATAAACACGCCTCTATCTTTTTGTAAGTTCAAAGCTAAGTTATCTGCGTAAATATCTATATAGTCTTCTCTAACCTCTGCGATAGTAGAATCATGTACTGTAGCAAAAATTCTAATATTATCTTGGTGCTGATTATCTTGTACCCATTTAACAGTGTCTACAATACCTAGTAAGTTAATATCTGACGCAACACTTTGAATTAAAAAGTTCAGGCCGGACCGCTCTGCATGAGCAGCTACCCCTCTAGAATCAGCTCCTGCTTCTGGAAGACGTCTTTTACGTCCGAATGCACTATAAGTAAAATGATTTTCTTTAATAAAAGAAATATTACCATCAATCCATCTTTTTAAATCTTTTGCTTGAGTAAAATACAACTTGATAAAGCGCTTAGCTTCTTCAATAGATACATTAGCAGTTTCTGCAATTTTAGAAGGGCCAGCACCATATAAAATACCAAAGGTAATAGCTTTTGCATTTTGTCTTTCAGCAGCATATAAATTTTTTACTTCGTCAATCTCACAAGGAAGTTTAAACATGCTGTGAGCTACGTAAGAGTGAAAATCTAATTCTTCTACAAAAGCTCGCTGTAAAAAAGAGTCTTCAGCTAGCGCAGCAGCTACATATACTTCTGCTGTTCCTAAATCCGCTTGTACTATTTTAAATCCTGGAGAGGCTTTAAAAAACTTTTTAATACCTGAGTCTTTATCTCTAGGAAGATTTTGGTAATTAAGAACTCCAGAAGACGATAGACGCCCTGCAGCAGTTCCAATAATGTTAAAGCTAGAACGAAGTCTATTATCTGCGTCTACTCCGTTCTTAATATTTTTAATATAAGTTGTAGAAAGTTTTACTTTCTTACGGAGATCAAGGATAGCATCTGCAAGAGGATTATTCATTTCAGAAAGTACTTCTGCATCTGTAGATTTAGCACCTGTTGCAGTCTTCTTAGTAGAAGGAAGCTTTAATATGTTAAATAGCACCTCTCGTAGATGAAAAGTACTGTTAGGATTAAAAGTCTTTTTTTCTTGTTCCTCAAAAATTTTAATAGCAGGGTGCATAGATATTTCAGCCATACACTCTTCAATATCAATTTTAAAATCTTCTTCAATATCAGTTAGTACTTGAAGCTCAATAGGGCCTCCAGTATCTTCTAAATACATAAGAGCCTCAGTAGCAGGTTTTAATAATTCTTTGTATACATAAGAAAATTTAGAGTTCTTATCTATTAAAGGTTTAAACTTATCATAAAGCTGAAAAGTAGCATCAGCGTCTTTACAAGCATAAGGAGATAAAATATCTAAAGGTAGCATACCATAATTAAAATCTGCCAGTAAGATTTTATTTTTTCTACAAAACTCTTTCTTATAGTCATGTAAATCTTTGTCATAATCTCCTAAGTCAGTGAATTTCATAGCTAGTTGTTTTAGACCATGAGAGCCTACCGTTTCATCTAAACAATAGTGCATAAGAATAGTATCTTCAAACTTTGGAAACTCAAACTTTAATGCTTGATACATAAATTGTACATCAAACTTAGCATTATGTAGTACAATAGTTTTATCTATAAACATTTGTTTTACTTCGTCATAGAACTCTTCTACCACATCACAAGCTACAAAAATACCTTGATGAGAACGGGCAGACATAGCTATACCAATAATAGAACCTTTTCTAGCAGATAGCGCAGTAGTTTCAATATCTACAACTAAAGTATCGGCTTTTTTAAACTGCTCTAGGTAAGGCAAAAACTCTTCTGAAGTACTAATATAAGCGTAGTCTTTTTCGTATACTAAAGGCTGCTCTCCTGCTAGAACACTTCTTACTTTGTCAAAACATTTTTGCAGCTCTAATCTGTACTGAGGTTTAATAGATAGCATATTAGGATCAATAATAGGTATATACTTCTCTTCTACTATCTGACCTGCATACTTAAGTATGCCTGTAAGTCCTGAAGTATATTTTAAAGATTCTGCACCTACAGGACAGATAATATCATACTCATCTAGCGTAGTTAAATCTAGATCTACATTTTTCTTTAGAATTTTTTCTAAAGGTTCAGAGGATAGGTATTTTACTTCAAAATCAATTCCTTTAGAGAAAGATTTTAATTTTGATACTGTATCTGCTTTTAAAGGGCTACTAATAACTAACGCTACTTTTAAATCTTTACTCATACTCTTCTCCAAATAATTTCATTAATTCTGATTTACTTAAGTCTCCAGCATCTCTACCTTCAGGGGGTTGAACAATAATAGTTTCTATGTCCCTAGCTTCTAGCAGTGCAGTAATATTTTCTGCAGCTTTATTGCCGCTTATATCATTATCCATAAATATAGTAACCCTGGTACACCCTAAGTTATCTATCATAGATGCTTTTTCCTTACGAAAATTGTTTGTTCCAAAAATACAAACTGTATTTTTATATCCGTGTTGCCATAAGTTTAACATATCAAATAACCCTTCAACAAGTATTAAGTGACTTTTATCTGTTATTTTGTCTATAGGAAATAATAAATCACTAGTAGAAGCGTTTGAGGGTTTTCTCATATATCTTGGACTCTGTGTTTTTACATTTAATATTTTATACCTTCCTTCTATAAACCTAAGCTTTCCTTGTTGATAGACAGGAAAACATAAATAGTCTACTAATCCTAGTTGTCCAGTAGTAAAACTTTCAAACTCTTTCATTACAGAGCCGCTTACGCCTTTAAAGTCTAGAGTAAAGTTTATCTTATCTGAAGGCAATATTATGTCCATTCCAAAAAACTTAGAATGAAGTTTATTTTTTAGTTTTTTAATCTTATAAGTCTGTTTAGTTTCTATCTCTACAGAAGAATCTTCTCCAATAGCTTTTAGCAGTTTTTTATAGCTTCCTCCAAACCCACAAGAAAAACAATTAAATACGTTTTTATCTAAGTTAAATCTCATACTAGGGTTAGAGTCTTCGTGCAGACCACTAACACATTTAATAAGAATTTCTTCACTATGGTTAGGATTATTTGCGTACTCAATTTGTTTCTTATCTAATATAGAGTATATATCATGCATTAACCTAAATCCCTGCCTTGCTCTTTACTATCGTCTCCGTACTTGTTTAGTATTCTTCCACCAATAGCTTTAGACTTATTGGAGTCTATTCGTAGACAGTCCCAATCCATGTGCACATTAAACTTTATAGCTTTACCGTTTCTAATCTTAGCTACTTCAAAAGGCAAAGCAGTAGGATCTTCCGATAAATCACTAGGCATAAATCTAAAACTTTTATCAGCACTATCAAGAACGCCTTTAGCAAATCTAGCTTCTCCTGATGCATCAATTTGATATGGAGATATCATAATAACTTTATACTTTCTTGCAAGAGTTTTTAGAGAGTCAGATATATTAATTTGACTTTTCCAATCCATACGGTCTTCAACTTTTACAATATTTAAGTAGTCAATAACACACATTTTAATATCATGCTTAGTAGTCATCATATTTAGATAGTGATCTATTCTAGCCAGACTTAATTGTACGTCATCAATAATATGGAAACGATTATCTTTAAAAGGGACAACACCTCTTTTAAGTTCTTGATCAAAATTATTAAAGCTACCAGAGGTTAATAAATTACTGTATATAGAGTCAGATGCCTCACCTGGTTTATAAAAAGTATCTAATTTACTTTTAGCTATAGAAAACTTTTGATCTTTAGTTAAATTATTAAGCATAAAGTCACTAAAAGGTACTCCACTAATCATACTCATAAGACGATAGTATACTTCTACGTATCGCATCTCAATACTCATGAACATTACAGAATTATTAAGTAGGAAGTTATTTAAAGCCATATTTAGAGTAATAATAGATTTACCTGAGCCTCTTCTACCTCCAAAAAGTACTAGTTCTTCTAAGCCGAAACCTCCATTTGCAGCATCAAAGTCTGTACTTAGACCACTAGGAAACATAACAAAATTATCTTCTTGAGGTACTGTTTCAATAGTTGCTACATCAAACAGTTCTTCTCCTTCTGGAATAAATTTTTGTACAGACAGTACATGTTCTTGTATTTTGTCTATGATCTCAGTTTGTTCTAAATTCTCTAAGTCATCTATAAATTTATCAATAAAACCAATAGTCTCTTCTCTTATATAATAATCTTGTAATTGAGAAGAAATGAAGTTAGAGTCAATAGAAGTTTCACCTTCTAAAGTAATATCTATCAATTCTGAACGTAAGTAAGCTTTTGAGCTTTCTTGCTTTTGTATTTCATAGAACTCCTGCATAGAAGGAATTCTTAAGTTTTTAGTATAGAAATTGTTAATTTTTCTAAACAGCACAAGATTATTACCTGTGAAATATTTATTCACAAGTTTATTGAAAAAATCAGGGCTCTGAGTTGTTAATAGCCTTTTCAAGGCCAACTTTTGTAAATCTACTGACATCTATTTTTTAATTACCGGAAATAATTCATGACGAGGAACAAACATTCTTTGGTGAGAGTAATCACCTTCTATCCATAAAAGATAGCTTTCTCTTCCATAGTCCTCAATGTGTTTTAATACAGATTTAATATGATTTTTTAAAGAAGGAAGTTTCCAAGTTACTCCGTCTTCTAAAATCCAATAAATATTAAAGTGTACGTCTTCTACAGGTTCTTTGTGCTTCTTATAATCAAAAGGAGTAAGCTCTACATATTTCTGTACTCCTTGCTGTAAATATTCTATGTATTCTTCATCCATAGTTTTTTCTATGACAGCAAAACAATTAGTAGGAGCATGAAATACTTTATCCCCCTTAGAAAATCTAATATCTAAGTCTTGAATAACATGATCTGTTTGAGCTGGAGCACTCTTTTTTCTAGAACGAATAGGCACTCCTAGTTCTAGTAAAAAAGATTTTACTTTTTGAGAAGATATATAATTTCTCTTTGCTATGCCGCTTACGCTATCTCCATCTTGATAGTCTTTAGCCATAGTAGTTTTTTCTGCATTAGTAAACTCTTTAGTTTTAGCAGCTTTTTTAAGTCGAAGAGTTCTCTCTTCTTTTTCTAAAAAGTCATTAATAATATTATCTAATCTTTTAGTGTTATATGCGATACCTAAATGTTCACAAATAGCCTTCTTAGTTTTTTTACTTTTAATCATCCAAAGAGCTTGACGTATTTTTGCTTCTGGAATTTCTATATTTTTAATAACCATTTAAGCCTCCATATTAACTTAATACCAGTATATAGTATAGAAGGCCTAAGTGTCAATATATAATTTAATTAATCTGATACTTATACTCTTCCATCATAAAATATAAGTCATTACTTAACTCTCTAACTAGTCCTGTTTTTGTGTACACACAGGTAAAAGAGTCTGCTATTTCTTCGTCTTGTCTAAACACATATTCTAATGCAAAACTAGCATTATATGCTTTAATTAGCCCTTCAAACTCTTCCGCTGATTCTACATCTGGATAAAATCTCTTTATTAAGTTGGTAAAGTACATTATCTTATCTTCTCCAGACATATTTAAAATATCTTGAAGTACTTTGTCAGGTAGATTATGTAAAAATAAAGAACTGTCACTATTACTCATTTCGTTATCCCATAAAAAAGGGCACGACAATTGCTTGCCGTGCCAGTTATTGCAGTTAGTAATATAACTCTTAGGCTTCTAAAGCTTTTGGAGTATAATCTGTTGCAGAAATTCCGCGACGAGTTAACACAGTTTTAACACCGCGCTCACTTTTGCCAAATTGATCTGCTAACTCTGCAACACTCATACTGGTTGCCATATCTTCAATTCCTTCATAGGAATCGCTCTTAGCTGCTTTTTTATCACGCTGAGGTGCTTTAAGCTGCATAGAAAGAAGCTTTCCGCGAACGGAGTTTACAGATTTGCCAAGGGCATCTGCAATATCTTCTAAGAAAGCGCCCGAACCTGCCATATCAGAAATCTGAGCTTCTTCCGCCTCTGAATAGGTGCGTGGAGCTACTTTTTTCTCAGCTGGTTTAATATGAGCTGTCATTTCTAATGAAAGAGCCTTGCCGTTAACTTGACGAGAAGTTACTTCACGACCCCACTCACCAGTAAAGTGAGCTGCAATTTCTTCCGCAGTGTGTACACCGCTATTGCCTTCTAGAAATGAGGTTAAAGCGGCTGTTTCGTCTGCATCAAATGCAGGAGCTGCTTTAGGTTTTGTTGGAACGTCGTAACCAAGTTTACGAAGTTTTGCCGTTACAGAACGACGAGGAAAGTCAAACTCATCGCAAAGAGCGATAATAGTATCTTCCGTAATGCCGCCTGCGCATACTTGCTCCATACGAGCAACCATGTCTTCAGTATATTCAAATTTTGCCATTTTTATTCCCCTCTGGTTTCAAATGTTTTGTGTTATTAATAAATGTGAAACTTTTTGTTTCGATAAGATGATATTATCAAATATCAGTATACTTAGCAAGAAAAATATGAAAGTGTTTTTGTTTTTTGGTTGTTATTTTATAAATTGCTAAATTCATATATTTGTAATTTTATCTTATATTACTATCTTACCTTTTAAAGCATCAACAAGCAACTCTAAATTTGCTTTTTTTGTCAGGTTTAGACCTTCTATTTCAATTTCTAACATTTCTTCTATGTCTCTAATCATAGTTTTTACGCTACGCTTATCTTCTTTTTCTTCTTCTGGTTTTCTGTATATCTTCATTTGAACCAGTTTACTTATTACACTTCTGTGTCCTTTTTTAAAGTGATCTGCTACGTCATATACGTCTAGTCCTTGATCTACATATAATCTTGTTAGAATCTCTTCTTCTTCATCACTCCAGGCTTTATTAGATTTAGTAGCCATTAAGATTCTCCTTCATCTTCAAATAATTCTAGTTGTTTACTTTTAATCTTACTTAAATAAGTTTTGGTAAGTATATCTCCCGCCTTGTCTAGAAGGTGAGCAGCCATATCTACAAATTCGGGTCTTAAAGCTAATCCCTTTTTAGTAGGGAACCAGTTACCCGTATCTCCGTCTCTCATATACTCTCTTATATGAATATACTCTTGACCTCTAAATTCGTTTATAGTTATTTTTATAGCTTTATCTTCTGTTATATAACCTACAAAACCTAAATCAATTTCCATGAACTCTTTTTATCCTTGGATAATCATGTATCTTTTTAAGAGCATGATTATACATAATTCCTGCTTCTTCCCAGTTTTTTATTTTACTACTTTTAGGAATAGCACGTTTCTTCGTATCGTATAACATTTTCATTTTAGATATCAAGTCTTGAACTTCTGGTTCTACTAACCAAGTATGAGAGCCCATTAAGTTAAAGCTATCTCCTGGTTTGCCTGCAAAAATATTATTAATGTCTACGATTTTTTGAGAAGACTTTATTTTATAATCTGTAACAAATTCATCAGTACAGCCTCCTCCAGTAACTAAAGGAATAGTCCCACAAGCTATTGCTTCTTGAACAGGCATTCCAAAACCCTCTCCTCTATAAGGATGAACTAGTACGTCCACACTTCTATATAAATCTGCCATATCTTTTTCTGAATAAGGATCATCTATATAAGTTATTTTAGCTAAGCTATTAGTGTACTGTAGTTTAATTAATTGTTCTTGTAAGGCTGTTTTTCCATAAACTTGAGGGGTGTCTTTTACTATAAGCTCTACATTATCTTCTTTTTTAAATGTATTAGCCCATGCTTGTAGTAATATATCAAAACCTTTTCTATATTGATCACATCCTACAAATAAGAAAGTATATTTATCTCTTTTAGGAGTATCTCTGTCTACATAAAAGATACTTGGATCATATCCTATAGGTATACAAAAAAGCCTTTCTGGGTTAATACCGCCTTCTTGATATACTGCACCTGTCCAGCGAGTAAAAGTAATAAGAGCATCTGCAAAAGTTTCAAATTTGTATTGCCACTCAAAAGGCACTTTTGTAAACTCCCAAGGCTGTATATATACTACTTTTGTATCATTAGAATGAGGCCATCTCCATATAGGAGGATAACTATGCCTTATTTGTATATCAGGAACTACAGCAGTCTCCTCTTTAGGAAGTAAATTTTCTAAGTTTTGTAATGTTTCTTGGCTAAGTTTAGCCTCTGAAGTAAAACTATCTATAGGAGAAATAACTACATTGTTATACTTAGATAATTCAATAGCTAAGTACCTATTTACAATAGACAAAGAGTGGTTATCATAAAATTTACCTATAATTTCTAAATTCATATTATTTTGCATACATAATCACCGCTTGTTCTTTACAATAGTTTAGTAGGTCTTTTTCTTTAATTTTTAATAGAGACTCCCATTGAGGGCCCATATTGCTAGTTTTAAAGTTTTTTAACTGTGTGTAGTTGTTAATATCTACTTTAGCTTGTATATCATAAAACGGGTCTTGTTTACTCTCAATACTGTGTCCAAAGTTATTAATTTTTAAATCTAATTCATTTTCTGGTCTACAGAAGCTCCAATGTAATATAGCCAAAGGAGATTGAATTCTCTTTTGATTATTAGTCCATCTACAATAATTAAATGTATTATGTTTTAAAGTAGTAAAACCTTGAACTTCATTATTAGGAATACTCTTTCTATCCTCTTTTGATATCACTAGTATTTCACCGTCTCCAACTCTTTTATAAGGCAAAACCCAATAAAACATTAAGTCTACATCATAATTCTCTACTATAGGACAAAACTTATTAAAAAAGTCATCTGCATTTATTAGTATTTCATCAGCATCAAAAGAAAAAATCCAATCGTTAGAACATTGCTCTTTTAAAAAGTTTCTTTCATAGTTATCATTTTCAATAGGTACAGCGCTTCTATGAAAGTTTCCTTCTACTACTTCTATTTTATTATCGCCATCAATACTACTTAGCTCTTTCCATAACTTATCTTCATCAAAAGAAAACTTATTACCGCTCCAAGATATTCTATCTTTATCTAATCCTAATATTATTTCATCTACATAGTTATAATAACTTTTTATAGAACTTACTAAATAACTAGCATCGTAAGATATTAGACTGATTACACTTTTTTTACGCATTTTCAACTACTCTGTCTACTGTTTCAAATTCTTTTTTGCCTATCCATTTATCCATGAATATTGATCTATTTATAGACCATTTTTCTTGAAGATTCGGATTTTGAGCTAATAGTCTTTTGTTATCTTTTCCTTCAAAATGAAGTAACGGAATACCCGTTTGATAAATTTTATGGCCAGCGCGGCGGGCAGAAAGACACCAATCCACATCACGATAGTAAGTCCAATAGAACTCAGGATCAAAATTACCAACGGAATTCCTAACAGAAGCTTTGAGGTAAACTCCGCCCATAGTAACCCAGGCAACTTCTCTGACTTTGTCGTATTGGCCCTCATCGATTTCCAATTCTTGATTTGCTTTTCCATCATAGAGGTTAAGTCCTCCTCCGAAATGTACTGCTTCACCATTTTTACTAAATCTCCCACCAGCGTGCTGAATTATATATTTATTTTCCTCAGTTTTTTGAGGATATAAAAGTTTCATTCCAAATATATCAGCTTCTGGATATTTAACTACAGTATTTATTAATTCTGTATACCATTTATTTTCTGTATCCTCTTGAAGAGGCAACATATCTGCATGTAATATAATTACATCTCTATGCTTATGTTTATTCCATAGATACTGATAAGCCATATCACTGCCTATCTGACCTGTATCTTGCCAAAACTCATATTCAAGCTTCCATCCAAGGGCGGCTTTTAATTGTTGTATCTCTTGTTCAAATAAATAAGGAACTATAATAATAGGATTAGGAGTTGTCATTATAAATATCTAACCAATTTTTAAATTCGTCTAATACGCTCTCAGCGCTATGAGTTTTAGTACAAGCAAAACTAGTACTAGTATGGGGGCAATGTCTGGGCCAAAAAGTAAAGTTAGCTGTGGGATTGCCAGGCTCTGTGTTAGTATCGGCATCTTTACTTAGTTTAGGAACTACACACTTAAAATCTCCACAATGATTATTAGTAGACGGTTTTATAGTTTTATGATATCCATCAGAATAAAACTCAGGACTATCGTACTCTGTAGGAAACACACTAGGAATACTAATAGTATTTACGTCCATAGCTGCCGAAGCATGCACTAAAGATCCTAAAGGAGATATAAATAAGTTTTGACGCTTTAATATCTGTAAAGATTGATATAAATTAAAATTTCCACACTCTATGCCTAAAAAAGATAGCTCATGTTCTATATTTTTATTAGTCAGTATCTCTCTTATGCCTTGTATTATATCTAATCTCATTGTTTCTGACTGTAATTTTCTATTCCAGTCTAAAGGGCCTGACATACCTATTCTTAATATTTTATCATCAGGCTTAACAGAGTCTATGTTTAGTATGGTGTTACCGTCTAAAAACTGATCTTCGGTAATGTATTCTTTTATAGGTAAATTAGCACTCTTAGAAATTCCTAAATCTGAAAACCACCGCCAGTGTAAAAACATTTTATCTACTTTTTTAAACTGATCTTCGCTTTTATTTAAGTTTACGTTTTTTACTTGACCTCTATTATCAAATTCTATTAATCCTATAGAATCTAACCAAGGCTGTTTACTAATAACTTCTAAAACTTCTGATATACCACTAGGTTGTTCATGAGTAGTAAGCATAAAATTACTTCTTAAACAATAACTTACTAAATGATCAGGGTTATTTTCTTTATATCTTCTAGCAGCATTTATGCCTAGAATTACGTCTCCGAATGCTTGTGTATTTGCAAATAGTACATGAGTCATTTATTAAATAGCCTATCTGTCCATGTTTTAGGTGTTTTATCATTTATTATTTCTAAATCTATATGATAATCAAAGTCTCTAGTAGTTTGGTCTCTCATCCACACCACAGTATCTCTTATAGTTTCTTCAATATCTGTGTCTGCTTTATAGTTTAGTACGTCCTCTGCCTTATCAGTAGATACCCAAGCATTTTTTACTTCTCTAGGTCTTTCAGGAACAAAGTTTATTTCTGCAGTTTTGTTAAAATATTTAGCTACTTTATTTGCTAGTGCTGCTATAGAAGTTTCGGTTCCATGGCTAGGACCTATATTAAATACTTCTTTGCTTTCTATTTTATCTCTTTTATTATAAACTGTTACAAAAGCTTCTACACAATCTTTTACATGAGAAAAAGATCTTTTTTGTGTTCCGTCACCATAAATATATACAGGTTTATCTTTAGATATTAGATTTGCAAAAATACTCATAACGTTTCTAAAAGGATCACTATAGCACTGATGAGGGCCGCACACATTATGAGGAACCATATGAAATACTTTTATTCCATGAATGTCACTCATTAAATTTAAATGCTGCTCTGCGTGTAATTTAGCTAAGCCATAAGGATCTACAGGATTAGGAGTATGATCTTCTTGAAAAGGAGGATTTCCTTCGCCATATCTTGCCATAGAAGTGGTATTTATAAACATAGGTACATTATTACTTACAGAAGCACTACACACAGAAGCTGTTCCTGCATATATGTTCTCAACTATTTTTTTAGGAGAAAAAACACTTAATCCTTCGTGGGCTAAAGCAGCACAGTGTATTACAAGCACAGGAGAGTAAATACCCATTACATTAGACAGCTCTTTAGTATCTAGTATGTCTTGCTCATAATAAAAAAAGTTTTTATTATCAGGCATGTTGGTTATATAGCCACCTATTAAAGAGTCTATACCTATTACTCTGTATCCTAACTCTAAATACTTATAACATAGATGACTACCTATTAATCCTGCAGATCCTGTAATTACAACTGATTCCATACGTCATTCCAATCTACTAAGGGGGTTACACAATTATCTTGTAGGTGTGTAGCAGTTCCAGGTAAAGGACAAACAGCTACATTCTGTCTAAAAGCTTTCCAGGTCCAAGAGTCGTCTGAAAACAAACCTGCTTGAAGTATAGAAAACTTAAAAGGTAAGAATGTTTTTCCTTTTGCGGCTAAAGTTAAAGTAGCACTGCTAACTGTTTTTAAGTGACAGTCAGGTCCTACTAATACTTCTACTGTTCTGTCTTTATCAAAATACCTATCTGGATAGTCATAAGGCAAATAAAAACCTTCATACCCTGCTTTAAAAACATTTTTCATAGTTTTTATGGCAGTTTTAGTATGAAGGTAATCGTCTTCGCATAAATATATTAGCTCTTCAGTATTTGCTTCTGCTATTTCTATTAAATTTTCCATTAACGGAATACAAGTATTTATTGTAACAGGATGATACTGAGGATAAGGATGCTCCCCAAATGGGGGTACTTCAGTTCTGTTAGGTATATCTTTTATTTCTAATTTAGTAGGTATAGAGCAGGTTTCTCGCATCCAAGATTTAGTTTCTTCAGTAACTGTATCTGCTAATACTATAATCTTATCGTCCCAGCCTTCTAAATCTTGTTGTAAAGAAAGCCAACATTTTCTAAAGATTTCATCTTTCTTTTTTCCATTCCATCTAGCTTTATCTTGTGAGCCGTCTGATATACTTCCTGGAGACTTATTAGCTTCTGAAGCTCTATATATTATTATCATTTTGTTACTTTTTTTCTTGAGAAATTTCTATATTCATCAATAATACTTATAATATAAGGATCTAAAGGTTCTATACCTTCTCTTACAAATTTTTCTATTTCGTCTTTTTGATTATTATTAAAGTTACTTTTATAAATAGAAGAACGATATACTCCTCTTGTTTTAGAAGGATTACCAAACACTTTAGAGAAAGGTTTTACATCTTTTATTATGGGCGAAAATGTTCCTATAAAAGAATGACTACCTACTGTAGAGTAATTTTGTATATGAGCATTATACTCTATATAAACATTATTTTGAATAACACTATGAAAACCTAAGTAACAACAACCTGTTATAGTATTATTATTGCCTATCAAAGTATCACTATTAATAGTAGTACTTGGGCCTATATAATTGCCACTTCCTATAACAGTATTCTCTCTGTAACCAGTTGCGCAGTTAATAACACATGCTGAAAGTATGGTATTGTTTTTACCTAGAGATATTCCATATTTATCATCTTTTACTAAAAACACCACTGAAGGGTCAATAGTATTAGAAGAATCTATAGAAAATTCTATAATAGCTTTGGAGGCAGAGTATACTTTCATAGTGCTATTCAAAATAATGAGTGTCACTTTTTCTGTTGCTAGGCAAGTGACCAGCCCCCTTAATCATGCAGCTAGTGCGTAATTAGATGGTGCAAAGTTATCGTTTGCGTTTGTAGTTTTTGGCTGAATATCGTAGGCCAACACGGTAATCTACTCTCATCTCTACACACCTGTCGATCCTAGTTCAGCCCCATAAGAAACACACTTATCTTAATGTGTTTATGGTGGAGCTGTCGGGTACTGCCCCCGAGTCCAGTATGTATGTTGAATTGTATCAACGATTACAAAAAAGAGGTTTAAAACGATAGATGTATCGAAGTTAGTGACCCCTTAATTCCTTATTTATTTTTTGTCTTGTTTTCTTATTAGATAGTTGTTTTAGTTTCTTTTTCCATGCCCTAGATAGTGCATGAGGTATTACGCCGTTTTTAGGATTCATTTTTATACTCCTATAAAGAAACTATGCTAGTACTTCCTTTTTCCTTATTAATAATCTTACTATTATACTTTCTAAGCCTATTAAACTGGCTAGGCCGTCTATAAGGTGCAAACTTTAAAGGATTATTATGGAGTTTTTCTACAGCTTCATTGATAATTTTATCTTTTTCAGTATTCATGCGTTACTCTCTTTTTTATTATATAGTTAATATTAACACTAAAAATAGTAGTTAGCAACAAAAATTTAAATTTAAGATTTGGAGTTTGGTGTATTTTTTTGCTTCTTTGTGTAGCCTGCTTTTCTTTCTAACTTTTGCATAAGAGCTTGTCTTTTAGCTTCTGCTTTTCTGTACCTAGCTTTACCAGCTTTTTTAGCTTCTCTAAGTTTTTCAGATTTAGAAACATAGTAACTTTGTCTTTTAGCATCTGTATAGAACCCATCGGCATTTAGTTTTCTCATCATAATTTTATATGCTTTAGAGACATCATTATTATATTTTTTTATACTTATTTTCATTAATTTACCTTTATATAGTTTTGTATCCAAGAAGATAAGTGTCCTGCAGAATATTTACCTATAAGTTTGGATATAACTCCATTATTTTTAGTTACCACAAACATAGGTGTTGTAATATTTTTTGAGAGGTCTGCACTGTTTACACTTTCTGTATTAATTCCTAGATCTTGCAGGGTGAGCAGTTCTCGTTGCACATAGGTTTTATTAAATTTGTTAAAATATCCTGTAACCTTCTTCAACTTATTTCTCCTATTAGTCTGACACTTTTTAAGAGTAGACATATTTTGATTTAATTTTATTCTTGCCATTTATAATTTTTCATGCTAATATTAATTTATAACAACAGGTAAGCAAATAATATGAAAGACTATCAGAATGAATTGAGCCGTTGTCTATCCGTAGTAAAGTGGAATCCTAATGAAGCACTCTCTGAGATGAACCTCTTAAGAGACGAAGCATTAAGTTCTCCTTTAAAAGAAAAACTTTGGAAGCGTAAGGCTCGTGAAATAAATAACTTTTTAGACTCTTTAGAAAACACACGTTACTATAAAGAATCTGAATTCTGGAAAAACTCAAAACCAAGTAGGTTAATAATATAATGAATAAGTATCAACAAGACTTTAACTCTTTGAAAACACTACTAGCTAACTCTTTTAACTCTGTAGAAGATGTTGTAAAGTTAGTTAAACCACTTTTATTAAAGATGAATAATCCAACCTTTTATAAAAAGTATTTATACACTAAGCCCGAAGAGGCTTACGGGGGAGTAGGGAGTTATTCCAACAATATGTTTACCATATTTACTAACGAGTGTATCAAAATTATTAATGAATGTCAAGACTTAAATGAAATGCTCAGGAAGCTACAAGTAGAATACTCATGGACAAATCGACACTCCGAGCCCTACTGGTTTAAAAATACAAAAAATACTTAGTATAAGTTCAAATAAAATCAGCTGCAGACTACTCTTGCGGCTGTTTTTTATTAACATAAGGGGAGTAGTGTATGATAAAATCAATAACTATTTTTTTATTATTACTTAGTGCAAAGACAGTGCTGGCAGATACGAGTAAAGAAATAGAGTGCTTAGCAAAGAATATTTATTTTGAAGCACGCAATCAGTCAGTAAGAGGTCAAATAGCTGTAGGAAACGTAACCATAAATAGGGTAAAAGATAGTAGATTTCCAAACTCAGTATGTAAGGTCGTAACTCAAGCCAAAAAAGACAAAAATAATAATATAATACTTAACAAATGCCAATTTAGCTGGTATTGTGATGGAATAAAAGATACTATGTTAAATAAAGAGGTAAAAGAATTTTCTTTTAAACTTGCTAAAGCGTTAATTTTAGGGCAAATATCAGACGTAACACACAACTCAACGCACTATCATAGTAAAAAAGTCAAACCTTATTGGAGTAGCCATCTATCAAAAACGGTTACTATAGAGGATCACCATTTTTATAGGTGGGAAAAATAAAAATTTAAGATTGACTAACATAATAAGCGTTTGGTACAATAAAAAATGATAGAAGAAAGTAGTTTAAGCGATGATGTTAAAAAGAATATAAACTGGCTGCACGAAAGGTCGCAAAAAACAAAAAGTGATCTAGAAACACATGAAGCTGTGTGCGCAGAACGTTATATTCACATTAGTCAATCTTTATCGGCTCTAAGTGAAAGTATAGAGCAAAGTAATAAAAGAATACAAGAACTTCATGATACTGTGTCTGCTAGTAAAGTAAGTTTAAAAACTCTAATGTTCATAGGTTCTTTCATATTAGCAATTTCAGGATTTATTTATACTATTATAGGAATAATTAATCAAGCACAATGACTAAAGAAAAAGAATTATTAAAATATCTATTATCTAGTCCTCCTATGGATGTTTACAATGAGGATAACATGGATATTCAAGAAAGTAATTTAGAGTTAGTAGAGCCCAGACCTATTAAAGCTAACGAAGAAGAACTAGAATCTAGAGAAATAGGTTCGGCTAACTTATTTTTGGCTTCTGCATTTTTGAGCACTATAAACGACATAGATTTACCGGCTAAATCAGACGAAGACGTAACTAAAGCTCAAAAACTATGGCAACAATGGATGACAGAGCTTAAAGAAGATAACTTCTTACGAGAAAAACCTAATACGTTACGAGAAAGTTTTAAAATTGTTTAACTATGAAAAGTGTTTAGAAGCGTATAACATAGATAGAGAGTCTGGAAGAGTATACAAAACTCCCGATGGCGAGTACCCTAGTATAACTACTATTTTAGGAGCGACTTCGAATAATTCTTTTTTACATAAGTGGAGAGAAAGAGTAGGCGAAGAAGAAGCTAATAGAATATCTAAAGAAGCTACTGATAGAGGTACTGCAGTACACGACTATATAGAGCAGTACTACTTACAAGAAGATAGAGTTTTTAGCGACTGGTTTGTATCTTCTGGACTTTCCAAAGAGCCAAGAAAAATTAAACAACCTGCTAGAGACATTATAAAAGAATGTGATAGAAATAACTTTACTCCCTATGCTCAAGAAATACCTTTATGGCATCCCAAACTAAAATTTGCCGGAAGAGTAGATGGCATTGGGTTATGGAATGGTGTACTATCTATAATAGATTTTAAAACTTCAAAAAAGAAAAAATACACCTCTCAAATAAAAAACTACTATATACAAGCTACTGCATATGCTGTTGCCCATAATTATTTATTTAATACTGCTATAAATAATTTTTCAATAGTTATTGGAGTAGACGAAAAAGAATCTCAATGTTTTACAGGTAAAGTAGTAAATTTTATACCTGAGCTTAAATATAGGGTTAGATCTTTTTATAGTCAACAGAAAGGAAGTTAATATTAAGAACTCTTTAAAACAACAAGAATACTATCGTCTAATAGAAAAATATGACTTACTATTTTTAACAGGCGCAGCGGGTACTGGAAAAACCTATGTAGCATGTAACTCAGCTTTAAATTTTTTAGAAAGAGGTCTTATTGAAAAAATTATTATAACAAGACCTGTTGTAGCTACAGAAGATATAGGTTTTTTACCTGGAACTTTAGAAGAAAAAATAAATCCTTTTATGGACCCTATACTAGGAGTATTATCAGAGATTTATAATCCTAAAGAAATAAAAAGGATGGTTGCTAATAATGTTATAGAGGCAGTTCCGTTAGCTTATATGAGAGGAAGAACTTTTTCTAACTCTTTTATAATACTTGATGAAGCTCAGAATACTACTCAAAAACAGATGAGTATGTTTTTAACTAGATTTGGCAGAAATATTAAGTGTTGCGTAACAGGAGACTTACTACAATCAGATTTACCTACTAGAGAAAATGGATTAAACTGGGCGTCATCAAAACTAAGCCCCTCAGAGTTAGTAGCTTTTCTTACTTTTACTAGTGATCACGTTGTAAGAAGTCCTTTAGTCAAAGAAATTATGAGATATTTATATGCAGAAGAAACGTCGTATCCCATTAAAAAAACTTTTAGAGCTGGAAGCCTTGAGTCTATTGCCCCGAGAGAGGTCGTTAATAGTTAGTATTAAAAAGGCTCAAAGGGATTATCCTCAAATAACTCCCAAAATGTATGCTGCATTTAATGGTATATACGATAGCTATTTTTATACAGGAGAAGAGCAATGATAAGTAAAGAAAGATATTGTAAGTCTTGCGGTCATAGATGCCACTGTTATTCTCCTGATTGTTCTGAGTGTAAAAATGATGTATGCATAAGTTGTAAATGTTCTTCTAGTGAGAAGAGCTTTTGGCCTGATAATCCAGGAGAAGCATACTCTATTTAAGGAGATTTTTATGCCCGTAAAAAAAGTAAAAGGCGGTTATAAGTGGGGAACCACTGGAAAAGTTTACAAAACTAAAAAAGCTGCAACTAAGCAAGCTAGAGCCGCTTATGCAAACGGTTATAAAGGTAAAAAAAGGAGAAAGTAATATGCCACATTACGGTAGAAAAGGTAAAGGAAGAAAGAAGTAATTATACTTATAAAGGAGATATAATATGCCTAAAATGAAAACAAAAGCCCCTAAATATACAGTAGGTAAAAAACCAGCTAAAAAGGCTGCAGCGAAAAAAGGACTTACTGCTGCTCAAAAAAAACTGCCCCCAGCACTTCAAAAAGCTATACTTAAAAAAATGAAAGGCAAGAAGTAACTAATGGCTGCAACACCTACCAATCCTAGTCTTTGGTCTAGAGCTAAGACTCAGGCAAAAAAGAAGTTTAACGTTTATCCTTCTGCATATGCTAATGCATGGGCAGCTAAATGGTATAAGTCTAAAGGCGGTAAATGGAAAGGTGCTCCTACCAATAAAGTGAGAAAAAAACGTGGCTAAAGGCGGGTTAGGTAAATGGTTTTCTGAACAATGGGTTGATGTTAAAACAGGCAAACCTTGTGGAAGATCAGGCAAAAAAAATAAAAGAAAATATCCCGCCTGTAGACCTAAAGCAGTTGCTTCTAGAATAACTAAACAAGAAGCAGCTAAGAAAAAAGGCCGTAAAAAAGTTAAATGGTCTGTGACCTCTTCCGGTAAAAAGAGAAAGTCAAAAAAATAAGGAGAGTTTATATGATTAGTAAAATATTATCTTGGACTAAATCAAAACTTAAAGAAAGAACTTCATGGGACGGAATAGCCTTAGTTGGAACTGGCGTAGTAATGATTATGATGCCTATAGATCTAGTAGCTTATGCAGCTATAGCATGGGGACTGTGGACTATTTGGAAAAGTGAATAGTATACTATGTTAGAAATTATACAACAGATGGCCTCAGATAGACTATGGATTTATACTGCTTTAGCAGGTAGTCTGTTTGGGGCTATATTTGTAGCCTATGTTAGCACTACTAAATTAGGTCTTTGGACATATGCTAAGATAGATAAAATGTTAGATCTACTAATAGATAGATTAGGATGGACTTGGTTAGAGCAACCAAAAGACGCTTGGAAGCAAAAGCTACCAAAAGGTCTTATCAAAAAAATAGACGATATAGATAACAGATTAAAATACCTAGAAAAGTAACTATTATTTTGGTATATATGTTAATATATGATAAAATAAGGAGATAATTATGGCAAAAGCTAAAAATGCTAGACGGTTACCTAGCGGCAAGTTAGAATACAGAGGAGAAACCTATCCTGGATTCAACAAGCCTAAAAGAAATACTTCATCCTCTAAGCATAAACAAGTTGTTTTAGCTAAAAAAGGAGAAGACATAAAAGTAGTTAGGTTTGGTCATAAAGATTATGGGCATAATTATTCTGAAGATGCAAGAAAAAATTATTTACAAAGAAGCGCAGGAATAAGAGATAAATCAGGAAGACTAACTAAAGATGACAAGTTTTCTGCTAATTATTGGGCTAGAAAAGAGCTATGGGCAGGATCTGGAGGCTCTAAGAAGTCTCCTAAAAAAGGTGGACCTAGAAAATGATTATTAAAGATAGTGAAGGCCAAGAAGCCAGAATGATTAAAGCTAAAGTAAGAAAAATGATAGCACAGAATCAAGAATTACTAAGTATGATAAAAGAAAATATGGACGTAGAAGAGTGGGTTCAGAATAAAATAGTTTTAGCGTCTCACAATATAGATGCTATATATGATTATATGAAATACTCCTCTGACCCTGTAGAGACGCAACTAGAAGAAGACTCAGATAGTGTAACTATAACACTAGCATTAGAAGAAGAGATAGACTCTTCTGATGTAATAGAAATATCTTTAACAGATAATTCTTTAGATGCCTAAAGAGTATTTAATATCAGAGGCATTTAATAATGTTTTTTGTACCTTAGCACCTTCACCAATACATGGTGTAGGTGTTTTTGCGCTAAAAGACATACCCAAAAATATAATTGTATTTTCTTCTATATCATGGGATACCTTAGACAACTCTATTCTAAAAAAGCTAGATGAAAGTGTACTACTTGAGTATGCTAAAAAATTTAAAACATCTTATGAAGGATTAAAGATCCCTGCTAGAGGGTATAATTCAATTGACTTTAGATTTTACTTAAACCACGCTACTTCTTGTAATCTTAATTATGATTCAGAGAATGATTTAATCATAAGTAAAGATACTATTTATAAAAATACTGAATTAACAATAAACTATAAAGCTTACGGACTTAGCATTGATAACAGTTTTCACTAACGGATGTTATGATATCTTACATCCTGGACATATAGATTTGTTTAACTATGCCTCTACATTAGGTGATAGACTAATAGTATGTCTAGACAGTGACGATAGGGTAAGAAGAAATAAAGGTTTTTGTAGACCTATAAACACTTTAGGTATTAGATCTAAAATTATAGGAGCTTTAAAACCTGTAACGTCGGTAATATCTTTTGATTCTGATGATGATTTATGTTCTATATTTGATACTTATAACGCTGACTTATTAGTCATTGGAGAAGAATATAAATACAAAAATATTGTAGGCGAAGATTTTGTAAAGAAAGTTATATTTTATGAACGAGACAATAGATACTCAACAACTAACATCATTAAGAGTATTAATAATAGGTGAGTCATGTCTGGATGAGTACAGGCTAGGTTCTGTAACTAGAATATCTCCAGAGGCTCCTGTACCTGTTATACAGTTTAAAGAGTTAAATACTGTAGAAGGTATGGCTGCTAATGTTAAAAATAATGTTCAAGCTTTTAATGTAGGTAACATAGATTTAATAACTAATAGATCTAAAATTATTAAAAGAAGATTTATAGATATAAAATCTAATCAACAATTACTACGAGAAGACATAGGCGACTCTGTATCCTCGTTAATAGACTATAATATAAAAGTAATGAGTTCTAATGATTATGATGTAGTCATAATTTCTGACTACTGTAAAGGGCTATTAACACCTGATACGGCCAAACTAGTATGTGAAAAATTTAAACATAAGGTGTATGTAGACACTAAAAAAGAAGACTTAAGTTGTTTTCCATATTCTATTATAAAAATAAATGAATATGAGGATAATAGTAGTTATAACTTACCTCTATCTTCTACTAAAATAGTAACTTTAGGGTCTAAAGGTTCGGTATGCGAAGGTGTATTCTCTAGGCCTTCTCCTGTAAAAGTTCATGATGTTACGGGGGCTGGAGACGTATTTTTATCTTCTCTTGCAGTATTAAATAGTTTTAACTCTATTCATGACTCTATAGACTTAGCAAATAAACTTGCGTCTTATTCAGTAGAACACTTTGGAACATATGTTATAAATCAACTAGATATAGAAAGGGCTTTTAATGAGACTTGAAGGTTTTGTAAAAAAAGGATGGGGTCACGAACTTATTTGGGCAACAAATGATAAATATTGTGGCAAACTGATGAAGTTTAATGAAGGTGCTAAGTTTTCTATGCATTTTCATAAAGATAAAGAAGAGACTTGGTATGTATTAGGCGGCGAGTTTATAGTTCATTGGATTAATACTTTTGATGCCTCTAAGATAAGTACAAAAATTAAAGAGGGAGATACTTGGCATAATGAACCTTGTAGCCCTCATCAATTAGAATGTTTAAAAGAGGGTACTATATTAGAAGTTAGTACTCCAGACAGCGTAGAAGATAATTATAGAGTGTCTCCTGGGGATTCTCAATGATACAATTAGTTTGACACTTACTTTTTTATTAAGTATTATATAGTATAACCATATAGGATCTACAATGGAATATTTCAATAAAACTAGTGAAGACTGGCGTATTTCTCAATGCTGTCAGTTCCATGATAAAGCAAAAGCTAAATCTTACAATTTTGGAACTACTACTAAAACTTATGCTCTAAAAGAGGGCGGAAAAGAAAGAGTGCAACAAAAAGCTTTACATAATTGTAATCAGCTTTTATCTGTGCTAAAAAATCATTTCCCTACACAACCTAAAAATCTAAGAGCTTGGAGAATATCTTCAGAGCTTTTTCCTTGCTACACTTTAGATTTTACTAAGCCTTGGTACGAAGAAATTTGGGATGACATTTGTGCTATACTAGAAGAATGCGGTAGACTAGCAAAAAAACATGAAGTAAGACTCAGTGTGCATCCTGGACAGTATACTGTTCTAGCGTCTAACAAAGCTGAGGTAGTAGAAAACTCTATTAAAGATTTAGAGTATCATGCTCTATATGGTAGTTTGATGGGATTACCCGCTAAAGACTTTGTAATGAATATTCATCTTCAGGGTCTATATGGAGGAAAGCACGAAGACGGCATAAAGCGTTTTGCTACTAATTTTCATTACCTATCTGACTACGCCCAACAGTGTCTTACTGTAGAAAATGAAGATAAACCTAATGGTTATGATATAAGACATACTATAGAGCTATCTAAGCGTGTACCTATTCGCTGTTGTTTAGACACTCACCATTATGCATGCCATAGAATGAGAGAGTCGGAAAAAGTTGTACTAGAAGGCAAAACTGTTAATAGGAAGATTAGGGATGTAGAACATATTACTTATACCCATGAGTACTTTGCAGAGGCTGTAGTATCTTGGAAAGGGGTTAGACCTTTATTTCACGTGTCTCAATCTTTCCCTCCAGAAAATTCTGCCTATTGGATGAAGCCTAATGCTCACTCAGAAGTATTCTGGGATGAAGAACTTATGGCAAATCATGTGCCTATGTTACAGTATGCAGACTTTGATATAGAAGCTAAACATAAAGAAGTAGCCGTACTAGGTTTTTACAATTTTATAAAAGAAGAAGAAGAGCTAGCAGGAGAGCCCTTAGTAGCAATATGATAGATTATAAATTTAATGAAGATCAATATATAAAAGAATTTAAAAAGTATGTTGATTCCACTTATAACCAACACTATTCTAATAATAAATTTCAATCTACTGAAGTAATTATTGATAGAGGTCATGGAACAGGTTTCTGTATGGGAAGTATAGATAAATACTCTAATAGGTATGGTAAGAAGGGCACTGTAGAAGATGCTCGTAAAGATTTAATGAAGATATTACACTATACTCTACTTCAGCTGTATATACACGATAGTAACTATTAGAGGAGTTATTAATGACTAAATATTTATTTAGGAACCCAGAAGTTCCTGGGCAAATTGAACGAGAAATAATTGCTAGAAATCTAGTAAGAAATTTAGAGAAACTAGGTAAGTTTCAAATAGAGCAATTATCTGGGGAAAGCTGGACACATTTAAAAATACATGCCCCTGATAATTTACTTAAAATATTTAAAGGAATAAAAAGTACTAAATATAAACCTATTATAAAAGGTAAACACGTATTTATGTATATAGATAGTAATGTTACGTCATTAGACGTGAGAATGTTTATAGGAGAGTTAATAGCGTGTATAAATACTAAGAATAATAAATTATCTCATAGAATTAGAAGAAAAATAGGAATTTTTCTATTTAATTTAGCAAAACTAATATATAAACCTAAAAAATAAGGAATAACTATGTCAGAAGATAAAGATGTCAAAAAACCTATAAAAGCTATTAACCCAGAAGATGTAGCAGAACAGTTAGATATTATTGTATCTTTCTTAGGCGCAATAGAAAGCTCCAGAGACGAAATTAATAAAAGAGTAAAGCATTTAAAAGAAGAATACGGATTACAATCCACAGCTGTTAGAGCTGCTGCGACTGTTCTACATAAGCAAAATCAAGAACAGTTAGATGAAAAAGAGTCTCAAATTAGAAACATTTTAGATATTTGTAAAGGTTAGAATATGTCTAGCATAGTACTGGTTACTGGAGGTTTTGACCCTCTTCATTCTGGCCATATAGCTTACTTTAAAGAAGCTAAAAGGTTAGGACAAAAATTAGTGGTCGGACTAAATAGTGATGATTGGCTAACAAGAAAAAAAGGTAGACCCTTTATGAGCTGGTCTGAAAGAGCTGAGATACTTGAAAATATAAGCTGTATTGACAGAGTTATTAAATTTAATGACTTAGACGATACTGCTAATGACGCTATATATAAAACTTTAAAAATGTCTCCTGATAGTAGAATAATTTTTGCTAATGGAGGAGATAGATCTATAGGTAATACTCCTGAAGAAAAAACTTATGGAGGAGTACCTTGGGTTAGGTTTGAATGGGGAATAGGAGGAGAGAATAAAGTAAATAGTTCTTCTTGGATTCTAGACAAATGGAAAACTCAAAAAACAGAAAGAGATTGGGGGTACTGGAGAGTTTTAGATGATAAACAACCAGCATTACCTCAAAAGATAAAAGAGCTAGTTATTTATCCTAATTGTAGCTTATCTGATCAAAAACATTTAGATCGCTCAGAACATTGGTATGTATTAGAGGGAGATTTACAAATAGAACTAGAATATCCAGATGCTACTTGGAAAACAATGATTCTTAGCCCTCATACTACTTTTGTTATACCTACTAATACTTGGCATAAAACTACCAATATTGGTAGTTTTAACGCTCATGTTCTTGAAGTACAATACGGAACTAAATGTATTGAGTCAGACATTGAGCGAAGGCAGATACTTAATGAAAAGAATAAACGAGACGACATATAATCAGTCTACCTATCCTACAGAGGTAGAAAACTTAATAATAGAACATCTAGATAAGACAGATAAATTAATATTCAGCTGGGGAAGAGATAGTTCTACTTTTTGGCTAGCTAGACGATGTACTTCTATGTGTGTAGTAGAACATGATCTTGCATCCTTTAATGCAACAAAAGACTTTTTATCTTTCAAAAACATTAATAATATAAAGACTAAGTATTCAAAAGAAAACTATGTAGATAGTATCAAAGAGTATCCAAGTAATATATTTGATACTATCATTATAGATGAGCATGAAAAAGAAAAGTGTTTTGTGTCTGCAATATCAGAAGCTAGATCAGGAGGTATTATAATAGCTCCTTATCTCAATATAGATTTATTAGAAGAATACTCTAACAGAGTTAAAAGCTACTCATCTTTCTCAGGAAAAGGGTATATAAATGAAGAAACGGTTATTATCCGGAAAAAATAAAACTATTCCTTTTATACCTTTTTATATAAGAAGAGCAGGAGGATGGGTAATACCTACTGCTTATGATATATTTACAGATAAAAAAAGTTTAATCATTTTTTTAAAAGGTGCATATATAGATAGTAAATTATTAGTTCATTATGATGATTCTGATTTAATATCAAATTATAATAATACTTATTGTTGTTGTCCTAATGACTCTTATGTAATGAATCAATGGGCTACCGACTTAAATATTAAAAATATAGATATGTTACCTGACGGTAATAAAGAGTTTTTTGACTATTTAGACTTACTAGAAAAAGAAACTCCTATACGCCAAAAGGTAGAAATAAGTAATTCAGAAATAAAATATTTAGGAGATGTACGTGTCTAAAGTTATAGTTTATTCTTTACCTAGCTGTATAGCATCTAATGATTTTATTATATACTGTAAGAGTAAGGTACGTGACTTAGAAACCTATGTAGTAAAAGACTCTTCGTGGCCTCAGATTAGGCATGATGTAACTATAGACTCTTTAGAAAGTAAGTATAATAGAAAATTTTTTAGTTATCCTATTATATATATAAACAATCAATATGTAAATTCAATACAAGAAGCAAAGAAGATTATAACAAAAGGACTATAATATGGATATACTTATATACTCTAAAACAAATTGTAACTTTTGTGTGAAGGCAAAAAATTTATTAAATGTAAAAAATCTAGAATTCACTGAGAAGGTACTAGATAAAGACTTCACTAAAGAACAATTATTAGAGATACTACCTAATGTAAAAACCTTGCCACAAATACAAATAAATGGCAAGCATATAGGCGGTTATAGAGAATTAGAAAGCTATTTAAATACTAATTAATGTAACTTATTAGTTGCTTAATAGTTTATATTTAATTATTATTGTATAATGGAAAATTTATTTAGCGCTTTTATACTATTGTTTTTTGTTATACTTCCTTTGGTAGCTATATTCAGCTTTACATCAAAGGTAACAAGTGGTATATATTACTGGGCAGATTCTCAGCACCCACAAGAAACCTACGATTACACAGAACAGCGGGCAGCCCCAAAAACTACTACACCCCTTATTAAGGATTCTCCTCTAGTATTGAAATACCCATTAGCAAAATCAGATAAAAATAAAATGGAAGATTATTTAGGGTACTCACTAGAATATGAAGATTCTAGTGAATTTAAAAACTTTTTAGATAATAATGACTTTGATGTTAGGGAGCATTTAAAAGTTAAAAAAGGATGATTTTATGTACAATAAAGAATTTAAACTAGATATAAGAGACATAGAAATAATTGAACAAGCTCTAGAAGCTAAAGTAGCTCGTAGGGCTGCTTCTTTATTGATCGACTCCGACTCAAAAAAACAGTTAGAACTAAGAGAGATAAGAGAGTTATTAGGAAGAATTTCTTATCAAAAGAACTGGTACAGACCTAAAAAAGGATATATAAGTGGATGAGTATATATGTTAAAACAGGTTTCTATATTATATGTCTTACCTTTTCTATTATAGCTACTCAGCAGATGCTAACTTTTAGCGGAGAGGCTTTTAACGTCTTAACCTCTATAGGGCAAGAACTAGATAAATTACCTTGACAATTATTAATAATTAAGATATAGTAAGTATATACAAGAAAGGTTACTATGAAACAAGATTATAATTCTCTGCTAAATACAGTTAAGCATCATTCTAAACTGTATTATGACGATAACGCCCCTATATTATCTGACTATGAATATGATCAGCTATATGACAGACTGAGTTCTATAGAGCTTAGACAAGGATGGGCAGACTCGTCTAGCCCTACAGTAAGAGTAGGAAACTCTAAAGGTAAAATTAAGCACCCTTTCCCTTTATACTCTTTAAAAAAAGTATATGAACAAGATGAAATAGATCCCGAATTTATAATTGAGACTATAAAAATCGATGGAACTAACCTGTCTGTAACTTACGATGAAAAAGGTAATTTACTTCATGCACTTACTAGAGGTGATGGAGAGTTTGGTGAAAATGTAACTCATCTAGTAGATTATATTGCTTCTATACCTCTTACTGTTCCTGCACAAAACAAAATAATTACTGTTATAGGAGAAGTAGTAACTGATAAAGAAAACGTACAAAACTTTAGAAACTTTGTAAGCGGTTCTCTCGGTATAAAAAACGCTGAGGAGATTATAGATAGATCTTTACGTTTTATAGTTCATGACGTTGCAGGTATAGAAGAAGATTATTCTATAAGAGTTAAGAGTCTTCACAGTTTCGGGTTTGTATCTACTTTCAATTGGGATTGCTCTTCTTATCCTAGTGATGGTATTGTTTATCGAGTAGACTCCTATAAAAGAGAAAAATTATTAGGAACAACCTCTAAATATCCTAGATATGCTGTAGCCTTAAAAACTAGAGGGGCTATGACAGCAGTAACTACCATTCAAGATATTTTTTGGAGTATTGGTAGAACAGGAGTTGTTACTCCTGTAGCAGTAGTAGATCCTGTAAATATTGACGATGCTACTATATCTAGAGTAATACTTCATAATATTGACTTCATAGAACAACACGAGCTTGGACTGGGAGATGAAATACTTATTGAAAGACAAATTACTCCACAATTCGTAAAGGTGCTATCTAAATCTAAATTTGCTAGATTCTGTGTAGCAGATGCAGAAAAAAAACTAGGGCTAAAACTATATAGAGAAGGTCCTAAACTTTTTACTTCTGCTAAAGACGGTAACAAATCTGTAGAGTATTTTGTTAAACAGCTAGGCATTAAAGGCTTAGGCCCTGCATGGATTCAAAAATTAGATTTAACTCATCCTAATGACTTATTTAAGGAAGAAGTTCCTTGGGAACATATGGGTAAAAACGGTGAAAAAGTATTAGAAGAGCTATCTAGACCTAAAGAGTACTACTCTGTATTAGGAGCTTTAGGCATACCTGGAGTGGGCAAAAATACTGCTAAGCGTATTACTCAAAAAATACCTTCCTTTGATAGATTAAGAGAAATAGAGTATGAAGATATTAACGGAATAGGGCCTAAAACAGTTGATAGCATACTGGCCTGGTTAGATGTTAATGAGTCCTGGGTTAAGAGCTTACCTTATTCTCTAACGGCTTCTACTTTTGTAGAAGAGGCTACTAATAACTTAACAGTAGCTGTATCAGGTAAGCTAGACATGACAAAGCAAGATTTATCAGATCATTTACAAGATCTTAATATAGTGCTCAAAGATAGAGTAACTAAAGATATAGATTATTTAATTAGCTCTGGAGAAGAAACTTCTAAAGTAGCTAAAGCTAGACAGTATAATATTCCTATTATAAATTACTGGCAGAATAAAAAATACATCTTAAGAGGAGAGCTAACTCATGGCGGAAGTTATTGATTTTTTACAGAGATCTAAACAAATAAAGCAATCTTATATAGACGAAGATATAGATATAGAAGATGCTAAGGTAATAAGTAAAGACATATTTTATGAAACCTTAATGACTTTAGAGGAGTTAGGCTATTCTCCTAACCAAAATTCTCAGTTATTAAAAGATTTAGAAGCTTTATGTTTTATATCTTGTGCTATGATATTTAGAGCGCATAACAATAAACATCCTGCTAATAGACTACTAGATGCAGCTTTTAAAGACTTAGAAAATACTATAGAAGTTGTGGGAGAATCTTTACATGCCGAAAATGATAATAAGATTCAGTGATTCTGGATTAACTAAGCAAGAAGCTAAAGAATTTGCGACTGAGCATAATGCAGATCTATCTGCGTATCGTAATGATAGTAAATCTAAACAATCTTTTCTTGACTTAACACTAGAAGACCATTATTATGGTAACGAAGTTTTAGAAATGTATAGTGATCAGGCGCAAGGTTATCTTCAGTTTGATGACGGTACCGTTAGTAGACACTTTATAAGACGAGAAAGAAATTTTACTGAAGATTAGTACAAAAGGATGAACAATATGTATAATTTAATTAAAAACTTAACTACTAAAGAAGAAGTTAAAAAAGTATTAAGAGCAAATGATGCTGGAGCCTCTTTAGAAAAAAGCTTAACTGATAGGTGGTTAGCAGAAAAAGAAGCAGCAGATATTGCAGCAGAGCAAAAAACTATTGCCCCCACACAGAATGTAGTAAAAAAAGCTACATTAGCTGCAGATAAATTGGTAACTACTAAGGTTTCTGAGAGTATTACAGAGTATAAAATGCCTAAAGAAACTGACCCCGAATAACTTACTAATTTAACTTTTTTATTTACATAAACTTATTTATTTGATATATTTATTATAGTTTCTTTTAGTGTTGTCTTCGGAGACCTAAAACAAACTACTAGCCCTATAGGGCAACAAGCAGTAATAAACAAGAATACTGCTATTATAATCTTGCTTATTAAAAGGAGAAAATTAATGATGAGTTCGTATATAACAGATTGGGGAATTGATTCCCTTCAAAATACAAAAAAATACTATGTAGATGCATTAGTAAAGGAAGAGTCTTTATCAAAACCTTTACACTCATTTATAGACGCCCAAACAGAGTTTACTAAATCTGCATTTAAGTCTGTAGACTTATTTGTTCAAGCTTTAGGAGAGTCAGCACAAAGTTTTACTAAAGGAGGTCTAAAATGAATATGAGAAATGCTTCTTTATTAGATATTAATAAATTTACCCCCTATGCGGTAGGATTTGATCGTCTTTTCGATCAGATGAATAAGTATTTAGACAACCAGGCACAAAGTACTGGGTATCCTCCGTATAATATAACTAATGTCAATAATCAATATACTATTGAGATAGCCTTAGCGGGAGTATCTAAAGAAGATATTGATATGGTAGTCACTGATAATGTACTATCTATTTCGTATAAACCTGATCAAAGTGATAATAACGCCGATTCGTGGGTGTACAGAGGTATAGCTAATAGAGGATTTACCCGTAAGTTTACTATTGCAGACGATATAGAAGTAAAAGACGCTCGTATGAGTAATGGATTACTTAGCGTGGTACTAGAAAGAATAGTTCCAGACACTAAAAAACCAAAAAAAATTGATATTTCGTAAAAATAAATAACAAGTAAGGGTCCCTATTAGGGGGCCCTTATCTATAACTTATAATGAGTATTCTATGATAAAAAAACACTTTTCAGACTTAGACAGATTAATGTTCACTAGAGAGAATAAGTATACTAAGTCTTTTAATAAAGATAAAACTTCTTCTCCTATAATGTATCAAGTACTTAAATTTATAGACTTAGAACATCCTAATATTAAAAAAATATTAAATTGGTGCTCAGAGAACTGTAAATTTAGATATGATATATGTCAGTGGCATTTAGGATATGATAATAATATATTTTTAAGATTCCACTCTAAGGAAGACTATAACAACTTTTATACTTTTTATGATTCTAACTTTTTTTCTAGAATAGACGTTAGAATAGGAGACAGATAAATTGGAAACTAATATTGTTAACTCACAGCAAATGCTTCAAGGAAACTCTAGTATGCCTATGAATGAAGGTGATAAGTCTGTACAAGGTAATTCAAAAAACATGCCTTTTAATCCTAATACTTTTCCTAATGCAGAAAATATCAGACCCCCAAATACAGAAGAAAGAAGAGTAGTAGAACCCTCTACTCGAGCAGCTGTTATATTGAAAAAGTTTCAAGAGCTGCAATATATGTGGAAAGATTATAACAGTAAACTAAACGATAGGAGTTACGCAGAAAAAGCCTATCTAAGAGAAGAGTATGCTTTAAAATTAAGCGGTCGAGAATCAACAGTAGATATTAGTGTGTAAATGAAAATAATAAATTTTGAAAATAAACAGTATCCTGCTTTTCAAGCTACTGGAAATGCAGCTAGATTTGCTATTCCTTTTGCTAAAGAGCTTATAGGATTAGACAAAGTAGGTTATGATATAGGGTGTATGAAAAAAGAATGGTCTTATCCAGGGTCTATAAATATAGACATAGATATAGACGACCCTTGGGACGCCTATAATTTACCTGATTTAGAAGTAGATTATATATTTTCTTCTCACTGCTTAGAGCACTTGCCTGATTGGGTAGGAGCTTTAGACTATTGGAATTCTAAACTAAAAATAGGAGGAATTTTATTTTTGTATCTACCTCATAAGAGTCAGAAATACTGGAATCCTTGGAACAATAGAAAACATTATCACATGTTTTCTTCTTCACAGTTTAATAAATATTTTAAAAGTAAAAGTAAAAACTGGACTAATACATTTGTAACAAAAGGTCATGATTTAAATAACAGCTTCTACTGTGTAGCAAAAAAATACTGATAGTATTTGCATAGATACTTATTAAATGTTAATATATAATATAGCATTTAATGAGGTAACTAATGTACGCAGTGAAAAAACTAAATAAAAGCAATTTTGAAGTTGTTAATATATTAGAAGAGCCTAAAACTTACAAAGTTAGTAAAAATACACAAGGACACTATCAGTGTGATTGTATGGGTTTTGCTAGACAAAAAAATAAATTAGAACACAAGCATTGTTTAATGGTACAAGTTCTAGAAGATTTAGACTATGATAGCTTTGTGCTTGATACAGATAGAGAATGGAAAATTGTATCAGCACATACTATGCAAGATGCTATAGACAGTATAGAATCTTTTATTGATAGCTTAATGTGAAGAGGAAAATATGCTAGCTAATATTACTAATCTAAACACAGAATATTCTGATTGCACTATTTTAATAGATCCAAGCGATTCTTGGACTACAGATAAGACTATATCTGTTCTATTGTCAAGACTTTTAGCTAACTACTCAGAGTATTGCGAAGAATATCCTAGCGATTTTTCTTCTTTAGAAGAGTGGAAAATGGAAGTTAACTATCATTCAGATTGTTTAAGTGAGTATTTTTATTGTCAAGAATCAGATAATGCTGAGTTTGAAGCAATTCTTAAAGACACTAAAAAGTCTTTTAAATTTATCTCTGAATATTTAGAAGATTTATGGATAGTTAACGAATGACTGCTATAATATTTGATGTAGACGGTACTCTTACAGACCCTAGAGAAAAAATAGATCCTTTCTTTTTACAAGAACTTGTAGGATTATCTATGTCTTATAGTATTTATTTAGCTACAGGAAGCGACTACGTTAAAACAGAAGAACAACTAGATACGTGGTTTTTAGAGAACATAATTTCCTATAGTTTTAATTGCTCAGGAAACTCTGTATGGCAAAAAGGACAAGAAGTATATAGAGAAGACTGGATTACTCCTACCGAAGTATTAGATTGGCTTAACAGTGAACTAACTAAAAGTACTTTTGAGCACAAGACAGGGTTTCATTTTGACAAAAGACCTGGTATGCTAAACTTTAGTATAGTTGGAAGAAATGCTACACCTCTACAAAGAGTATTATATTCTGAGTTTGACAAAAACACTAAAGAAAGGTTAAACTTATCTATAAAGTTTAATAATGCTTTTAAAGATAAATATAATATTACAGCACAGATTGCCGGAAGAACTGGTTTTGACATATATAGAGACGGTAAGGATAAGAGTCAAATATTAGATTACTTTGAAAATATTCCTATATTATTTTTTGGCGATGACACTCAAGAGGGCGGTAATGATCATACGTTAGCTAAAGCTATCGAAGAAAGAAACAATAAAGAAGATAAAGTATTTAAAGTATCTTCTCCTTCTGAAACAAGATATTTAGTTTCTCTTCTTTAAACACTTGTTTAAGATGAGGGGCTGGTCAAGTGATGCCAGTAAACCATAAAAATCACTATGGGTTATGTTAAACTATCCTATCCGAAAAAAATTGTTTAACCACTATTCTGCTAGTGTAACTAAGTCCGTTATTTCGGAAACGGCAGCAGATAAAAAGGCGTTCTAACTTATAGTAAGAGCGCCTTTTTACTTTTTTAATTATAAGGAAAATATAAATGTCTACCGTACATAAGATATTAAAAAATGCGTTAAAAAACATGAACTATGTAGGCTCCGGGTGTTATGCTGCTGCTTTTGATAGTAATAAAGAAATAGTTAAAATAGGAGCAGATATATTTGACCCTTATTTATATTATCTAAGAGAAATAAAATCATTAAAAAATACACATTTTCCTAAATTTCATAGTTTATATGTAGATAACTATAATGAGTTTTATACTGTAAAGCTAGAGAAACTATATCCTTTAAATGATAAACAACTTAAAGATTACGAACAACTATACGACTGGGCAGTAAAAGGAGAAGATAAACCTTGTTGGGCTAGTGAAGAGCTAGAAGAAGCTGTTAATAAGATAGTAGATTTAGCAGATGTAATATCTTTACAACCTTCAGAGGATTTAGAGTATGAAGGGCAGACAGGAGATTGTAGATTAGACCTTCATGAAGCCAATGTAATGAGTCGATCTGATGGGACATTAGTATTTACAGATCCTCTTTCAGATGCCCAAATGTTTGATGCCCCTGCTATAGAAGAGTGGATAGATGACTATCTTTATTATACCAATAAAAAGTAGTTTTATTCTTGCTTATTACTTATTTTAATAGTATTATGATTATATGATGAAAAAACAAATAAAATTTAATATAAAATCTGTAGAAGATTTACATAAACAAATGAATGAGTGGGTAGATGCAAATCTACCTATAGAAGAGATAAATAATACTAACTTAGCGGCTACAATGCTAAAAAGTATAGGAATAAAAGTATAGGTCTCTTAGCTCAGCTGGATAGAGCAAGTGCCTTCTAAGCACTAGGTCTCAGGTTCGAATCCTGAAGAGATCACCAAGATAGGCAAAGGGGAAAGCCTAGCGATTTCGCTAAACGTACCCAACAAAGGTCCTAGACATGGAAGAGTGGCCCTCTAGTCTAGTCCGGTATAAGCACTGGTACCGCATAACCCAGTCGGTTGCTGCATACGTCAAATGCAGATACGTGGGGAGGCACTGCAGAAAGCCTCCCCACCGATTCTATAGAGTTATATCTATGTAACAAAGGATACACTATGAGAAGAGGTACTAAGCCTAACCCCATAGATTATATTAAAGTAAGAATAGATCTACTACGTGAAGAAAAGAAAAAAAACGAAGATAATACTGCTCACTTAGTATTAGATAAAGCAATTTATGAGTTAAGTGTTGTTTTAGATCTTCTAATAAGATAGTAGTTATACTATTCCGGCGTAGCTCAGTGGTAGAGCAGTTGACTGTTAATCAATTGGTCGTAGGTTCGACCCCTACCGCCGGAGCCAAATTAGGGTCTGTAGCTTAGTGGTTAAAGCTGCCCGCTCATAACGGGTAGATCGTAGGTTC
>VMHT01026055.1_pt1 | contig 57958 bp, 57 predicted proteins | sample 4693611 | NCBI WGS metagenome assembly VMHT01 (sample SAMN12280063, study PRJNA550983) | marine metagenome | isolation source: seawater sampled from same location over 5 years 0.02-0.2 micron viral filtrate | place: USA: collected off the coast of southern California halfway between the port... ... | reverse complement strand
TGGGAAGACGATCAAGGAAATAAAAGATATACAACAGAGATTATAGGAAGAGAAATGCAAATGTTAGGAGGACGAAGATCTGAAGATAATATGGATCAGAGCCCTCAGATGAATAGCTCTAGTACCCAACCTGAGGAGGGGCTCACAGACGATGAAATTCCTTTTTAGGATTTTAACTTTTCAAAAACTAAACTAACGTTAGTTCCCCCAAAGCCAAAGCTGTTATTCATTACAGCATCCAAATCCTGGTTTCTGACTTCTGAAACTAAGTCCAAACCTTCACCTTCATCAATGGAGCTAGCAAGATTAAGGGTTTTTGATATAAAGCTGTTTTTTAGCATCAACAGTGAAAAAATACTTTCTAAAGCTCCAGCGGCACCAAGGGTATGTCCAGTTTGTGATTTTGTTGAGCTTATGGGAGGAATTTTATCTTTGAAAACCTTTTTTATTGATTCTAACTCAACAGGATCTCCAGCAGGCGTTGAAGTTCCGTGAGCATTAATATAATCAATATTATCTTTTGCATGCATTTCAACAGCCTTTAGCATGCAATTAGTTGCTCCTTCTCCGGATGGATGGACCATATCATCTCCATCAGAAGTAGCTCCATATCCAGTTATTTCAGCATAAATATCAGCGTTTCTTTCTAGGGCATGATCTAATTCTTCAACGACGAGCATGCCTGCTCCTCCTGCTATAACAAAACCATCTCTGTCTATATCAAAAGGCCTTGATGCTTTCTCAGGGCTCTCATTATATGAAGAAGACAGAGCTCCCATGGCATCAAACATGCTTGACATTGTCCAATGCTCATCTTCAGCGCCACCAGCTAATATTATTTTTTGTTTCCCCAATTGAATTTGTTCCAGAGCTGATCCAATACAATGTGCGCTTGTTGAGCATGCAGAGGAAATAGAGAAATTTACCCCTTTGATGCCAAAAAAAGTTGCAAGAGCTGCTGAAACGGTGTTTCCCATTGTTTGAGTAACTCTGTAAGGTCCTATTCTTTTAACTCCTTTATTCCTTAATATATCTGCTGCTTCAACCTGGCTTCTAGAAGATGCTCCACCGGAACCTGCAATGACCCCAACGTCTTGTGAAGAAAACCTTGATAGATCCAAACCTGAGTCTTTTATAGCCTCTGCAGTACTCAAATAGGCATAGCTTGCTGCTTCTCCCATAAATCTCAAATGTTTTCTATCAATGAGATCCTTTAGATTTAAATCAATGGAGCCAGAAATCTGACTTCGCATTCCCAATTCTTTGTACGATTCATTGAAACGTATCCCTGATGTACCCAGTTTAAGTGATTTATTTATTTCAGAAATATTGTTACCTATGCAAGATACGGCACCAATTCCTGTTATTACTGCTCTTTTTAAAGTGCTCATCAAAAATTACCAGGATTCTCAAAAAGCCCAACTTTTAAGTTCTTCGCTGAATAAATTTCCTTCCCATCAACGTACATTAATCCGTCTGCAACTCCAAGAACAGCTTTTGTTGAGAGCATTCTTTTTACATGTATCTCGTATTTAACCGTTTTAGCATGAGGAAGCACTTGACCATAAAATTTAACCTGCCCGGCACCAAGAGCTCTTCCTTTTCCATGATTGCCAGACCAAAGTAAATAAAACCCTAAAATTTGCCACATTGCATCCAAACCCAAGCACCCGGGCATAACTGGATCACCTTTGAAATGACAATCAAAAAACCAAAGATTCTCATTAATATCAAGTTCTGCCTCTATTAGTCCATTTGAATAATTACCTTTATCTCCTGATATTGAAGTAATTCTGTCTAGCATCAGCATATTGCTACTTGGAAGCTTTCCATCATTTTCATGAAATAGCTCTCCTTTTGAGCAAAGTTGAAGTTCTTCTTTGGTGAAATAATTTTTTTCTGTAAATTTCATCAATCTCTAAAGTACAAATTATCATAGTTGATTTATTGAATCTATTGCGACAAAGAACTTATTTAGATATCATTCGACCTCAATTTTGATATAAATATGTACGCGGTAATTAAAACAGGTGGTAAGCAACATAAAGTAGCTGAAGGCGAAATTCTTAAAGTTGAAAAACTTAAAGCTTCTGAGGGAGAACCTGTTGATATTACTGATGTGCTTTTAATTGAGAAAGATGGCGAAGTTACTCTTGGCTCTCCTTTTATTGAAGGGGCAAAAGTAACTGTAAAAATCCTTCGTCACGGAAAAGAAGATAAAGTAACTATTATCAAGATGAAAAGAAGGAAGGACTATAGGAAAAAGCAAGGTCATCGCCAAAATTATAGTGAAATTCAAATAGAGCAAATTTCGGTTTAAGTATGGCGCATAAAAAAGCAGGTGGTAGCAGTAGAAACGGAAGAGATTCTGAATCTAAAAGACTGGGCGTCAAAAGGTACGGCGGCCAACTAGTATCTGCTGGCTCTATTTTGGTCAGGCAAAGGGGGACAAAGTTTCATCCTGGCACAAATGTTGGAATTGGAAAAGATCACACACTTTTTGCAAAAATTGATGGCACTGTATCTTTTAGCAAAAAAGGTAGAAATCTAAGACAATTCATAAACATCACCCCCGCAGATTAAATAATGAGCTTCATTGACGAAGCTGCTATTCACTTAATAGCTGGTTCTGGTGGAAACGGTTGTTTGAGCTTCAGAAGAGAAAAATTTATTCCCAGGGGCGGTCCCGATGGGGGTGATGGAGGAAAAGGCGGAAGCATTTTTCTCAAAGCTGATAGCTCTTTGACAACGCTGCAAGATTTTAGATTACAAAAAAAATACCAAGCTAAAAACGGTTCTTCTGGTGAGGGTAAAAATAAACATGGCAAGGATGCTAGCGACATAATTTTAAAAGTTCCCGTTGGTACTGTTGTTTTTGAAGAATCAACTGAAGAAGAGATAGCTGACTTAAAAAAAGATGGCGATCTTTTTGAAGTTGTTTCTGGAGGAAAGGGTGGATTAGGGAATGCAAGATTCAAGTCATCTACCAATAGAGCTCCCAGAAAAACTACGGAAGGAGAAAAGGGAGAAGAGCTATCGCTTCAGTTAGAGCTAAGATTAATAGCTGATGTTGGTCTCTTAGGATTTCCAAATGCAGGAAAATCTACCCTAATTTCAAGTATATCCGAGGCGAAGCCTAAAATAGCCGACTATCCATTTACTACTCTGACCCCTAATCTTGGAGTGGTTGAGGCTAAATCTCTCAATCCATATGTAATTGCAGATATTCCGGGATTAATTCCGGGAGCTGCCAAAGGGGCAGGACTAGGGATAAGATTTTTAAAACATTTATCTAGAGTAAAGTTGTTGCTTCATTTAATTGATGTATCAGAAATTAAACCTGAAGATGTAGAGGAAAAAAAGAATTCCTTAGATAAAGAGCTAAAAGAATTTGACGAATCTTTATCTAAGCTAGAACAATGGATTGTTCTAACTAAAGCAGATACAAAATCGGAGTTGAAGAATGATTATTTATCTGAGGCAAAAAAGGTATACAGCAATGAAGTTTTTTTAATATCTTCTATAACTGGGGAAGGATTAAGCGAACTAGTCAAAAAGGTCAGCACAAAAATCATAGAGATTAACATTAATGAGTAATTCAGTAGTAGTAATCAAAGTAGGATCCTCCTTAATTTCACAAGGAAGTCGAGAAAATTCAGCTTTTTTTAAAAGACTTGCTAAGTGCATTCAGAAATTCAGAGAGAATGATTTTGATGCAGTTTTAGTTTCATCTGGAGCAATTTCCTATGGAATGAAGAAAAGAGGCATAGAAAAAAAACCAAATAATATCAAACAACTTCAATCATTATCAGCTGTTGGCCAAATAGGGCTTATCAATTCTTACCAGAAAAATTTTGATAAATTTAAAATAGAGGTTGCTCAAGTCCTCCTCAGTCATAGTGATTTTAAATCTGAAACAAAATCAAACAATATTAAATCCAGCATCAATAATCTCCTCAGATGGGGTATAACGCCAATAGTCAATGAAAATGATTCTGTATCAACAGAAGAAATTGAGAGAGGAGATAATGATCAACTAAGTGCAAAACTAGCAAATCTTATTAGTTCTAAAAAACTTATACTTTATACAGATCAAAAGGGTTTATATTCAAAAGATCCAAGAACAAATAATGACGCAGTACTTATTGACAAAGTCAGCCTTAAAGAACTTTCAAATCAAAAAATTATTTTTGGAGACTCTGGCAAGTTAGGAAGAGGAGGCATGAAAACTAAATTATCAGCTATGAAAATTTTCTTAATTAATAATCAAAGGATTGGCTATATTCTAAGCGGTCATGAAAAGGATCTATTTGGTTCATTGCAAAACCAAAAAAAGAGAACTAGATTGAAATTAAGCTGACGTAAGAGCTTTTAATTTTTTGTTGAGTCTCGATTTAGTTCTCGCAACGTGATTTTTGGGAAGAACTTTTTTATTGGCAAGTTTGTCCATCAGTTTCTGAGTTTTCTTAAACTCATTCCCAGCAGCTTCAATATCCTTATCATAAAGTGCTTTTTCAAAAGCCTTAATACTTGTCCTTGCAGAAGCACGTTGAGAACTTTTAAGGGCATATCTTCTATTAGCTTGCCTAGCTCTTTTAATTGCTGATTTAATGTTTGCCATAGGTGCGGAATGATGAAGATAACAAACTAATTTGTCAATATAATACTTAAAGAGTTTATTCATTCATGCGAAAAATAGCCTTAATCTTTATTTCCGTTAGTTTATTATCGTGCGAGCACTTAAGCATGAATGATAATAATAATTTGAAATCAACTTATCCCATGACTAAAAAAGTTAATACTTCTGATTTATATTTTTCAAAAGAAATTCAAGATCCATATAGATGGCTTGAGGATGATCTGGATAAAGAGACAAAGAGATGGATAGAAGATCAAAATCTCTTTACTGATAAATACTTCGAAAAATCAAATTCTAAAGAACAAATAAAAAGGGGACTAAAACAAATTTGGGACTATGAGAAATTTTCTTCGCCCTTCAGAGAAGGAAATTACATTTATTTTTTCAAAAATAGTGGCCTTCAAAATCAATCAGTGCTCTACCGAAAAGACTCTCAAGGATTTGAGGAAGTCTTTTTAGATCCTAACTCGTTTAGTGAAGATGGAACTATCTCTTTATCTGATATTAGTTTTAGTAAAGATGGAAGTGTTGCTGCTTATGCAATTTCTGAAGGTGGAAGTGATTGGAGGAAAGTATTTTTTTTAGATACAGAAACCAAATCGTTGTTATCAGATACTCTAATCAACGTTAAGTTTTCTTCACTAAGCTGGAAAAGCAATGAGGGTATCTATTATTCAACTTACGATGCTCCTGAAGGAAGTGAATTAAGTTCTTTAAATAACAATCACAAACTTTATTTTCATAAGTTAGGAACTGCTCAAGAAAAAGATCAAATTATCTTTGGAAATAAGGTTGAACAAAAAAGAAGATATGTTTCATCTTCTGTATCGGAGGATCAAAAATACTTAATCATATCTGCCGCAAATTCCACATCTGGAAATGAGCTCTATTTAATAAATCATTTAGATAAAAATCCAGAAATCAAAACTATTAATAACAATCTTTCTATCGATGTTTATTTACTGGATAGCCTAGATGATGAGCTTTTTTTAGTGACTAATAATAATGCCGATAATCAAAAAATTATTTCCGTTCAAGTCACAGAACCTTCTTTGGATAAATCCAAAGATTTAATTGCAGAACAGACTTCTGTGATGAGTCCAAGCTCCTCAGGAGGATTTATATTTGTTGAGTTAATGCAAGATGCTATTTCAAAAACTTTTCAATATGATTTTTCAGGGAAACTTATCAGAGAAGTTGAACTGCCAGGTATAGGAAGCGTTTCTCCAATTTCAGGAAAAAGAGAGGACGAAGAACTTTTCTATTCTTTCTCAAATTATCATACGCCTCCCACAATCTATAGTTTTGATCCTAAGAGCGGCATATCAAAAATTTATTTCAAGCCAAAGATAAATTTTGATTCTGAAAAATTCATATCGGAACAGGTTTTTTATACCTCTAAAGACGGAACAAAAGTTCCAATGATCATCACATATAAAAAAGGTTTGAGTAAAAATGGTAAAAATCCAACAATTCTATATGGGTATGGAGGTTTTAATATTTCTCTCACTCCAAATTTCAGCAGCATTATGGCTTATTGGTTAGAAAAAGGCGGAGTTTATGCGGTTCCAAATATCAGAGGAGGTGGAGAATATGGGAAGAAATGGCATCTATCTGGGACAAAAATGAACAAGCAAAATGTATTTGATGATTTTATCTATGCCGCAAGATTTCTTTTTTCAGAGGGCTATACAAAATCAGAAAACTTAATTTTGAGAGGAGGTTCAAATGGAGGTCTTTTAGTTGGCGCTGTTATGACCCAAGAGCCTCAGCTTGCTAGAGTTGCTCTCCCCGCAGTGGGTGTTCTAGATATGCTCAGATATCATAAATTTACTGCCGGTGCAGGCTGGGCTTATGATTATGGTACATCGGATGAAAGTGAAGAGATGTTCAACTACCTTTTGTCTTATTCACCACTGCACAATATTAAAGATGAAGTCTCTTATCCCGCCACATTGATAACAACAGGTGATCATGACGATAGGGTAGTCCCAGCTCATTCATTTAAGTTTGCAGCTTCTCTTCAGGATGCACAGAGCGGAGTTAATCCTATCCTCATTAGAATTGAAACTGAAGCAGGTCACGGAGCAGGTACACCAACAGATATAGTCCTTGATTCTTATTCAGAAATTTTTTCTTTTATCTTAAGTAATATAGATAATAAGATATTTATAAATTAATTAATTTTTTAAACATTTTTCTGAGTAGAGTTTTGTAAGATGCGTCATCCTTGCATTGATTGATTCTTGATTTTTTCTTGCTTGCTGCTCATTTACAATAATTCCAGGCCAAAAGAAAAAACCCAAAGCTACATTGTCTCCAGTAGCTCCAGATTCAGATTTTACTTCTTCAAATTTAGCTCCAAGATTAGTTAATTCGTAATTAAGTTGAGCACAATTCATCTCAAAATCTCCAGCTTGCACGGTTTGTATGGTTTGATTGGCTACGCAAGCAGATAATAAAAATAAAAGGAATATCTGTAAAAACTTATTATTCATAAAATTATCTTATCACTAGATAAAATTTTGGTGGAGGCGGCGGGTATCGAACCCGCGTCCAACTTACTCTTACCTTCAGATCTACATGCATATTTCATCAATTTTCTTTTACTTCCATGGCCCGATGAAAAGGGATTAGAAGAGTAAGCTCAGAAAAGTCTTATCAAAATGCGTCTGAGCAACACATTTCAAGCATTCTACTAGTCGACTTCGCTTATCCCTTAGTAGAAGTCAGGGTAAGGAAGCTAGCTTAATTATGCAGCTAGTGCGTAGTTGTTTTTGCCAACTAATTGTTTTGAGAATTGTTTAACGAGAACGTCTCAATCTCGACATGCACTTAAGGTTCGAAAGAAAGATGTCTAATCCTGTTCGCCCCCAAAAAGAAAGTAATTGTATCTAATGATGATCAGTTAGAAAAATTTTCTAATGAAGATTTTTCCTTTCTCCACTCCTTATTTTTCAACGAGTGTCTCTTGTCGTATTTTGATTTTCCTCGAGCCACAGAAATTTTCACTTTAACTAAATTATTTTTCCAAAAAATTTTTACGGGGACGCAACTTAATCCTTTTTCATTTGTCTGTTTGAAAAGCTTAGATAACTCTGTCTTAGTAAGTAAAAGCTTTCTAGATCTTTCTGATGAAACTTCGTAAGTGATTTCTTTCATGGGAAGAATTTTCAATCCAATGATCCATGCTTCTCCATTTTTTAAAACAACGTAAGCATTTTTTAATTCTATCTGCCCATTTCTGATGCTTTTTACCTCCCAGCCTTCCAAAGAAATTCCTGCTTCAAAGTCATCTAAAAGCTCATAATTAAATCTTGCTTGTCGATTTTCTATTGTTGGCCGCAAGTTACTTTTTTTAGAGGTGTTCATTCATGTAGTATAACTATTTAGTAATGATTCTTTTAGAGATGTCTTTAGTATGGTAGATAATTCAAAAATCTGGAAAGGGAAATGGACTTTTATATTAGCTGCAGCAGGATCCGCTGTAGGCCTTGGAAATATTTGGAAATTTCCTTACATGGCGGGTGAAAATGGAGGAGGAGCATTTGTAATAATTTATCTTGCCTGCATCATATTAATTGGATTTCCAGTAATGATGTCAGAGATTTTCTTAGGAAAATACGGAAGATCGAGCCCAGTCTATACAATGAAAAAATTTGTTTCCCTCAAAGGAATTTCTTCGTATTGGGTTTTGCTAGGTTGGTTTGGTGCCTTAGCAGGTTTGATGATCTTATCTTACTATAGCGTTTTTGCAGGTATTTCTTTGGCTTATATTTTTAGTCCAATTCCTGCTGACTCACTGAATCCTTCTCAATATTCTGTTGATTTTTTTGCTCAGTTTCAGTCCTCTCCAATGAGGATGATCTTTTGGCACAGCCTTTTTTTGATTTTAACTTGTTTCATAGTCGCTAAGGGAGTTGTTGATGGAATTGGCGCCACCATTAAGATAATTATGCCAACGTTATTTTTTTTGATAATTCTGCTTTCAATTTATTCATCATTTACGGGAGAAATTGGTAAAGCTATCAGTTTTCTTTTCATGCCAGATTTTTCTAAGATTTCGTCAAGTGTAATTATAAGTGCCATGGGTCAGGCTTTTTTTACTCTGAGTTTAGGCATGGGGGCAATTATGGCTTACGGTGCATATATTCCTGAGGAACAAAACTTAACCAAAACTGTCAGCTTGATAATTTTTCTAGATACTTTTGTTGCCATAATCGCTGGAATAATTATTTTTCCAATCGTATTTGCTAATCCAGAGCTTACTCCAACTGCTGGTCCGTCATTATTTTTTGAGACACTACCTGTAGCTTTTTATGGAATTCCCTTTAGTTTTTTTGCTTCAGCTCTGTTTTTTATTCTCGTTTCGTTAGCTGCCTTGAGTTCGTCTGTATCCTTAATTGAACCCAGTACAGCTTGGATGGAAGATAGATTTAAAATTTCCAGAATTTATGCTGTTACTATTCTTGGTTCCATTGCTTGGCTATTAGGACTTGGAAGTTTGTTCTCTTTTAATCTAATTGCAGACTTTCAAATATTTTCAATGTCGTTTTTAGAGTTTATGGACTTTTTAACGAACTCAATCATGCTGCCATTAGGAGGCTTGTTTATTGCTTTGCTAGTTGGATGGATTTTTTCAGAGAATTTTGTCAAAGAAGAGATGAAGATTAAAAATGAACTCTATTGGAAAATTTGGATAAATCTAACTAGGTATGTCGCTCCAATTTTAATTGGATTAGTCTTTATTTTTGCTCTCTTCTAAATTATTTGTCCAAGACATCAGTCTCCCTGACTCAAAATTAAGGGTAAAGCTAGTTTTTCCTAGAAGCTTTTCGCCATGAATTATTTGTCGGTAATACTCCCACTTATCTCTTTCAAGAGGATCGCGGATTAAAGGAGTTCCCATAATGAAATTCACTTGAGCTTCTGTCATACCAACTTCTAACTGTTGGATCATCTCGTCTGTGACAAGGTTTCCTTGTGGTACCACCACTCTATAAAATCTATCCCCGCAGGAAATTAATACAAGAGAGATAAGAATTGCTATTATTGATTTTTTCATAGGAATCCCAATTATAATAGGGAATACACATAATAAAATGGTTAAAGATAAGAATATTAGAGACGCAGGACTCAAGGTAACCTTGCCGAGGGTAAGGATTTTAGAAATTTTTGAATCATCTGATCAGAAACATCTTAGTGCTGATGAAGTTTACAAAAAACTTATTGAGGCTGGAGATGAGGTTGGTTTGGCTACTGTTTACAGAGTACTTACTCAGTTTGAATCGGCGGATATACTAATGAAACACAACTTCGAATCAGGCCATTCAGTTTATGAATTGATGCCAGACGATCATCATGACCACATGGTATGTATGGAAACAGGTAAGGTTATTGAATTTAATGATCAAATCATTGAAGAAAAACAAGAAGAATTAGCCAATTCCATGGGGTACAAAATTGTTGATCATAGGTTGGTTTTATACGTTGAACCTATAAAAAATGACTAAAAAGGAAGACTCTAAAGTTAATCAGGATAATGTTTCAGAGCTTGAAGAGGTCCAAGATAATATTGAACAACCGGAAGAAGAATCAGACTTAGAAGAAGAAGTTGAGCCTTCACCAGAAGAAAAAATTTCCTCTCTTGAAGATCAGATGATGAGACTTCAAGCAGAAATGATCAATACACGCAAATCTGCTCAAAATGACATTGCACGCGCAAGAATATTCGGCTTAGAGTTGTTTATGAAAGACTTGCTCTCAGTTATTGATAATCTATTTAGAAACCTAGATTTTAAAACGGAAGAAAATACTATTCCTGCGGATGGTTACGAGTTAATTTTGAGAGAATTGGAAAATGTTCTTGGTAAAAATGGAATAGTTCTTTTAGACCCTTTGGGAGATGAATTTGATCCAAAATTGCATGAAGCTATATCAACTTCAAACGAAAAGGACAAAGGAAACAACATTATTCTATCCGTTGCGCAAAAAGGCTGCACATTAAATGATCGACTTATCAGGCCTGCACTTGTAGTAGTTAATAAAATCCCGCTTTAAGCTTGTTTTTTCCTAAAAAAGCCATATTTAGGGTTAAAAGGAGATAAAAGTTATGTCTAAAGTTATAGGAATAGATTTAGGAACCACTAATTCTTGTGTTGCTGTAATGGAAGGTAACCAAGCAAAAGTTATTGAAAATTCAGAAGGAGCAAGAACAACACCATCTGTTGTGGCTTATACGGATGAGATTCTAGTCGGACAGAGCGCTAAGAGGCAGTCTGTAACCAACCCAGAAAATACTCTTTATGCCATTAAAAGACTAATAGGTAGAAGATTTGAAGATGATGTTGTGTCTAAGGATAAAAGCATGGTGCCATTTAAAATCATTAAAGCAGATAACGGAGATGCTTGGGTCGAAGCAGGTGGAAAAGGCTTAGCACCACAACAAGTTTCTGCTGAAATTCTCAGAACATTAAAGAAAAGAGCTGAAGAATATCTAGGTCAAGAAGTAAATGAAGCAGTCATCACTGTTCCTGCATATTTCAATGACTCTCAACGTCAAGCCACTAAAGATGCTGGAAAGATAGCCGGTCTAGAAGTGAAGAGAATCATCAATGAACCTACAGCTGCTGCACTTGCTTTTGGTTTAGATAAAAAAACTTCTGATCAGAAAATTGCTGTTTATGATTTAGGAGGAGGAACATTTGATATTTCTATAATTGAACTTGCTGAGGTCGAAGGAGAAAAACAATTCGAGGTTCTTTCCACAAACGGAGATACATTTCTTGGTGGAGAGGATTTTGATATTGCAATAATAGATTATTTGGTTGATGAATTTAAAAAAGAACAGGGCGTTGATCTAAAAACAGATCCTGCTGCGCTTCAGAGATTAAAAGAAGCTGCCGAAAAAGCTAAAATTGAATTGTCATCCAATCAGCAAACTGAAATTAACCTTCCTTATGTAACTGCAGATTCTTCAGGGCCAAAACATCTACTATATAAAATCACTAGAGCAAAATTCGAATCTTTAGTATCAGAATTGGTAGATAGAAGCATAAAGCCTCTTGAAACAGCGATGAAAGATGCTGGCTTATCTCCATCTGACATATCTGATGTAATTTTAGTTGGCGGTCAAACTAGAATGCCTCTTGTTCAAGAAAAAGTTAAAGAATTTTTTGGAAAAGAGCCAAGACAGGACATTAATCCTGATGAAGCAGTTGCTATGGGTGCTGCAGTTCAAGGGGCGGTTTTAGCAGGAGATGTTACAGATATCCTTTTGTTGGATGTAACTCCTTTAACGCTTGGCATAGAAACTTTAGGTGGCGTTGCAACTCCATTAATAGAGAAAAATACAACTATCCCAACTAATAAATCTCAGATTTTTTCCACTGCAGAAGACAATCAAACAGCTGTTACAGTAAACGTTGTTCAAGGAGAGCGAAAACAAGCTGCTGATAATAAGCAATTAGGTCTTTTTAACCTGGACGGTATTGCTCCTGCTCCAAGAGGCATGCCGCAAATTGAGGTAGCTTTCGATATCGATGCAAATGGAATATTAAATGTTTCAGCCAAAGACAAAGCAACTGGTAAAGAGCAAAAGATCACTATTCAGGCATCCGGAGGATTATCTGAAGATGAAATAGAAAAAATGGTTTCAGATGCTGAAACGAACGCTGATAACGATAAGAAGTTTGAGGAACTTGTAAACGCTAGGAATACTGCAGATACTCTTATTCATGGTTGCAAAAAAACTCTGGAAGAATCTAAAGATAAAGTTTCTGAAGATGAAAAATCTGCTATTGAAGCTGCCATTTCAGATTTAGAGGAGGCTCTAAAGGGAGATGATAAAGATAGCATAGAGGAGAAAACTAAAGCTTTAACAGATGCGTCCTCATCAATGGCTCAAAGACTTTATGCCGAACAGCAACAAGAATCACAGGGAGCTGATCAAGCTAATGATGGCGATAATCAGGGATCGAATGAAGAAAATGTTGTTGACGCTGATTTTGAAGAAGTAAAAGAAGAATCTAGATAGATTCTTATCAGTTCCAATGAGTAAACGAGACTACTATGATGTTTTGGGAGTCTCTAGATCTTCCTCAAAAGATGAGCTAAAAAAAGCTTATAGAAAATTAGCAATGAAATATCATCCGGATAGAAATCCTGATGATCAGGAGGCTGCGGATAAGTTCAAGGAACTATCTGAAGCATATGAAATTCTTTCAGACGATCAAAAAAGACAAGCCTATGATAACTTTGGACATGAGGGAGTAAATTCTCAATATTCAAGTGCACAAGGTGCTGCAGATGCGTTTAGTGATATTTTTGGAGATATTTTTTCAGATATTTTTGGAGGGTCTACAAGAGGTAGATCAAGATCGAGCGGTGCAGATCTAGCCTACAATTTGAGCATTTCACTCGAGGAAGCAGTAAGGGGGACGGAGGTTAGTCTTCAAATCCCATCAAAAGAAAGATGTTCTGGTAAGTTTTCTACCTGTTCTTATTGTTCTGGAGCAGGGGTTGTAAGGATGCAACAAGGTTTCTTTTCGATGCAACAAACTTGTCCTCAATGCAGAGGAGAAGGAGAGGTACACGATCCTAATTGCAATATTTGTCACGGTCAGGGATATATCAAAAAAGATAAAACCTTGTCGGTGAAAATACCTGCAGGAATTGATTTGGGAGATAGAATAAGACTTTCAGGAGAAGGTGAGCCAGGTTACGGCAATAATCCCAATGGAGATCTTTTCATTACAGTAGACATTCAGGAGCATAAAATCTTCCAAAGAGATGGAAGACATCTTTATTGCGAGATACCAATAAATTACATTGATGCCGTTCTTGGAGGAGAAGTTGAAGTTCCAACTTTAGAAGGAAAGGTTAAATTAAAAATCCCTTCAGGAACGCAGAGTCATAAATTAATGAGGCTTAAAGGTAAGGGAATCAGGCCTATTAATGGAGCATCAAAAGGGGATATATTAGTAAGGGTTCAGATTGAAACTCCAATTAATATATCGTCAGAGCAAAAAAAACTTCTTGAGCAACTTAAAGAATCATTCGATAAAGATAAGAATTCTCCCAAAGAGAAATCATGGTTTGAAAACGCTAGGGATTTTATGAGAGGGCAATGATTAAATTATTCATATGCGGTATTTCAGGACGACTAGGATCTAGCATTGTTGATGAGGCAAAAAAAGCATCAAAGATAAGCTTGATAGGGGGTTTAGTCAGTGGCAGTGAAGACTCTTCAAATATGAACTTCAGCTCGCAGGAAGTTCAAATCATTACTGACTTAAACGACCTCACCGATGCTGATGTCGTAATTGATTGTTCTACTTCGCTAGATCTAATAAAAATTAAAGAAAAATGCGAACTAATTGGTGCTAGCTTAATTGTTGCTTCAACTGGAAAAGGAGATTTCATGGAGATTTTTAATAAAAAAAGTCTATCAATTCCTGTTTTAGCTGCATCTAATTTAAGTATCGGGATAGCCTTTGTGAGCAATTTGTTAAATTACGTCTCTGAAAAAAAGCTTTTTTTAAAAAGAATTAATATCGAAGAAACTCATCATAATAAAAAAATTGATACCCCTTCAGGTACCGCTTTGATGTTAAAAAAGGAGTTAAAAGAACTATTTAATGTTGATGAAATTGAAATAATTTCAAATCGAGATGAATCTTCTGTAGGCACTCATAAAATAAATATATATCTTGAGGACGAGATTCTTTCTCTGGAGCATAAGGCACTTGATAGAAAAGCATTCGCTTTAGGGGCTCTAAATTTAATTGAATGGATTCATCGTAAATCTCCTGGAATATATTCAGTTCAAGATGCATTGAATAATTAGTTTTCCTTTATATTCAGTTGTGATATAAAACACTCGCGAAAGCTAAAAAATACACTTGGATAAATCAAATATTTGGGTGCTGCTTTGCTTCGAAGCAGTTGAATATCTGATCCAAGGAAGAATAACCCGGCGACATGCCTATAACAAAAGGAGCTAGACATGGAAATATCCATAGAACAGATGCTTAAAGCAGGTGTCCATTTCGGTCATCAAACAAGGTTTTGGAATCCTAAGATGGAGAAATTCATTTTTGGTTCTAGAAATAAAGTACACATTATCGATTTACAAAAGACATTAGATTGTTTGGAGCCATCTCTAGACTTTTGCAAAAAAATCGCATCCTCGAACAATAGAATTCTATTTGTCGGAACAAAAAGATCAGAAAGAGAGGTCATAAGGCAAGAAGCAGAGAGATGCGGTATGCCTTATGTAAATCATAGATGGCTGGGAGGAATGTTGACGAACTATAAAACCATAAGAGCCTCAATAAGAAGATATGAGTTTTTAGTTTCTCAGGAAGATGAAGGTAAATTTAACCAATACACAAAAAAAGAGGTTTTAAAGCTAAAAAAAGAAATGGATAAACTGGAAAGATCTATTGGAGGAATAAAGAATATGGGAGGACTGCCAGAAGCTTTGTTCATTGTCGACGTGGAGAATGAGAAAATTGCTGTGGCTGAAGCTAAGAAAATGGGGATTCCTATTGTTGGTCTTGTAGATACAAACTCTGATCCTGATTCAGTAGATTTCATTATTCCTGGAAATGATGATGCTATAAGATCTATCTCTTTACTCGCTAGATTAATCTCAAATGCTTGCCTTGAAGGAGCCGAGAAAGCAACAGGCATCAGAGGCGATGGCGATGGCCCAGTTATTGTAAAGAAATCCGATCTTGATAAGAAAGAAAAGGTAGATGCCAAAACTTCTGAAGAAGCAAAGGAAAAAAAAGAAGCTAAAGAAGAATCTCAAGCCGAGAATGTTTCTGAAGAAAATGAATCTGTTACAGCACAAAAAGAATCAAATGAGGTAAAAGAATGACTGAAATCAAAGCTGCAGATGTAAAAACTCTCAGAGATAAAACTGGTCTTGGAATCATGGAATGCAAGGCCGCCCTCAAGGAAACAGGAGGAAATCTTGACGAGGCGGTGGAATATCTAAAAATTAATAGCAACTTAAAAGCAGAAAAAAAAGCTTCCAGAACAGCTGTTGAAGGACTATTGCTAACAGCTAACAATCTAATGATTGAAGTTAACTGCGAGACTGATTTCGTTGCTAAAGATGAAAACTTTAAAACTTTTTGCCAAGAAGTTTTAAATTACTGTTTAGAGAATGATTTGAAACCTGTAGAGGAAATATCAGATGATCTTGAGTCAGAAAGACAAAGCCTTGTTCAAAAGGTTGGAGAAAATGTAATTATCAGAAAAAAGGAATCTATCGGAGGAAATAATTTATATTCATACATCCATAGCAACGGAAAGGTGGGTGCTCTAGTTTCTCTTAAGGATGACAATGAAGAATTAGGAAAGGATATTGCCATGCACGTCACAGCATCCAATCCCAAGTTTCTATCTCCAGAAGATGTAGACTCTGAAACAATTGAAAAAGAAAAACAAATTTTAAAGGCTCAGGTTGAAGATACAAATAAGCCAGAAGAAATTATTGAGAAAATGATCGAGGGCAGGTTAAATAAATTTCTATCTGAAATAAGTCTCCTCAAACAGCCTTTTGTTAAAGATCCTTCAGCTTCAATTGAAAATATTCTTAATGATCATAAGAACTCTATTGTTGAATTTATACGTATAGAAGTAGGTGAGGGAATAGAAGTAGAGCAAAAGGACTTTGCCTCCGAAGTCCAGGCTCAACTTCAAAATTCATAAATGGCACCAGCAAAACGAGTTCTTCTCAAGCTCAGTGGAGAGTGGTTTGCTGGGCAAAAGGAAAAAGGTTTTGATGAAAAAACGTTTGAAAGAATATCTTCAGCTATAGACTTTACTAGACAAAAAAAAATACAACTAGGGATAGTCTTAGGAGGAGGAAACATCTTTCGAGGAAGAGATCTAAATGACATTCAAATCGATAGAGTGTCTGCTGATTACATAGGAATGTTATCCACTATCATGAACGGAATAGCTTTATCAAACTTCCTTAGAGAAAAAGGCCAATCCAATAAACTTTTCTCCTCATTCGCTATTGGAAACTTTGTCAAAGCTTATAATACAGAAGATGCTTTAAATGCTCTTATTAACGAAAAAGTTATCCTTTTAGTTGGAGGAATAGGAAATCCTCTTTTCACCACGGATTCAACTGCAAGCATAAGAGCAAATGAACTGGAAGTAGATTTTATGTTAAAAGCAACCAACGTAGATGGAGTTTATGATACGGATCCAAAAGAGAATCCAAAGGCCAAAAAATTTGAAAACTTAACTTTTGATGCTGCAATTAATCAAAACCTTCAAGTAATGGATCAAACTGCCCTTTGCTTTTGCAGAGATAATAATTTACAAGTTAGAGTATTCAATGCTGATGAAAAGGACGGATTTGAAAAAGCAATATCCGGAAAAAAAATAGGAACATTACTTAAAAATTAATATGTTAGAAGAAATAAAACAAGAGACTCTAGAGAGAATGGAAAAAAGCATTTCATCTCTAGAAAGCGCATTACAAAAAATAAGAACGGGCAGGGCCAATCCTTCTTTGCTAGACGCGATACAAATTGATTATTATGGTAATAAGACACCACTTTCCCAAGTAAGTAACATTTCTGTTCAAGATGCAAAAACATTGTTAATTTCTCCTTGGGAAAAAAACTTAGTACCTGACATAGAGAAAGCAATTCAGTCATCTGACTTAGGTATCAATCCTTCTACTTCTGGTGATGTCATTAGAGTAATTCTTCCAGATTTAACTGAGGAGACTAGAAAAGATCTAATTAAAGTCGCAAAATCAGAGGTAGAAAATTCAAAAATCGCTCTAAGAAATCAGAGAAGAGATGCTAATGGGCTGCTTAAAGAATACCTTAAAGAGAAAGAAATTAGCGAAGATGATGAAAGACGCGGTCAAGAAATTATTCAGAATCTGACTGACGATTTTATTTCCAAAGTTGAGCAATTACTTGAATTAAAAGAGAAAGACTTACTAGAAATTTAGGTTCCATGAAAAGCAATTTATCCAATAAGGTTGGTCATGTGGCCATAATAATGGATGGAAACTCAAGATGGGCAAGGCAAAGGAATCTAAAGACAATTGAAGGCCATAAACAGGGAGTAAATAGATTAAGAGATATTGTTAAGTATTCAGCAAAATCTGAAATAACCCATTTATCTGTATTTGCTTTCAGCACAGAAAATTGGAAAAGATCTGCTTCAGATGTTTCAGATTTAATGAAACTCTTTCTTCAATCAATAATTAAAGAAGTTCCAGAATTAATTGAAAATAAGGTTCAGCTGAATTTTATTGGTGACATCCCTCGATTCTCTAAATCTCTTATATCCCAAATTAATTCTGCCATGAAGGATACTCAATCCAAGAAACCAAATCTTAATCTTAATGTTGCCATAAGTTATGGCGGTAGATGGGATATTCTGAATGCTATAAAGAGATTAAAAGATCATAAAATAAATATTGATAAAATAAATGAAGATGACTTTTCTAATCTTCTATCGACTTCTAATTTTCCGGACCCAGATTTGCTGATAAGAACTGGAGACGAAATTCGTATAAGTAACTTCTTTCTTTGGCAGATATCTTACTCAGAGTTGTATTTCTCAAAATTACTGTGGCCTGATTTTAAATTATCCAATTTTAAATCTGCAATAAATAAATTCTCCTCAAGAGATAGAAGATTTGGAAAGGAATAATAATGATTAGATGGATGTCGGGCATAGTTCTAGGATTCCTTTTTCTTGCTTACATACTCTTATCTCCATCTTTCTTGTTTAACTTTGGGTTGATAATTATTTTTGGTATTGCAATTTATGAGCTTATTAAGCTGAGAGTTTTCTCTCTTCAATCTTTTTTAGCATTTATTCTTATAGTAACTGCAATCTTATGTTTATATTTTTATGAGCTCGAGCGATCCTTGATCTTGATTGCGGTCATGATTTCAGTTGTCACCGATGCATTTGCATTCTTTGTAGGTAAAGTTTTAGGCAGAAATAAAATATTCCCTACCATTAGTCCCAATAAAACTTTAGAGGGGACGATCGGGGGTATAGTTTCATCAGTCGTGATTAATTCTCTGATGATAATTTTGATTTTTCAAAACTCATTAAAAACTTTCGATGTTGTCATGCTTACTCTTATGATCTTTATCTGTGCAGTGGCATCTGTTTTTGGTGACTTATTAATAAGCTCTGTAAAAAGAAAAGCTAATTTAAAAGATACAGGGAGCCTCATACCTGGTCATGGCGGGCTGTTAGATCGGATTGATAGTCACATATTATGTATTCCAGTATTTTTTGTTTTATTAGAGGTTCTTCGATGAAAACGGTACTTATTTTAGGATCAACTGGATCTATTGGAAAAAGTACGCTTGAAGTGTTGGATCTTCATAAAGAGAATTTTAAATGTATCGGCTTGAGTGCAAATAAAAATTTTCAAGCTTTGCACGAGCAGGCAAATCAATATTCAGTTAAAAATATTTGCATACAGGAGTGCTCTCCCTTAGAAACTGATATTGAAAAGAACTCGGACATAAAAATTTATAGAGGCTCTGATGGCCAAAGTGAAATGATTAGAGACTTGAATGCAGACATCGTAGTTATTGGAATTTCAGGTGCAATTGGCCTTGAAGCAACTCATGAGGCCATAAAAACTGGAAAAAGAGTATTGATCGCTAATAAAGAGCCGCTGGTAATGTGCGGCGAATTCTTATTGAATGAGGCAAAAAAATATCAATCAGAAATAATACCTCTTGATTCTGAGCATTCTGCTATTTTCCAATGCCTTCAAGGTTCTTCTAAAGATGATGTAAATAAAATCATATTATGTTGCTCAGGTGGCCCATTTTGGGATAAAAAAATTGAATCTTTTGAAAAGATAACTGTCCAAGATGCATTGAATCATCCTATTTGGAAAATGGGAGAAAAAATATCAATTGATTCTTCAACTTTGATGAATAAATCTTTAGAGATCATAGAGGCATCGGTTTTATTTGGGGTAGATGCTAATAAAATAGACGTTGTGATTCACCCTCAACACATTGTTCACTCAATGGTTGAGTTTAAGGATGGCTCAATACTTTCTAATTTATCAGCACCCGATATGAAAGCCTCAATATCATATGGATTAGGATTTCCTAAGAGGCTTGAATCTGGAATAGAAAGACTATCTTTTTCTGATCTTTCTTTAAATTTTTTTGAGCCTGACCATAAAAAATTTCCAACTTTAGATTACGCAAAAAAAGCTTTATCTCTAGGAGGAAACCTTCCCTTAATTCTAAATTCATTCAATGAAGTTGCAGTTGATCTTTTCTTGCAAGAAAAAATAAATTACCTAGATATCTTTCAATTGATCAGTCATGCTTTTGATGCGAAAGATAATCTAGACATAAATAAAAAATTTGATACTGTTGACGAAATCTTGCATTTGGAAGCCTTATCTAAAAAACAGGCTAAAGTTTATGCAGAGAGATATACTTTCTAATCATGACAGCCGTTCTAACTTACTTAATAGCCTTTGTTGTACTGATTTCGGTAATAACCATTATTCATGAGTCTGGTCATTTTTTTGCTGCAAGAATTTGCAGAGTAAAAGTTTTAGATTTCTCAATAGGTATGGGACCATCAATCTTACAGAAACAGGACAAGCATCAGACAAATTACAACATAAGAATTTTACCAATCGGAGGATTCGTACAAATGCTAGGGGAAGGTGAGAACTCCACTGAAAAAGATTCCTTTCAATCAAAACCGTATCATCAGAGATTATTCATAGTTCTCGCTGGACCTATGGCTAATTTTATTTTAGCTTTTATAATCTTTGCTGGTTTGAACCTTTATGGAATCCAAGAAATATCCTCTGACATCGGGCAGGTTAAAAAAGACAGTCCTGCTTATAACGCTGGAATAGAATCAGGAACCAAGATAAAACGTATTGATGAATCTTTTGTTGAAACCAGAATGGAGGTTCAATCTGCCTTGTTAAGGAGGCTCGGGGAAACTGGCATGATAAATATTGAAACTGTAGGTTTTCAAGGTGCCACTTCATCGCACCAGATATATATATCTGAGTGGCTAAAGGGAAAGGAACCAAATGACCTAATGAGAGACCTAGGAATGTATCTACCTTCGGAAATAATCATTGCTCAAATGACAGAAAACGGTCCAGCTGAAAATTCTGGATTAATGATAGGCGATAAAATTAATGCTATCGATTTCAATGAAATACAATCTTGGGAAGATCTTAAATTTTTTATCAATTCATCTGAAGGAAAAGAAATATTGGTAAGTATTTCAAGAAATAATTCCAACTTTGATTACCTTGTTCAGCCTGAATATAGAGAATCTCCTGAAGATGCATGGTTAATTGGAATAGCAGCAAATTTGAAGATTCTTCCATCTTCGATTATAAAAAAAAGGTATGGTCTTCTTGAAGGTTCAGTTAAAGCCTTTAAGGATACCTATTCCAAATCTGCAGAATCATTAATTTTTCTAAAAAAGATGGTACAAGGCTTGATTTCGCCTAGAAATTTAGGTGGCCCAGTTATGATTGGTCAATATGCAGGAGATTCAATTAAATATGGGGGTCTCTTTTCTTTCTTAATGTTGATGGCTCTTATCAGCATTGGATTGGGTATCATCAATCTATTGCCTATTCCTGTTCTGGATGGTGGCCAAGCCGTGATGATGACTTTAGAAAAAATAAAAGGTTCACCTCTTTCTGAAAACTTTGTAGGAATATCATATAGGCTAGGCATTGCATTTATTGTATGTCTGATGATCTTCACCTTTATTAATGACCTTTCTAGGATTTTTTGATGAGAAGATTATTATCCTTTTTCTTATTTTTATCTTCTGTCGGCATTTTTGCAGATTCTTGGGTAATTGAAGACATAAGAGTTACAGGCCTTCAGAGAGTTTCAGCAGGATCAGTGTTTGCCTCGATGCCAGTATCTGTGGGAGACGAAATAGATCAAAGAGAAATTCAACTCGTTGCAAAGTCAATTTTTAATACTGGTAAATTTGATGATATAGAAATTGGAAGAGATGGAGGAGCCTTACTAATTAACTTGGTTGAAAGGCCTTCCATTGCATCTATAGATATTCAAGGTAACAAGGCAATAAAGACTGACGCATTGCTTGAAGGACTGAGAAACTCTGATTTATACGAGGGCCAACTTTATAGAAGATCAATTGTAGAAGGGCTAAGCGTAGAGCTAGAAAGACAATACGTCGCTCAGGGCAGATACGGCGCAAAAGTTAAGGTAGAAAGTAATAATCTACCAAGAAATAGAGTCGCGATCCTAATCGAAGTTGATGAAGGTGAAGTTGCTCAAATTAAAGATATAAATATCGTCGGTAATCAAACGTTTACGGATGAAGAACTTTTGAGAGGTTTTGAACTAAGCAAGGGAAATTGGTTATCTTTTATTACAAATGATAATAAATATGCTCAAGAAAAGTTGAGAGGTGATCTCGAGAAACTTGAGTCTTTTTACAAAAACAGAGGGTATGTAAAGTTCTCAGTTGACTCTAGAGTTGTTAGCGTTTCTCCAGATAAAAAATCTGTCTTTATAACTATAGGGGTAAGAGAGGGAGGAGTTTATAAAGTTAAAGAGACTAAATTAGCTGGCGACCTTCCGTTATCTAAAGATAATCTTAGAAACTTAATTTTCGTTAAACCAGATACAGTTTTTTCTCAGGAGCTGGTAACTGCATCAGAAGAATTTATTACAAATACACTTGGGAATGAAGGTTACGCCTTTGCGGAAGTCTCAGGAGTTCCAGAAATATTAGAAGATGAACAAACAGTAAACCTTACATTTTTTGTTGAGCCGGGCCAAAGGACCTATGTAAGAAGAATAGAATTTATCGGAAACGAAAGGACCTATGATGTTGTGCTTAGGCGAGAGATGAGGCAAATGGAAGGAGCATGGGCATCTAATGCTTTAATTGAAAATTCAAAACTTCGTTTAGAAAGGTTAGGTTTCTTTAAGCAAGTAGAGGTTGAGACAAAGCCAGTGCCAGGCATCAGCGATCAAGTAGATATTGAGTATACCGTTGAGGAGGAATTCTCTGGTTCCATTGGAGGATCAATTGGATATGGAGCATGGGGACTCACATTAGGAGCAAATTATTCAGAGAATAATGCTTTTGGAACTGGAAATAGGTTAGTAGTTGGAATTAATAAAAATGCTTGGCAAACCAGTTATAACTTCAATTTTTTTGACCCCTATTACACTATTGATGCAGTAAGTCTTGGATATAACGCTTTTTATAGGTCATCAGATTTTGGTTCATATAATCTTGCATCTTATTCAACAGATTCTTACGGTCTAGGTGCTCAATTTGGTTTTCCTATCAGCGAAATAGAAAGATTAAATCTTAACATTTCTTACGATAATACAAAGCTTGATGCTGGAAATTTTTCTTCTCTACAGTTGAATGATTTTGTTAACAGTGAGGGAGATGCATTCGAAACTTATAAATTAACCACCACATGGTCAAGAGTTACACTAAATAGAGGTATTTTTCCGACTGCTGGTCAGTCACATGCTGTAAGCATACAAACCTCTCTTCCAGGAAGCAGTTTAAACTACGGGAAACTAATTTATAGAATGAAATACTATGCCCCAATGGGGAATGATTGGGTCTTCTCGTTTAGAAATCAGATAGGAATTCTTGCAGCATATGGAGATACTTCAACGCCGCCATTTTTTGAACATTTCTATGCCGGAGGCATGAACTCGGTAAGAGGATTCAGGGCAAATACTCTAGGTCCCAGATCAGAAGCTAGCGAATATGTAATTGATTCAAATGGTCAAATTGTTACTGATTCTGATGGAAATCCAATTCCAAATCCCTATTATTTCTATGAAAGAAGACCCATAGGAGGTCAATACTCTCTTGAAGGCGGAGTGGACTGGATATTCCCGCTTCCTATTAGTCAAGACACCCGATCCGTAAGGAGCTCTGTTTTCTTTGATTACGGGAATGTATTTAGTGATGGATGCAAGGAATACGAGAGAAATTGTTTTAAATTTGATACAAAAAATCTTAAATACTCTGTTGGCCTAGCTGTAACGTGGATCACACAACTCGGTCCTTTATCTTTTGCAATTTCTCAAGTATTTAATAGGGATCCTTTGGAAGAAATTGAGCAGTTTCAATTTGAAATTGGCACACAATTCTAAAATATTTATTGGATAATTTACTGTGCAATCATGTAAACTTGCCGTCAAATTTATAAAAATTAATAAATAAGGCATATTATGAAAAAATTTACTTACGCTTTAATTTTAGTTTCACAACTATTTTTTGGAAGCACCTTGCTTGCCAATACAGATGGAATGGCCGTCATTGATTATCAAGCAATCTTTTTTGGAACTGATGCAGCAAGACAAGCATTTGAAGAGCTTCAAGAGTCTGATGAATACAAAGAAATCAGTGATGATATTGCCTTAAAGGATGGCGAAAGAAAGGATGCAGCAGACAAGCTTGAGAAAGATGGTCCTACAATGTCTGAATCCGAAAAAGCAGATCTTTATAAAAAGATTCAATCCTTAACTCAAGATTTACAGTTTTTAGCTCAAAAGAGAGGTGCACTAGAGCAAGAATTAGGTCAAAAATTACAGGCGGATCAAGCTGAAACAGTTCAAAAAGTAGTTAATGAGCTTATTATTGCCAAAAAAATCAAGCTATTATTTAGAAGAGAGGCTTTGGCGGCATTTGAAGGAACCAATCCATTGATCAACATCACTCCCGAAGTAATTGAACTCATAAATCAAGAAAGCGAAGAATAAGATAAAGTTTTGTCTTCAAAGCCCTATAAGCTTAGTTATATAGCTAAATATATCGGTGCTTCATTAGATGGAGATGATATCGAGATATCATCCATGAAATCTCTGTCTTCAGCATCTGATAAAGATATTTCATTTTTTTACAGTAACAAGTTCAAAGAAGACCTTTCAAAAACTAACGCAGGTGCTGTAATTACAGATCCTGCGAATTCAAAACACTTTAAAGGAAATAAATTAATAATAGATAACGTTCATCTTGCTTATGCCAAAGCAACTGACTTATTTGCTGAATCAACTTTTTTGTCTGAAAAAAAAAGTTTATCCAAGGAAGCATTCATTAATAAAGAAGTCGTAATTTCAGATGATGTTTATGTTGGACCAGGGTGCGTTATAGAAAAAAACGTCGAGATAGGAAAGGGTTCTATTTTATTACCTAATGTAACTGTACTTTCAAATGTTTCAATTGGAGAGAATTGTATTATTCATTCAGGAAGTGTAATTGGCTCAGATGGACTTGGTTTTGCTAAGGACGAAAATGACAAATGGAAAAAAATAACTCATTTAGGAAAAGTAATTATAAGCAAAGACGTAGAGATAGGGTCTAATTGTACTATTGATAGAGGTACTCTTGACGACACAATCATTGGTGAAAATGTGAAGTTAGATGATCAAGTTCACATTGCGCATAATTGCAAAATCGGAAAATCAACAATAATGGGAGCAAATGCAACAATTGGAGGAAGTACAATCATTGGAGAAAACTGCATGATAGGCGGACTTTGTGGAGTAGCTGACAATCTAGTTATAGCAGATGGGGTTACAGTGTCTCCAGTTTCATTCATATTTAAATCAATTAAAAAAGCAGGAAAATACTCAGGTTCTGCGCCCCTGATGCCAAGGGGTGAATGGTTGAAAGCTTCAGCAACTTATAAAAAGTTATCAAAAAAAGATTAATGATTGAAAAGCAAGATATAAAAAGATATTTACCTCATAGAGAACCTTTTTTATTTGTTGATGGCGTGACAGAAATAATAAAAGATGAATATATAAAAGGTTTCAAAGAAGTTAGAGAAGAGGAATATTATTTTAAAGGCCATTTTCCTGATAATCCTATACTTCCAGGAGTAATAATCATTGAGGCTTTAGCTCAGGTATCAGGAATTTTAGGTTTTGTAACCATGAATAAGACTCCTGAAGAGGGTTCAATTTACTACTTTGTTGGTGCTGATAATGTTCGTTTTAGATCTCCAGTAGTTCCTCCAAGTATATTGACATTAGAATCTAAGAAAATTCAGGATAGGCGCGGTATATGGAAGTTTGACTGCAAGGCCTCATTGGAAGAGAATTTAGTTTGTTCTGCTACGATTTTATGTGCAGACAGACCAAAATGATTCATGAAACTGCATTAATTGAACCCTCAGCAAAAATCGCTAAAAATGTTTCCGTCGGTGCGTATTCCTCTATTGGTAAAGATGTAGAGATTGGTTCAGGAACTATAATTGAATCAAATGTAGTCATACATAAAAATTCAAAGCTTGGAAAAGACAACCATATATATCCTTTTGCAAGTATTGGAGGAGATCCTCAAGACTTAAAATACGAAGACGAAGAGACTTTCCTCAAGATTGGTAACAACAACCAAATACGAGAGGGAGTTACTATAAATAGAGGAACTGCCCAAGAAAAAGGTTTAACAACAATTGGAAATAATAATCTCTTTATGGCTTATTCTCATGTGGCTCATGATTGCACTTTAGATGATGATATTGTTTTAGTTAATAATGTTGCTTTGGCTGGAGTTGTAAATATTGCAAAAGGTGCAAGGTTAGGTGGTTATACTTTAGTTCATCAATTTTGTAATATTGGCCCATATAGTTTTTGTGCCATGGGGTCTGCAGTTTCAAAAGATATTCCTGCCTTTGTAAGAGTTAGTGGAAATCCTGCCATACCAAGAGGACTGAATGTAATTGGAATTCAAAGATTGGATCTTCGTAAAGATCAGTCATCACTGTTAAAAAAATTCTATAAGCTTGTATATTTAAGAAAACTTAAACTAGATCAAGCAATCACTGAGATAGAAAAAGAAGTTTCCGATTTTAATGAAGGAAAACTTTTTCTAGATTCAATCCAAAGTTCTGACCGAGGAATAGTTCGCTAATGCCATTAAAAGTGGGGTTATGTGCCACAGAGTCATCTGGGGATATTCTCGGTTCAGATTTAATTAGAAACCTTAAATCTAAAGATCCATTAATAGAGTTTTTTGGCCTTGGCGGCACTGAAATGAGAAAAGAAGGTTTTAATTCATTTGATTCAAATGAAGAACTTCAAGTAATGGGACTGATTGATCCAATATTTAGAATCAATAGAATTCTTAAAAAAAGAAACGAATTAATAGACCACCTAATAGATAAAAATATAGATGTTTTTATAGGAATCGATAGCCCGTCATTAAATTTAGGAATTTCCAGAATTTTAAAAAAAAAATCTAATATCAAAACAGTGCAGTATGTTTGTCCTCAGATTTGGGCATGGAGATCAAACAGAGCAAAAAAATTTAATGATTTTTTAGATCTCGTTTTAAATTTATTCCCTTTTGAAAAAAAGTTTCTTCAAAATTTCAGTGTTAATTCAGTTTTTGTAGGTCATCCTAAAGCATCTCGCATTTCAACTAATATTGATAAATTAAAATATAAATTGGAATTAGACTTAGATCCTGATCTAAAAACATTTTCTTTTTTACCTGGGAGCAGAAAATCTGAAATCAATGCTCATTTGCCCGTGATGATTGAAACGATTAACTCTCTGAGCAAAAAGGGAGATTATCAATTTTTAATTCCCTTTAAAGATGAAAACGAAATTTCGAGAAATTTAGGTAATTTAAAATCAAAAACTTACAAAATATTTATCGATAAGACAGATTCAGTTCTCGCTGCGACTGACATAGCAGTTAGTGTGTCTGGCACAGCTACTCTTGAGTGCCTTTTAAATCAGGCTCCTCCAGTAGTTTGTTACAAAACAAATTTTTTTAATAACTTTCTTTTAAATCAATTTTTAAAAACAAAATACATTTCACTCCCAAATATCCTTGCAGGGGAGAAATTAATCCCAGAATTAAGACAAGGTTTTGTAAATACCGATCGGATAGAAAAAGAGCTACTTTATATGAGTGAGGCCACCAACTTAGATCGGATAAAAATGAAATTCCATGAGATTCATAATTCTTTGAAAGTAAATCAAGAAGATAAATTTAACTGTCTTTTTGATTTAGTATGATTCTTGGAGTAGACGAAGTTGGAAGAGGATCCATCGCTGGCCCGGTTGTATCTGCTGCGGTTATTTTAGAAGAAAATAAAATCTTTGGTCTTAAGGACTCTAAGGATCTTTCAGAAAAAAAACGCATAGAATATTCTAATCAAATTAAGGAACTATCTCTTGAGTGGTCTATTGGATTATCTTCTGTAGAGGAAATAGATAAATATAATATCCGGGAAGCTACTAAGCTCTCGATGATAAGGGCAATAAGCAAAGTAAAAAAACCTTTTTCAAAAATAATTATTGATGGAAACGATAATTTCTTTAATGATAAATCTGTAGAATTTATAATTAAAGCAGACACTGAAATTAGAGAAGTAATGGCCGCTTCTATAATTGCAAAAGTCTATAGAGATGAATACATGAGAGAACTAGAGAAAAAATTTAAAGGCTATTTTTTTGATAAACATAAAGGTTACTCAACCAAACTTCATAAGAGTATGATTAAGAAATATGGAGTCACAAATATTCATAGAAAATCTTTCAAGCCAATTAAGCAATTTCTAAATGAATAAATTTTCACATTTAAATATACATTCTCAATACTCAATCTCTGATGGCTTAGTGAGATTAGATGAGCTTTCGAGCAAAGCGAAAGATTTGAATTTTGAATCTATTGCAATAACAGATGATTCAAATTTATTTGGATTTGTAAAATTTTATAAAGAAATGCGCGATAAAGGCATTAAGCCAATTTGTGGGGTAAATTTTAATTCAGTTAAAGACATTAGCGATAATTCTGACTCTGGCAAATTAACTCTTTATGCAAAAAATTTTGAAGGCTATAGAAACCTTACAAAGTTAGTTTCAAAATCCCATATAGAAGGAAGAATTAGATCGATACCTCATCTCAAGTTGGAGTGGCTTAAAGATTTAAATGAAGGATTAATTTTATTATCAGGAGACATGGAAGGACACATCGCTGATGCAATTTTAAAAAATAATTTTGAGTTAGCCGAAGCAAGAATAGATTTTTTTAAAAAAATATTTAATGAGGATTTCTTCATTGAGATTTCCAGGCTAGGAAGAGAAAGGGAAGAAGATTACATAAATATTGTTTCAACTATGGCGGCCAAAGCAAAAATACCTCTTGTAGCAACCAATCAGGTTAGATTCATGGAAGAAGAAGAATTTGAAGCTCATGAAACAAGAGTATGCATTCAAAATGGAAATGTTCTAAGCGATCCTGCAAGAAAAAAGAATTACTTATCAACTCAATATTTCAAATCAATAGATGAAATGTTTGAGTTGTTTCAGGATATACCAGAAGCTTTAGAAAATTCTTATTTGATTTCTCAAAAATGTAATCTTGAAATTGAGCTAGGTAAATATATTCTTCCTGACTTTGAAACACCTAACGGTGAAACAGAAGATGATTACCTAAAAAAAATATCTATTGAAGGCCTGCATAAAATTTTTGGTGACGAAGTTAAGGAAGATTATTTTTCAAGACTAGATTTTGAATTAAGTGTAATTCAAAAGATGGGATACTCAGGCTACTTTTTAATTGTTGCAGATTTTGTTAACTGGGCTAAAGAGAATGATGTTCCTGTTGGTCCAGGAAGGGGATCTGGAGCTGGATCATTAGTTGCATATGCCATAGGTATAACAGGATTAGATCCAATCAAATATGATCTGTTGTTTGAAAGATTTCTTAATCCAGATCGAATTAGTAATCCAGATTTCGATATAGATTTTTGCAAGGATGGGAGAGAAAAAGTAATTGAATACGTCACAAATAAATACGGTCAAGATTCTGTAGCTCAAATTAGCACCTTAGGCACTATGGCTGCTAGAGCAGTTGTAAGAGATGTGGCAAGAGCCCAAGGAAAATCCTATAGCCTTGCAGACCGTCTCGCTAAATTAATCCCTTTTCATCCTGATATGACTCTAAAAACTGCATTGCAAAATAAAGAATTAAAACAAGCAATTAAAAACGATGAAGATGCAGAAGAAATTATTGAGATGTCACAGAAACTTGAAGGTTTATCAAGGAATGTTGGAAAGCATGCTGCTGGCGTTGTCATGGCTCCATCAAAAATAACAGATTTTTCTGCTCTCTACCTAGATGAGGAAACCGGCGCAGTATCGACTCAATATGATATGAAAGATATTGAACTTGTTGGATTGCAAAAATTTGATTTCTTAGGTCTAAAAACTTTAACAATAATGAAAAACGCCCTGAAGCTAATAAATCAAAATAGGAAGAAATTAAAATTGGAACCAATTAATTTAGATGATCTTCCGCTTAATGATTCAATGACTTATCAGCTGCTCCAAAAAGGCTTAACTACTGCTGTTTTCCAACTAGAATCAAGGGGTATAAAAGAGTACATAGTTAAGCTTAAACCGAATAACTTTGAAGATATTATTACCTTGATTGCCTTATATAGGCCTGGTCCATTGGAAATGAATATGGTTGAAACTTATATTGAAAGGAAGCATGGAAGAGAAGAGTTTTCATATGGAGACGAATCAGTAGAAAAAATACTTGATAAAACTCACGGTGTGATTGTTTATCAAGAACAAGTCATGCAATTAGCTCAGGAATTCTCAGGTTTTACGCTTGGCGAGGCAGATATTCTTAGAAGGGCAATGGGAAAGAAAATAGCTTCTGAGATGGAGGAACAAAAAGAACCATTTATAACAGGTGCAATTGAAAAAGGAAAAAATAAAAGATTTGCAGAAGGATTATTTGATCAAATTGAAAAATTTGCTGGCTATGGTTTTAATAGGTCTCATTCTGCAGCTTATGCCTTTATTTCTTATCAAACAGCATGGTTAAAAGCCCACTATCCAGCAGAGTTTATGTCTGCTGTCTTAAGTTCAGAAATGGACGATACTGATAAGATTCAGATGCTTCTTGATGACTGCAAGCTTTTGGGCCTTAAAGTTTTACCGCCTGATATTAATTCAAGTTTTTATGAATTCAGGAATATAGATAATGAAACACTTATGTACGGATTAGGAGCAATAAAGGGAGTTGGCAAGTCAGCTATCGAAAGCATAATTGATAAAAGAACCTTAAAAGGAAACTTCAAGACTCTCTCGGATTTTTCTAGTCGAATTGATACAGAAAAAGTAGGAAAGAGAGCACTAGAACCTCTGATTGCTTCTGGCTCAATGGATTCATTTCAATCTAGTAGGGAAGAGATGTTTGTGAATATTGAATCTGCTTTGAAGTTTGCTAGACAGGTGTCTGAAGAGAAAAAAAGTGGTATAGATGATTTATTCGGTGACGTTGAACTACCTAACGTTATTCCCATTATAAAAGCCAAAACCACTGAATTTGATAAGTCTCTGGGTGAGCTAAAATCTTTAGGATTTTATTTCTCATGCCATCCTATGGATGAATATAAATGGGAAATTGAGCAAGTTTGCCCTAACAGGATTTCCAGCCTCAATGAAGATAAGAATATTCAAAGATGTGCTGGCGTTATAACTACCAAAAGGACAATTCAAGGCAGGAGAGGTCCGGTAACGTTTGCAACATTAGATGATGGAACAGAAAAAATAGAGATTATTCTGGGATCTGATGTAATGCAATCAATGCAGGTTGAATTAAATAACAAAGATATTTTTATTGTGGACGGCAAAGTTACTGTAGATAATTCTCGAGAAGTTTTGTATGGATTAGCAAAAAAAATTGAAGTTACTAATATCAATACTCTAGAAAACTTAAGAATCAGGATGGTAGAAAAATTAAGAATATCTTTGATTGAATCAAAAAAGTCTAATATCGAGAGCTTTAAGAGATTGCTCGATGACCTTGATGCAGAATCTTCAATTGGTTGCCCTGTTGAGCTGAAATATACTTCAAAAAAATCTGAAGCAGAAATAGAATTCGATGAGGACAGGAGAATCTTGTTGACTAACAATACCATGAGAGCCCTTCTAAATACTTATGGAAGAGATAATTTAGAACTTATGTATCATAGAAGATAATGTCTTACTCTTTTTTAGATTTTGAAAAACCAATCAGCCTTTTAGAAAAAAAGATTGAAGATCTGCGCTCGAGCCAAGACCAACCGGATGTGATTCATAGCCAAGTTGATTCTCTTAATAAAGAAATTATTAAAATAACCAAGGAGCTATATTCAAATCTTTCCATATGGCAAAAAGTTCAAGTTGCTAGACATCCCCACAGGCCGCATTTTAGTGATTACATAGAAAAAATATTTCATAATTTTGATGAACATCATGGCGATAGAAATTTTGGTGATGATAGGGCAATAATCGGAGGGACTGCTACATTCAAAGGAAAACCTGTGATGCTTATTGGCCATGAAAAAGGTAAGGACACAAAAGATAAGATAGAAAGAAATTTTGGTATGTCGCAACCTGAAGGTTATAGAAAAGCAGCTAGGTTAATGAAGCTAGCAGAAGATTTTTCTATGCCGGTCATAACTTTTATCGATACTCCTGGAGCTTATCCTGGCATAGAAAGTGAAGAAAGAGGCAATTCACAAGCTATAGCTCACAACTTAAGTGTTATGGCTAAACTTAAAACACCAATTATTGTAATTATCACTGGAGAGGGCGGTTCTGGCGGAGCTTTGGCTATTGGAGTGGGAGATAATATATCAATGTTAGAGTACTCTATTTATTCTGTGGCTTCTCCAGAAGCTTGTGCCTCGATTGTTTGGAGAGATTCTTCAAAAGCAGAGGATGCCGCAAAAGCAATGAAATTAGATTCTTCCAATCTTCTAGAGTTAAGTTTGATAGATAAAATCATCGATGAGCCTTTAGGCGGTGCTCACAGAGATATTCAAAAAATGAGTTCCATGCTTTCAGACCATATTTCTGAGCAGCTTGAAAAATGTTCGTCCCTTAATATTTCGGATCTTCTCAATGAAAGACATAAGAAAATTATGAGCTACGGAGCCATCGAGTAAGTGAACGAAATTTATGAGTCTTTCTCGGGTTACTTAACCGAAGATTCAAAAAAATTCTTAGTTGCTTTCAGTGGAGGATTAGATTCAACGGTTCTCCTTTATGCTCTTAAGCAAGCTCTAGTTAAGGAAAAATTAAACAAAGAAATTCTTGCGATACACGTAGACCATAAACAGAACAAGAATTCAAAGAAATGGATCGAACACTGCAAAAAATTTTGTGAAACCATACAGGTTTCTTTCGCTTGCTCTCAAATCAAATCAAACAAAAAAGCACTATCAGAAAATAACTTAAGGAATCTAAGATACGAGATATTTTCTGAATATGTAGATAAAAATTCTACTCTCTTCCTTGCTCATCACTTAGATGATCAAATTGAAACTTTTTTCTTTAGAATTTTTCGAGGAACGGGAATGGATGGCATAGTTGGTATTCCAGAAGAAAGAGCTCTCAATGAAGGAAGACTAGCCAGACCTTTTCTTAGTTTGTCAAAAGATCTTCTTCTATCATATGCAAAAAAACATAAACTTGATTTTATAAATGATCCATCAAATAAAGATACAAGTTTTGATAGAAATTACATAAGGAAAAATATCATTCCACAAATCAAGAATCGTTGGCCTAATTATGCAAACAAAGTTCAATCTTTTATCGATATTCAAAAGGAATATTTAGGTGTAGCTGAAACATCTCATGACTTTAGTGATGCTGAGCTTTCTAAAAATACTCTTAGTCTCAGAAAGCTAATTGATGAAAAAGATAGTCAAAAAAAAATCATCCTTAGAAAATGGATAAAATTAAATGGTTTAAATTCTCCAAATCAAAAAGTACTTGATAATTTAATTAATATTTTCATAAAAACTTCAAAGAATAATTCCTATTTTTACTGGGGTGCTAAAGGCAAAAAGGGATCTGTCTCAATAAAAAAAACAAAAGAATGCTTAGTTGTCTCTGAATTGAACTAATCTAGGGCGTTTAATACAGAGATAATAGAGGCAACTAGTGTGTTGGCATGAATACCGGCCCCCCATGAAAGGTTTTTCTTATCTTTTTGTACTTCTATATACGCAACTGCCTGTGCATCTGCCCCGGATGAGATTGCGTGTTGATGATAATCAGAAATTGAAAATGATGATTTATTGTAGTTATTGAATGCACTCATAAATGCATCTATTGGCCCATTTCCTTCACCCTTTATGTCAAATTCTTTACCTTCCTTAGTCAGAGTAACTTCAATGTTATCTTTTTGTATTCCTTTATCATCAGGACCAGAGGAAATTTTATGAGAAATATACCTGTACTTATTTCCTTCCAAATAAGTTTCCCTAAATTTGGTCCAAATGTCTTCACTCTCTAATTCTTTTCCGGTCTCATCAGTAACTTGTTGAATAACCTGACTAAAATCAATTTGAAGCCTTCTGGGCATTGATAGTCCATGGTCTTTTTCTAGAATGTACGCAATACCACCTTTTCCTGACTGACTATTTATCCTAATCACAGCTTCATATGTTCTTCCTAAATCTTCAGGATCTATTGGAAGATATGGAACTTTCCAAAGTGGTTCGTTGGATTCTCTCATTGAATCAAAACCTTTTTTGATTGCATCTTGATGCGATCCTGAAAACGCAGTGAAAACTAAGTCCCCAGCATAAGGATGCCTAGGATGAACAGGTAATTGATTGCAATATTCAACCTCTCGCATTACATGATTGATATTGGAAAAATCTAATTCTGGGTCTAAACCTTGTGTAAGTTGATTTAGGGCAAGGGTTACTATGTCAACGTTGCCAGTTCTCTCTCCATTGCCGAAAAGACAACCTTCGATTCTATCTGCTCCTGCCATTAATCCTAATTCGGCTGCAGCTACGGCAGTCCCTCTATCGTTATGAGGATGAAGACTCAATATTACACTTTCCCGGTTGTTTAAATTTCGTGACATCCACTCAATTTGATCTGCATATATATTAGGAGTAGACATCTCAACGGTAGCAGGAAGATTCATTATTGATTTATTATCACTGGAAGGATTCCATATCTCATTCACCTCATTACAAACCTCAACCGCGTAGCTTAATTCTGTGCCAGTGAAGCTTTCTGGACTATATTGAAACACCCAGTTAGTCTCTTTATTTTTATCAGCAAGTTCTTTAACTAAGGAGGCACCGTTCAAAGCAATTTTTTTGACCCCATATTTACTTTCTCTGAATACTACCTCGCGTTGAAGGGTAGAAGTGGAGTTGTAAACATGAATGCAAACATTTTTTGCTCCTTTAACAGCTTTGAAGGTATCCTCAATTAAATGATCTCTAGCCTGAGTTAAAACCTGAATAGTGACATCATCAGGAATTAAATCCTTTTCAATTAAGTCTCTAACAAAATCAAAATCAGTTTTTGAAGCAGATGGAAATCCAACTTCAATTTCTTTAAATCCAGTCTCTAATAATAATTGAAAAAATCTATGCTTTTTTTCAGACCCCATAGGTTCAATCAAAGCTTGATTGCCATCTCTTAAATCGACACTACACCAAATAGGTTTTTTAGAAATAATATTTCCTGGCCATTTTCGATCGCTTAGGTCGATCCTTTCAAAAGGTAAGTACTTTGAAGTATTTGTATTTGTAATTTTTTTCAATTAAATAACCAATTTATAAATTATTATACTATTCATAACGAATGATAAATGCATAAAGAGATTTTAAACAAAATGGGCATCTCAACTTATGAATTGGTTGAGGATTTTATATTTGTAGATAACAAAGTAAAGGCAGTTGATAAAAGTGATGAAAGCGAAGGCAATGATCAGTTTTTAAAGTCATTGGATTATTACCTAAATAATTTCACTAAAGATAACGAAAGTGCATTAGATTTTCTAAATTCTAAATCATTGAAGTTATCTGAATTATTGGAAAATTCTCAAAAGAGGAAACAAGCTTGGAAAAATGAAAATTAATTTCAGACCTATGAATAAAAACGATATCTACTATGTTCACGGCATAGAGTCGCTAACTAATGAAACTCCTTGGTCTGAAAATAATTTTTATGATGCCCTAAGGTTTAGTAAAGCTGATGTGGTTACTATTGATGGTAAAGTTAATGGATATGTCATCTATCAGTATGTAATGGATGAAATCCACCTTTTAAATATTTCTGTCGCTCCACAATTCATTGGAAAATCAATTGGTTATCACTTGCTAAAAAGGGTTGTAGATAAGTCAAAATATACTTTTAAAAAAAGAATTTTTTTAGAGGTTAGAGAATCAAACCAAAGAGCTATTAAGTTTTATCGTCGAAATGGTTTTCAGGAAGCAGGGGTAAGAAAGAATTATTACAAATTGAATTTTGGTAGAGAGGATGGATTAATTATGCAAAAAAATCTAAGCAAGCATGTAATTATTCTTCTACTCGATAATGTCTTTAAGTTCTTCTTCAATCTCGCTAGGTTCCGTTTGAGGTGAATACCTTTTAATAACGTTCCCATCTCTATCAACTAAAAACTTTGTAAAGTTCCACTTAATGGCCTCGGTTAAAATTCCAGTTTTTTCCGATTTTAAATATTCATAAAGCGGATGAGTATCTGACCCATTTACTTCAATTTTTTTCATAACAGGAAAATTAACATCGTACTTCGTTTTACAAAAAGTTTGAATTTCCTCATCGGTACCTGGTTCTTGACCCATGAATTGGTTGCAAGGGAAACCAATAACTTGCAAATCTTTCTCATATGAATCCTGAATTTGTTTAAGGCCTTCGTACTGCGGTGTAAGACCACATTTACTAGCTACATTAACTATCAAAATATACTTTCCTTTGTATTCTTCTAAGTTTTTTTCTGATTCTTTTGAATCCTGAAAATTTATTGAATAGATGTTTGGTTCCACTTTTTCCCCCTATATACTAAGCAAATGTTTTTGGAGGGTAATTATTATGGAATATAGAAAATTAGGCAATACAGATATCGATGTGAGTGTTATTTGCTTAGGAACCATGACTTGGGGACAGCAAAATACAGAAGAAGAAGGTTTTGAGCAAATGGATTACGCCGTTGATCAAGGAGTAAACTTTTTTGATACTGCTGAGTTATATTCTATTCCACCAATGGAAGATACTCAGGGGAGCACTGAGACAATAATTGGTAATTGGTTTGAAAAAAGAGGTAACAGAGAAAAAATTATCCTTGCAACTAAAGTTGCTGGAAGAAGCGGCATGAAATGGTTTCGAGGCGGTGAAACAAGACTTGATAGCGATAATATTACAAAGGCTATTGAAGGAAGCCTTAAAAGACTCAAAACTGACTACGTTGATCTTTATCAACTTCACTGGCCAGATAGGCCAATAAATTTATTTGGTGGAGGCCTCTCTTATAAGCACTACGATTTAGAATCAGTAGCCATAGAGGAGACTTTAAAAGTTTTGGGTGATCTAGTGAAAGAAGGAAAAATTAGGTACGTTGGCCTTTCCAACGAAACCCCATGGGGCCTGTCTGAATTTATTAAGGCTGCAGAAATGCATGACTTACCTAAAGTTGTGAGCGTTCAAAATGCCTATAACTTGTTAAACAGAATTTATGAAAGTGGGATGTCCGAATTCCATCACAGATCTCAAGTTGGTTTGTTGGCTTACTCACCTCTTGCACAGGGATATCTAACCGGGAAATACCTTGATGGTGCTAGGCCAGCTGGATCTAGGACTACGTTATTTGAACGAGGCCAAAGATACGAAACGGAACAGGCAGAGAAAATAATAAAGAAGTATGTAAATCTTGCCAATGAGTATTCAATGGATCCTGCTTTGATGGCTAATTCATTTGTTAATGATCAAGATTTTGTCACCTCAAATATTATTGGCGCTACAACTATGGAGCAGCTAAAGATTGCTGTTGGCAGTATTGATACAAAGCTTGATGAAGAATGTCTGAAGAAAATTGAAGAAATTCATTACGGATGTCCAAATCCTTGTCCATGAATGACATTACTTGGGTAGAAGGAACATTCGAAGACTTAAGCGTTCATCAACTTTATGACGTAATGAATCTTCGCCAAGAAGTATTTTTAATAGAGCAAAATACTTCATATCTAGATGCGGATAATGTCGATCAAGACTCGTTTCACTTGCTAGCCTTCATAGGATCAAACCTTCAGGGCTACAGTCGTCTAATTCCGCCAGGAATAAAGTATGAAGATGCTTCTATAGGAAGAGTGGTTTTACACAAAAAATCTCGCGGCAGTGGGTTAAGTAATATTTTGATGGATAAATCTATCCATACATGCCAGGTTCTTTATCCCGATACAGACATAAGAATTTCAGCACAACATCCCTTGGTAGATTTTTATCAAGGTTTCGGCTTCAAAACAGTTGGAAAAATTTATGATGAGGATGGGATTCCTCACATAGAAATGGTCCTAGAAAGTAATTGAATATTTTTTACCTCAATTTTGGATTCTTGCTTTCATTTATTCTGGGAATAGTTTTACTAACTTTTAATTTTTTTGAAGATATTTCTCTTACGTCCTCAAACTGGGCAATAAAAGTTGGGGACAAATCCGTTTCCATGGAAAGTTATTTAGCTCAGATCAGCCAACTTGATTTCAATAATGACGGGGAAATTGACGCCAAACTTAAAGAGTCAGTGATTGATCAACTCGTAATTGAGCAATTATTGATTATGAAGGCAATCGATGAAGATATTATCCAAAGCGATCCTCTATTGAAAAATAATCTCATCGATTACATGACAAACATCATTTCTAATCAGACCATCTTGAATATTGAGTATGAAGATGTAGAAGAATATTACAGAAATAATCTAGATAAATTTTCTCAAAATAATTTGTATTTAATGAAAACTGATAGTGAATTTATTAATTTGCCCAATGATTATCTTACAAAGCAGAAGCTAAGAGATTATTTGGGAGCGGATGAAATTATAAATATAGATATTCTTGAGATCGGCAGTGAAATTAAATTTATCCAAGATGATCAACCATTTAGTGTTTTTCTTGTAGATAAGATAGAAGGGGAGCCCGCTTCATTGAACTCGATATTTGACATAGTAAATCAAGAGGCAATAAGGAGCGAAAGAGAGAGGTCTTTTAGAGAATACATAAATGAACTTAAAAAAAGTTATCCAGTTGAAATAAAACCTATCCTATATAAGTAATGAGACTTCTGTCTTTGAGTCTTTTACTGGCAGCCTCTTTCTTGAGCTCGCATGAGCTTCAAAAATTTAACCTGTCCTTAGACTTTCTTGAAACAGATGAATCCAAGGAAATTGAGATGAATATTAAAGTACCTCGAAACTTATACAGACCATCTTTGCAAGAGAACCTTAACAATGGATTAAATTTTGATGCCTGTAACGAAAAAGATTTTGATCTATTTAATTCAACTGCGAGATACTTAACTTTCAAGAAAAAAATTACTTGTAACAATTTTCCTAGATCACTTGAGGCTAGAAACTTCTTTTCTTTTTATCCGGATCAAACTATTTTGGTGAATATTAAAAAAGAGACCAGCCTTCAAAATCAAACATTTTTAAATAATTCTAAAAGTAAAATTGATTTCATAGAAGCCGATCAGAATTTTAGTTTTTTTTCTTTAGGATTAAACCACTTTCTAGGGGGCTATGATCATATTGCGTTTGTATCTCTTTTAGCCTTACTGATAATTGGAATAAAACAATTAATTTATCTGCTCTCTGGCTTTACCTTAGGCCATGCTATCAGCATTACGTTCTCATCCTTAGGCTTTATTTCTGTAAAAATTTCAATAATTGAAATCCTTATTGGCTTCTCAATATTTTTACTGGCTCTGGAGTACTTAACAATTAGACAAGTTAATAAATATAGAATTATGAAGATAAATTCCATGTTTTGGATATCACTGGTCTGCGTTTCACTTGTCTTCTTTCCAGAAATAACTGTTCTATCCGTAGGCATGGCTTTAATTGGAATTTCTTATCCTTATTTAATTACCAGAAATTCACTTATTAGAATTGTTGCGACGGTATTTTTTGGACTTTTGCATGGTTTTGGATTTGCTTCAAACTTATCTAATTTTGATTCTCAATCAATAGTCTCATCTATTATTCTCTTCAACTTGGGAATAGAAGCAGCTCAAATTTTATATGCTTTTTTTCTTCTTTTGGCCCTTAACCTTATTGCAAAAACAAGGCTTATAAGCAGACTATTTTTAAAAGATTTTATCTCTTTGATTGTTTTTTTCTTCTCTACCTTATGGTTTATGGGAAGGTTGCTGTTCTAGATAATTTTGACTTGTTCTGCCTGGGGTCCTCTAGCACCATTGGTAACGGTAAAGCTTACTCTCGTACTTTCTTTTAATAATTTTCTATCACTTTCATTTACCGAAGCAAAATGAACAAAAAGATCACCGCCTTTATCTCTCTCAACAAAACCGTAACCTTTGCTTGGATCAAACCATTTGATTGCTCCTTTTTCTCTTTTCAACCTCCTAGTAATTTGTTTTCCATAGACTATCGCCATACTAGAGATAAAAGTTGACATCAACAGAACCAAAAACATCGGTCCAAATGACAAAAAAAATTGGGGGAAGCTAAAAGCTAGAAAAGTAGCTAAGAGAGAAATGATTGCTGAAGTAGTGAGTCCGCGTAACCACATCCAATTATATTAAAGGATTAGTTAAGTTTATTTAAGTTCTTTAAATGTAATTGAATAGACTTAGATTCTTTAAGTGCCTGCTTATATTGACGTTTTCTCTCATTTACAAGGCTTTTAGGAGCGCTTGAAATAAACTTTTTGTTGCTTAAAGTATTTTCAATATTGGCTAAATTTTTGGTTACTTTCTGTAATTTTTGCTCATTTCTTAATTTTTCTGAGATTGGATCTATGTTTCCTTCAAAAGGTATATGAAATTTCAGATCGTGTGAAACAACTATGGCGCAAGGTTTATTTGTTTCTAATACTTTTAAATCTTTTATTCCAGCAAGTTTTTTTAAATGATCTGAGTTTTCCAGAATAAAATTGAGTGAAGTCTTATTGCCTGATATAAAAACCTCTTCAAGCTTTAAAGATGCAATACCCATCTCAGCTTTCATGTTTCTTATTGACGATATTGAGTTTTTCAAATTTTCTATTTCTTTATATTTTGATCCTAAAATTCTTACTTTTTTTGGAAACGATTGATTTAACAAGAATGATTGTTTTTTTCCGGAAGCAATTTGATTCCAGATTTCTTCTGTAATAAAAGGCATAAATGGATGGCAAAGTTTTAAGATTGACTCAAGAATTTGCAGCAAACTAGATATGATTCTATCTACTTCGCTTTTCTTAATATTTTTTGAATCAAGTCGATTTTTTGAAAACTCGATGTACCAATCACAAAAATCATTCCATACGAATTCGTAAACACTTTGAGTGGCTAAATCAAATCTATAATTATCCATATGCGTATTTATAGAAACTATCGTGTAATTTAATTTCTCCACGATCCATTTATCTTCAGGAGTTTTTATAAATTGATTAGTCTTTTTGAAACTAGCTGGCTTATTTAATTCAATGAATCTAGAGGCATTCCATAGTTTGTTACAAAAGTTTCTATAACCTTCTACGCGCCTCATATCAAAATTAATATCTCTACTTCCAGAAGCAAGAGACAAAAAAGTAAATCTCAAAGCATCTGTACCGTGTGCTTTTATTCCTTGGGGATATTCTTTCTTTGTCTGTTTGATTATCTTCTGCTCATCATCTGGATTTAATAGGCCAGAAATTCTTTTTGAAATAAGAGCTTCTAAATTTATTCCATCAATAATATCCAAAGGATCAAGAACATTTCCTTTTGACTTTGACATTTTTTGGCCTTCACTGTCTCTAATAAGCCCAGTAATGTAGATTTCTTTAAACGGTATTGCCTTTGTGAAATGCTTTGTCATCATTATCATCCGGGCAACCCAAAAAAAGATGATGTCGAAACCAGTCACTAATAATGAGGTAGGGTGATACTTATCTAATCTTTTTGTTTGTTGGGGCCAACCAAGGGTAGCAAAAGTCCACAAAGAGGAAGAAAACCATGTATCCAGAACATCTTGATCTTGAACCAAAGATACTTTTTTATCTAATTTATATTTTTTTCTAATATCTTTCTCGTTTTCTCCGCAATATTCACCTCCATCTTGGTCATACCAGATTGGGATTTGATGACCCCACCACAATTGCCTACTGATGCACCAGTCTTGAAGCTCGTTCATCCAGGAGAAATAGGTTTTTTTCCAATTATCAGGAATAAAATTGATTGACTTTTTTTTGACCAGGCTCAAGGCTTCCTTACCAATAAGATCTGTATTTAAATACCATTGATCTGTTAGATAAGGCTCTAGTATCGTGTCGGATCTTTCTGCTCTTGGAATTGATAATTTATGCGGTTCAATTCTCTCTAACATCTGGATATCTTTTAAAGATTTAATAATTTCTCTCCTAGCATCAAAACGATCCATGCCTGAAAAAGGGGCCGGACACTCAGAATTCAAAGTGCCATCAGGATTCAAAATATTTATAGGTTCTAGTCCATGTTTTATGCCTAGCTCATAATCATTAAAATCATGACCAGGAGTGATCTTCAAACAACCAGTTCCAAAATCTTTATCAACGTACTGATCAGCAATGATGGGGATATATTTGTCGGTAAAAGGTATTTTTGCTTTTAAACCCATTAATTTTTCATATCTTTTATCTTTAGGATGAACAGCTATTGCCTGATCACCAAACATTGTTTCAGGCCGAGTTGTAGCAACAATAATAAAGCCATCTCCAACTTCGTATTTAATATGCCAAATATTCCCATTTTCTTCCCTCGTGGTAACCTCTAAGTCGGACAGGCCAGTCTCATTTTTGGGATCCCAATTAACCAATCTATTCTTCTTATAAATCAGTCCTTTTTCATAAAGTTCAATGAATACTTTTCTTACAATGTGCGCATAATCTTCATCCATAGTGAAAGCTTCATTTTCCCAATCTAAAGATGCACCTAACCTTCTTAATTGACTTGTGATTGTATTTCCTGACTTGCTTTTCCACTTCCAGACTTCCTTGATAAATCTATCTCTACCTAATTTATTTTTACTTTTATTTTCCTTTTCAAGATTTCTTTCAACGACTATTTCTGTTGATATGCCAGCATGATCTGTTCCTGGTTGCCATAACACATCGTATCCATTCATTCGTTTGTATCTACAAATCGAATCCATGATAGATGTTTGAAAGCCATGCCCCATGTGTAGAACCCCTGTTACATTTGGGGGCGGGAGCATGATGGAGAAAGCTTTGCTTTTTTTCTTTAAGCTTGGTGAAAATAATTTAGATTCTTCCCATTTAGATGACCATAATCTCTCAATTTTTTTGGGTTGGTATTTAGAATCCATTATCCAATATAGTTTGGTTTAATTCCGTATTCTAAACAAACTTTAAAACTCTCTCTCGCAATCTTTTGATATTCACCGCCATCTTCAATAACTAATTGATAAGAGGATTTAAAATCTTGAAAATTCGAAGGCAATTTTGGGTTCAAATTAATCAAATAAGTATTTTTATTGCTAGGATGCTTTATTCCAGGGAAGGAAATTAAAATTGGAGCATCAGGCGAATCTAAATCATTACAGATTTTATGAGGTAGAAAAATATCTGAAATATTTTCCCACAGAAAGTCATCTAATTTTTTTGCTTGATTTAAATCTTCACAGTTTATGACAATATAATTTTTTTTGTCAGATTCAATATTTTTCCAATAGAGGTCTTTTGTAAATTGGCAACAAAACCTTTCTCCCTCGTCTAAGGAAGTTCCAGCCTTGTAAAATTCCATTAATTACGATTGAGACAATAGGTAATTTGTTAAGAGTGGAACAGGTCTTCCTCTAGAGGCTTTGGCTTTTCCAGACCCATGAGCTGTCCCAGCTACATCAAGATGCGCCCAAGGATACTTTTTTGTAAACCTTGAAAGGAAACACGCAGCAGTAATTGTTCCAGCTCGCCCACCAATGTTGGCTATATCAGCAAAATTACTATCCAAATCGCCTTGATATTCATCCCATAGAGGCAATTGCCATGCTTTATCCATTGAAGCATGACCAGCATCTATTATTTTGTCGGCTAATTTCTGATTATTACTCATTAAACCTGAAGCAACATGACCTAAAGCAACTATCACTGCTCCAGTTAATGTAGCTATATCTATGACATTTTTAGGTTTAAACCTTTCTACATAGGTGAGTGCATCGCAAAGAACTAATCGTCCTTCTGCATCTGTATTAAGTATCTCCACAGTTTGACCAGACATTGTTTTAACAACATCTCCAGGTTTGGTTGCCTTACTGCCAGGCATATTTTCAGCAGAAGCGACCACTCCAATGATATTAGACTTTGGTTTTATCAAAGCAATAGCCTCCATGGTTCCTAGAACGCTCGCAGCCCCACTCATGTCATACTTCATTTCATCCATTGCTGGGCTTGGCTTTAAACTTATACCGCCAGTATCAAAAGTTATGCCTTTTCCAACAATAACTTCCGGTTGTTCTGTTTTTTTACCGCCTTTGTATTCAATAATAATGAACTTAGATTCTTGTACACTCCCATTTCCAACAGACAAAAGACAATGCATTCCAAGCTTTTCCATTTCTTTTTCACCTAGAACTTTCACAGATAGATTTTTATATTTTCTTCCAAGCTCTTTTGCAGTATTTCCAAGGTAAGTTGGCGTACAAATATTTGCAGGAGTATTGCCAAGCTCCTTCATTCTGTTTATTCCAACACCTATGTTAGTACCAATAGATATTGATTTTCTAAGATCAGCAATATCTTTTTTGGATCTAACAAGTAAATTTACGGACGCAAGAATATTATTTTTTTGTTCTTTTTTTCCATCGAAAATATATTTATAAGTCGATGATTCCAATTGCATTGAAAGGTTTTGCAAGAACCAAGAAAAATCTCTTTTTTCAAATTTAATTTCTGGAAGAAACAAAGAAACTTTTTTTGTATTTGCAGTTTTTGCTAAGGTGCAAATCTTAGTTATCAACTTTGATGCATCATCGTCTTTGAATTTATCCGACGTATTACCTAAACCTAATAAGAAAAACTTTTTATCCTTTTGATCCGCTAGGGCGGGGATATAACAAGAAGTATTTACTTTTCCTGAGAATTCTTTTCTTTTAGACAAAGTGTTCATTAGGCCCTTAGAAGCCTTATTGAATATATTTTTACTGGATTGAGAATTACCGTTTTCTTGAATACCAATAATAAGAGTTTCGTTTTTATCAGAAAGCATCTCATTTGGAGAAGTTATAGTTAGGTTTATTTTTAAATTTGATGTCATTTATTACTCCTTAGTAAGCCAAATTTCTGTGGGATAATATCACCATAGACGAATTAAAATGTTCAGCATTATATCTAAGTATATTATCAGAAGCTTCTTACAGACTTTTTTAGTTATATTCTCAGTACTATTTTTAGCCTTTTTCTTTCTAAGAAGTATTGATTTCCTTGAGATTGCAGCCAGAGGAGATATGTATCCACAAATTGCCTTGGGTTATATATTTTTTAACATTCCAAGTGTAATTGAGATTATTCTCCCTTTGAGCATCTTCCTCTCAACTTTAATTTGCATTGCAAGAATGAACACAAGCAATGAAATAAATTTCATGAGACAGATGGGATTAAAGAGCGGTAACTTTCTTAAAATCCTTGCAATACCAATACTGCTAATGTCTTTTTTTGCACTATTTATATCTCTGATAGTTTCTCCTTATTCTCTCGACTCTTTGTACAAGCTTACAAGCAATCAAACTTTCTCTGATAGATTCAAAATGATGGGGGCAGGGAAGCCTACCTATTTTGAGGATGTGAATACTACCTTTTTTGCCAAAGAATCTAACGACTTTGATTTTGGATTCAGTGAAATATTTGCATCAATCGAAAATGAAGATATAGAGATCATTTTAACGGCAGATCAAGTTTCTTCTATACCCACAGATAAAACTACCAACAGATTAACTTTTAAGAATGGAAAAATTATTGGCCTAGAGATGGAGGGAGACTTTTTAATGAACTTCACGCACCTAGAATTTACTTTTCCCAGAAAAATTAAAACCTCATCGACCGATCTAAGTCATCTTTCAATGACTAGCCTCATCTCAAATTTAGAAAATAATCGAGAACAATCAGAACTTTTTAAAAGGCTATCAATTTTTGTATTAATTATTGTAAGTGCCTACGTTGCTCTAAATTTTGGAATTTCAAATCATAGAATTGGCTTCACAGTATCGTTAATTGCTGGATCGTTATTCTTTTTGCTTTATTTTGGCATTTATTTAGGTTTGCAAAACTGGGCGCTATCTTCTGAGTACAATCCATCTATTTCTTTTGCTGCTTTTCACTTCGTATTTTTTTTGGCGGGTATTTTCCTAAGTTATTTTCTTAATAAAGAGTCACCCATAAATATTTTCAGTAGTGGAGTAACTTCAATAAATAACTTTCAATTAATATTTAATCTAGTTCTTCTGGCTTTTGTAATTTATATGTTTTTTTACTTTTTAATCTAAATGTTTAAGAGTCTATTTGATATAACTGGTGTGCTGATACAGCTTTCAATCCTCAAAAGCATAGGTTTGGTTTTTCTGATCCTTTTTTCTCTTGATTTCATTTTAATGATGGTGGGCGAGTTACAAAAAATATCCGATTATCAGAATTTTGAATCTTTTATAATTTCATTAGCCTTTAGTCTGCCTAAAAGAATTTATGATGTGGTCCCTTTGGCCTGTTTGATTGGCGCAATAGTTTCATACGGAAGGCTTCAAGAGTCTGGAGAACTTATTGCCATAAGGGTTTTGGGAAAATCATTCAAACAAATCTTCTCTTCAATGCTTCTTCCAATATTTATCCTCTTATCAATAATGCTCTCGATAGGGGAATTTGTTATTCCTAATTCAAATTTAATGTCTGAAGTTTATAAAACAAATCCTCAGCAAGCGCAAAAAGCCCAGTGGTTAACGAGAAAAAATGAACTTATTTATCTTGGCGATATATCTAGCGATAAAATTGATAGTTTGAGAATTTATGAATTTAATTCTGAAGGCGATATTGATTCAGTTTATGAAAAAGATGAGTTTGATCTTTCGCTTGATCAAAAAGAAGCATCTTTCAAAGATAGAGCTTCCGATAATCAAATACAAAAAATATGGAAAGCTCCTTCTAAAATTGAGCTTTCAAAATACATTAAGTTAAACAGACAAGCCCCATCTTTACTTTTTCAAAATTTTAAATTTTCAGATAGCACCAGAGAGAAGAACTTATTTCTGTGGCAGTTTTTAAAAAAAGTTATACAACCAATATCTGTCTCAATTTTTGTGTTGTTAGCCCTTATCTTTTGCCAAGCATTCTTAAGAGATTATTCCATCGCTTATAAGGTACTCACAGGGGTGGTTTTAACAATATTTTTCAACTTTACAGAAAAAATAGCGGGGAACGTCTCCATCGTTTTTGGCTTCAGTCCACTTATAACTACTTTTATTTTTCTTCTTGGGCTTGTAAGTCTTATTTTTCTATTCAGTAAAAGACTTTAAGAGCGAACTATTTTGGTCTTTGAGAAGATATCATTGAGACTTTTTTTATCTGATCTAAACAGAATCACAAAAAAATTTAAACCTGCTATTGATCCAAAGAATAGGCCCAACACCAACCTTTGAAGCATAGATTTTATGGAGATTGCTTGATTGTCGTCTGCAACTAATTTTATTTTCCAAGCTTGCATTCCAAGAGTTTGTCCATCGTTGAAATGCCAAAAATAAATATAAAAAATAAACGAAATAAAAAAATACGAGAGAAGCATCAAGTTGCTTCCTAGGAAAGATGAAATCGCACCACCATTAATGATAACGATCAATAAGGTGAAACTAAGCAATATGCCTGCTATTAAAAGCAGGTCATAAAATAGCGCCAATAATCTTCTAAAGAACATACCAGAATTATGATATCTTAAATTCCTATATTTATGATGAATCCAGAAACAGAAAATACAGATTCGATCGACCAAGGATTTTTTGGTCATCCAAAAGGCTTAAGAACACTTTTTTTCACCGAACTTTGGGAAAGGATGTCCTATTACGGGATGCGTGGTTTACTTGTTCTCTACATGACCGTAGGGGTAACTGGCAATCCTGGTTTAGATTGGTCCAATGCAGAAGCAAATGCGATTTACGGAATCTATGCAGGTATGGTCTATTTCCTAGCTCTCCCAGGCGGTTGGTTAGCAGATAACCTATTGGGCTATCAAAGAGCGGTTTTATTTGGAGCTTTGATCATAATGCTTGGTCACTTCACCTTAGCGATTCCTTTAGAGCAAACTTTCATTCTTGGACTAATTTTAGTTGCAGCTGGTACAGGTTTACTTAAACCCAACATATCATCGATTGTTGGCCAACTTTATTCTACTAATGATGATAGAAGAGATTCCGGTTTTACGATTTTCTACATGTCTATCAACATCGGAAGCATGCTTGGTTTTGCAGTCTGTGGATGGTTAGGGGAAAAAGTAGGATGGCATTGGGGATTTGGTGCAGCCGGATTTGGAATGCTTCTTGGTGTAATCCAATTTATTTATTTTAGAGGCCAGCTCGGAGAAGCCGGTTTGAATCCTAATCCTAATTCTGACGAGTATAAAATTAGAATTAGAAATATTTCCTTAGGAATCATTGCGTTGGTTTCTTTAATTGTCCTCTCAGGCCTTTTAGGGTGGTGGTCGGTTGATGCAGTGTTTTTCGCCGAAAGATTTAGAGATTTTCTTGTCATCCTCTCAATGGTTTATTTTGCTTACCTTTTCTTGCTTGCCGGACTTAACTCAACAGAAAAAAGAAACGTTTTGATGCTTCTGTTATTGTTCGTAGGTGCTGCGGCTTTTTGGTCTGGATTTGATCAATCGGCCGGATCCTTGACTATTTTTACTAGAGACTACGTTGATCTAACCTTTGGATCATTTACTGCACCTGTTAGCTGGACTCAATTTGCTAATCCACTGTTCGTAGTAATGTTCGCCCCATTTTTTGCTTATATCTGGGTCTTCTTAGGAAAAAGGAATCTCAATCCGAACACACCTGTTAAATTCGCTATAGGTCTAATCTTCATGGCGCTGGGTTTCATTATCATGCTTTTTGCAGTCGAGTATGCTTTAGTTTCATCCCCAGTAGGTGTTCAGTGGTTACTGTTAACTTATTTACTTCATACCTTTGGAGAGTTAGCTTTATCTCCAGTAGGGTTATCAGCTTTTTCCAAGTACTCTCCAAAGAGATACTTAGGCCAAATGATGGGATTATGGTTTCTTGCTTCTTCCTTGGGAGGGGTCTTGGCAGGATTGTTTGGCGGCGAGGCAACGTCAACTGGATTAGATAGTATGACGCCTATATTTTCAGAGCTAGTTTATTACTACCTTGTTTTAGCAGTGGTTTTAATTGTTTTATCTTTCTTCATAAAAGGAAAAATTGAAGAGTAAAACTTTAAAAAAAGTTATACCAAATTACCGATACTAGAAAACCTAAGAAACTTAATTGCAAAGACAGCCACCACCTTTTATTTGGTTCAACTCCCTTAAAAATAAAAGTTGTGGCATATGCGATTACATAAAGAGCTAGCCAGGTTAGAAGAAGATTAATGACCATTAATTATTATCGTGAAGGTCTTCGTTTAATTCGTTAACGTTTCGGTTGTCTCGGCATTCAATAGCGCCTGTGATTGAATTTCTAATAAACAAGAGATCGGACTTATGCGCCAATTCCATCGCTTTGACAGTTTCTTTTACTTTTCCATTTTCTATTACTTGAACCTTTGATGAACCAGTAACATATAAGCCTGATTCAATTGTGCATCGATCCCCGAGAGGAATGCCCAAACCAGAATTTGCACCCAACAAACAACTTTCTCCAATGGATATGATAACTTCGTTGCCTCCAGATAGAGTTCCAAGAGTAGATGCACCTCCGCCTATATCTGATTTATCTCCGACGATAACCCCTTGAGCTATTCTGCCTTCAACCATTGCTTCACCTAAGGTTCCTCCATTGAAATTGACCGAACCTTCATGCATAACCGTTGTTCCTGGTCCAAGATAAGCTCCTAATCTGACTCTGCTGGCATCTGCAATCCTTACATCGTTTAATGCAACGTAATCTGTTAAGCACGGAAACTTATCGACTGAATACACTTTTACATATTCGCCCTTACTTCGTTTTTCATTAAGAAATTCTTTTAATTCATTTGAATCTATTGGACCAGCTGAGGTCCATGCTACTGTGTTTAATATGCCAAAAATACCGTCTAAATTAGTTTCATTTGGCTTTACCAAGCGAAGAGAAAGAAGATGTAACTTCAGATAAGCTTCTGGGACTGAAGAGGGCGGCATATCATCAGAAACTTCTACTTTTTCATATCCTTCTTTAATTTCTGCAGAACTTGTAGATATATCATCAGGTGAAAAATACATTTCAATGTATTCACCTTTTTTATTTTTGGTTCCTTTGCCAAAACCAATCCATTTTTGATTCGTCATTTTTTATAAAAGATTATTGATTCTTTTCAATGCTTCTTCTGTGGTTTCAAAATCATACACTAAAGCAATTCTTACGTATTTTTCTCCAGGATTAAAACCATTTACCTCGGCAGATAAATAACTTCCAGGAAGTATAATTAAACCCTCTTTTTCAAGAATTTTTTTTGAGAATGATTCACCGTCTCTAACATCCAACCAAAGATAGAAAGCACCTTCAGGAATTACATTGCTAATTTTATCTTTAAACATATCTGCTGCCAGACAAAATTTATCTTTATAAGACTTTCTATTTTCAGCGACAAAATCATGATTCAGCCAAGCTTCAACGCTCGCTTTTTGAATTGGCAACGGAACGCTGACCCCATGAAAAGACCTAAACTTTTTATAGGCAGAAATGGTTTTTTTACCGGAGCAAGCAAAACCTGATCTAAAACCAGGTAAATTGGATCTTTTTGATAAGCTATGAAGAGCAATCAATCTATCTGATCTATCTGATGAAGCTTGTAGGATGCTTGGACAAGATTTCTCCGATGTATATAAATCTACATAACACTCATCAGAAACTACATAAAAATCATATTTCTCAGCTAAACCTAAAATATCCTTAAGTTTACTAAGAGGTAAGACAGACCCAGTTGGATTGTTTGGGGAACAGAGAACTAAAATTTGACACTTCTGCCAATCCTCATTTTTAAGGGAATCTAAATTGGGCTGAAAATTATTTTCTTCAGGACAATCCAGAAACTTTGCTTCTCCACCGGCAAGAGTCGTTGCTCCTCCGTAAATTTGATAGAAAGGATTGGGCATTACAACATAGGGCTTTTCTTTAACATTCTCTTTATTAAAAAGAGCTTGAATGATTGAGAATGTTCCTTCTCTTGTGCCAGCTACAAGACAAACTTCATCCTCAGCAACATTTTTTATACCGAAATGGCTTTTCAAATATTGCCGATATGCCTCTGACAATTCAGGAACTGCGTTCATAGGAGGATAGTTGGAAAAAGAACTTGTTTCTTTATTCAAAATATCGAGGACTCTTAAGTCAGCATTTAATTTTGGCTCTCCAATGGAAAGATTGATTACATCTTTTGATGGCTTTATGTCCTTATGAAGTAGATTAAGTTTTTCAAATGGATAAGATCCAATTTTAGACAGTAAATGATTCATAGAGTTTCTTCTGATCTAGCAGTAAGAACTTCGCAGCCATCATCGGTTATTGCCAATGTATGCTCCCATTGGGCTGACAATCTTCCATCTATAGTTTCTACTGTCCAGCCATCGTTTTTAGATAATTTGGTTTTATAAGTCCCAAGATTAATCATAGGTTCAATGGTGAAACACATACCCGCTTTTAATTCCATTCCAGTTCCTGGATTTCCGTAGTGAAGTATTTGAGGATCTTCATGGAAAACTTTGCCAATACCATGTCCGCAATAATCTCTGACAACTGAGTAGTGATTTTCTTCTGCATGTTTTTGAATCACATAACCTATGTCACCTAGGTTTATTCCCGGTTTGCATATTGCTATGGCTTTATAGAGACATTCTTGAGTAATACTCACAAGCCTTTCTGCATGAGGTTGTTTTTTTCCAACAAAAAACATCTTGCTTGTATCTCCGTGGTAACCGTCTTTGATCACAGTTACATCAATATTGATAATATCTCCGTTTTTTAGGACTCTGTTGTCATCAGGTATTCCGTGACAAACCACTTGATTTATAGAAGTGCAAATAGATTTTGGAAAACCATTGTAATTTAGGGGAGCAGGAATACAGTCAATTTCATTGACAATGTAATCGTGACAGATTCTATCCAACTCACCTGTAGATACCCCTGGTTGAACGTGTTGTTCAATCATTTCTAAAGTTTGAGCTGCAAGCTTTCCTGCAACCTTCATTTTGGCTATTTCGTCAGAACTTTTAATCATTTTTTTAGATTTTACATCATAAGTCATGGACTTATTAAGTACTCTTCATTATAGTGTCGTTCTAATGCCAATAGCATTAGAAAACATCTAAAACGCGAGACTAAAAATTTAGTGCCGCGTTTTTTTTTGCCTAAATGACAGAAAAAAAAGCATATTTATATCTGGATTCCAAAAGATTTTTTGAAGGTTTTTCTGTTGGAAAAAATGCTGATACTTGTGGAGAAGTCGTTTTTAATACTTCTATGTCTGGGTATCAGGAAATAATTTCTGATCCATCTTATACCGATCAAATTATTAATTTTACTTACCCTCACATAGGCAATGTAGGAACTAATGACGATGATTTAGAGTCTGATTCAAACGGATGTAATGGGGTCATCATCAGAGACCCATCAACAATTACAAGTAATTGGAGAAAACAGGATGATTTATCAAACTTCTTAAAGACAAAAAATATTTCAGGTATTTATGGGATTGATACTAGAAAAGTCACTCGAATAATCAGAAACGAAGGTGCAAAAGTAGGTGCTATCGTTTCCGGCAAAGATCATAAAAAGAAAGCGCTTAAATTAATTGAGGAGTTTGTGCCTTTAGGTGGAAAAGATCTCGCCTCAGTTGTTTCCACAAAAAAAGTATACGAATGGAAAGAACCCTCTTGGAGAAAGGATTTTGATGATAATGATTTAAAAATAGTTGCGATCGATTTTGGAGTAAAGCACAACATTTTGCGAATGCTTAAAGATAGAGGATTTCAAGTGATTGTGGTTCCAGCTAGAACAACTTCTGCAGAGATTATGGCGATGAAGCCCGACGGAGTATTTCTTTCTAACGGACCTGGTGATCCTGAGCCATGCAAGTATGCAATTGAATGCATTAAGGAGCTTAGGACTAAAAGAATTCCAATATTTGGCATTTGTTTAGGCCATCAACTTTTAGGATTAGCTTTGGGAATGAAAACTATCAAAATGAAGTTTGGACATCATGGCGCTAACCATCCGGTTAAAGACATGGATTCAAATAGAGTTTTCATAACGAGTCAAAACCATGGATTTACCATTGATTCAAAATCAATTCCTGAGGATGTAAAAATTACACACCTTTCTTTATTTGATGAAACCATTCAAGGAATAGAAACATCCGATAAAAGATGCTTCAGTTTCCAAGGACATCCCGAAGCCAGTCCCGGCCCTCAAGAAATACAAGAATTATTTGATAAATTTTTATTAGTGGTAAAAAGCAATGCCAAAAAGAAGTGATTTAGACTCTATTTTGCTTATAGGAGCTGGTCCAATTGTGATTGGTCAGGCATGTGAATTTGATTACTCTGGAGTACAAGCATGCAAAGCTCTTCGAGAAGAGGGATATAGAGTGATTTTGGTGAATTCTAATCCAGCAACAATTATGACCGATCCTGAGACTGCTGATTCAACTTACATTGAGCCTATTAATTGGAAGACTTTAGAAAAGATAATCGAAAAAGAAAAACCGTCAGCTCTTCTGCCGACAATGGGAGGACAAACAGCCTTAAATACCGCTTTAGATCTAGATCAAAAGGGTATTTTGAAAAAACATAATGTCGAGTTGATAGGAGCTACTAAGGAAGCTATCGATAAGGCAGAAGACAGAGAACTGTTTGCAAAAGCGATTAAAAAAATAGGTTTAAAGACTCCAAAAGCTGGATTAGCACATAATCTAGAGGAAGCACTAAAAATTCAACAGGAAATTGGTTTCCCTTGTATTCTTCGACCAAATTTCACTCTCGGCGGCATGGGCGGTGGAATAGCTTATAACTCTGAAGAATTCGAATCCATATGTTTGAGAGGTTTGGATCTATCGCCAACTTCCGAGCTATATATAGACCAGTACCTTTCGGGCTGGAAAGAATACGAAATGGAGGTTGTAAGGGATAAAGTGGATAACTGCATAATTATTTGTAGCATAGAAAACTTCGATCCTATGGGGGTGCACACAGGAGACTCCATTACCGTTGCACCTGCTCAAACATTAACGGATAAGGAATATCAAGAAATGAGAAATGCTTCTTTTGCCATTCTCAGAGAAATAGGAGTGGAAACCGGCGGCTCAAATGTTCAGTTTGCTATAAATCCAGAAGATGGAGAAATGGTGGTTATTGAGATGAATCCAAGAGTCTCCAGGTCTTCAGCTCTAGCATCGAAAGCAACAGGATTCCCTATAGCTAAAATCGCAGCAAAATTAGCTGTTGGGTTTACCTTAGATGAATTAAGTAATGATATCAGTGGAGGAAAAATTCCTGCTTCTTTCGAGCCCACTATTGATTATGTGGTGACTAAAATACCCAGATTTAACTTTGAAAAATTCCCTCAAGCTAATTCCACTCTAACTTCTCAAATGAAATCTGTCGGTGAAGTAATGGCGATAGGAAGTAATTTTGCAGAGTCATTACAAAAAGCTATTAGAGGAATGGAGAATGGAAAGACCGGTTTTGACAACATAGAGGAAGAATTAACAAAGACCACTTTAAGATCAAAATTAATATCTCCCTCCCCTGAGAGACTTTGGTTTATTGGCGAAGCTTTCAGACAAGGCAGTTCTCTGGATGAAGTGCATGATTTAACTAAAATTGATAGATGGTTTCTTCAAACCATTGAAGAAATCATTTCCACTGAGAAAAAAATAAATAAAAAAACTTTGTCTTCTAGAGATTTCCTTTTTAATCTCAAAAAAATGGGCTTTTCTGATCAGCGTTTAGCGGCTCTTTCAGGTCAGTCGGAAGAAAAAATAAGATCTTTGAGAGAAAAGTTAAACATCAAACCTGTCTTTAAGAGAGTTGATACTTGCGCAGGAGAGTTTGAAACTACCACAGCTTATATGTACTCAACATATCAAGACGAATGTGAATCAAACCCAACAAAAAATAAAAAAGTAGTCGTTCTGGGGGGAGGCCCAAATAGAATCGGTCAGGGCATAGAATTTGATTATTGCTGCGTTCATGCATCAATGGCAATGAAAGAAGAAGGATATGAAACAATAATGGTTAATTGTAATCCTGAAACTGTTTCAACTGACTACGATACTTCCGATAGATTGTATTTTGAACCAATTACTCTTGAAGACGTTCTTGCCATAATTCAACTAGAAAATCCTTTTGGCGTAATTATTCAATTTGGAGGACAAACTCCATTAAAACTAGCACAAGAGCTTGAAAAAAATAATGTCCCAATCTTAGGAACTTCACCAGATAAAATAGACCTTGCAGAGGACAGAGAAAGGTTTCAAAAATTTGTCAATGAAAACAAATTAAAGCAGCCTCCAAATGGGATAGCCTCGAACAAATCTCAAGCTAAATCTATCGCGCACAAAATAGGCTACCCCATAGTTGTAAGGCCATCATACGTTCTTGGCGGAAGAGCCATGGAGATTGTGCATAACGATAATGATTTAGAAAAATATCTGGATGAAGCCATACAAGCTTCTGATTCTAACCCTGTTCTTCTGGATAGATTCCTAGACATTGCTACTGAGTTGGATATTGAAGCGATATCCGATGGAAGCGAAGTAGAAATTTATGGAGTTATGCAACATATCGAGCAAGCAGGAATCCATTCAGGCGATTCAGCATGTTCTCTTCCCCCTTACAGTCTCCCAAACAAGGTGATTATTACAATCAAAGAACAAGTGAGAGTCATTGCAAAGAAAATGGATATTATTGGATTAATGAACGTTCAAATGGCATATGCCAACGAGGAAATATTTCTCTTAGAAGTTAACCCCAGAGCTTCAAGGACAATACCATTTGTTTCCAAGGCTATAGGACTTCCTCTGGCAAAAATAGCTTCCAAGACAATGATTGGAAAATCTCTTAAGCAACAAAAAATAAAAAATCCTTCAAATTTAAATCATTTCTCAGTTAAAGAAGCAGTGCTTCCTTTTGATAGATTCCAAAACGTTGATCCTATTTTAGGCCCAGAAATGAAATCTACCGGGGAAGTTATGGGTATAGGTACATCATTTGCCGAGGCATATGATAAATCTCAAATCTCAGCGGGGACAATTATTCCAGATGGTGGGTCGGTATTTCTTAGCGTTAGAGAGAATGATAAACCGCATCTTAAAGAGCTAGCAACAAGACTAGATCAATTGAACATATCAATTGTTGCTACTAAAGGAACAGCCAGAGAAATTCAAAACATGGGGATTAAGGCAAGAATAATAAATAAAGTAGCTGAGGGAAGGCCTCATGTCGTTGATTTAATAAAAAACAAAGAAATATCATTTTTAATTAATACAACGGAAGGTAAAGAATCAATCCAAGATTCTTCTTCGATTAGAAGAACTGCTCTGGATAATAAAATTCCATGTACGACTACTTTGCAAGGTGGTTTAGCCATATGCGAAGTACTGGAAAAGAGACTTGATTGGTCCGTCCAAAACATTCAAGATATTCATAAAAGCATTGAATAAAATTGAATAGAGAGCCAATGACAGTCGAGGGAGAAGAAAGCCTTCGAACGGAATTACAGCATCTAATCACAGATGTTAGACCAAACATTACCAAAAAAATCGCTGAAGCAAGAGAATTTGGCGATCTCAAAGAAAATGCTGAATATCATGCTGCCAAAGAACAGCAAGGTCTTACTGAAGCAAGGATAAGAGAAATTGAAGGAAAATTGAGTGCATCTCAAATTATAGATATCAAAAAAATTGAATGCACAGGAAAGGTTATTTTTGGATCTACGGTTTCACTTCTAGATTTGCAAAACGATGAAAAAATCAGCTATCAAATTGTAGGCGAAGATGAAGCAAACGTAAAAAATGGAAAAATATCTTTTTCATCTCCTTTGGCAAGATCTCTCATCGGGAAAGAAGAGGGAGAAGCAACAAAATTTGAAAGTCCCTCCGGCATCAAAGAGTATGAGATCCTAGAGGTTTCTCACATTTAAATGTCATATTCAGGAGGCGAGCACTACAATAAGCTTGCTAAATCCAGGGGATACAGATCGAGAGCAGCTTTTAAGCTTGATCAAATAAATAACAAATTCAATCTTCTAAAAAAGGGTTATTCTGTGATGGATTTAGGTAGTTCCCCAGGCGGTTGGAGTCAAGTAGCAAAAGAATTAGTAGGCAATTCAGGAAAAGTATTTGCATTAGATATCATTCCAATGAAGCCCATAAATGGGGTTGAATTTATAGAATTTGATTTTAGGGATAAAGATATAAAGAAATATATTAATCTTGATTTTAATGTTGTAATTTCTGATATTGCGCCCAATATAAGTGGTATAGCTATTACAGATAAAGAAAACATGCTTGAACTATTAAATAATGTCGTTGATTTTGGAAACTCTTTTTTAATTAAGGGAGGTTCTTTGATAGCAAAATGTTTTGAAAATTCAAAAAATGATCTAAGAAGATCTTTATTAAACCACTTCAGTAACGTAAGTTTTCATAAGCCAGATGCCTCAAGAAAAATATCTAAAGAAATTTATGTTATTGCACAAAATAAATTGAAATAAGTTATGTCAGATTTTTTAAGAAATATTTTCCTTTGGTTGGCAATTGCTGGTACTACCTTTTTTGTCATTCAAAGTCTTTCGGGCCCTGCAACATCTGCTTCGATGAATTATTCTGAGTTTGTATCTCTAGTGAATTCAGACCAAGTTTCATCTGTTGAGTTTAAAGGTGACGGATATACTCTTGAAGGCACGCTTCAAGATGGCTCTCAATTTAAAACTACACGTCCAGTCTATGTGCAAGATAATCAATTGATGGATGATCTTTTCGAACATAGAGTTCAAGTATTAGGAGAAGAGCCGCAACAGGAAAGCATTTGGACTCAATTGTTG